>WNFB01004298.1_pt1 | contig 12681 bp, 9 predicted proteins | sample 5400501 | NCBI WGS metagenome assembly WNFB01 (sample SAMN13153341, study PRJNA577476) | soil metagenome | isolation source: 200 cm saprolite under Douglas fir tree site 2 hole 1 | place: USA:California | collected 2015-04-18 | reverse complement strand
CAGTAGTCGAGCTGACGCGGGCTCAGGCCGGTGAGCCGAGCCGTTTGCGCGGTGGAGAAGGAGCCGTCGAGTCTTCTCACGATGAATTTCAGGCTTGTATTCTTCTGGAGCGTAGCACACCGGCGGGCAGGCGCCAAGGATTTTGATTGCCCGCTAATCGTTCAGTCGCTCCGGCGGAGACTTGCGGGCCCACGCCCGCCGGCTCACGGCCTGGCTCTGCGCCTCGTAGGACGTGATCACCACCCGCGCCGCCTCCTCGGGATCGTCGGTGAGCAGCATGAGGTCGAGGTCGCCCGGCGAGATCTTGCCCTCGCCCAGCACCCGCGCCTGCAGCCAGCGGATGAGGCCCGCCCAGTAGTGGCGGCCGAAGAGGATGACCGGGAACTGGTAGATCTTCCCCGTCTGGATGAGCGTGAGCGCGTCGAACGTCTCGTCGAGGGTCCCGTAGCCGCCCGGAAAGATGAGGAACGCGGTGGAGTACTTGATGAACATGGTCTTCCGGACCATGAAGTAACGGAAGTGGATGGCGGTGTCGACGTAGGGGTTCGTGCCCTGCTCGAAGGGCAGCTCGATGTTGCAGCCGATCGAGCGCCCTCCGGCCAGGTGCGCCCCCTTGTTGGCCGCCTCCATGATGCCGGGGCCGGCGCCGGTGATGATGGCGAAGCCGGCCTTGGCGAGGAGGCCGGCGACCTGCTCGGCCTTCTTGTACTGCGGGTCGTCGGGGCCGATGCGGGCGGAGCCGAAAACCGTCACTGCCTTCTGCACCCAGGCCAGGGTATCGAAGCCCTCGATGAACTCGCCCATGATGCGCAGGACACGCCAGGTGTCGGTGCGGGTGAAATCGGCGGAGGACGGTCCCGGGAGCTGGAGGAGCTTCTCGTCCTCGGTGACCGGGGCCACGTAGGCGTTGCGGATGGAGTCGTCGATGACCCGCGTCGCGCCCGCCTGGTGCGAGTCCTGGACCTGCGAGGGGGGCACGCGGCCGGCGGCGAGGTGGCCGGCCTCGGTGCGCTCGCGCAATCCGGCCATCGAGTCGGACTCGGCGCTGGCCAGCGCGGCGGGATCCATCTTCCTGCGGCGCGGTGGGCGCGGCGCGGCCGCCTCACGCTTCCGCCGACGCCTGGCCGTGCTCGCCATGCCCCCTCCTCAACCGGAATGCGGCGAGCTTCGCTGCGCACGAACCTTCGTAGGGCGCGCTCGCGGGAATGAATCCCGCTTCGCGCGGCCAGAGAGATGCTCCGCTTCGCTCGCCGAACGCACCTGAGGGACCATTCTTTCCCTAGTCCCGGGCGAAGTCGATGAACCCGTGGATGGGATCGGTGCCGATCAGGCGGACCCGCACCTTGTCGCCGACGTCGAGGCCCTCCTCGCCGCGCATTACCCGTCCCTCCACCGGAGGCTGGAGGATGCGCACCCACGTGCCCTTCGGGCTGGCGCCGGTGACGAGGGCATCGAAGCGCGCGCCGACGCGGTCGGCGAGCAGCACCGCCGCCGCCTGCTTGCGCACCTGGCGCTCGACGCGGTTCGCTTCGTCCTCGCGCTCGGTGCACCGGAGGGCGATGGCCGAGAGCGCGCTGTCATCGTAGGGCGGTCCCCCGCCGGCCAGCACCCCCTTGAGCAGGCGCTGCGTGACGAGGTCCGCGTAGCGGCGGTTGGGGGCGGTGGAGTGGGTGTAATCGTCGACGGCGAGGCCGAAGTGCCCTTCGTTCGGCTGGCCCGGCTTCTGGAGCACGTAGTCGCCCGATCCCAGCAGCTTCACGACCGAGAGCGACAGGTCGGGAAAGCGCAGCGGGTCCTTCGCGTGTTGCCGGTCCAGAAATTCGGAGAGTGCCGCCGCGCTCGGCTCGAGGGGCAGGTCGTCCCCGAGCTGGTGCGCGAGGTCCACGATCCGGCCCCATCGCTGCGGGACCCGGACGACTCGCGCGATCCACGGCGAGTGGTGATCGGCGAGGAAGGCGGCCATCGCGACGTTCGCGGCGACCATGAAGTCTTCGATCAGCTGTCGGGCGCGGTTCTTGGGCCTGACCACGAGTCCCTTCACCGCCTCGCCCTCCATCTCCGCCCTCGGCTCGATCGTCTCCAGCGGCAACGCCCCCCGTTCGTGGCGCCGCGCCCGCAAGACCTGGGCGGCCGCGTCCTGGAGGCGGAGCTGCGCCGCCAGATCCGGCGAGGTGGCCACCTTCGCCGGGGCCGGGCCCCGCTCCTCGAGCCACTCGCCCACGGCGTCGTAGTCGAGCTTGGCGTGGTTGCGGACGAGGGCGGCATACACGTCATGGCTCCTGGTCGTGCCGTCGGCGGCCACGACGAGGTCGATCACCATCGCCCGCCGGTCGACGCCCTCGCCGAGAGACGTCAGGTCGGTGCTGAGCGCCTCGGGCAGCATCGGAAAGATGGCCACCCCCGTGTACACCGAGGTCGTGTTCCACGCCGCGTGGGCGTCGATGGCGGAGCCGGCGCGGACCAGGCGGTCGACGTCGGCGATCGCCACGCGCACGCGCGTGTCGTCTCCGGACAGCGCCTCGGCCACCTCGACCTGGTCGAGGTCGCGCGACTCCACCTCGTCGATCGAGGACCAGAGGAGGTTGCGCAGGTCGCGGACGCCCGCGGAGGGCGCGGGGTCGGCACTCCGCGGGAGGGCGGCGACCTCGGCGTCGACTTCGGGGCCGAAGTCGGGCCGGAAGCCGCGGTCGATCATCGCCTGTCGCGCCGCGGCCCGCAGGTTGATCTGCGGTCTCACGCGGGCGGGAGCCCGGGGGATCGGAGCACGAAAAAAGCGTAGCACAGTCCTGTGACGCTGCCGGGAGCGTCACACGCGGCGCGCGGGAGCTGCCCTCGTCGTGGTCCCATGCTCCGATGACGCGAGGCGTTCTCGTCAACGACGTCCACTCCCGGCTCAACCCCACGCGCGTCCGCGAGGTCGTGTCCGTGGCATCGCTCGACGCGGTCGTCGAGGCGGTGCGCGGGGCCCGCCGGCGGGGGCTGCCGGTGTGCGTGGCCGGCGGCCGGCACGCGATGGGCGGGCAGGCCTTCGCCGAGGGCGGCGTCCTCATCGACATGCGCGGCCTGGACCGTATCGGGCGGCTCGACCCCGTCGCCTCCACGATCGAGGTGGAAGCGGGGATCCAGTGGCCCGCGCTCATCGACGGCCTGGCCCGCGCGCAGAAGGGAGCGGCGGAGCCGCTGGCGATCGTCCAGAAGCAGACCGGCGCCGATCGCCTGACGCTGGGCGGCGCCGTGGCCGCCAACGTCCACGGACGCGGCCTGGCCCTGCGGCCGCTCGTCGGCGACGTCGAGGCGCTCGCGATCGTCGACGCGGAAGGCGACGTCCACGCCGCGAGCCGGCGCGAGAGCCCCGACCTGTTCCGCCTGGCCGTGGGCGGTTACGGGCTGTTCGGGGTCGTGGCCTCGGTCACGCTGCGTCTGGTGCCGCGGCGGAAGCTGGAGCGGGTCGTGAGCCTGGAGCACGTCGACGAGCTGATGAGCGCGTTCGCCCGACGGGTCGGTGAGGGCTGTCTCTACGGTGATTTCCAGTTCGCGATCGACGAGTCCTCCCGGGACTTCCTGCGCCACGGCATACTGTCCTGCTACCGGCCGGTGCCCCTGCGGACGCCCCTGCCGGAGCACCCCCGCGAGCTGTCGCGAGAGGACTGGCGCGCCCTGGTGGAGTTGGCCCATACCGACCGTCGGCGAGCCTTCCAGCACTACGCGGAGCACTACCTGGCGACCGCGGGCCAGGTGTATTGGTCCGACACGCATCAGCTCGGCGTTTATCTCGACGATTATCATCGGAGCCTCGATCGCCGGCTTCGGTCGCGCGTGCCTGCGAGCGAGGTCATCGGCGAGCTGTTCGTGCCCCGCGCGGCCCTGCCCGGATTCATGGCCGAGGCCGCGGCCGCCCTGCGCCGCCGCGGCGTGGTCGTGATCTACGGCACCGTGCGCCTCATCGAACGCGACGGCGAGAGCTTCCTCGAGTGGGCGCGCGAGCCCTATGCCTGCGTCGTCTTCAACCTGCACACCGAGCACAGCCGGCAGGGGCTCGCGGCCACGGCGGGCGCCTTCCGCGCCCTGATCGACCTCGCGCTCGGGCGGGGGGGCAACTACTACCTCACCTATCACCGGTGGGCGACCCGGGCCCAGGTGGAGGCGGGCTATCCCCGGATGCCGGAGTTCTTGCGCGCGAAGGCCGAGCGCGATCCGGACGGCGTCTTCCAGAGCGAGTGGTACCGGCACCACGTGGAGATGTTCGGTCCCTCGCGGGCGCCGACGGTCGGGGAGCGGCGCGCCCGCCGCTACGCCTGAGCCAGGACCGTCCAGGCGGCGAGGGTGGCGAGCTTCTCGTCCTGGCGCCAGGGCGGGCCGAGGGCGCGTCCCATCTCGGCCACCCGGCGCTGCAGCTCGGAGGCCGGCCGGCCGGTCGCCTCGGCGGCGCGGGCGAGCACGTCGCGCTCGCGCACGCCGGTCACGCGCAGCGAGAGATGCTCGCTGGCCCGCCGGAGGACGTCGCGGTACATCTCCCCCTCCGCGGCGTGGATGAGGGCGTGGGAGGCGAGGATCATGTGCACGTCTTCCGGCAGCGTGCGGCCGGAGGCGAGGAGCAGGCCGCAGCCCGCCACGTCGTGATCCCGGCCGCGCAGCTCGTCGACGACGGCGCGCAGAGCCGCGCGCGCGAGGAGGCGTGAGCTCTCGATGCACTGCGTGACGATGCGCTCGGCCTCCCTCGGCTTCTTGCCCTCGGCCTCGTGGTAGGGCTGCTTCGAGCCCTCGATCGCCGGATCGGCCAGCTCGATCCGGCGTCGCAAGACGACGTGGGGGTCGGGGCGGGCCGGAGGGCCCCCGCCCGCGAGGGCCACCAGCGCCGCCCATCCCGAATGGGACCGCAGCCCCAGCGCAACTCGCGCGGCTGCGCTCACCGCCTCAGAAGGTGACCCGCATTCCGAGCTGCACGTTGCGCGGCGGCGCCGCGGTGTTGAGGAGTCCGAAGCCGCCCCCGCTGAAGTTCAGGCTCTGGTTGCTGAACCGGAGGTTCGTCTCGTTGAGGATGTTGAACAGGTCGGCCTGGATCTGCAGCTTGACGTCGCCGGCGACCGCGAACCCCTTACGCAGCGAAACGTCCCAGACCTGGAGGCTCGGCCCCCGGAACTGGCCGCGCTTGCTGTTGCCGCGCCGGCCTTCCGGCGGGGCCGCGAACACCGCCGGGTCGAGCCAACGCACGTTGCCGGCCACCGCGGGATCGAAGCGCTGCGCGTCCGGCAGATAGGGATCCCCGCCCACGTAGTCGGCGCGCCGGGTCCCGATCGAGCTGTTCGCGGTGACGGTAATCGGCGCCCCCGTCTGATACCGCCCGATGCCGCTGATCTCCCAGCCGCCCAGGACGCGGCCGATCCCCTTCTCGTGCCTGAAGAACGGAAGCTGCCAGGTCCAGGTGCCGACCAGGATGTGCGTGCGGTCGTAGTCACTGGGGCCCCAGTTGTAGTCCTTGTTCTGGTAGTCCTCGGGGTTGTCGCCGTTGCCGCTCGCGTTGTCGTACGCGCGGCCCAACGTGTAGCTGAACGTCCAGCGCAGCGCGCCCGTGCGACGGCTGAGGTAGAGCTGCAACGCGTGGTAGCTCGAGTCCGCGTCCGAGAGTCGCATCTGGATGATCGAGTAGCCCTTGTAGGGCCGGAGGAAGTTCGTGTTCGCGCGCTGGGCCGCGGGCAGCGCGGCGTTGGCGGCGAGCACGTCGAAGGACGGCTGGTTGATGTCGGGCTGGCGGAGCAGGTTCCGTCCCTTGCTCCCCACGTAGCCGATCTCGCCGAAGATCCCCCAGCGCAGCTCACGCTGGAAGCTGAGGCTCCAGTTCCACGAGCGGGGAACGGTCAGGTTCGGGTCGATGGCCGCGATCGTGCCGAGAGGCGCGGGCGCGGGGACGGTGCCGCCGCCGGGCACGGAGATGTTGCCGTTCTCGTACTGCGCGCTGGCGGTGTACGGGGGATTGTTCACGGGGCCGTTGTTGGCGCCTCCGAACAGCAGGTTCCCCTCGGGTCGGTCGTAGAAGAGGCCTATCCCGCCCCGCACCGCCGTGTCGGCGTTGCCGGTGGGCGTCCAGGCGAAGCTGAACCGCGGCGCGAACAGATGCTTGGTGCCGTAGAAGCCGCGCGGCGCGCCTGCCGGCACCGCGAGCACCGCCGGAGAGTTGCCGTTCGGCACGCGGATCAGCTCGCTTTGCGGGACGCCGTCCCCCGCCCGCACCATGCCGTCGTAGCGGTCGCCAGAGTTGGGAACGAGGGTCCCGTTCCGGTTCACGGTGACGGCGCGGACCGGGTCGTAACGGGCGGCGTCGAAGCTCGCCATGTTGTTGGCCTGGGTGTACATGGGCTGATGCCACGTGTACCGGACCCCCGCCTCGATGCTCAGGCTGCGCGAGACTCGCCAGTCGTCGGAGACGAACCCCTCGGCCTGCCAGAAGCGGAAGAAGCCCATCGGGTCCGCTTGCGCCTCGCTATAGGTCCGGAAGTTGCCGAGCAGCGCGTCCGCGAAGGCGTTGCCCGTCGTGCGCGGGTTGCCGGCCGTGTCGAACCTCAAGTCGCCGGCGTAGAGCGAGCGGCCGTTCTGGTCCTTGCGATTGCGGATCACCAGGCCACCGACCTTCAGGCTGTGCTCGCCCTTGAGCCACGTGAGGTGGTCGCTGAACTGGATGTCCGTCGTGGGGGAGAGCAGGGAGCGGGCGGCGCCGAAGAAGCTCGCGTAACCCGCCACCCTCGTGTCCGGGATGCTGTTCTCGAACCGGCCGCCGCCGCTGAAGAGCTGCGGGTACGTGAAGCCGTACGTCTCGCGCTTCCAGGCATCGCCCAGGGGCGGAACCCGCTGGCCGTTCCAGGAGGTGTTGGCCTTGAACTCGTTCACGAGGTTCGAGCGGACCGTCCAGGTGTGGGAGAGCTGTATGTTGCGGCCGGGGCGCCTCCGTTTGGTCGGGGACGTCAGGAGGGGGTTCGCCGAGTCCGTGGGCGATCCGATGAACGTCCCGTAGGGGTCGTCGAGGTCGTAGCTGTCGAGGATCACCCGCGCGGTCAGGCGATGGTTCTGCGACGCCTGGTAGTCCAGGCGCAGCAGGTCCTGTCGCCAGTTGAACGGGTTGTCGCCCGAGAAGAGGGCGTTGTTGGAGATGGCCCGGTCGGTGTAGGAGTTCGCCGTCTGCTCCGACGCCGTGTAGACGTTCGCGATCGCCCGGCCGTCGGGGGTGATCCGGCTGGCGGGGATGATGTTGCCCGGGAACGGCTGCCCGGTCAGCGGATCGCGGATGGGTGTCGCGAGCGCGCTGAAGTCCCCCTGCCGCATCGCCCGTGTCGGCAGCGTACGCAGGGCGGGGGTGGTGAAGCGGCGGATCTTCTTCCACTCCTCGCCCGCGAAGAAGAACAGCTTGTTCTTCTGGATGGGGCCGCCCAGGCTCCAGCCGAAGTCGTTGTAGCGCAGGCGAGCCTTGTCGACGCCGCGGGCGTTGCTGAAGTAGTCGTTGGCGTCCAGGCCGTCATTGCGGTGGTATTCGTATGCGCTGCCCTTGAAGTCATTGCTCCCACTGCGGGTGACGACGTTGATGTTGGCGCCGGAATTGCGGCCGTACTCGGCGGAGAAATTGGCCGTTTTGATCGAGACCTCCTCGATGAAGTCGATCCCGACGTTGCTGATCTGGCTGTTGTTGCTGCCGGAGTCCATGTTGAAGCCGCCGTCCACCGTGAGCAGGCTGGTGTTCGTGCGGCTGCCGTTGACCGAGGTGTTGATGGCGAGGCCGGTCATGATGTTGATCGCGTTGTCGTCGAGGAGCGGCGCGCCCGGGATGAGCGTGGCGAGCTGCAGGTACTGGCGCCCGTTGAGGGCCAGGTTCTGGACCTGCTCGCGGTCGACCACCCGCGCGATCTCGCCCGAGACGGTGTTGACCGTCTCCCCGTGGACCGACACCTCGACCACCTCGCTGATCCCGCCGACGTCGAGGCGGAAGTCGGCGGTGACGCGGCCGTCGGCCACGAGCTGATAGCCGCTCTTCACCGCCTTCTTGAACCCGGACAGCTCGGCGCTGACGTCGTAGGTCCCGACGGGCAGGCTCACGAAGAGGTATGCGCCCGCGGCGTCGGTGGGTACCGTGCGAGAGAGGCCGGTGCCTTGCTGGGTCACCGTCACCGCGACGCCGGGGAGCACCGCGCCGGATGAGTCGGTGACGGTGCCGGAGATGCGGCCGGCGTTGCTCTGGGCGCCGAGGTCGGCCGCGCCCGCGACGAGCAGCGCGAGAAGAAGGGGGACCGGGGATCGGCTGTTCTTGGCCACGTGGAAGCCTCCTTGCATCGTGCTATCGATTCAGGCCCGCGGAAGCGGACCGGCGCCCTGCACGTAGGCGGTGTACGAAGACAGCGCGCCCTGGTTGTGCTGCCGGACGAGGGCCTCGAGCGCGGGCAGGTCCCGCGCCCTCATCGCCGCGAGCAGCGCGTGGTGCTCCTGCTGCGCCTGCTCGGCGCGGTGCACGAGCACCCCGCTGAAGTAGTAGCGGCGCACGCGGTCCCAGCGGTCGAGCGCGCGCTCCGTCATCTCCTGGAGCATCGGCATGCCCGTCAGGCGGGCGATCGCGGCGTGGAAGCGGTTGTTCATGTCCGCCCACTGCTCGGGCATGCCCGAGGCGAGCGCCCCGTCCATGGCCTCCACGATGGAGCCGAGGGCGTCGAGGTCGGCGGCGGCCGCGCGCTGGGCGGCGCTGCGCGTGGCCACGATCTCGAGCCCCTCCATGACCGTGAACACCTCGACGATCGACTCGCGCGAGATGGGGGCCACGGTGGCGCCGACGTGGGGCACGTTGACGGCGAGCCCCTCGGATTGCAGGAGCTGGAGCGCCTCCCGCACGGGAATGGCGCTCACCGCGAGCCGGCGCGCGAGGTCGTCGATCACCAGGCGCTCGCCGGGGGGCAGCTCGCACCGGATGATGGCTTCGCGCAGCGTCTTGTAGACGAACTCCTGCTTGGTGCGGTGCCGCGTGTCCTTCATTGAGCTGAGGGGTGCTAGCGGCGCACCCCCCAGACCCCCCGCTCGCTGCGCGGGAGTGAATCCCGCTCCGCTCGCACCTTTGGTCATACGCTGAGCCTCGTGGTCTTCTTTTCCACCGCCTCGGCGGCGCGGATGCAGGCCTTGGCGGAGCCGATCGCGCGGTCCGGCCCGCAGAGGAGCGGCTTGCCCGTCCGGATCGAAGCGCAGAAGCCCGAGACTTCCAGCCGGTAGGCGGCGGTGCGGTCCACCTTCTCGGCCGCCCCCCCCTTGGACGAGCCCGCGGCTTCGGCGGACCGGCTCTCGGAGGCGTCGAGCGCCGGTCCCGAGCCCTTGGGCGTCACGTCCACCGTCGTGGGCCGCTCGCCCCCTCCCTCGTCGAACAGGTAGGCCTCGGTCTCGCCCCGCAGGATGAGGGTGGCCCTGGTGCCGTAGAACGCCTCGTAATAGTGGTCGTAGGCGTTGGACTCGATGGAGGTGAATACCGCCGTTCGGCCGTGGGGGTACTCCAAGATCGTGTACACGTGGTCGGGCACCTCGCGGCCGCCTTCGGGGAAGCGGTAGACCCCGCCCGAGGAGACGACCGCCTCCGGCTCCGCGCCGAAGAACCAGTTCACGATGTTCACCTGGTGGCTGGCCAGCTCGGCATGCAGGCCCCGCGAATACTTCCAGTAGAGCCGCCAGTTGATGAGGTGGTCGTAGTCGGGATAGCCCCAGCGCGACGGGTCGTAGTCCGCGGAAGGCGGCTCGCCCTTGCGGCGCCAGGTCCCGTTGCGATGCCAGACGATGCGCGAGTGGTAGACGTCGCCGAGCTGGCCCGCTTTGACGATGCCCTCGTGCGCGGCCTGGTAGATCGGGTTGTAGTTGCGCTGGTAGCCGATCTCCAGGATCTTCCCGGTCTTGCGCGCCGTGTCCCGCATACGCTCGCAGCCGGGGAAGTCCCACGCCATCATCTTCTCGCACAGCACGTGCTTGCCCGCCTCCATGCACCCCGACGCGATGTCGGCGTGCATCCACAGCGGGGGCGCCATGATGACCGCCTCGAGGTTCTCCTTCTCGAGCATGTCCTTCCACTCGGTGTAGTGGCGCGCCGGGTGGAGACCCTTCTTCTTCAGGACGTCGTCGGCCTTGCCGAGGGAGAGTGGGTTGATGTCGGCCAGCGCGAGCACGTCGGCGTACGCGGGGTCCGTCTGCTCGAGCAGCACCCGCCCCTGGCCGCCCACGCCGATGAATCCCACCCGCACCGGGCCTCCCTTGACCGGGCCCTTCATGGCGGCGCCGGCGGCGAGGGCGGCGAGGGCCGGCGTGCCCGCGAGGGCCTTGAGGAAGTTGCGGCGGCCGAGCTCTTGCTGCTCCGGGGTCAGGTTCATGAGGCCGCCTCCTGGGCGGTCGCGATGCGGGCCCGCGGCTCGTGGCGCAGACGGTCGAGGCCGGCGATCCGGCCGGTGCGGAAGACGAGCACGACGAGCACGGCGCCCGCCTCGATCAGGTTCTTGTTGACGAACAGGTACGCGCCCTCCGTCTGCGGCTGGGGCACGCCCGCGGTGGGGATCTGCGCGAGGTAGAAGAGGGCCAGCAGCGCGAGGCCGCCCGCGCACCCGGCCTGCGTCAAGATCCCCAGCGTGAGGGAGAGCCCCACGAGGATCAGGGCCGCCGCGACGGCGGTGTCGACCCTCCCGATCCAGGGCGAGTCGGCGAGGCGGTGGAAGAGCGCGGCGAAGGGCCCGTTGGCCGCGTGCAGGTATCCCGCCGAGCTCCACGCGGCGAGCGGCGATCCGTCGCGGCTCCACGCCGGCCGCAACAGCTTGAAGTAGCCCTCGTAGAGGAAGTGCCAGCCGACCAGCGTGCGGAGGAGGACCAGGCTCACCTGCTGGCCGCGCGAGAGCGCCCGCTCGACGTCGTTCATGCTCGCTCCAGGGTCGCGCCCGGGCACTGCCCGAAGACGCGCGGCCTCTCCGAGCCGTCGTCGGGCGTCACGAGCGCGAGCGTGCCGGGGTGGTCGGCGCAGTAGCGGCGGGCGAGCTCGAGCCCGCCGACGAGGAACGCAGTGGAGAGGGCGTCGGCGACGGCGGCCTCGGCGGCGATCACCGACGCGCTCAGGATGCCCGAGGCGGGCCAGCCGGTGCGTGGATCGAGGACATGACCGTAGCGCGTGCCGCCGACCTCGACGAACTGCTCACCGGCGCCGCTCGTCCCGAGCGCGGCGTCGCGCAGGCGCACGCGGGCCAACCGGTCCCGGCTCACCTGCCGCGAGCGCAGGTCGACGATCCAGCCCGCGCCCCGGCCGCCGATCGCGAGCACGCTGCTTCCCCCGGCGGACAGCAGTGCGTGCCGGACGCCCCGCTGCCGCAGCCGAGCCGCCACCTGCCCGAGGGCGAAGCCCTTGCCGATGCTCCCGAGGTTCAGCTCCATTCCCGGCCGGCGCAAGCGGACGGTGCGGCCCACCTCGTCCAGCTCCACGGCTTCCATTCCCACGAGCGCGCGCGCGGCGGCGATCTCCTCGGCGGCGGGCAGACGGCCTTCGCGCCGCAAGAAACCCCAGCAGCGGCTGAGCGGCGTCGTGGTGACGTCGAACGTGCCGCCCGTACGGGCGTGGAGCTCGCGGCAGAGACGAAGCAGGCCGAAGAGCGCGTCGTCGACGGCAACGGGCGCGCGGCCGGCGGCTTTGTTCAGCTTGACGAGGTCGCTCGTCTCCCGGAAGACGGTGAGGGAGGATTCGATCCGATCGATCTCGTCGAGCGCGTCACGTGCCGCCGGAACGTGATGGGCATCTTCGCCCGAGAGCGTGACTTCGAACCGGCAGGCCATCGCCCGGCGGTGAACGCGGATCCAGTAGCCGGCCCCGTGGTCGGCGTGGGCGAAGTCGAGGCTGAGCAATGCTCGCCGGCTGATGGCCCTCGAGGGCTCCGGCGGCGGCGATCCCAGCCCATGGGATGTCGGTGCGAAACCCACAGCCCCTCGTGAATCCTTTATTAAGGACGGTCAGCGACCGCATATATCATATATGACAAATGAAAGTCGAGAGGTGTGTTGAGCGAGCGCTCACACGCTCTAGCCTGTCACCCAGACCCTCTCCCCAGGGGGAGAGGGATTAGAGGATGCACGGTTACTCGGACGGAGCGCGATCCTCTCACCCAGGCCCTCTCCCCAACGGGGAGAGGGATTAGAGGATGCACGGTTACTCGGACGGAGCGCGATCCCCTCACCCAGGCCCTCTCCCCAACGGGGAGAGGGATTAAAGGATGCGCCGTTATTCCGACGGAGCGCTCTTCGTGGCGTCCCACCACTTGGACAGGTTCGTATCGGGCACGCGAGGCCGGTCGGCGTAGTGCGACGTGTCGTTGAACAGCATGAGCCTCGCCCGCACCGGATCCTTGAAGTCCACGACGTTCAGGCAGGCGGGGGACTGGTCGAGCCGGTCGCGGTAGCCGCGCGCGTCGAAGCCGAGCAGGCTGCTGAGGACGAGGCGCAGCGTCGCCTTGTGGGAGACGACGACCACGAGCTGCTCGGGATGGGAGACGACGACCTCCCGGACGACCGGCAGCGCGCGGGCGAGGACGGCGACGCCCGACTCCCCGTCCTTGGGCGCGAACGTGAACGGGTCCTCCTCCCAGGCCGAGTATTCGTCGGCGTAACGCTCTTCCACCTCGCGCCTCGTGAGCCCCTCCCAGCGCCCATGGC
>WNFB01004294.1_pt1 | contig 12684 bp, 9 predicted proteins | sample 5400501 | NCBI WGS metagenome assembly WNFB01 (sample SAMN13153341, study PRJNA577476) | soil metagenome | isolation source: 200 cm saprolite under Douglas fir tree site 2 hole 1 | place: USA:California | collected 2015-04-18 | reverse complement strand
CGGCCCACGCCAGCGACGCCGATGCGGACGCGGCTAGTTCCGGGGGCGCGGCTAGTTCCGGGGGCGCTAGTTCCGGGGGCGCGGCTAGTTCCGGGGGCGCTAGTTCCGCGGGCATTAGTTCCGCGCGCGCTAGCTCTGCGGGCCAGGGCGCTGACGGTGCCGATGCGGACGCGGCCGACTCCAGCGGGCCAGTCGGCGAAGCGGCCGGCGCGCTGCGCCGTGCTGGCGCGATCATCCTGGCCGGCGAACGGCTGGCCGAGGTCCCCGGCGCACTGTCCGCCGCGGTCCGGCTGGCGGAGGTGACCGGCGCGAGGCTGGCCTGGATACCGCGCCGGGCCGGCGAGCGCGGCGCGGTCGAGGCCGGGGCGCTGCCCGGCCTGCTGCCCGGCGGACGCCAGGTGACTGACCCGGCCGCACGCACCGAGGTGGCCAGGGCATGGGGGGTCGGCTCGCTGCCCGGTGAGCTGGGCCGCGACACGTCGCAGATCCTGTCCGCCGCGGCGGACGGAGATATCGATGCCCTGGTCATCGCCGGCGTTGACCCCGCGGACCTGCCCGATCCCGTCGCCGCGCTGCAGGCCATGGCGGCCACGTCGTTCATCGTCAGCCTGGAGTTGCGGGCCAGCGCGGTTACTGACCGCGCGGACGTCGTGCTGCCGGTGGCAGCGGTCGCCGAGAAGGCCGGGACCTACCTGAACTGGGAGGGCAGGCCAGGGTCATTCACCGCGGCGCTCCAGGTCCCCGCCATCCAGTCCGACCTCCAGGTCCTCGGCGAGATTGCCGACGAGATGGACGTCCACCTCGGCCTGCCCGACGCGGCCGCGGCCCGCGCCGAGCTCGCCGCTCTCGCCCCGGCCATCGCGGCCCCGGCCATCGCGGCCCCGGTCGGCCAGCCCGGCGCGGGGCAGCCGGCGCTGCCGGGGGCTCAGGCCGGCCGGTCGCAACCGGCGGCCACCGGGATCCAGCCGGCTGCGCTGCAGCCAGCCCGCCCGCAGTCGGCTCCCCTGCAGCCGGCTCCCCCGCAGCCGGCCCTCCCGCAGCCAGCACTGACCGGCCAGATCGGCCACCTGGGGCGGGCTCACCCCGGTCCCGGCGCCGCGGTGCTCGCCACCTGGCATCACCTCCTCGACGCCGGGCGGCTGCAGGACGGCGAGCCGAACCTGGCCGGAACGGCGCGTTCCGCGGTTGCTGTCATGTCCGCGGCCACCGCGGCGGAGGCCGGCACGGCCGATGGCGGTAAGGTCACCGTGGCCACTGCCCGCGGTGCGATTACCGTTCCCGCGCAGATCGCGGACATGCCCGACCGGGTCGTCTGGCTGCCCTCCAACTCGGCGGGCTGCGCGGTCAGGAGCGAGCTCGGCGCTGGCCACGGCACCCTGGTGACGGTGAGGAGCGCGGAATGACCGCCATGACCTACGTGGCGCAGCCGCCTGCGGCCGATCCAACGCTGTCCAGCTTCGGCCACGACATCTGGTGGCTGATCGCTCTCAAGGTGCTGGTCATCTTCGCGTTCCTGATGCTCACCACGCTGATGACGATCTGGGCCGAGCGGCGGGTGATCGGCCGGATGCAGTCCCGCCCCGGGCCGAACAGGGCCGGCAAGTACGGCCTGCTGCAGTCCCTGATGGACGGCCTCAAGCTGCCGCTCAAGGAGGACATCATCCCGCGCGGCGTGGACAAGGTCCTGTTCGTCATGGCGCCGGCCATCGCGCTGATCCCCGCCTTCATCAGCTTCGCGATCATCCCGTTCGGCCCGGTCGTCTCGATCTTCCACCATCACACCCCGCTGCAGCTCGCCGACCTGCCCGTGGCCGTGCTGCTCGTGCTCGCGATGAGCTCGATGGCCGTATACGGGATCGTGCTGGCCGGCTGGGCCTCCGCGTCGCCGTACTCGCTGCTCGGCGGGCTCAGGTCGTCAGCTCAGGTGATCAGTTACGAGATCGCGATGGGACTGTCGTTCGTCCCGGTGTTCCTCTACTCGGGCTCGCTGTCGACGACCGCCATCGTCCAGGCGCAGGCGCACGGCGCGGCGCTGCACGTGGCCGGGGTGACGCTGCACTATCCGTCGTGGTTCGCCGTGCTGCTGCTGCCTTCGTTCGTGATCTACGTGGTGACGATGGTCGGCGAGACTAACCGGCTGCCGTTCGACCTGCCCGAGGGGGAGGGCGAACTGGTCGGGGGCTACCACACCGAGTACAGCTCGCTCAAGTTCGCGCTGTTCTACCTGGCCGAGTACATCAACATGATCACGGTGTCCGGGCTCGCGGCGACCTTGTTCCTCGGCGGCTGGCGTGCGCCGTGGCCGGTCACCGTGTGGTCCGGCGCCAACAGCGGCTGGTGGCCGCTGCTGTGGTTCCTCGGCAAGATAGTGCTGCTGCTCTTCTTCTTCATCTGGCTCCGCGGCTCGCTGCCGAGGATCCGCTACGACCAGCTCATGAAGCTGGGCTGGAAGGTTCTCATTCCCGGCGCTCTCGCCTGGACGCTGATCGTCGCGACCATGCGAGTGTGGCGCCGCGAGCACGGCAGCGTCGCGGTCTACGTCGTAGCCGGCGGGATCGTGGTCGTTCTGATGGCGCTCTTGCTGGCCGGGGAGGCCGCCGCCCAGCGAGCCGAGCGGCGGGCGGAGGCCGCGGACGGCGCCGATGACGGCGGCGAGCCTGCGGCCGGCCAGCCGGACCGCGGCACCGGCGCCTTTCCGCTGCCGCCCATGGACCTGCCGCACTATCGCGGCGTCGGCGTGACGGCCAGCCAGCCGCAGGTTCCGGCGCGCGCAAGGAGCGCGGTGCCGGCGACCGTCGCCGACACGGCCAAGGAGGTCACCGGTGCTTGACTTCCTCAACCCGGTCAAGGGGTTCTTCGTCACCTTCAAGCAGATGGTCCAGAAGGTCGACACCGTCTACTACCCGGAGGAGCAACGGCCGACCGCGCCCAGGTTCCACGGCCGGCATCAGCTCAACCGCTGGCCTGACGGCCTGGAGAAATGCATCGGCTGTGAACTCTGCGCCTGGGCCTGCCCGGCCGATGCCATCTTCGTGGAAGGCGGGGACAACACCGACGACGAGCGGTACTCACCGGGCGAGCGGTACGGCCGGGTCTACCAGATCAACTACCTGCGCTGCATACTCTGCGGGCTGTGCGTCGAGGCATGCCCGACCCGCGCGCTGACCATGACGAATGAGTACGAGCTCGCGGACGACAGCAGGGAGAGCCTGATCTGGACCAAGGAGCAGCTGGTCGTGCCCCTGCTGCCGGGCATGGAGGCCCCGCCGCACCCGATGCGCCTTGGCGAGACCGAGGTGGACTACTACAACCTCGGTGCCTCCGGGGTGGCGGGGGCGGACCAGGGCGCTGACGAGAACACGGACGGAGCGGGCCGGTGAATCATCCTGTCCTGCTGGCCGCCGGGGCGGCCGCCACCACCCAGGCCATCGCGTTCTGGGCGCTCGCCGTTGTCGCCGTTGCGGCGGCCCTCGGCATCGTCCTGGCCAGGAGGGCCGTGCACTGCGCGGTGCTGCTCGCGCTCGTGATGCTGACGCTGGCCATCCTGTACGCGATGCAGGGCGCGCCGTTCCTGGCCTTCGTCCAGGTGATCGTCTACACCGGCGCGGTGCTGATGATCTTCCTCTTCGTTCTCATGATCGTCGGCGTGACCTCGGCAGACTCGGTCATCGAGACGATCAAGGGACAGCGGCTTGCGGCCGGAGTCGCCGGCATCGGACTACTTGTGCTGCTCAGCCTGATCGTCGGGCAGGCCGCGATCGGGCCAGCCGCGACGACGGGGCCGAACTTCGGGTCGGCGAACGTCGGCGGGATCGCCGCCCTCATCTTCACCAGGTACGTGTTCCCCTTCGAGGTGACAAGCGCGCTGCTGATCACCGCGGCGCTCGGTGCCATGGTGCTCGCGCACCGGGAGCGCACCAGCCCCAGGCCGACGCAGCGTGAGCTGTCGATCCGCCGGATGGCCGGCGGGCGGCCGGCGCCGCTGCCGGGACCCGGCACCTACGCGCGGCACAATGCGGTCGACATGCCGGCCCTGCTGCCCGACGGCACCCCGGCCCGGCTGTCGGTCAGCCCGGTCATGGCGGGCCGCGCCGGAGCCGATCCGGTGCTGGCCGGCCGCCCTGAGCCAGGGAACGCCCTGACCGGCCAGGCTGAACCGGCCGCCGCCGTCGCGGGGGAGGCTGACCCGGGCGCTGGCGTCACCGGTGCGGCTGAGCCGGGTGCCGCCGCTGACCCGGGCGCTGGCGTCACCGGTGCGGCTGAGCCGGGTGCCGCCGCTGACCCGGGCGCTGGCGTCACCGGTGCGGCTGGACAGGGCGCCGGCCTTGCCCACCAGGGCACTGCCCCTTCCGGCCGCGCCGAGTCCGCTTCGCCCGGCTCCGCTTCGGCCGAGCCCGCCCCGGCTGGGTCCGCCCCCGCCAACGGGCCCAGCCCGGCGGACCCGCCGCCGCTGGGCGAGGCGGCGGACAACGGTCATGAGGAGGAACGGTGGTAAGCCCCGCCCACTATGTGGCGCTGTCGGTGATCCTCTTCGTGATCGGCGCCGTGGGCGTCCTCGTCCGGCGCAACGCCATCGTCATCTTCATGTGCGTCGAGCTGATGCTGAACGCGGTCAACCTCGCCTTTGTCGCCTTCGCCCGGATGCACGGCAACCTCGACGGCCAGATCATCGCCTTCTTCGTGATGGTGGTAGCCGCCGCGGAGGTGGTGGTCGGCCTCGCGATCCTGACGTCGATCTTCCGTACCCGCAGGTCGGCGTCCGTGGACGACGCGAACCTGCTGAAATATTGACCCCCCGGGGGCTCCGGGCCATCGGGGCCAGGAAGCCTCTCCCGGGGGGCACTGCGTCCCCCCGGGCCAGCACTGCAGAGAGGTAGCCAGTGACCGGCTCAGTTGCGGGCGGGCATGTGCCGTCGGCGGCGGTGATGACAACCCTGCAGGCCGTCGGAATCCAGCGCGCGGTGTGGCTGCTGCTGGCGTTCCCGCTGGCAGGCGCAGTGATCCTGCTGCTCGGCGGCAAGCGCACGAACGCCTGGGGGCACCTGGTCGGCGTCGCCATGCCAGTGGCCGCCTTCTGCTACGGCGTGCTCGCCTTCATCGCGATGCTTGGCTACCCGGCCGGCCGGCGCGGCCGGGACCTGACCGTGTTCACCTGGATCAGCGTCGGCCGTTTCCACGTCAACATCGGGCTGCTGCTGGATCCGCTGTCCATCAGCTTCGTGCTGCTCATCACCGGCGTCGGCTCGCTGATCCACATCTTCGCTGTCGGTTACATGGCCGGCGATCCCGAGCGCCGGCGGTTCTTCGGCTACATGAACCTGTTCCTTGCCGCGATGCTGCTGCTCGTGCTGGCCGACAACTACCTCGCCCTTTACGCGGGCTGGGAGGGGGTCGGCCTCGCTTCCTACCTGCTCATCGGGTTCTGGCAGTTCAAGCCCACCGCTGCCACGGCCGCCAAGAAGGCGTTCATCGCCAACCGGGTCGGCGACGCCGGGCTCTCGATCGCGATCATGCTGATGTTCGCGACATTCGGCACGGTTTCGTTCACCGGGGTCTTCCGCGCGGCAGGCGCCGCAAGCCAGCCCACGCTGACCGCGCTCGGGCTGCTCCTGCTGCTCGGGGCCTGCGGCAAGTCCGCGCAGCTCCCGCTGCAGTCCTGGCTGCTCGACGCGATGGAGGGACCGACCCCGGTATCGGCGCTGATCCATGCCGCGACCATGGTCACCGCGGGTGTCTACCTGATCGTGCGGTCGAACCCGATCTTCGGCCTGTCGCAGGACGCGCGGCTCGCCGTCACCATCGTCGGCGCCGCCACGCTCCTGTTCGGCGCGATCATCGGCTGCGCCAAGGACGACATCAAGAAGGCGCTGGCCGCATCCACCATGAGCCAGATCGGCTACATGATGCTGGCCGCGGGCCTCGGCCCGGCGGGCTATGTTTTCGCGATCGCGCACCTGCTGGCGCACGGCTTCTTCAAGGCTGGCCTGTTCCTCGGAGCCGGCGCAGTGAAGCACGAGATGGACGACGAAGTGGACATGCGCCGCTTCGGCGGGCTTCGCAAGATCATGCCGGTCACCTTCGTCACGTTCCTCTTCGGCTATCTGGCGATCGTCGGTGTCCCGCCGTTCTCCGGCTTCTTCACCAAGGACGGGATCATCGAGGTGGCCTTCGACAAGGGCGGCACCTCCGGGTTCATCCTCGGCTGCGCGGCAGTGCTCGGCGCCGCGATCACCGCGTTCTACATGACCAGGGTCATGTTCATGACCTTCGCTGGCCAGCGCCGCTGGGAGCCAGATGCGCATCCGCACGAGGCGCCCGCAGTGATGACGGCACCGATGATCCTGCTCGCCGTCGGCTCTGCCGGAGCCGGCGCGTTCCTTGTCCTGGGCAGCCGGTTCGGCGATTTCCTCAGGCCGGTAACCGGGGCCGCACCAGCTGCGAAGGGGCTGTTTACCGTCCCTGGCGCTGCTACGCTCGCCCTGGTGATCATCGGCGTCGTGATCGCATGGCTGATGTACGGCCGCCAGGAAGTCCCGGTGACAGCGCCAGCGGGCAGGTTCGCGACGGTCGCGGCGCGCAAGGACCTGTACGGCGACGCGATCAATGAGTCCGTCCTGATGCGGCCGGGCCAGTGGCTGACCCGGCTGTCGGTGTACTTCGACAATCGCGGTGTCGACGGGATCGTCAACACGCTGGCCGCCACCTTGGGCGGCACCTCGGGCAGGCTGCGCAGGCTGCAGACAGGATTCGTGCGTTCCTACGCCCTGTCGATGTTCGTTGGCGCTGTGCTGCTCGTCGGCGCGCTCCTGCTGGTGAAGATATAGACCTGGTGAGGCTGCGGATTCCATGAGCACATTCCCCTGGCTGACCGTCGCCGGCGCGATACCGCTGGCCGGCGCGGTCGTGATCGCCGCTGTGCCGGGCACCACGGCGGCCGGCGACACCGCCCGGAGCGCACGGGACAAGCTCGTCAAGCGGCTGGCGCTGACATTCTCGCTGGCCACCCTCGCGATCACGATCGTGATGGCGCTCCGCTTCTCCCCGGGCGGTCCCGACTTCCAGTTCACCCAGACCGTCCAGTGGATCCCGCAGTTCGGCGTGCACTACGCGGTCGGCGTGGACGGCATCGCGCTCGTCCTCATCCTGATGACCGCGGTGCTCGTGCCGGTGGTCGTGCTCGCGTCGTGGAATGCCGTCGGGACCGGCTCCGACCAGGCCGGGAAGCCGCCGAGGGGTGGTGCCGAGGCCAGGCCTCCCAGGCACAGCGTGAAGACCTACTTCGCGCTGATGCTCGTGCTCGAGACGATGCTGATCGGCGCCTTCGCGGCGACCGATGTCTTCCTGTTCTACGTATTCTTCGAGGCCATGCTGATCCCGATGTACTTCATGATCGGCAGCTACGGCGTCGGCCAGCGTCAGTACGCGGCGGTCAAATTCCTGCTCTACAGCTTGCTCGGCGGGCTGCTGATGCTGGTCGCCGTGATCGCGCTCTACGTCTACTCGACCCGCGGCGGGCATCCGGGCACGTTCTTGTTCGGCCAGCTGGTACAGGTCAGGCTCAGCCCGACCGTGCAGAAGTGGCTGTTCCTCGGCTTCTTCGTGGCGTTCGCGATCAAGGCGCCACTGTGGCCGTTCCACACCTGGCTGCCGGACGCGGCCGCCTCCGCGCAGCCCGGAGACGCGGTGCTGATGATCGGCGTGATGGACAAGGTCGGCACCTTCGGCATGATCCGCTACTGCCTGGAGCTGTTCCCGTCCGCATCGCACTACTTCACGCCGCTGGTCATCGCCCTCGCGGTGATCGGGATCCTGTACCCCGCGATCGTCGCCATCGGCCAGGCGGACCTGAAACGGCTGATCGCCTACGTCTCGGTGTCCGGCATGGGGCTGATCACACTGGGCATCTTCGCGATGACGAGCCAGGGCCAGGCGGGCGCGACGCTGCAGATGGTCAACCACGGCTTCCTGGTCGGCGCGCTGTTCCTGATCGCCGGGTTCATGATCGCGCGGCGGCGCTCGCAGCTGATCGCCGACTACGGCGGCGTGCAGAAGGTCGCGCCGGTACTCGCCGGGCTCTTCCTGATCGCCAGCCTGGCCGGGCTCGCGCTGCCGGGGCTCTCGACGTTCGTCAGCGAGTTCCTGGTCCTGGTGGGCACCTTCACCCGGTATGAGGCGGCCGCCGTCCTGGCCACCGTCGGGATCATCCTCGCGGCGATCTACATGCTGTGGATGTACCAGCGCACGATGACCGGGCCGGCTGGCGAGAATGTTGCGGGCATGCCGGATCTGAAGGCACGCGAGCTCTGGGCGGTCGGCCCGCTGATTGCCCTGATCGTCGTGCTCGGCGTCTACCCGAAGCCGGTGCTTGACATCATCAACCCGGCGGTCCGGCAGACCCTCGTCCAGGTGCATTCCACCGATCCGGTTCCGCCGCACCCGGCCGCGGCCCTGCACCAGAAGGGAGGCGCCCGGTGACCGGCATCCTCGCCGCGGTTGCCCCGCCGATCGGTGCGCCGCACATCGAGTACGTCCAGCTTTCGCCGATGCTGCTTGTCTTCGGCGTGGCCGTGGCCGGGGTGCTGGTCGAGGCGTTCGCGCCGAGGCCACTGCGGCGCGGCATTCACCTGGTGCTGACGCTCGGCGGGCTGGCCGCGGCGTTCGCGCTGACGATCGCGGTGGCCTCGTCGAAGACCGTGTTCGCGCACGGCAGCCCGGGCCATGTCGCGGCGGTCGGGGCGGTCGGAGTCGACCGGCCGACACTGTTCATCCAGGGCACGATCCTGGTGCTGGCGTTCATCAGCGTCCTGCTGATCGCGGAATCCTCGCACGACGTGAGCCCGTTCGCCGCGCAGGCGGCCGCGGTCCCCGGCAGCGCCGAGGAGCGCGAGGGGCTGCTGGCCGGCATCACCCACACCGAGGTCTACCCGCTGACGCTGTTCGCTGTCGGCGGCATGCTGTTGTTCCCGGCCTCTAATGACCTGCTCACCATGTTCGTCGCGCTGGAAGTGCTCTCGCTGCCGCTCTACCTGCTGTGCGGCATCGCCCGCCGCCGCCGGCTGCTCTCGCAGGAGGCGGCGATGAAGTACTTCCTGCTCGGCGCGTTCTCCTCGGCGTTCTTCCTCTTCGGCATCGCGATGCTGTACGGCTTCGCCGGCTCGGTCCGGCTGTCGGTCATCGCGGCGGCAGCCTCGTCCAACACCGGCAGCGCGACCCTGCTGTACGCGGGCATCGCGCTACTCGGCCTCGGCCTGCTCTTCAAGATCGGCGCGGCGCCGTTCCACAGCTGGAAGCCGGACGTCTACCAGGGAGCTCCCACGCCGGTGACCGCGCTGATGGCGTCATGCACACTGGTGGCCGCGTTCGGCGCATTGTTCCGTGTCTTCTATGTCGCGTTCGGCCAGCTTTCCTGGAACTGGCGGCCGGCGATGTGGGCCGTCGCCATCCTCACCATGGCCGTCGGCGCGATCGTGGCCGTGACCCAGACCGACGTGAAGCGACTGCTCGCCTACTCCTCGATCGCGCAGGCCGGTTACGTGCTCACGGGGGTAGTCGCCGCGAGCCCGGCCGGGCTGTCCGGCAGCCTGTTCTACCTGGCCGCCTACGGCGTGGCCGTGATCGGCGCCTTCGCTGTGGTGACGCTGGTGCGCGACCAGACCGGCGAGGCCGCGCACCTGTCCCGCTGGGCCGGACTCGGCCGTCGCTCGCCGCTTGTCGCCGGCGCCTTCGCCTTCTTCCTCATCACCTTTGCCGGCATTCCGCTCACCAGCGGCTTTACCGGGAAGTTCGCGGTGTTTCAGGCGGCGATCGCCGGCGGGGCGCTGCCGCTCGTCATCGTCGGCGTGCTCAGCAGCGCGATCCTGGCGTTCCCCTATGTCCGCGTCATCGTGCTCATGTTCTTCAGCGATCCTGCGCCGGACGGGCCCGCTGTGGTCAGGCCAAGCGCGTTCACCGGCGTCGCGGTGGCGGTGGGGGTGGTGGTCACCCTGGTGCTCGGGGTGGTGCCGCAGCCGCTGCTCAGCCTGGCCAATCATGCCGCCACCCAGCTGTTCATCCGCTGAGCCCCGGCGGGCGGGACGGCGCAAGCCGCTCCCCCGGGGGGCGGGACGGCTCAAGCCCCCCCGGCTGGGCGGGACGGCTCAAGCCGCCCCCCCGGAGCGCGGCCGCGCCCCCGCGCGGTGCTGGCCGGCCCCGCGAGCGTGCCGCTGGCCTGCCGCGCCGAAGGGACGCGGAAGGGCGCCTGCCGGGGGTGGTGTCCGGCAGCGGCGACGCGGGAATGTCCCAGATTACTTTGCCGTGGACGTATCTTGGGCGCGACTTGGTAATTGCCGTGCCAGCGGGCGGTCCGCGGGCGGCGCAGGCGGACCGATGAGGGAGTCCGATTGATCACCTTTGTTCCCGTGGAACTCACCGACGCGGCGCTGGCGGACGAGGTCGGTGATGGCCTCGGCCTAGTCGAGGAGGGCATGCGCGAGGCCGCGCGGGCGCAGGAGACCTTGCTGACCGAGGCCTCCGGATACCTCATGAACGCGGGCGGCAAGCGGTTCCGCGCCCTTCTGGTGCTGCTGGCGGCGCAGTTCGGCAACGCCAGGGATGAGCGGATCGTCCCGGCAGCCGTGGCGATCGAGCTCACTCACCTCGCCACGCTGTGCCACGACGACGTGCAGGACGAGGCAGCGGTCCGCCGCGGCCACCCGAGCGCGAACGCGCGCTGGGACAACACCGTGGCGATCCTGACCGGCGACTTCCTGTTTGCCCGTGCGTCCCAGATCCTCGCCGAACTCGGCGCAGAGGCCATCAGGATCCAGGCAGCCACCTTCGCGCAGCTGGTGAACGGCCAGATCGCCGAGACCATCGGCGCGCGGCCCGGCGAGGACCCGCTCGACCACTACATGAAGGTAATCACTGACAAGACGGCATCGCTGATCGCGACCTCCGGCCGGTTCGGGGCCATGTTCTCTGATGCGCCTGCTGGTATTGCCACCCGGATCGCCACGGCCTGCGAGGCGATCGGGGTGGCCTGGCAGCTCTCCGACGACATCCTCGACATCGCCAGCGAATCAGCCGAGTCGGGCAAGACACCGGGCACCGACCTGCGCGAGGGAGTGCAGACGCTGCCCGTGCTGCATGCCCTGCGCTCGGCCGGCCCGGCCGACGCCCGCCTCGTCGAGTTGCTTGGCGGCGGCGAGCTGACCGATCCCGCCTTGCACTGCGAGGCGCTCGCGCTGCTGCGCGCTCATCGGGCGATGGACATGGCCCGCGCGGACCTGCGGCGCTGGGCCGACCTGGCCCGCCGCGAGATACTGGCACTGCCCGACGTTCCCGCGCGCGCCGCGTTCGAGGCGCTCTGCGCCTTCGTCGTGGAGCGCACCGGCTGACTCGGCCGTTCCGGTGCAGGCCGGGGCATGATCACGGAGTCGCGATACCATGTGTGCGATGAGAACCTCCGGGCGCACAGCGAACGATGAGGCTGCGCCTCGGCCGGTCGTCCGCACGACGCTCGCATCGTCCGGCGCAGGCCAGGAACCTGCTGACGGCCCTGCACCCGATGACCGCCAGGCGGCACCTGACGGCGATCAGCCGCCGCCCAGGAACAGCGATTTCGTGCAGTCCCTTGACCGCGGGCTCGCGGTCATCCGCTCGTTCGGCCCTGACCGGGAGCGGCTGAGCCTGAGCGAGGTAGCCCGGGCGACCGGGCTGACCAGGGCCGCCGCCCGCCGGTTCCTGCTGACCCTGGTGAAGCTGGGCTACGTGCGCAGCGACGGGCGGGAGTTCTCGCTCCGGCCCCGGGTGCTCGAGCTGGGTTACGCCTATCTCTCCGGGCTGGCCCTGCCGGATGTCGCCGCGCCGCACCTGGAGGAACTCGTCGCCAGGCTGCACGAGTCTTCGTCGATCTCCGTACTCGACGGCCACCACGTGGTCTACGTCGTCCGGGTGCCGACGAAGCGGATCATGACAGTGGCGATCTCGGTCGGGACCCGGTTCCCGGCCTACGCCACCTCGATGGGCCGCGTGCTGCTCGCCGCCCTGACCGCGGACGAACTCGACCGGTACCTGGCGGAGGCGACTTTCGAGCCGCTGACCGCCCGGACCGTCACCGACCCAGGCAGGCTGCGGGAGATCATCCATGACGTGGCGCGGCAGGGGTACGCGATCGTCGACCAGGAACTGGAGGAGGGCCTGCGTGCGGTCGCCGCCCCGATCCGCGGCGCCGCGGACGTCGGGACCGCCGCGATCAACGTTTCGGCCCATGCCGCCCGGGTGAGCATTGCCTCGCTGCGCAGCGATATCCTGCCCGCCCTGCTGGAGACGGTCAGGGGGATCGAGGCCGACCTGCAGGCACAGGGCGGAACATAACCGGCCCGGCAACTGCGGGTCCGGAGACCGCCGCAGGTTCCCCTTGGGCTTGCAGCCAGTACCTCGCCAGCCTCGTTTGTCTCGCCAGCACCGTCCGTCCCGTGCGTGGCCAGTTGACAGGCGCTGCGGTGGCCTGCGATCCATACGGTGCCTGGCTGGCTTGCGGCGGGCTGGCGGCCCGTGCTCGCCAGCGCCAGCAACCGGTGCTCGCGACGGGGCAGTGGCCGGCCGGCTGAACATCAGGCTCTTTCCCGTCGGCTACTGGCTCTGGCCGGCCGGCCGCGCGGGCAGAGCAACCGGGATGCGCGGCCTGCCATTTCCGCGCCGCCG
>WNFB01004293.1_pt1 | contig 12684 bp, 10 predicted proteins | sample 5400501 | NCBI WGS metagenome assembly WNFB01 (sample SAMN13153341, study PRJNA577476) | soil metagenome | isolation source: 200 cm saprolite under Douglas fir tree site 2 hole 1 | place: USA:California | collected 2015-04-18 | reverse complement strand
CTCGCTCCGCGGGAGTGTGGACCGAGCGTCAGCGAGGTCCCGCTGGCGCGGCTGCACGAAGTGCAGGCGCGCAGCAATCCCGCTCCGATCCTAGATTGAGCTGGGGGGTCTAGCGGCGCACCCCCCAGACCCCCCCTCGCTACGCGGGAGTGAATCCCGCTCCGCTCGCGGTCTTTGCCGTATACGCTAGGGGCGTGAGCGTGTCGCTGGCGGGGTGCGCCGTGGCCGTGCTTCTCGCCGCCGCGGAGCCCGCTCCCACCGTTCGCAGCATCGAGGTCCGCGGCGCCACCGCCTACGACCTCAAGGCCATCCAGCGCGTCCTCCGCGTCAATCCGGGCTCGACGCTGCGCCGTCCCGTTCCGGAGCTGGCCGAACAGCTCGAGCGGCGCTACCACATCCTCGGCTTCCCCGCCGCGCGGGTCGAAGGCCTCTTCGACCCCTCGACGGGCACGCTGAGCTTCATCGTCGACGAGGGACGGTTGGGTACGGTGGCGGTCGACGGGCTCGAGGGCGACACCGAGGCACGCGTGCTGAAGGTGCTCGACCTCCGTCCGGGAAAGCCGGTCAAGGAGCGCGACATCTCGGGCGCGCTGGCGCGGCTGGACAAGCTCTCCGGGGGCGCGTTCGTGTCGACGGCCACGCCGCCGTACACGATCGAACCCGGGCCGGAGGGAGCGAAGCTGACCCTGCATCTGCGGCGGCGCGCGGCCCGGCTGCGGCTGGGGCCCGGGGGCCCGGCCACCGCCTCGCTCTACAACCGCGTCGACGGCCTGAACCTCGGCGCGAGCGCGCGGACGACCCTGTTCGACCCGGTCTCCTTCGATCACGCCGAGGCCTATGGCCACGTCGCCTACGGCTTCTCCTCGCACAAGGCGCGCTACGCGGTGGGCGCGCTGAAGCCGTTCGGGCCCGACCGGCAGTTCGCCGTCGGCTACGAGTACCACGACCTCACCGACAACGACGACGCGTTCCGCCGGCGGACCGTGGACGACCTGCCCGGATCGAGGATCTACTTCACGATCTTCGAGGACTACTACCGGCGCCGCGGCCATGAGGCCTACGCGTTCGCCCGCGCCACCTCGCGCTTCCAGGTCGGCGCGCTCTGGCGCAGCGACGACTACCGGAGCCTGCCCGTCACCGCCAACGACCAGATCCTCTTCTCCAACGAGCGCACGCGCAATCCGCTGGTGGCCGAAGGCCGCATGCGGTCGATCCTGGGCGTCGCCCGGTGGGCGTGGAATCGTGATCTGTTCCGCAGATGGCCGGAGGAGCGCGAGTCGTTCCTGCTGCGCAATCCGTACGGCACGCCGTTCGAGCGTGACCAGCAGGCCCGAGTCGAGGCGAGCCTCGAGGTCGCAACCCCCGGGCTCGGCGGCGACTTCGACTTCCGCCGCTTCATCGGCCAGGCGCGGGCCGCCCGCGTCTTCTCCCCGCGTCAGGCGCTGCTGCTGCGGGGGCTCGTCGGCGTGGGCTCCGGCAACCTTCCGCTCCAGCGCCGGTTCTCCCTGGGCGGGATGGGGACGCTGCGCGGGTACTCGTTCAAGCAGTTCGCCGGCGATCACCTGCTCCTCACGACCGCCGAGTACTGGTTGTATCCGCGCTCGCCCTGGCCCGGCCTCGTCTTCTTCTATGACGGCGGCACGGCGTGGGACCGCGGCCGCCCCCATCCCGGCTGGAAGCAGGACGTGGGGGCGGGGATCGACTGGCCGGGGGGAGGCCACGGCTACCTGCGCCTCGACGTGGGCTTTCCCCTCAACCGCGAGCCGGCCAACCGGCGGGCCTACGTGACGGGCCTCATTCGCTTCCCGTTCTGATGACCGCGGCGCTGCTCCTCGCCGGGACCCTGCTGGTCCCCGTCGCGCCCTCACTGCCCGACGGCAACGCCCTCGTGCGCGAGCTGGCGCAGAAGCAGCGGCGCTGGGAGGAGATTCTCGACGGCTACACCTACGACGTGGAGGTCGTACGCGAGGACCTGGACAAGGACGACCGGGTGACGAAGCGCGAGAGCCGCCGTTTCGAGGTCTTCTACGTGAAGGGCCGGCCCATCCGGCGCCAGGTGGCGGAAGGCGGGCAGCCGCTCGGCGCCGACCGTCAGGCCAAGGTCGATCGCGAGGTCAAGGAGAAGGTCGACGCCGTCAACGAGCAGCGCGTGGCCGTGGAGACACCCGCCGTGCGTCTCTCCCAGATCCTGGAACGCTACGACTTTCGCGCCGTCGATCGCGAGACGGTGGACGGTCGGCCGGCGATCGTGCTGGAGTTCACGGCCTTCCCCGGCTCCCGGCCCCTCGCCCACGACGACGTGCTGCGCAACCTGGCCGGCCGCGTGTGGATGGACGAGGCCGACCGCGAGGTGGTCCGGGCCGAGGTCCGCAACACCGCCGGCATGAAGTTCTTCCTCGGGCTGGGGGCATCGGTCTCCGCCGTGAGCGGCACGTTCGAGTTCCGCAAGGTCGGCGACACGTTGTGGCTGCCGGTGCGCGACGAGACGCGGGCCACCGGCCGCATGCTGCTCTTCAGGACGTTCCGGACGCGGGTCGTGCACACGTACGGCAACTTCCGCCGCTTCGACGTGCACTCAGAAGAAAGACTCCGTTAGGATTCGCGATCGAGAGGAGCGAGCCATGAAGCTCGTGGTGGCGGTCGTGAGGCCGGAGAAGCTCTCCGACGTGCTGGAGGCGCTCTTCCGCGCCCAGGTGCAAGGGCTGACGATCAGCCGCGTCCAGGGCCACGGGGGCGAGATGGAGCGGGTGGAGACCTACCGCGGCACCACCGTCAAGATGGAGCTGTCGGACAAGGTCCGCCTGGAGATCGGCGTGTCGGACCATTTCGTCGAGCCCACCGTGAAGGCGATACTGGCCGGCGGGCGCACGGGAACGGTCGGCGACGGCAAGATCTTCGTGCTCCCCGTCGAGAAGGTGTACCGCATCCGCACCGCGGAAGAGGACCGCGCCGCGGTCACTCCGGTCGGCATCGCCCCGGGCTAGGCAGCACCGCCCGGCTCAATGATCGACGCCCGGGCGCTTCTTGTGCCAGTCGGTTGCCTGCTGATAGCGATCGGCGATGGCGATCAGCGTGGCCTCCGAGAAAGCGCGGCCGATGAGCTGCAGCGACGTGGGCAGTCCGTGCTGGCCGAAGCCGTTCGGCACACAGAGCGCCGGAACGCCCACCAAGTTGCCGGCGGGGATCGTGGCCGGGGGCGCGGGCGGTTCGGGCGAAGGCGACGGTGTGGGCGAGGGTGACGGGGACGGGGAAGGCGGCTTGTCGAAATCGTAGCCGATCGGCGGTGCCACCACCAGGCGTGTGGGAGTGACGAGCGCGTCGTAGCGCGAGAGCAGCGCGTCGAGGGCGGCGCGCATCGGGACGCGCGCGCGCATCGCTTCGAGATAGTCCACGGCCAGGGTCATGATGGCGGAGTATCCTCCCACCCGGTCGGCCGCCGCCCGCAGCCTGCGCGTGCCTCCGCTCTCGATGAGGTCGCGGAACGCGCTCGCGCCCTCGGCATCCACGATGACGCCGACCGCGGCGGACCACGGGAAGTCCGGGAACTCCACGTCCTCGTCGAGCTTCGCAAAGCTGCGCAGGACGTCGACCGATCGCCGGAAGTTCTCCTTCACCTCGGGCTGGGCCCGCTCGGTCGCGTTCTTCACGACGCCGATGCGGAAGCGGCGGCGGGACCCGCCCGCCCGGGCCCCTCGCACGGGATAGCCGAACTCGCCCGCTCCCGTCGTGGGGTCGGCGGGATCCTTGCCGGCGATGGCGGACAGGACGAGGCCGCAATCGTCGGCGGTCCGGCACATCGGCCCCAGCTTGTCGAGCGTCCAGCAGAGCGCCATCGCGCCGTGCCGGGACACGAGGCCGTACGTCGGGCGCAGGCCCGAGAGGCCGCAGTTCGTGGACGGGGTCATGATGGAGCCGGAAGTCTCGGAGCCGATGGCGAAGGCGACGAGCCCGGCCGCGGTCGAGGCGCCGGAGCCGCTGGAGCTGCCGCCGCTCCAGTAATCGGGATTCCACGGCGAGCGGCCCGGACCGGTGAAGCTGGCGTCCGGGTTGTTATAGCCCATTCCTCCCGCCAGCTCGACCATGGCCAGCTTGCCGAGCAGCACCGCGCCCGCCTCGCGCAGCCGCGCGATGACGGTCGCGTCGTCGTCGAACACCTGGTCCCGGTATGGTTCGGCGCCCCACGTGGTCGGGATGCCCTTGGTGGCCAGCAGGTCTTTCGCACCGAACGGGATGCCGTGGAGGGGGCCGCGATAGCGCCGCGGGATGGCCAGCTCGCGGTCGGCCCGGCGGGCCTGGGCGAGGGCCAGGTCGCGGGTCACCGTCACCACCGCTCCCAGCCGGGGGCCGATCGTCTCCAGCCGGGTCAGGTACGCTTCGGTCAGCTCCACCGAGGAGATCTTCCGCGTGCGCAGCATGTGGCCCAGGTCGCGCACGGACGCGAAGACCACGTCCTCGCCGATCACCGGCGCCTCCTCCGCACGATCGGCGGCGGCGGCGCCACCCGCGGACGGAAGATGTTGACGGGCTCGTCGCCGTTGCCGAGCTTCACCGCCTTGCGCAGGCGATCGGCGGCCTGAAGGTTGTTCTCGATCCCCTTCCGGACCTCCGCGAGGTCGGCCTCCTCGAGCTGCGATCCGTAGCGGACCCGCACCACGTCTCCCAGGGCCTGCGCGACGGGCCCGGGCGGTGAGGGAGACGGCGAGGGAACGGGGCTCGCCGGAGAGGGGATCGCAGGAGTCGGCGAAGGCGCAGGCGGCGCCGGCGAGGGCGGACTCGGCGCCTGGGACAAAGCCGTCGGCAGCAGCGGCGCGGCGGCAAGCGATCGCAGGAAGCGTCGGCGGCTCATCGGACCTCCGGTGGCGGTGCGTTCCCTTATAGCAAGCGGGCGCCGGGAGGCACAAACCGGCCAACGTGCGCGAGGGCCAGACACCTTCGGTGGGGACTCCTATGATGGAACTGTGGGCCGCGACGGCGATGCGTCCGGTCTTCATGCAACCATGACCGCCAACCGGCTCCCCCGATCGCTGTTCGGCCTCGTGCTCGTCGCCCTCGCCGCTGCCCCGGGCGGCGCGCCGGCGGCAGAGCCGGCGCCCTCGGCGCCCGTCCACGTGAGGGTCGTCGCCGCGCCCCGCTACAGGGCCGGCGCCATCCACAAGTTCCTGCTCGGACCGACCTACCGTCGCCTCTGGACGACACCCGTCGAGGTGGAGGTGCTCGACCTGCGCGCGTTCCATGGCGGGCTCAAGCCCGTCTCGAAGGGCGGAGGCAAGCAGACGAAGTCCCTGAAGTTCGAGAGCGCCGACGGCCGCGAGTGGCGGGTGCGCTCGGTCGACAAGAACGCGCAGCGGGTGCTGCCCCTCGAGCTGCGCGACAGCTTCGTCGAACAGCTCGCGCAGGACCAGATCAGCGCCGCCAACCCGGCCGGTCCCCTGATCGTGGACGGCCTGGCCGAAGCGGCCGGCATCCTGACGCTGCCTCACCGTCTCGTGGTGCTTCCCGACGACCCGCTCCTCGGCAAGTACCGCGAGGAATTCGCGAACATGCTCGGCCTCATGGAAGAGGATCCGCGGATCCAAGACCCCGTCACCCCCGGCTTCGAGGGCTTCAGCGAGAAGCACAGCAACACGGTCGAGCTGTGGGAGCACCTCGACGCGCATCCGGGGGAGCGGGTGGACGCCCGCGCCTTCTTGAAGGCCCGGCTTTTCGACGTGTTCATCGGGGACTTCGACCGCCATGACGACCAGTGGGACTGGCTGAAGCGGCCCGACCGCCCGGAGTGGGTGCCGTACCCGAAGGACCGCGACCAGGCCTTCGCGAAGTTCGACGGCTTCATCCTGTCGCTCATCCGTCCCGCCGAGCCCAAGCTCGTGAACTTCGAGAAGCACTACTCGGACATGGTCGGGCTCACGTGGCAGGGGCGCTTCCTCGACCGCCGGCACCTGACGACCCTGGAGTGGCCCGTGTGGCAGGAGGTCGCCGCCGAGCTGCAGGCCCGCCTCACCGATCCAGTCGTCGACGCCGCGGTCAAGCGCATGCCCCCCGAGTACTACCGGATCGTCGGCCGGCAGATGGCGGCCAGGATCAAGGCGCGGCGGAACCTGCTGCCGGGGGCGGCGCGGAAGTTCTACGAGATCCTGGCGAAGGACTCCGAGGCCATCGGCACCGACGAAGCCGACTCGGTCCGGATCAGCCGCGCCGGCGATGGGCGGGTCGAGGTCACGCTCGGTGGCGCCGAGAACGGCAGCGCGCCCTACTTCACCCGGCGTTACGACCCCCGCGAGACCCGGGAGGTGCGCGTCTACCTCAGGGGCGGTGACGACCGGGCCGTGCGCGGGCCGGACACCGAGCGCCTGTTCGTGCGGGTGATCGGCGGCGACGGCAACGACGTCCTCGACGATTCCCAGGGCGGCCACACCCACTTCTACGACTCGGCCGGCGAGAACCGGGTCATCCCCGGCCCCGGCACGCTCTTCAGCGACGCGGCCTACGTGCGGCCGGTGGAGCGCAACGGCGATCCGGCGCGGGATTGGGGCCACATGGACCTCAAGTTCCCGTGGCTCTTCGCGGGAGCGGACCTCGGCGTCTTTCTCGGCGCGGAGTGGCAGCACACCGCCTACGGCTTCCGCAAGCATCCCTACCAGAACCGGCAGAGCCTGCGCGCAGGATATTCGACCGCGCTCCGGGGCGCGCGCGCCGAGTACCAGGGCGAGTTCATCAGCACCAACTCGAAGCAGCGCTGGCTTCTCCTCGCGCGCTACTCCGACGTGGATCTCTTCCGCTTCTACGGCTTCGGCAACGAGACCCTCGACACCGGCACCGACCGCTTCCACCAGGTGCTGATGCACGCGTACACCCTGGCCCCGGCCTTCCGCCTCGGTCCGGATGCGGTGAACATCGCGGTTGGGCCCGTGGTCCGCTTCACGTCCACGCGGCTCCAGCCGGACCGGCTCATCACGATCGCCCCGCCCTACGGCGTGGGCGACTTCGGCGAGGTGGGCGCCTCCGCCCGGCTCGTTCTCGACGGCCGGAACCGCAAGCTCGCTCCCAGCCGCGGTGGGCGGCTGTGGGCCTCCGGGACCTACTATCCGGCGTTGTGGAGCGTCGACAAGGGCGGCTTTGGCGAGGTCCACGGCGAGGCCTCGACGTATCTGTCGCCTCCCCTCGTGCTCGATCCGATCCTCGCCCTGCGCGTGGGCGGCAAGCGCGTGTGGGGTCGTTATCCGTTCCAGGAGTCGGCGTTCCTCGGAGGGATCGAGTCGGTGCGGGGATTGCGGCCCGGGCGCTACGCCGGCGATGCGGCGGCCTATGCGAGCGCCGAGCTGCGCCTGGCGCTCTTCCGCTTCCGCGCCCTCGTCCCCGCCCGCTTCGGCATCTTCGGCCTCGCCGACGCCGGCCGCGTGTGGCTCAAGAACGAGGACTCCAACAAGATCCACACCGGCTTCGGCGGAGGGATCTGGGTGGCCTTCCTGAAGCCCGACAATACCCTCAGCCTGGCCGCCGCCCACAGCGAGGGCCACCTGCGAGTTTACTTTTACGCAGGTTTTGCGTTCTAGCAACGAACGTTCAACGCGGAGGGCGCGGAGAACGACAAAGAGATCGCGGAGCACAAATCAATTGCTCTTCTCCGGGTCCTCTCCGTTCCCTCCGCGTTCTCCGCGTTGAAGAGCCGGCGGCAATGAAACATTTCTCGATGATCCGCGACTTCCAACTCGCGGATCTGCTCACGCTCGCCAACGGCGGCAGCGGGACCGCCGCCTTGTTCCTGGCCATGGATCACGTGCGCGAGGCGGGGGTGGGCAAGCTCTACGCCGCGGGGGCTCTCGTGGCCGCCGCCCTGGCCTTCGACGTGATGGACGGGCGCGTGGCCCGGTGGCGCCACCGCGCCTCGCCGCTGGGCCGCGAGCTGGACTCGCTCGCGGACGTGATCAGCTTCGGCGTCGCTCCCGCCGGCCTCGCCTTCGCCGCGGGCATGACGGGGCTCTGGGACGCTCTCTGCCTGATCTACTTCGTGGCCTGCGGGATCAGCCGCCTCGCACGCTACAACGTCACCGCGGAAGCGATGTCCGCGGAGACGGGCAAGGTCACGTACTTCGAGGGGACTCCGATACCCACCAGCGTCCTCCTCGTCGCGCTCCTCATGGCCCTCGCGCGCGCCGGGCGCATCGGCGAGGCGATGCTCGGCGGCGTGTGGACGATCGCGTCCTTCGACCTGCACCCGCTCGCGCTCCTGTTCGTCCTGTCCGGCTCTTTGATGATCAGCAAGACGCTGCACATACCCAAGCCCTAGTAACATTGCTCGCGGAGGCCGCTCGCGCATGGGCTTGAAGGAGTACTACCGCAAGCGCGACTTCGGGATCACACCGGAGCCGCGGGGCAAGGAGAAGAAGAAGGAAGGCCGCTCGTTCGTCATCCAGAAGCACGCGGCCACTCGGCTCCACTACGACTTCCGCCTCGAGATGGAGGGCGTGCTCAAGAGCTGGGCGGTGCCGAAGGGACCGAGCCTCGACCCGAAGGACAAGCGCCTCGCGATGATGACCGAGGACCACCCGGTCGAGTACGGCGGCTTCGAGGGGATCATCCCCGGGGGCCAATATGGCGGCGGCACCGTCCTGCTGTGGGACCGCGGGACATGGGAGCCCATCGAAGATCCCCATGCCGGATTGCGCAAGGGCAACCTGAAGTTCCGGTTGAACGGCGAGAAGCTCCACGGTGGCTTCGCGCTCGTGAAGATCAAGGGGCGCGACGCCCGCGACTCCGAGAAGACGTGGCTCCTCATCAAGGAGCGGGACGAGTTCGTGCGCCCGGGATACGACATCACCGAAGCGCGGCCGGAGAGCGTCACCACCGGGCGCACGCTGGAACAGATCGCCGCCGACCGGGACCGCATCTGGGACTCGGGCGTGGGCGAGGTGACGGTCACAAAGGGGAAGAAGACGGCGGCGCGCGCACGGCCCAAGCCCGCGGGCGTCGACCCGTCGAAAATGCCCGGCGCGCGCAAGGCTCCCTTGCCCACTTCGTTCCACGCGCAGCTCGCGACCGCGGTCACCGCCCCGCCCAAGGGCGACGAGTGGCTGCACGAGATGAAGTTCGACGGCTACCGCATCCTGAGCCGCCTCGAGAAGGGCCGGGTCAGGCTCGTGAGCCGCAACGGCAAGGACTGGACCGACCGCTTCCCGGACCTGAGGGACGCGATCGCGGGTCTCGGCGCCGAGCGGGCGGTGATCGACGGCGAGGTGGCGGTGCTGCTGCCCGGCGGCAACACCAGCTTCCAGGCCCTCCAGAACTTCATGAGCGGGGCGGCGGGCGGCCAGCTCGTCTACTACGTGTTCGACCTCCTCTACCTCGACGGCTACGACCTCGCCGGCGTCGTCCTCGAGGAACGCAAGACGGCTTTGCAACGGCTCGTGGCCGGCGTGAGCGGCGGCAAGATCCGGTACAGCGACCACGTCGTCGGCCAGGGCGACAAGGTGTTCGAGAACGCGTGCCGCATGGGCATGGAAGGGATCGTCTCGAAGCGGCGGGACATGCCCTACACCCCGGGGCGGACGCGCGGCTGGCTGAAGGTGAAGTGCCATCTCGAGCAGGAGGTGGTCATCGGCGGCTACACCGATCCCGAGGGCACCCGGGTGGGGCTGGGCGCCCTGCTCGTCGGCGTCTACGACGGCAAGGGCCGTCTCGTCTATGCGGGCAAGGTCGGGACCGGCTTCACGGAGAAGATGCTCCAGGACCTGCGACGAAAGCTGGAGGCGCGGGAGCAGAAGGCCTCACCCTTTACGGCGGGGACCGGACTGCCACGGAACGCGCACTGGGTGAAGCCGGAGCTGGTGGCGGAGGTGGCGTTCACCGAATGGACGAGCGAGGGCCACCTGCGCCACCCCACGTTCCGCGGCCTGCGCGAGGACAAGCCGGCGGCGCAGGTCGTCCGCGAGAACCCGGAGCCGACGGCGCAGGCGGAGGCGGAAGCCGAGGAGGAGGCGGCCACGCCGCGTCGTCCGCCGCGCGCGCCCGCCAAGAAATCCGGCGCCGCCAAGGGCACCGTCGCCCGGCGGCACGCGGCCAAGGCGGACGTGGTGGTGGCCGGCGTGCAGATCACCAACCCCGACCGCGTCGTCTACCCCGGGCAGGGCCTCACCAAGCGCGACATCGCCCTCTATTACGAGTCGATCGCGGGCCACATCCTTCCCCACCTCGAAGGCCGTCCCACGACGCTGGTGCGCTGCCCGGAGGGGATGGGCAAGCCCTGCTTCTACCAGAAGCACATCGGCTACTGGGCGCCGGACACGCTGCGCCGCGTGCGCATCCAGGAAAAGAAGAAGGTGGGCGAGTACCTGGAGGTGGACGATCTGCCCGGCCTCATTGGCCTCGCCCAGATGGGGATCCTCGAGATCCACACCTGGAATTCCACCGTGGAGCATCTCGAGCAGCCCGACCGCCTGGTCTTCGACCTGGACCCCGACGCGGCCGTGGGCTGGCCGGCGGTGGTGAAGACGGCGGAGCGCATCCGCGAGCTGCTCGACGGGCTCGGCCTCGCCGCTTACGCGAAGACGACCGGCGGCAAGGGCCTGCACGTCGTCACACCGCTGCGCCCCGAAACCGGCTGGGACCAGTGCGCGGAGTTCTCGCATGTCGTCGCGGAGACGATCGCCCGACAGCACCCCGACGAGTACCTCACCGAGGCGTCGAAGGCCGCGCGCAAGGGCAAGATCTTCATCGATTGGCTGCGCAACGTCCGCGGCGCCACCTCGATCGCGGCCTACTCGACCCGGGCGCGCCCGGGCGCGCCGGTCTCCGTCCCCGTCACCTGGGACGAGCTGCCCCGCACGCGGCCGGATCAGTACACCGTGCAGACGCTCCCCGGCCGATTGGCGTCGCTCGAGAAAGACCCGTGGGCGGGGTACGACAAGGCCGGCGAGCCGCTCAGCTCCGCGCTGCGGCACGCCGGCCACTTGCGCTAGGCCTCACTCGCCCATCACGTGGACGACCACCTCGCGGCGGTGGCGGCCGTCGGCGCGGCTTCATTTGATCCGCGGCCCTCTTGGCATTAGCCTAGGCGCTTCGTTGGCACTGGAGGGAGCCGAGGACGATGTTGCTGAAGCCGAGTCGCGTGGTCCTGGTCGTGGCGTTGGCGGCCCTCGGCGGCTGCGGGGGAGGCTCGTCGCCCACCACGCCGCCCGTGACAACGCCCACCGCCGCGCCCACTCCCACGCCGACCCCGAGCGTCACCCCGACGCCTTCGGCCACCTCGTGCCGGTACGGGATGGGCACGGTCAACACGTCGTGCGCGCGCAACAACCCCACCTTCCTCGGCGACGTGGACGCCGCCATCAACCTCCTCGGCCAGCAGCACCCGGAGCTGTTCAACTTCAACGACACCAACGGCGGGGACGCCTGGCGCGTCCTCGACGCCGACCGCTTCTACGCCGGCGTCATCGCGAACCTGCAGGCCAAGGACTACTGCGCCGGGTTCGACCTCCAGAACCTCCAGGTCAAGAACAGCAACGAGTTCAGCGAGGACTACGACATCCTCCTCTCCTCCAACTTCATCCGCCGCGGCGCCAGCTCCTATCGCGAGACCTGCTCGCCGGCCAACTTCCCCCTCGACGCCAAGGACCTCATCGACAGCGTGCGCGTCGCCTTCTTCGGCTTCAAGTGCCCGGACGACGTCGCGGTCCCCAACAACGGCAGCAACCGCCTGCCCGTGGGCTGCACCGGCAACGTGACCGCGACGCCGAAGAACAAGGAAAACCAGGACGTCGACCCGCGGATCCACGGCAGCCAGATCACGTGGACGTGGGAGCTCGAGAGCGGCCACCCCGCTGACCTCATCAACTATCCCGACAAGCCCTTCAACAAGAGCGTCGTCGGCCTCTCCGTCGGCAACTTCACGCTCTGTGCGATCGTCAAGGAAGTGCAGGGCTGCCTGCACGGCGAGGTCGTCCCGCCCAGTCCCCGGTAGTTCGGTCTATTTCGAGCGAGCCAGACCGCACACCGTCTTCAGGGCGGGAACCCGCATCAGCGCCGCCGGTGACACCTTGATCTTCGAGGACCGGCCGCCGCCGCCGAGGATGATCCACTCCGGCGCCATCACCGCCTCGTCGACGTAGACCGGAAGCCCTTCGGGCAGGCCGAAGGGCGTCACCCCGCCGGCGAGCATCCCCGTCACCGCCGCCGTCTCCTCGGCCGAGGCGAAGGAGAGCCGCGAGACGCCGAGGAGGCTACGCACGGCGTGGTTGACGTCGAGGGACGTGGTGGCCAGGACGACGCACGCCGCGTAGACCTTCGGCTCCTTCTTCGAGGCGACGAGGATCGTGTTGGCGGAGCGGTCGGGGGGAATGCCGTAGCGGGCGCAGAAGGCGGCGGTGTCCGCGGCGGCGGGGTCGCACTCGAGCCGCTCGTAGTCGATCGCCAACCGGGCGAGCGCGGCGAGCACGGCGCCTTCTGGATCGGGCATGCGCCGCCCAGGCTATCATGCTGACGGCATGGACCCGATCTACCGCAGCGCGCTGAACCGCGACGTGCCGCCGTCCGGTCCGGACGAGTTCGCCGCGCTCCGCATCGGCGCGATCCCGGTCTGGCCGCCGGTGGTGCTCGCGCCCATGGCCGGCGTCACCAACCCGCCCTTCCGCACGCTCTGCCGCCGCTACGGGGCGGGGCTCTACGTCAGCGAGATGATCACCGCCCGCG
>WNFB01004292.1_pt1 | contig 12685 bp, 14 predicted proteins | sample 5400501 | NCBI WGS metagenome assembly WNFB01 (sample SAMN13153341, study PRJNA577476) | soil metagenome | isolation source: 200 cm saprolite under Douglas fir tree site 2 hole 1 | place: USA:California | collected 2015-04-18 | reverse complement strand
CGTGGAATCTTGGCTGTTCGCCCTCATTTTATCCTAATACTCCTGCGGGCCGGACATGTACTGAAGGTGGCCCTTACTGGCGAGACGACCGGACCTTCGTCATTCCGCTTACTGCAGGACTCAAGCCGAACCAGCGGTACTCGTTTACCATTAACTCAAGTGTGGGGTTGGAGAAATACGACTTAGGAAGAGCGTTCCGTGGACTGAGTCAGCCCAAACCAGTTCTTCCACAGCGATTCTTTTTCACGACGGGACAATGATGTGACCTCAAAGCGGGAAGCCTGAACTTTCCGAGAAAAACGGGTAGCTAAAAGCCGCTTGACGCCAGGCTCAGTTTTCGGTTAACGTCCGCACAATTTGACGCTGGGTTACTTGATCCGGTCACTTCTTCGATTCGTTTTACATCAGCCCGGACTAGTTCTCCCCAGCGGGGCTTTTTGTTTGTGATATACGAGGTCTGAGAAATGCGTCTGTAGGCCGCGAGGCCGAATAACAAAGGAGGGTAATATGGGTACGAAACAACAACGGGAGAAAGGTAACCTGGATCGCAGGTCGGTGTTGAAGCTGGCTCTTGCGGGCGCGTCGGCGCTACTCGTGGGCAAGGGCAGCACTCTGCTGGCGGCGGAAGAGAAAGGGGTCGAGAGAAAAGTCTTCAAGGAAACTGAGTCAATGATCCCGGGCTTCGCCAAAGTGCAGCTGCGTGCAATAACGTATCAGCCTGGGGCAAGCACTAAAGCTACAATGAAAAATCCTATGATTTGCGAGTGTACCCAGGGTACCTTAGAAGTCAAACAGGACGGCAAAGCGTTCACGGCGAAGAAGGGTGACATCTGGACGTGCAAAGTGGGTATTGTGGAGGAAACCGCCAACAAAGGGAAGACCCCAGCCACCATGCGCGTCTTTGACTTGCTTCCGGCGTAGACTTAACCTGACATTTTCAGCCGTCGCCGGATTGCAATTAAAAGGCCCGACTCGCAAGAGCACGGGCCTTTTAATTTTTCCCGCTTGACGACAGGCCAAGGTTTCGGTTAAGTTGCGCACAATTTAACGCTGGGTCATCCGATCCGGCCTGCCTGCCGGCAGGCAGGTCACATCTTCGATTCGTTTTACATTACCTCGGACTGGCTCCATCCCACCGGGGTTTTTGGTTTGGCAGATGAAGGGCCAAGTGATCCTTCTGACTTTAGATTTGCTCCTTTTTACTCCTTGCCGAGACATATCATATATGATATAAGCACCCAGTGGAAAGCTTGAGGTTGTGGGAGATTGAGTACTATCAGACCGCCACGGGGTCAGTCCCTGTTGCCGAATTCATTGACAGTCTTTCACCCCAAGCCAAAGCAAAATTCATTCGTTCTTTGGAACTGTTGGAGCAGTACGGCCTGCTTCTCCGGGAGCCTTGGGTTAAGAATATCCCGAATGTCGCTAAGCTAAGAGAGCTGAGGTTCACATCCTTCGGCGAGATTTACCGGTTTTTCTTCTTTCCAGTTACCGGGAGAAAGTTGATACTCCTGCACGGATTTAAAAAGAAAACCCAAGAAACGCCGAGACGAGAGCTGCAAACGGCTGAAGCACGAATGAAGGACTATATTCAACGGTACGGAGGTAAATCATGAACTTTCGCCAACACAAGGAAAAACTTCTCAAGAGCTCGAAGGCTCGGAAAGAGTATGAAAGGCTGGGCCCCGAATTCCAACTAGCCCAGAGCTTAATCAGAGCCAGGCTGAAAAAGGGATGGACGCAGGCGGAACTAGCACGGCGGGTCGGCATGCAACAACCAAACATCGCTCGCCTGGAAGGCGGCAATTACGATCGGGTTTCTCTACCTACACTGAAGAAAGTGGCTCGGGCACTTGGAGCGGAAATCGAGATCAAGCTCTCAGCGTAAAGAGCGAGAGCAGATGTCAATTATCTTCAATCTTTTTTCCATTCCTCCTCTCGCCTGCCGCCTCTTGCCTGTTTTGCAATTTTGATGATCATCTAGAAGGCTTCTCCAAGAGGCTGTAGGGTTGGCGGCATAAGCCAACCCCACAACTCAAAGGAGGAGACGAGATGAAACTTTACGGTGCCATCGACTTGCACTCCACCAACAACGTCACGGTGCTGATCGATGAGCAGGACGAGATCGTTTATCAGAAACGCCTGCCCAATGATCTGCCCTTGATCCTTCAGCAGCTCTCGCCCTATGCGTCATCGATCCAGGGGATCGTGGTCGAATCGACCTACAACTGGTACTGGCTGGTGGATGGTCTGATGGGCAAAGAGCACGTCGTGCATCTGGCCAACACGGCAGCGATCCAGCAGTACGAAGGATTGAAGTACACCGACGACCACTCCGATGCGCGTTGGCTGGCGCACATGCTGCGCTTGGGAGTGTTGCCCGTGGGCTATATCTATCCCAAAGAGGAGCGGGCGGTGCGGGATCTTTTGCGCAAGCGCGGCCAACTGGTGCGCCAGAAGACGGCCAACCTCCTAAGCATCCAGAACCTGATCACACGCAACACGGGCTCTTCGCTCAGCGCCAACCGCATTAAACGACTGAGCGCCGAAGAGGTTGAAGGTATCCTCACCGACGCCGATGTCGCGCTGGCCGCTAAGGCCAATCTCTCGGTGATGCGCTCTCTGGAAGCCGAGATTGCCACGCTGGAGCGGGTGGTCAAGGAGCGGGTCAAGCTGCGGCCGGCGTTTCGCTATCTGCTCACCGTCAGCGGGATTGGTCCGATCCTGGCCCTCACCATCATGCTGGAGACCGGAGATATACGGAGGTTTTCCACCGTGGGCAATTTCGCTTCTTACTGTCGGTGTGTCGGCAGTGAGAAGATAAGCAACGGCAAGCGCAAAGGGAGCGGGAATACCAAGAACGGAAACAAGTATCTGGCCTGGGCGTTTGTGGAGGCGGCCAACTTTGCCGTGCGCTATGAGCCGCAGATCCGCAGTTTCTATCAGAGAAAGAAGGCCAAGGCCCACCGGGTGGTGGCGCTCAAGGCGGTGGCTCACAAATTAGCGCGGGCTTGTTATCATATCCTGCGGGATGAAGTTCCTTTTGATGTAGCCCGAGCCTTTGCCTGAGGCGCAGGTTTTTTCAGTTGGGATGGGGCAGTGAGCTCGAAATAGGGTTGGCTTAGAACCACGAGATTTGATTAGCGGCTGCCCCATCCCTGATAGACAATGCGCCGGTGGTGTGATTGCATGGTACGCCCACGCCGTGAGCCACTTAGGGGTTGGACCTCCAACGGGAGGAGCCAGAGGATTTGTGAATCCTAAAACCTTGGACACGGCGTGGTACCGACAGTTTTCTGGGGCAACAAAGATTGCCAGGGGCGGGAGATGGCTCCCTTCTACAGGGACAGCTCCCATGCCTTGATCCTGATGGGTGACTGGTGCGGACCGTGTCCGACACCGACTGACTGAAAACAGGGGCGCGTACAGTTAGTGACAGCTCCGGCGGGCAGGTAGAAAACAGAGAAGAAAAAGATAAGGGAGTGGTGTGCCTCTTGACCGCAGCCTTCTAATGGGTGGGTGCCCTATTTTACGCGCAACGAACTTCGGCTGAGATTCTGGCGTTAGCGCAGTCGCCAGGAGGACGGGCCATGCAAAGAATAAGCTTTTGGCTGCTTGCGTTTCTGATTTGGAATTCCGAAGTCAGGAGGAACTCCAGAGCTTGGCGAAAGAAGTGATCGCCCAGCCGCCGGAGTTGATCGGTTCGATAAGAAAGCTCATGGCGGAGTAATGCTTCGCGCCTAGAAAATGGGCCATTAGCGACGTCTGGCGAATTCCAGGGAGCCGTGGTAGCTTCCGCGTTCATGCCAGACGCAGGCGCACATTGGGAGGAGTTATGAGCCGATTACCAGCCATTAACCGCGATGCGATCTCGCCGGAGGATCAGACAATCTGGGACCGCATCGCAGCCGTCCGTACCGGGGTGCGCGGCCCGTTCGGCGTATTGATGCACGTGCCAGCCCTCGCCGACCGAGTAGCGGCGTTGGAGGATTACTTCCGTTTCAACGCGGCGCTGCCTGCGGCAGACCGTGAGCTGGTGATCATGGCTACCGCGCGCGAGATGGGCGCGCGCTACCCGTGGACACGGCACGAGGCCAGGGGGCGCCAGGTAGGCACGCGAGCGGAGGCGATCGAGGCCGTGCGCGCTAACGACGCGTTGGAGGGACTGACCTCGCGCGAGCGGCTGCTCGTGGAGATCGTGCGGGGCCTGCTCCGCGCGCGGGCGCTGTCCGAAGATTTGTTCGCCCGCGGGCTGGCCGAGCTGGGCCGCCAACAGCTCGTGGAGACGGTGGCGCTCACGGGCCACTACAGCCTGATCGGATTGGTCGTGAACGGATTCGACGTGGCGCCGCCGGACGACAGCGCGACTTTCTGACCAGGACGGCATCGAGGACCCTTCAAAAAGCCCAGACACCGCCTAGCTCTCTCCGAAAGCCCCTCCCGGAGGTATTTTCTTCCGAACACGGATCAGATCCGTATAGTCATTTCCACGCGGGTCCTTATGCAATTGCATGACCACTAAGTCTCCCGTTTTTAAATCGGTGACCGGATATTCGCGCCCCTCAATGATGACCCGTGTAGCAGGAGTATAACTCACCACTCTCGTTCGACCCTCGGTCGTTCGCAGAGCGATTTCCCTTTGGCGTGTATCCAAGCCTTCCACTTCGGCGACGAGCTCGATCTCCTCTAAACCAGCGCCTGGTCCCAAAGTAGGTCTGCCGACTAACGCAATGTTTTCACAACTGCTGTCCGCCAACGCTGCAATGAGTAGAAACAAAAGTGACAGACTGTGCCTTCGTGCTCTCACGACGCTCTCGCGCACCCGCATCGGCGGCTAACGGCACGCGCTTGAGGGCATTTTTCTCGATGTCGAGCTCTTCAAGACCGCCCGATCTAATAGATGATAGAACCGGCCTCAATCTGCTTTTTCCGCGATTCGTATTCCGAGCGTGAGATCCTCTCGTGTTTGTAATCGTCCTCAAGTTTATCCATCTGCCGCTTGGCATTGATTTCATAGCCGGCCCCGGTGGCCAGCGCCCCGGTTGCAGCCCCGCCTATAAACTCACATCCCCATTGACTGAGGGCGACAAATAACATGAGCGTGATTATTCGCTTCATTTTCCCAATCCTCCTTTCTTTTTCTTTGATCTCACTTCTTGTACTTTCGGTCGCAAAAGGGTCACCCTTGTGTTTCCGAAGTTGATTTTTTGAATCGTGCGGCCGCCCGTTCGTAATATCTCTCCACGTCCTTCATAGCGGAATCCATTTTGGACTTGACTCCCTCCCACGCATCCACGCTCGCAGACTTGAATTTTTCAAATTGTTGCTTTGCAGCAGCCATTTTCTTCTCTAGCTCTTTAACGGACTCCTGCAGGTCGGTCTTGGCCTTTCCCCCGGCTTTTTCAGCCTCGGCCTTAAGTGTCTTCAGTCGGTCGCCGAATTCACCTAGCTTTGTCTCGATTGCCTTCTGGTATTCCTCTCTCTGCTGTCCCGTAGCAGTCTTCCCTGTCTCGCGAGGCTCCTTGGATTCCTGCTGTACTTCACCGGCCGCCACCTTCACTTCATTGCTCTGGGATTCGGCCTGCTTGCTCCACGCAAGCAATATCAGCAAGCATCCTACGGACGTGATTACCTCCAATCTTCTCATAAGGCCTCCTCTTTTCTGCTTGAAACTTGCCCGGCTATCCCCATATAGATCGACCCCGGTTAAAAAACTTCTCCGTTTGTAAAACGATCTCCGTAGCTGTGGCTTCATCCCTAGACAATAGACCTTTCTTGGCGATGGCCTTCATCCGTGTACCTTTTGGGGTAACGGCCTCTAACTGAATTTCTATCTGCATATCGCTCGCCTTACCCTTGATCACTTCTTCTTTTTCGGTTGTGTCACGGGACTCGACTTCTATTCCCATACGATCGAGGGCAAGCAGTGTAGCCGCGGACACTCGGGGAAGAGACTGGGTAAACGTCTTGAGGGCCGCTCCATTTGAGGATTCGACACGGCCCTGGGATACATTCCCGCTGGTGCAGCTTGTTGCGATAACTGCGATTGGAATGAGGGCAACGAATGCCGGAATTAACTTTCCCGCGAATTGGCTGACCTCCATAATCCCGCCTTCCGAAAGAATATTCCTCGCAAAGCGCATGCCAGGCGGCGCTGCTTTTGGACAAACACTTGATTTGAGGGAAGAATTTTCTTGGATTGAAATTTCCGTTTCATTTTTTGCGTAGGGATTTCCCTCCACCTCAAAGGTCGCCGGATAGGGACCAGAATTGAGTTATTGATTTTAGAGGCAGCGCTCCAGGGACAGAATCAGCGTTTAAAGAGACCTTCCAATCCCTTGCGAATAAGTTCTTCGGTTGGATTTCTCTTCTTCTCGCTCTTCTGGTCCGAAGGTGGAGCCTCCGGCGCGGCCTGCACGGGAGGCGCGGATTGTTTATTGCCGAAAAGCTTTCGTTGAAGCTCCTCTGTTCCCTTGCGCACCATCCCGCGTTGGATCATCTTGGCCAGGTAACTGGAATCCGGTTTGGGCTTTACTTTAGGCAGGGTCCCGGAGAGGGTAAAGGGAATTTCGACCTGATTCTGGCTGTTGAACATGTAGCTTACTTCCCGCGCGGCGTGTCCCAGGTCGGCCGACAGCCGTTGCGAAAAAAGCAGTACGGATTGGAAATCGACCTTGCGGTCGAAATCGGCCCAGCCGTTTCCCTGCACGCTATAATCCGCGGCGGTGATCCGCAGATCTTTGACGTTCATCCGGCCGTCTCCTAAAGCGAACTGCCCTTTTAATTCTTTAAACTTCGTATCTTTGACTTCGAACGTCTCGGGATATTTTTGCCGAACCTGCGGGTTCATGAGTGAGGTCAGGCCCGGAATGCCGGTAATGCCTGTAACCACGCCGTCCGCGAGGTTAAAATTGAGCAGTGCTCCCTGTAGGACCTCGGCTTGTCCCTGACCCCGCAGATTGGGTTTGACCTCGTCCCATTTTTTGCCGCTTCCGGTAACCTTCATGTCTGCGTTCAATCGCCCCTCGATGTCACGGGAATTTTTGGGATCGAAGGAACGATATAATTCCTTGAGGTCAACCCCCTGAACTTTGGAAGCGAGAGAGAAGCGGGGTTGGGGATTGTTGAACGCGTACTCTCCTTCGGCCTGCAGCGTCCCGCTCAGCGCATTCACGCGAAGGTTGCGGATGTTGGCAATATTGTTTTCCACGGCAAGGCTTGCCTCGAGATCCTTATAGCCGATCTTGTAAAGGGTTCCCTGGGCTGAGGCGAGTTTTCCCTGAAAGGTCAGGCTCCCGTTCTTGGCGCCCAGCGTTCCTTCGCTGCTCAAGTTCTTAATGACGTCGGCTTTCCGCTCATCGGGTAGGGAGTCTTGAAAATCAGCCGGCCATATTTCCGGGGTAGAGAGATTGTAGGAGAGAGTGAGGGGAGAGAACCGGTCGATTTGAGCCGATAGACGAATCCGGGAATTGCCCAAGCCCAAGGTTGTCTCCTTGAGATCGGCCCTTTGTCCGGTGAAGTTGACCGTCGTGTTTAAATCTTTAACGGCCTTTGGAAACTGGAGAGGTTTGGCGCTTACCCCCGAAAGAGTCAATCGGCCCTGGATTTGCGGCGTCGCTCCTTTTCCTGCCTTCCCCTGCAAGGTCGTATGGAATTCCAGATTACCTGAAAGCTGATAACTCTGAATCAGGGGAATCATTTTCTCCCAACCCTCCAGGGAGACCCGGTTGGAATCGAGCGACAGATTCACAACCGGAACATCCCCCAGTCTCACCTCTCCCTTGCCGGCGATCTCCAAGGTATTCAGTTTCACTTTGGCTTGCCTCAATGACACCGCGTCGTCGGCGTACTGAGCATCGGTTGAGAAAACCAAAGGAATCCCGGAAGTTTTTTGAAAGGTCTTGCCGAAGCTCACGGCTGCGTCCGTTCCTTCCAGCGTTCCCTTTAACGCGAGCTTTTTTAGAGTTCCTTTCAGCTGAATGTCCTTGGCTCTCAATATTCCCGATAGGTCCAAATCTCCGGGCAATGCGGCTTTAATCGCCGGCACGGCGGATTTCAATTTGCCAAAATCGATGGGATCGATGTTGATTTCGCTCTCCAGAGGGACTTCGGCAAAGTCGGCTTGGCGAGGAATCGGGCCGAGCCGGGTTTGAGCCTTGAAATTCTGCTTCTCCGAAAATAGGGCGCCGGCCACGCCTAGGGAGAAAGGCTTGTCGAAATCCAGATCTTTCACCCGGAAATCGAGCTGCTTGACTCGGAAATCTGTCCCCCCTTTTCGATCCAGGTAGTGCACCTCTGCGCCGGAGATATCGACGAGGGCGATCAAGAAAAGTGGGGCGCTTTTCTTGCCGCCGGGCTCCCGGGCTTCCTTTGCGGTGGCTTTCTCCTGCTCTTTTTCAGTCCCGCGCTTCCCGATGCTGGAGAAATTGAACTGGCCTTGCCTGTTCCGGATGATTTCGATGACCGGATCGTGAAGGATCAACCGCTTGATCTGAAGCTCCTTTCGTAAAAGAGGGAGCAGTTTTACGTTCACCTGAAGATCTCCGACGCGAATAAAATTTTCCGCAGAAAAGGACTTGTCATCGGACAGGATAAAGTTGCCGAGCCTAAGACCGATGCCACCCCATAGGGTCACTCCTATTTCTCCAACGGATACTTTGCGTCCCAGCGCCTGTTCGGCTTGACTCAGAAGGTATTCCTTATTTCGGTTGATCAGCGAGTTTAAATTCACTATCGCCAAGACGACGACGGCACAGAGTGACAGCAACACGATACCGGCAATGATCCACTTACGCATCTGGCTACCTCCTTTCCGGCGCGAAGAGTTTCTTCCGATCCTTCCAGGCTGAGGGGGAACGCTGCAATCCGGCGAACCCGATCAACCTCACGGATCTCTGAAAGTCGCAATAATGATTCTAATAGAAAAATCGGCGGTGTTGAAGGGGGTCGCGTGAAAAAAGGAAACGCTGTGTGGATCTTCGGAGATCGGATGCTTTCAGCCCTCTTTTCCCGGAAGCCTTTTCATTCGCCGGGCTTGTGCTATTTCCTTGTTGTCCATCTTTTGTTTGAACGAGCCCCGATCTTTCCTTGACTTTTCTCATCAACTTACCCTTAGTCGCGTTAGGAGGAGAGCCTCATGCCGTATCAATCGTTGGGAGACTTCATCAGGCGGCGGATGCCGTTGGCGAAGTGAAATATGTGGAGGGCGCCGACCTCGACTTGGATGTCGGCTGCCTGACCGAGCTGATGGCCGAGCGGAACGGTCCCATGCTCGTGTTCGACAAGTTCCCGGCTTATCCTGCCGGCTACCGCATCGCATCGAACTTTGTCCGGTCGGTTCGACGCTTCGCCCTCGCGCTGGACTTGCCGCTCGACGTTCATCCGCTCGAGCTGCTCCGCCTCTGGCACGAAAGCGCAAGAGCTCCGCGCCAGTCCCGCCCGTAGTAGTGGGAGATGGGCCAATCATGGAATGTGTCCAGAAAGACGGCGACGTCGACATCGAACGCTTCCCCGCTCCCCGGTGGCACATCGGCGACGGCGGGCGCTACATCGGCACCGCGGACATGCGCGAGGGAAAGGCCGCGCCGGTTGCCGTCGTGCTCGGCTGCGAGCCGGTGACCTGGATGAGCGCTTCGATGTCGCCCCCGTTCGGCACTTCGGAGTACGAGCTTGCCGGGGCTTTCCGCGGCAGTCCGGTGGAGGTCGTTCGGCTGCCCCTCACCGGATTGCCCATGCCCAGTGGCGCGGAGATCGTGCTCGAGGGCGTTATTCCTCCGGAGTCAGAAGAGACGGCGCACGAGGGACCCTTTGGCGAGTGGCCCGGCTACTACACTCACGAAGGCCAAGAATGTGTCGTCCGGATTCAGCGCATTTACCATCGGCGGAGCCCGATCCTGGCGGGCGCTCCGCCGCTGCGTCCCATCGGCCGGAGCAACATCACCACTTACGTCCAGGTGTGGGAGCATTTGGAACGCTCGGGGGTCACGGACGTCGCCGGCGTCTGGGGTTTCTACAATGGCCTGATGACGGTCATCGCCCTGCGCCAGCGTTATGCGGGCCACGCCAAACAGGCGCTCATCTCGGCGGCCGGGTTCCGCCACGGCGATATGAAGACTTACTACGTAACTGTTGACGACGACGTCGACCCGACGAATCTCCAAGAAGTTCTGTGGGCGATGTGCACGCGCGTCGATCCCGCAACGGCCGTCGACATCATCCACGACGCGTGGACTGCAGGTCTGGACCCTCGCCTCTCGCCCGCGAAGCGCGACGCCGGAGAACTGACCGTGGGCCGCATGCTGATCAACGCCTGCAAGCCTTACAGTTGGCGCGATCAGTCCCGAAGACCAACGTCTTTAGTCCCGACGAGCGAAAAAAGGTGGAGACAAAATGGCGCGATCTCCTAGAGAATCTGGAAGCGAAGGGTCGCGCGGGTTCCAGAAGCTCGTAGGTTAGAGCAGAAGATCAGAGGTCACGCCTGAGTGTCGAGAGAGTTCAAATGCTTCCGGGGACTAAAATGTCTATTTGTTTTTGAGCGAAGGAAAAGTCGGTTGGATTGAACGTAAGCAACGTACGCGCTCTCGCTCTAAGGGCACAAGCAGCGATCACAACGTCATAAATTTGTCCACCAGCAATGGCAGAACCAGACGCCTGTTTTAAGAGGGAACAGTAGGACTTGTAATCGAGCGCGACAATTTCGGTAGTTTTCATGAAATTAGCTTCCAGGAGGGTGAGCGCATCTCTGGTGGAAAGTCGATGCGGCGGAGGTAGCCGGGTCAGAACTGAATAGGTCTCAACCAAAGCGGGAGCGGCAATAAGCATCTTCCGGCGGCGATCCAATTGTCTTTGAATCTCCGCAGCTGCCTGACTATGGTTTTCGTGCCAGCCGCACATTGCCGCAATCATGCAGCTCGTATCCGGCAAAAAACCAGCCATGAGAGCTTAGCTGCGCGGCAATCGTTCTCGATGTAACGTCGCCCGTGTACGCTCCACCGTCTCGGAAGTGAGGGGATGAACCGTTTTCCCCGGTACTGCGACCAGCAGCCGGCCTTTACGCTGCAGCTTAACGGGCAGGGGCGCCGGCGTTATTTCAATCCGGCCCTGTTCCAGCTTTACATCAAGCGGCATGCCGGGCTTGAGTCCGGCTTCACGGCGGATTTCCTTAGGAATCACGAGCCTTCCGGCTCCATCAATGGTTGTTTTCATACCATTGATGCTACCATGAAACTCACCAAACTCAAAGCCTTGCAACGGAGGACCGCCGGAGCTTGAAAATAGTGCAGTGAGAGCGCAAACTCTTTACAGGTAAAAGCAATAAGGGAACTGTCCTTGAATAAGCTTTATTCAACGCTGATCGCGCTTGTCGTTTTAGGTCTTTATGTCTTACTGACAATTGATTTAGCCTGGGCGGCTGACCCGCTCACTGAGAGGCTGCAACAGTTAAACCAGTCCCGCGCGCAGCAGCAGCTGAACGATTTCCAGCGCCAGCAGCAATTGAACCAGCTCCAACAGCAGCAGCAACTAAACGACATCCAGCAGCAGCTAAACCGGACACAGCAACAGCAGCTAGACCAGACCCAACAGCAGCAACAGTTAAATCAGATCCAGCAGCAACTGAACCGGGTCCAACAGCAGCAGGAGCAAAACCAGCTCGACCAGCAGCGACAGATCAACCAGCTCCAGGTGGAGCAGTTAAACCAGTCCCAGCGGCAGCAGCTCAACCAGCTTCAGGGCGAGAAGAGCTTAAATCAGCTCCAGCAGGACCAGCAGACAAACCAAGTTCAGCAACAACTAAACCAGACGCAGAAGTAGGACGACGAGATCCATTCGCGTTGGTGGTCGGATCTCTACCTTGCTGGGGCGTTAGGTCGCGCGGCTTCGCGCCGCCTCGACTCGCGCCATGAAGTTCGGCGACATCTCACGCAGCCGCGCGTCCGTCATGCGCCCGCTGCGCGTCATATAATCGTAGGCGAGCCGCCAGGGCTCGAAGGCCATCTTCTCGGGAAAGCGCTCATACCAATACGAGCTGGCGTTGGCGGCGGCGAGCAGCTTTTCGACCACCGGCCGCCGCTCGCGCTCAAACGCCGCCAGCGCGCGCGGCACGTCCTCTCCCGCCTCGGCGAACGCGCGGTCGAGCGCGATCGCGTCCTCGAAAGCGAGGCGCGTGCCCGAGCCGATGGAGAAATGCACCGTACGCAGCGCATCGCCGATCAGCATGGCGTTGCCCGCCGACCAGCGGCGGTTGGTGAGCAGCGGGTACTGGCGCCAGATGGACTTGTTCGACACCAACGGGTGCCCGGCGAGGTCCGGGGTGAACAGACGCTCGCAGTAGGCGCGGCTCTCCTCGTCCGACATGCGGTCGAGCCCCGCGCGCCGCCACGTCGCGGCGTCGCACTCCACGATGAAGGTGCTCATCGCGGGGCTGTAGCGGTAGTGGTGCGCGACGAAGCTTCCGTCTTCGTTTGCGCGAAAGGTCAAGGTCAAACAGTCGAAGAGCTGCGGCGTGCCGTACCATACAAATCTGTTGCCGAGCCACTCGATCTCGGGCTCGAACTCAGCCTCGAGCGAGCGGCGCACCAGCGAAGTGAAGCCGTCGGCGCCGACGAGCAGATCGCAATTGCGCAGCTCTTCGAGCGAGGTGACGGAGCGACCGTACTCCACGCGCACATCCGCGTCGCGGCAGAGT
>WNFB01004291.1_pt1 | contig 12685 bp, 10 predicted proteins | sample 5400501 | NCBI WGS metagenome assembly WNFB01 (sample SAMN13153341, study PRJNA577476) | soil metagenome | isolation source: 200 cm saprolite under Douglas fir tree site 2 hole 1 | place: USA:California | collected 2015-04-18 | reverse complement strand
GGCGCGCGCGCCAAGTACGGGCAGATGACGCCGCGCGTCTCCAAGCAGCTCGCGCACGAGCTCGATGTCATCGAGCGCTGCGGACTGGCGGAGTTCTTCCTCATCAACTGGGACATCGTCCGTTTCTGCAAGGAACGCCGGATCCCGGCGCAGGGCCGTGGCTCGGCCGCGGACTCGATCGTCGCGTACGTGCTCGACGTCACCAAGGTCGACCCCATCGCGCACGACCTGCTCTTCGAGCGTTTCCTCACCGAGGACAGCCGCACCATGCCGGACATCGACCTCGACATCGCGACGAACGACCGCGAGGAGGTCATCCAATACGTCTACAAGAAGTACGGCGAGCGCTACGCGGCGATGGTCTGCAACGTCGTCACCTACCGGGCGCGCTCCGCCAGCCGCGAGGTGGCCAAGGCGCTCGGGTACCGCCTCGAGACCATCGATCGCATGTCGCGGTCGATCGACACGTATCACGTCGACCCGACGCAGCGGCCGTCAGCGGCGCAGCACCCGGCGTACAAGCACCCCAATCGGGAGGCCGAGCACGGGTGGGAGCCGCCGCGCAACGTGCCCGACACGCTCGAGGAGCTCGTCGGCACGATGGACGAGAAGGAGCGCACGCGCTTCCCGCTCTTCCGCGAGCTCGTCCTGGCCATCGCCGACTTCCCGCGCCACCTCTCGATCCACAACGGCGGCATGCTCATCACCGCGCAGCCGCTGGTGGACACCGTGCCGATCGAGCGCGCCACCATGCCCGACCGCAACGTCGTCCAGTTCGACAAGCGCGACGTCGAGGACCTTGGCCTGGTGAAGATGGACCTCCTCGGCCTGCGCACGCTCTCGCTGGTGAAGGACGCGGTCGCGGATGTCGCCGCGCGCCACGGCGAGGACCTGCAGCTGGGCACGCTCCCGCTGGACGACGAGGCGGTCTACGACCTCATCTGCGAGGTGGACACCATCGGGCTCTTCCAGGTCGAGTCGCGCGCGCAGGCGCAGGCGCTCCCGCGCGTCCGGCCGCGGAACTTCGCGGACATCGTGGTCGAGGTCGCGATCATCCGGCCCGGCCCGTTGCAGGGGAACATGGTCAACCCGTACATCCGCCGCCGACAAGGGCGCGAGCCCGTCGCGTACGCGCATCCGTCGCTCGAGCCGATCCTCAAGGAGACGCTCGGCGTCATCCTCTTCCAGGAGCAGATCCTCAAGGTCGCGATGGCCGTCGCCGGCTTCACGCCGTCGGAGGCCGACAAGCTCCGTCGCGCGATGAGCCGCGCGCGCTCCAGCGCCGACATGGAGAAATTGCGCGCGCCGTTCGTGGCCGGCGCGCAGAAGAGCGGCGTGCCCGACGACATCGCGCACGAGGTCTTTCGGCAGATCGCGGCGTTCGCGGAGTTCGGTTTCTGCAAGAGCCACGCGGCGGCGTTCGCACTCACCGCGTATCACACCGCGCACCTCAAGCTCTATTACCCATCCGAGTTCTACGTCGCCCTCTTGAACAACCAGCCGATGGGCTTCTACACGCCGGCGGTCATCGCGGGTGACGCGAAGCGCCACGGTGTCGGCATCCGCCCGGTCGACGTGAACCGTTCCGAGGCCAAGGCGATGTGCGAGATCGCCGAGTCGCACGAGCTGCCCGACCTCTCGAAGACCGTCGCGCGCCACCGCACCTGCCGCGTGCACGACGTGCGGCTCGGCCTGACGTCGGTGAAGTCGCTGGGTGAGGCCGAAGCCACCGCGATCGTGGCCGAACGGGCGGTGAACGGTCCGTACCGGTCGTTCGACGAGTTCGCGCGGCGCGTGGGGCTGAAGGAGGAGGCGCTGCGCAATCTCGCCCTGGTGGGCGCGTTCGACGCGTTCGGCGAGCAGCGCCGTGCGCTCCTCTGGCGCGCGCGCGACGCGCACCGCACCTCGCCGGCCTTCGTGCGGCCGGCGCTGCCGCTGCCGCCGTCGGACGCGCCCGCGCTGCCGCTGCTCTCCGAGCGCGAGCGCGTCGCGCTCGACTACCGCATCACCGGCATCCCCACGGGGCCGCAGATCATGCGCTTCTACCGCGAGGAGCTGGACCGCAGGAAGGTGCTGCCGGCCATCGCGCTGGCGGACCATCGGCATGGCGAGCTGGTGCGCGTGGCGGGTGCGATCGTGGTGAAACAGCACCCCGAGACGGCGAAAGGACATGTGTTCCTCTCGCTCGAGGACGAGACCGGGATGGCCAACGTGATCATCCGTCCGGGAACGTACAAACGGTTCAAGCGCGTCCTCGACGCGAGCGCGGCCGTCGTCGTCACCGGTCCGCTGCAGCTCGTCGACGGAGTGACGTCCGTTCTCGCCGCGCGCCTTGATGGCCTCGATCTCTTCGTCGAGATGCGCGCACGCGAGTGGCACTAATAAAGGAGAAGCCGTGCAGCGCGGTCGCGTGTGACTAAACCCCGGTCGCCCGGAACGAGCGCGAAGTATCTGAGTCTGGTCAAAGCGGTAGCAGGGCCTTGTTCCGAGAGGGCTCTCGCTCGCAGACTCTCGTAACAGCGAAGAAGCAGGCGGACGGAAGCTGCTTGCGGACCGACCCGCGCGCGCACGGGAACAGGGGGAATCTTGGACATTGCGACCGATCGTCGAGCGCAGGATCTGCTCGACTCGATCTTCCGCGTCGCCACGGAGCTCGTCCGTGGTGAGCGGGCATCGCTCCTTCTCCGCGACGACGCGACCAGCGACTTCGTGATCGCGCGTGCGCTGGGTCTGGCCGAAGACGTCCAGCGGCAGGTCCGCGTGCGCTCGGGCCAGGGCATCGCCGGTCACGTCGTCGCATCGAAGCGCCCGCTGCTCGTCCGGACCCAGGCCGACATGCCGGCCGGACTCAGCGGCGGCCAGTACCGCTCGGCGTCGTTCGTCTCGGTGCCCGTGCTCGTCGACGACGAGCCGCGCGGCGTGCTGAACTTCGCCGACCATCAGGACGGACGTCCGTTCGAGGAGTCGGACCTCCAGATGCTCGAGATCATCGCGGGGCACATCGGCGCGTGCCTGGTCCAGCAGGAGCAGGGCGAGGCGCTGCAGCGCCTTGCGGAGACCGACCCGCTCACCTGGCTCTTCAACCGCCGCCACTTCGACAAGCGCCTCGAGGGCGAGACGAACCGCGCGCTGCGCGCTGAGAACCTGCTCGCGCTGCTGATGATCGACGTCGACAAGTTCAAGACGATCAACGACCGTCTCGGGCATCGCGTGGGCGACCAGGTCCTCAAGGGCGTCGCGTCCGCGATCAAGCAGGCCGTCCGCCTCTACGACGTGCCGACCCGCTATGGCGGTGACGAGTTCGCGATCATCCTGCCCGAGGCCGACACCGAGGTCGCGTCGCGCGTCGCGCGCCGCATCCTCGAGAAGCTGGAGGCGGTCTCGCTTCCGAGCGAGATGCGCGACGCGGGCCTCACGATCGGTCTCTCCATCGGCGTCGCGACGTTCCCGCGCCCGCTCGCCGACGCGACCGCGCTGGTCGAGGCTGCGGACGCGGCGATGTACCGCGCGAAGCAGGTCGGCGGCGGTGTACGCGTCTGGGAGAACTCGTTCGCCGATGGCCCGCACGGCGCGATGCGCTCCGGTCGCATCGCGATCCCGCCGGCCCCGTACCTGTCGGATCCCGGCCATCTCGCGACGCGCGACCTGCAGCTCCTGATCCCGGCGGCACTCGCCGGGGAGTGGAACGCGGTCGTCGTCGGTCGGGACGGCCAGGTCCTGACGATCGCGATCCCTTCGCCGAACGCCGCGGCGGTCGACGAGCTGTCGAAGGCGACGGGCTTCGCGATCTATCCGGTGTTCAGCAACGCGACGGATCTGGAAGCGACGCGCCGGAGGCTCGCCAACCCCTAACCGGACCGGGCCGCGGCTAGGCTGTCACTCTGATGGGCGCGTCGTTCCGGGAAACGGCCGACCGGCTCGTCGAGTTCGCTGAGCAGCGCATGCGCGCCGACGTCGTGCCAGGCGTGCAGATCGGTCTCATCAGCGACGGCGACGAACGTGTCGCATCGCTTGGCATCGCCGACATCACGGATGGTGAGGCGGTCGAGGCCCACTCGATGTTCCGGATCGCGTCCATCACCAAGACCTTCACCGCGGCCGCCGCGGTCCATCTGTCGTCCGAGGGCAGGCTTGACCTCGACGCTCCGGTGCGGAAGTACGTGCCGGAGTTCACGATCTCGGACGAGAGCGCGGCCGCAAAGATCACGACACGACACCTGCTCCTCCACGTCAGCGGATGGACCCCCGGCGATCAGCCCGGGCCGGATGGCCCGCTGGCCCTCGCGGAGGGCGCGCGTCAGCAGGGGAACGGCCAGCAGGTCGCGCCGCCCGGCGAGTACTTCTCCTACAACGGCGCCGGTCACATGGTGGTGGGCCGCGTCATCGAGGTCGTGACCGGCTCGCTCTATGAAGACGCGATCCGCTCGATGTTCCTTGGCCCGCTCGGAATGCAGCGAACGATGTTCACGACCGAACCTGCCGCGTACATCGCCGGCGACCATACGGTCCGCGACGGCAAGCCTGGCACGCTCGTGCATCCGGGCGGCGGACGATGGGGTCTGCCTGCAGGGGGCCTGCGCTCGACGGCCGGGGATCTGCTCCGCTGGGCGCGCTGTCACTTCGGCGAGTCGCGCTTGCTCGAGCCCGGCGAGCTCCGGCGCATGTCCGAGCCGCGCGTTGATTGTGCTCCGCCGGGCGAGCGGATGGCGCTCGTGTGGTTCGTTCGGGACGTCGGCAAAGAGCGGCTGCTGCTGCACCTTGGTGGCGCCATCGGTCAACAGTCGCTCCTAGCCCTGTGCCCGGCACGCCGTTTCGCGCTGACCGTCCTGACGAACAGCGCGCTCGGAAGCGGCGTCATCAATACGGTGCTCGACGGCGCGGAGCGCGAGCTCCTCGGCGTCGAGACGCCTCCCGCGCCGGCGCCGCGACCGATGGACGTCGCGCGCTTTGCCGAATACGAGGGCCGCTATGAGACGCTGGGTTGGGACCTCGTTCTCGCTCGCGACGGACGGTCGCTTACGATCGGGATCATCTACAAGAGCGTGTTCACGCAACGGTCGACGCCTGCACCTGCGACGATCGGCTTCTGGGACGACGATCGCGTCGTGGGCACCGATGGCTGGGCCAAGGGTCAGTACGGAGACTTCCTTCGTGATGCCGCGGGTCGGGTGCAGTACTTCCGCTGGGGTCCGCGCGCCTGTAAGCGCCTCCCCGCGTAGGCGTGTGCTCTCGCGGCACGCCGTGGTCAGGCCGGGCTGGTCCTTGGTCTCGCCTCCTCGCGCGTGACGCCGCCGTCGGAGCCGCGGAACAGATAGCCAACGCCTGGCACCGTCTGGATCACGTCGCGTGACTTTCCGTCCTGCGTGAGCTTGCGGCGCAGGCGGCTGACGTTGAGCTTCACCAGGTCGCCGCCGACGTCGGCGTCGTAGCCCCACACGCCCTCGAGGATCTCCTCCTGCGTGAGGACGCGGCCGGGGTTCGCCATGAAGTGGCGCAGCAGCTTGAACTCGGTGGGCGAGAGATGCACCGGGATGTCGGCCGCCGTGACCAGGTGCGTCGCCTCGTCGAGGATGAGATCGCCGGTGCGATAGACCGACGGCGCCGGGCGGCCGCGGGTGCGGACCGACCGGCGAAGGATCGCCTTCACCCGCGCGACGAGCTCCTTGGGGCGGAACGGCTTGGTGATGTAGTCGTCGGCGCCGAGCTGCAGGCCGCGCAGCACGTCGCTCTCATCCTGGCGCGCCGAGAGCAGCAGGACGGCGACGTGATCGTCCACGTGGCGGATGCGCTCGAGGACGACGAAGCCCGTCAGCTTGGGCAGATTGATATCCAGCACCACCAGATCGGGGCGCTCGCGGCCAACCGCCTCGACCGCGGTCTCTCCGTCGTACGCGCGTACGACGTCGTACCCCTCGCGTCGAAGTGCATAGTCCAGCAGCTCAACCAGATCGCGGTCGTCATCGACGACCAACAGTTTCACTGCGCGCCGGCCTCCTCATTCAGGTGCCTGGCTTTGGGCAGCGTGAAGTGTACGGAAGTGCCGTGACCCGGCGCGCTTTCGAGTCCGATCTCGCCGCCCTGCGCGTGGACGATGGCGCGGCAGATGGTCAGGCCGAGCCCGAGGCCGCCCGCCTGCTCGCGGACCTCCCGGGAGCGGAAGAAGCGCTGGAACAGGCGCGGCTGCTCGTCCAGGGGGATGCCGGGCCCCTCATCGCGCACCGAGATGCGCACGAATCCCTCCTGGCTGACCGTCCCGATGACGATCTTCGACGCTTCCGGCGAGTACTTGCTGGCGTTGGCGATGAGGTTCCCGAGCACCTGGGCGGTCCGGCGCTGGTCGGCCAGCACCCGGTCTGCGTCGGCGTGCGTCTCGTTCACCAACTGTTGCCGCTTGGAGTCGAGGAGCGGCTGCACGAACACCAGGGCGTCCTGAAGGCTCTGGCGGACACTCGTCGGCTGCAGGCGGACCTGGAAGGTCCCCGCCTCGATGCTCCCAGCGTCGAGCAGGTTCTCCACCAGGACCTCGAGGCGGAGCGCACTGCGGCGGAGCGTCGAGACCATCGACCCGAGCTCCTCGCGGGACATCGTGAGCGCGTCCTCGACGATCAGGTCGAGCGTCGCGGACAGCGCCGCGATGGGCGTGCGGAGCTCGTGGGCCACCTGCAGCAGGAAGTCCTCCTTCAACCGGAGGAGCTCGGCCTGCGCGGTGACGTCGCGGACGGTGTGGAGCGAGCCGCGATCGCCGAGCTTGGTGCTGATGATCTCGAGGACGCCCATGCGGTCGTCGCGCGGGAACCATGCACGCCGGACGCGGTGGCCCTCGGTGGTCTGCACGTCGGTCGATCCCGACACGAGGAGCAGCGTGTCGAACTTCTTTCCCGCCAGCTTGTCCTCGCCCAGGATGCGAAACGCCGCCGGGTTCGCGCTGATGATCGTGCCGTTGGCTTCGGAGAGGAGGATGCCGTCGCTGAGCGCGACGAACGCGTCCTGCACGTCGATCGGCGCGATGGCGTCGGTGACGCGGCGGCCCCCGGCGCGGCGGCGCTCGGTGCTCATATCCGCTTTGCCGCCACAGCTGGGCCAGCGGCCAGGGGGATGCGCAGGCGGATACGCGTCCCGTTGCCCGGGCTGGAGTCGATCGAGAGCTGCGCGCCGATCAGGCGTGCCGACTCGCGCATCTGGAGCATGCCGAGGCTGCCGCGCGTCGAGTAGCTGCCCAGCACGCTCGCGACGTCGAAGCCTTTCCCGTCGTCTTCGACCAGCGCGATCACCGCGTCGGGCTCGTCGTAGACGTCCAGGTTCACGTGCGGCGCGCGTCCGGTCTTCACCGCGTTGTTCGCGGCCTCACGGATGATGGTGAACGCACCGGCCTCGACCTCGGGCTTCAGGCGGCGCTGTGACTCGACGCGCCGCGCGCGCACCACCGAGCCGTTGATCCCGTTGCTGCGCTCGGCGAGCGCGCCGATGGCCGCGGGGAGTCCGCCGTCCTCGAGCGGCAGCGGACGCAGTGCGAACAGGATGTCGCGCAGGCCCTTCTGCGAGTCCACCAGTCGCTCGCGCAACGCGGCGAGCTCGGCCATCGCCGCGTCGACGTCCAGCTTCGCGCGCTTCGTGGCGAGCTCGATGCCGATCGCGGCGTTCGCGAGCATCTGCGCCACGCCGTCGTGAAGGTCGCGCGCGAGGCGCTTGCGCTCCTCCTCGGCGACGCGGACGACGCGCAGTCGTTCGGCGGCGAGCTCATCGGAGAGCTGCACGTACTCGAGCGCGATGCCGGCCGAGGCGGCGAGCGCCTGCGCGTACTCCTCATCCTGCGTGGTGAAGGCGCTGTCGCGCTTGTTCAGGATCTGCAGCACGCCGATGCGGCGGCGGTCGCGTGCGTCGATCGCGGCCATGAGGATCGAGCGCGTGCGGAAGCCGGTGCGCTGGTCGGTGCTGGGGTCGAAGCGTGGATCGTCATAAGGCGCGTCGATGCGCAGGACGCCACCGCTCCGCGCGACCTCGGCCGCGAGGCTGCGGCCATCGAGCGAGAGCCGGATCTCGCGGACTTCAGTAATGCCGGGCTCATTTCCTTCGAGCAGGGCGCGCGACCAGAGCTCGTTCTTGGCGCTGTCGACCACGAAGATCGTGGCTCGCTCGGCGTCGAGCATCCCTCTGGCCGTCTCGACGATCCGCGTGAGCACCTTGTCGATGTCCGTCTCGAGCGCGAGGTCCTGTTGAAGGCGCAGGAGCGTCTCCAACTGTGAGGCGACGTTCACGGCTGCCATCCGGAATGGATGCTAGGACAGGGCATCTCCCTCACTTGGGGGAGCGGTCACGCCTTCGGCGATGCTCCGCACGGTCTCGAGCGTGTCGATCTCGGCCACCGGCTTGTCCGGGCGCAGGCGGACGATCCGTGGGAAGCGCATCGCGTAGCCGGAGTCGTGGCGGTCGCTCTTCTGGATCTGGTCGAAGGCGACCTCGATCACCGTGTCCGGACGCACGACGCGCATGCGCCCGAGATCCTTGACCGTCGACGCCAGGAAATGCTCGGTCATCTCGGCGATCTCCTTGTCGGTCAGGCCGGAGTAGGCCTTGCCGACGTTGCGCAGGCGCTCACCGTCGCGGATCGCGAAGGTGTAGTCGGACAGCACGCCCCTCCGCTTCCCGTGGCCCCATTCGACGGCCGTCACCACGACGTCGAGCGTGCGCAGCGCGCGTTTGACCTTCAGCCACTCCATTCCGCGCCGCCCCGGCCGGTACGGCGACCGCGGGTCCTTGACCATCAACCCCTCGTTGCCGCGCTCGCGTGAGGCGAGGAATTCGCGATCGAGCGTTGCCACGAGCGAGTCGCCGACGGCGTCGATCGTGGTCTGGCGCGCGAACAGGATCGGCGGGGCGAACGTGATCGCGCGGAGGACCCGCTGCCGTTCGGTGAGCGGCTCGTCAAGCAGGCTGCGCCCGTCGCGTTCGAGGATGTCGAACACGACCAGCGACGCCGGCAGCCTCGCGCGCAGCTCGAGGGACGTGTCGTTTCGTCCGAGCCGCGTCTGGAACTGCGTGAAGGGCACCGCGCGCGCGCCGTCGAACGCGAGCAGCTCAGCGTCGAGCACGAACGAGCCGGGCACGGCCATGAGCGGATCGTGCAGTTCGGGATAGCGCTTGGTGATGCGGTCGAGCGTGCGCGAGTACAGCTCGATCTTGTCGCCGGCCTTGTGGACCTGCGCCCGTATGCCGTCGTACTTGTCCTCGACGATGTAGGGCGGCGGGAAGCGCTGCCCGACCTCCCCCAGATCGAGCACCGGCGTCGCGAGCATCATGCCCAGGGGCGCGAAGTGCGTCAGCGTGGGTTCCTCGAGTGTGCCGTGCTTGGCGCGGAGCGCTGCGTCGCCGATGTCGCCGGTGAGCATGTTGGCGCGGGAGACCTGCTCGCGATCGCGCCCGAACGCCTTGGCGATCGCGTCCTCGAGCATGCCCTCGCGCAGCCCGATGCGTGTCTCGCCGCTGATGATCTTCGTGATGTAGCGCGCCTCGCCGCCGGTCGCGCGCTTCATGAGCGCGCGGAGCGCGTCGCGCTTCGCGTTCGAGCCACGCAGGCCGGCAATCTCGCCGAACGCCCCCTCGACGTCGGCGAGCGTGAGCGGCTCGCCCGTCGGAGGCATGGCCGCGATGAGCTCGAACGCCACGTCCCCGAGATCGGCGTGCCGCTGGTAAGACGCGCCCATGTCGTCGCCCGACCGGCTGGAGCGCTCGAGCAGGACGTCCGAGAGGGCAGCCCAGCCCACCGAGAGCACGCGCTCGTCCTTCCGCGGGAACGGCGCGCCCGCGAAAAGGCGCGCCGCGACGACGAGGTCGGCGTCCTCGAGGCCGCCGAGATACGTCCCGAGCGCGGCCATTTTTTCGAGCTTCTTGGTCGTCGCCCGAACGGCATCGGCCGTGCTTACCCAGTTGGCGAAGCGATCGCTCACTCGAACAACTCGCGGGAGGAAATCGTGCTCGAAGCGCTCATCGTGATCCTGCTGCTGCTCTGGCTCTTCGGCTATTTCGGTCGAGGCCGCTGGTACGGCGACCGCGGTCCGGTCATCACAGCACCCGCCGGCATCGCGAGCGGCAACCTCGTGCACATCCTGCTCGTCATTGTGGTGATCCTCGTGATCCTTCGTCTGCTCGGAGTCGATTAGAAGTTACAGTCGCCGGGTGCAGCGGGCACCGAAGCAAGAGCGTGTCTTTCGGGTGGCCTATGGGCACCAGGAGCTCGAGTTCATGCTGCAGCCCTGGTTCGACATCGACGTCCTCGAGTCGGGCACGCTCGATGCGATCGATGATGTCACGGCCGGTGCGCGTGACGCACTGTCGCGACCGCGTGGCGGCCGCCGGCTGTCCGACCTCGCGGACGCGGCCGTCGCGCGCGATCACGACGCCACGGCGGTCATCGCGGTCACCGATCTCACGCGGGCGTGCCCGGACGCCGCGCTCGTCCCGCCGCTCCTCGACGAATTGAACGCCGGCGGCATCTCCGACGACCACATCACCGTGATCGTCGCGGTGGGCCTGCACCGCGCGACGACGGATGATGAGAAACGGGAGAAGCTCGGGGCGGTGGTCGACCGCGTGCGCGTCGTCGATTCGGACGGCCGCGATCCGGCGAAATGGGCCGACCTCGGGAGCATCCCGCCGTATGGCGTCCCGGGCTTCACGCAGAAGATCGTCAAGGACGCCCATCTTGTGATCGCAACGGGCATCGTCGAGCCGCACCAGTACGCGGGCTGGTCCGGCGGGCGTAAGACCGTCGCGATCGGCTGTTGCGGCGAGCCGGTGATCACCGCCACGCACGGGATGCGCTTCCTCGAGGATCCCGGCGTGCGCCTCGCGAAGATCGACCGCAATCCGTTCCACGAGACGGTGAACGAGATCGCGCGGCGCGCCGGCCTCGCGTTCTGCCTCAATATCGTGACCGACGACCGCGAACGGGTCGTGGCCATCGAGGCGGGCGAGCCCGACGCGGTGTTCCGCGCGCTGGTCGCGGTCGGCGAGCGGCTCTACACGAAGCCGATCACGAAGCAGTACGACATCGTCATCGCCGGGGTGGGGAAGCCAAAGGACGTGAACCTCTATCAGGCCTCGCGCGCCGCGACCTATCTGCGCTTCGCGCCCACACCGGTGGTGCGCGAGGGCGGCGCGATCATCATCCCGGCGCAGCTCGATGAGGGCGCCGGCGATGGCGCGGGGGAGCAGCGCTTCCTGGCCGCGCTCGAGAACGCGGACTCGCCCGCCGCGGTGGTCGACGAGGCGCGGCGCCACTTCGCCGGCGGCGAGCAGCGTGCCGTGATGCTCGCGCTCACCCTCCAGCACTGCCTCGTGATCGTCGCGGCGTCGGAGGCGCCAGAGGTCGTGCGCCTGGCGAAGCTGCGCGCGGCGGTCGACGTCGAGGAGGCGCTGGACATCGCGTACGAGCACATCGGGCGCCCCGAGCACGCGTCGGTGTTGCTCGTTCGCCGCGCGCTGCACACGCTGCCGGTGGTCACGCCGGGCGTTCCGGCTTAGCGCTTCACTCCGTACCGCTCCCACGAGACGAGCTCGGATGCCGGGCGCCGGCCGAGCGAAGGAAGAGTCCTGGCGGCCCCAGGGGTCCGGCTCACACGTGTCGCGTCGCTGTCCGCGGGATATCCGAAGGAGATCACTTGATGGAGCCACCGCTCCTTTGGAACGCCCAGAAGCGCCTTCGCGGCGTTCTCGTTGTCGTCGGGCCAGATCGAGCCGATGCACGAGCCAACGTCGTGCGACCACGCGGCCAGCATGAGCCGCTCCGCCAGACGTCCGCAGTCGAACGCGTTGTTCTTGCCGTCCATCACCAGCGCGATGGCCATGTTCGCACCGGCGATGTGACCGGCGAACTGTCCGAGCTTGGAGAGCGCGCGCAGCGTCTCGCGCTCGCGCACCACGACGAGGTGCCAGGGCTGTGTGTTCTTCGATGTCCCGGTCCAGCGCGCGACCGCGAGCATGTCGTCGAGGACGGCGCCCGGGACCGGTTTGTCCGAGAAGCGCCGCACGACGCGCATCGAGCGCATGAGGCGGGTGAGCGCGTTCGCTGCCACTAGATCTTTATCCTGATCGTCTGCCCGAGGAGGCGGCCCTTGATGTTCACCCTGCGCTTCGGCAGCTGCACGCGCTCGGGCATCGCTTCGACGCGTTCGGTGTGTCGTTTGGCGAACTCGTAAGAGCGGCGGGCGAAATCGAGGATGAGCTCGAGCTCCTTCTCGCTGTAGCCCGACAGAAGCGACTCGCTCTCGGATTCGATGGGCCCGTAGAAGGGTTCGGCCGCTTTGTGTGCCATCGCGGTGATCTCCACGAGCACGCGGCGCCGGTCCTGCGGGTCGGCACGCCGGCGTGCGATGCCGCGGGCCTCGAGCCGGTCGATCAGCCGGGTGATCGCGCCGCTCGTGAGGCCGGTGCGCTTTGCGAGGTCCCCCGCCGACAGCGGTCCGCCCAGCGCGAGCGTGCCGAGCACCTCGAGATCAGTCGGCGTGACGGCCAGGCGATCGGCGATCGCGTCGGAGAGGATCGTGCTCTGGCCCTGCTGGTCCTGCATCGCTTTCTTGATCTCGTTGACCAGCTGGCGGCGCCGCTCGCTCAAATCGTCACGCTCCCAATGCATCATATGATACGGTCATTATCTGCATCTTGCAGATAATGCCTCAAGCAGGCTCTG
>WNFB01004290.1_pt1 | contig 12686 bp, 12 predicted proteins | sample 5400501 | NCBI WGS metagenome assembly WNFB01 (sample SAMN13153341, study PRJNA577476) | soil metagenome | isolation source: 200 cm saprolite under Douglas fir tree site 2 hole 1 | place: USA:California | collected 2015-04-18 | reverse complement strand
CTGGGGTCCATGGTCCTGTAGACCCTGTGGCCGAAGCCGTTGATCTTTGATTTCGTGGCGAGCTTCGCTCTGATGTACGCGTCGGCATTCGCGGGAGTGCCGATTTCGCTGGTCATTTCGACCACCTTCTCGTTGGCTCCACCGTGTAGGGGCCCCTTCAACGCGCCTACGGCACCCGTTACAGCCGAGTACATGTCGGAGAGAGTGGAAGCTATGATTCGGGCGGTGAAGGTGGAGGCGTTGAACTCGTGGTCGGCGTGTAGGATAAGGAGGACGTCCATCAGTCTTGTGTCGTCCTTGCTCGGCTCCTCGCCGGTGACCATGTAGAGCAGGTTGGAGGCGTAGCTCAGGTCGTCTAGGGGGGAATTCAGTTCTAGGTCGTGCTTGTGTCTGTGGATTGCGGCGACCACAGTCCCAATCTTGGCGGCTATTGACATCGCCTTCTCCTGCTGATTGTACATCGGGTCGTCGAAAATTCCCAGAGCGGCCACGCCGACCCTGAGGGCGTCCATGGTGTCGCAGTTGCGCGGGAGGGCTGTTAGTATCGAAATCAGGTCAGGGGGGATCGGCCGCTTCGAGGTCAGCTCCTCGCTGAAGACTCGGAGCTCGTTTGCCGTCGGGAGGTGCCCGTTCCAGAGGAGGAAGGTGGTCTCCTCGTAGGTGGAGTGGGCCGCGAGGTCGGCTATGTCATAGCCTCTGTACAGAAGCTTCCCTTCGTGGCCGTCGATGAAGCAGATCGAACTCTTTCCAGCTACTACGTCCTCAAGGCCTTTGGCCTGGGTAGTAAGGCGCTGGATTATCTGATCCATCGTCTCGCCGTACTTGCCCAGCGAGGCAAGCTTAGCTTGGGTGTCCTTCGAGACCTTTACCGTCGTCGATTCGTTTTCCGACCCCTTGGCCTTGGACATGTAGTATGTATACTGACTATACTCTGAATATTAGCTTTGCGTGAAACGAGCCATCCGCCTCCGACAGATACAAAGAGGGGCAGGCGGAGGGAGCAAAGGGGGCCTTCTCAAACGCGCATCGCGGTCGTCGGCACAGGCGTGGCGGGTGCGTACCTGCTGAACCGCCTTCCTCCCGAGCACCAAGCTGAGGCATTCGAAATGAGGACGGAGAAGAACTGGTACACGGTCTGCGCGTGGGGGACGAGCGAGCCTTTCATTTCTGATTTAGTGAAGCAGGCGGGGTTCAACTTCGAGGACTACGTCATGCACAGGGGGAAGAACATGATAGTCGAGCTCGGGGACGAGGAGTTGAACATCAAATTAAAGGGGCTGGTCACCTATGACAAGCACAAACTAACGGAGGACATGCTGAAGGGCAAAAAGATGCACTGGGGAGAGCAGATCAAGGAGGCCAACGGAAAATTCGAAGGGTTCGACATGGTGGTAGACGCGACGGGGATGCAGAGGTCCCTGCTTCCAAAGATCAAGGATGACCTCTTGATACCGTCGTTGGAATATCAGGTGAAATCGAAGGAGCTGCCGTACGACGATTTCGTGATAAGGCCCTATCCGGGACTTGCAGGCTACTGGTGGTATTTTCCGCTGGGGGACGGGATGGCGCACGTTGGGGCCGGAGACCTGCAGGGGAGATACCGGGGCGAGCTGGACGAGTTTGTGAAGAAATACCACTGCGAGGTCGTAAGGAAGATAGGGAGGCCGGTAAGAGTTACTCCGCCGAAGTTCGCCGAGCCGTTCTTCGACGGCAAGGTGGTGGGAGTTGGAGAGTCGATCGGTACAGTCTATCCGATGTTGGGAGAGGGAATCATTCCGAGCATGCAGTGTGTGAACCTTTTCGTCGACCACATAGGCGACAGGGAGGGGTACAGGAAGGCGGTCCTGGAGCACTTCGCGATTTACGCCAAGGTGTATGAATTCATCAAGGCGAAGGTGGAGGACAGGTTCAGCCTTTTGACGATGTGGCCGACTCTTCTCTCCATCTTCTGGTACATGAGAGGAAACACGAGGCGCTACGGACTGGAGACCAAGATGTCTGACTTCTACAAGATCGCCACGAGGCTGTAGTTGAGCTCAGAAGAACTAAGAACCCATTCGGCTGTTCACGTTGTCAAGGGGGCTGTTCATAAGGTCCTCGGAACTAAGTGGACCGCGTCGGTCTATGTGTCAGGGAGCCACGGGAGGCTCACTTTGCAGTTTGACAGGAAGCCTACCGACGAAGAGATGGCAAGGGTAGAGCAGGCGATCAACGAGAAGATAACGGAAGGGGTGGAGGTGCTGGAGTTCGAAATGGAGAAGCAGGAGGCCGAGGGCCACTTCGGGGACGCCATCTACGACCTGTTCCCCGTGCCGAGCGAGGTGACACTCCTGAAGATTGTGAGAATTCCGGACTGGAACATCAACTGCTGCAACGAGAGGCATGTGGAGAACACGTTGCAGATAGGGAAGGTAACGCTGGAGAAGCCGAAGTTCAGGAACGCGAAGAGGGAGCTGGAGATCGGGTTCGACTTGGCGAAATAGGATAACAACATGACGTCCTTCGCCAACCTCAATACTCCATTAGTTTCGCACTAGTCCCTTCCCAATTTCGACTATAGTCCGCCGTCCTAAATAGCAAGCCAGACTGCTCCTTGACCAATCGTGAGTCAGGAAGTGACATTCGCGGAATTGCGCGCGGAGGTCATGAGACAGCCTTTGCATCGCCAGACAATGAGACGGGCCCGGGGTCTCGACTTTTGCTCCGAAATCGGCGAAATCGAAGTGCGCCTGGGGCTTATCGGCTATTTGCTTGGTGTCATGGTGGGAGACGCATCGAAACGCAAAATGAGCTCATTGTTGAAGATGTTCATTGAGCTTCAACTCACCAAGCGGCATCGTGACAACCTCCGGTTCGGAGAATTCGTCGGTTTATGCGCTAATGTAGGTGGAGTCAGGTTCAACAGAGTTGTTGACAGATTTGTTGGTCCACGCGTACCGTACGGACGATTTCATTGGAAGTCTGAGAACTCAGAGTTCGTTTATTGGCTTTTCACCAGATGCCTCGGCTTGAAACCGGGTGAGCTAACGACGTGGAATCAAGTGAATATTGCTTGGATTCTCGCAGCTCCCAAATATTTCAGAATTTGTTTTCTTCAGGGCCTGGCAGATTCGGATGGTTATGTTCACTTCGAAAATCAAGAAGTCCATGTTATTGTGTCCCCAAATGCCGAGCTGGTCGCGAAGATACTGACCTCACTCGGGATATCCTTTTCCCCCGCAATAAGCAAGGGCCTTGACATCCTCAAGATCTCAATATACGATGCGAAGCGTTTGCCAATTTTCAATCCTCAAGTGAAGAGTTACAGATTCAACTTCGTCGAAAGACTAGCATCTGCAAAACGACTTCGAAGGGGACCATGGCCAAGTTGGTTAGTCTCCTGCGTGGAAACACTTGGGAAGGAGAGACTCGCTACAAGAGATATCATGTTAGACATTCTTAGAAGACACAATCTGTTAATCCGAGCGTCCAACGTCAGGCGGCATATCAAAGGGTCGAGGATAAACCTCTCCGGGCCAACAAAGAGTATTAATCGTCAAATTGGCCGCCGGCCGGTGGGCCCGTAGCGCAGTTCAGCATTGGAGCGAAATACGGACAGCGCGGCAGAGCGCCTCGCCGATCCTCCTAAGCTGTAGGGAGAAAAACTCGCAGAGGTCGTGCGTTCAAATCGCACCGGGCCCGTGTCCAATAAGCTTAGAATCAACTCTGTTCGGTTAATGGGGCTTGATTCCAGCCTATTTCATATACCCCATACGAAGTGAAAATTTTATGCGGAGAGTGCAGTATGAAGGGCGTTCTGAAAAATAGAGCTATACATTACCACCCCGCTCACGAAAAGCGAGTCGTGTGAGCAAGGCACTGACGTCCCGGCGCCGCGCAATAGGAACTGCATTCGTTGCCATAGTGGTGGTCGTGCTGATCGTCGCGGCTTCGGGCTTAGTGTTTCTATCGTCTACGAGGTGGACTCCGACTCCCACAACGCACTCGACATCCCTAGGCACTTCGACCTCCGGCCAATCGTCCGTCGGCCAACAGTCCGGCTCTTCGGCTGTCTATCAGATACTGGGAAGGAACCTTACTCTGCGAGGACAGGCCGCAGTCGTCCCCTGCATTGGATTCAACGAGGTAAGCTGCCCCTCGGCTTCGAACGCTACCCTCCATCCCGTTGAACTTATTGCGTATGGAGGAAACCACTATCATCTGTACAACAAAACAGAGGAGACTCAATGCTGTGGGGTCATCTCTAACGCCACGACCACAATCACCATCGCGCCTACCTTCACCACCTATGCCACCTGGTTCACGAACTCGTCAATATTCTGCATCAGTCCTGCGCATCCAATCACGAACACGGAGCACCAGAACCGCACCTGTCCGACTGAACCATACCGTGCGATTTCCTTCGATATTCAAACTCCTTCGACCTCGGCCCTGAGCTCGACCACGGGACTTCGGCTTGATCTGTCTTTGTCCTCTAATTCCAGCGGAGGCGTCATAGTAACTGTTGATGAGTTCAACACCCTCGGCCGAGTGAACAACCTCTCAGCGTCGAACAATTGGCCCCTCAACCCGAGCGGCCTGTTCCTCTGGCTTCAGGGTATCTGCGGCCAGCCAAACTTCCCCGTCGGATACGCCATATTCCAAGGCAATTACAGCGCGACTAGCTTCAAGACAGGTGTTCCGCTAACACTCGAAGCGCAGCCCATAACCACCTGTCCCTACGAAGCTCCAACACCTTACTTCGCATTCAAACCCCTGAATGATGTGGCGTTGACCTACCAGTGGGCCAACATCGCAAGCCTCGCGGGAGTGTACAATGTCACAGTTAACACCTCATGTCACTGGACTCGAGGCTCAGGTTGCATCACAGGCGGCACAGGGACATGGTCGGGGTATTGGACAGGCACCGGTTCGCAGCAAGGTGCTGGTCTTGAAATTGACGGCGGCGCTTGTCCTGATCTGTCATCATCGCATAGCTGCCTCCTGTTCAACGAGTTTCCAACAGGAACGTATACCGTAGTCGCGGCGGACGAGTGGGGGCAAGTGGTGCTGCTTCACTTTATTGTTAGAAGCAATCCCTGACAACAATCCCCATCCAGGCCTTTGTGCTCTATCAACGGTGGAAGAATACATTGTAGTCAAGGGCGACAATCCCCTTCGAGCCCGAACCTTGTCTTCCTCCGGAGATCGATTTGCACACTAAACTGGTCAAGTCGCACCGGGCCCGCTTTATGCTTCTGCTTGTGAAGTAGCTCGAGCGGGTGCCTCTCCATTGGTGCGACCTGACCACACGCATCTTAAATCCAAAGCAGTGGAGGTCGCCCCTGTTTGCCTGACGGGAAGGCGGAGACGACCGAGAACTCGGGTTCACTCCGCCGGGTAATCACGGTGCGCCACGCTGTTGCAATTTACGTCAGTTCGGTCCTTGGCGCCGGGATTCTGGTGATCCCCGGGTTGGCGGCGCGGGCTGCGGGGGCTGGCTCTCTCTTAGCATGGATTTTCCTGTCGTTGGCGAGCTATCCTTTCGCGTTCACCTTCTCCAGTCTTTCGGCCCGCAGCCCAGAATCGGGTGGAATCTACTCTTTCGCAAAGGAAGCTTTCGGGCAGCGTGTAAGCACGATGACCGCATGGCTCTTCGTTGCTTGGGTGGTATTCGGCGCTCCGGCCGTCACCCTGGCCGCGGGAACGTATCTCGCATATGCCCTTCCTATTTCGGGACCGGGGGTCTTCGCCGTCGCAGCGGGCATTATCATACTAGCTTTTGCCATAAATTTCAGAGGCATTAGGCTGAGCGGAAGAGTGCAGGTAGGGCTTGTCGCGGCAATGGTTGGCATCCTCGCGCTGGCGGTCGCAGCTTCGAGTCCCGGGATCAAGTTCGCCAACTACAGCCCTGTCCTTCCGAGTGATATTGCGACCGTGGGAGTGGCTTCGGCCCTGATCGTTTGGTCATACCTTGGATACGAGAACGTCTCGAACATTGCGGAGGAGTTCAAGGACCCGAAGAGGGATTTTGGCAGGAGCGTCACGATCAGCGTGCTCCTTGTGAGCGCACTCTACTTGGCAGTCGCTTTCACAGTTGTCGGCACAGGCGCATACACCTCGGGGGGTGGAGTCACTCCTTTCGCTGTGATGATGTCCAACGTATTCGGTCCGTATGGGGGCGTGGCCGTATCCCTCTTCGCAGTCGTCATAATCTTCTCGACGGTAAATGCGTACACCGCCGGGATGTCTAGAGTCGTCTACGCGGCTGCCGTGGACGGCAGCCTCCCAAATTTTCTGGCGGACTTGGACCCGAAGACAGGGGTCCCTCGTCGGGCGATGATTGCACTGTTCGTTCTTATAATGTTCGGCCTGACCATATTCTATTTCGTGCACGTCGACGTACAGTCGGCCTTCCTTGCGACGAGCGGGGCGGCGGTCCTCACTTATGTTGTGGGGTCGGCGGCAGGCATAAGACTTCTGACCAAGGAAGTGAGGTCGAAGCGATACTTTCCCTGGTTGTCCCTAATTGTTTCTATTGTCATCCTCCCATTCATCGGTCTGTTGCTTGCAGTCAGTGTCGTGATTGCAGTTCTTGGGTTCGTCTACGGGCACATGGTGTTTCGCGACCGTGCCAAATTGAGCACTCCAGAGTCAAGCGTTTCAACCTCTGATAGTCATGACTAAATAATGCAGAGTCCCGTGCTCGGACATGCCTCTATACATGGATGTGCACAAGAAGGTGGAAGGCGTGACTGCCAAGGCGGTCGCTGAGGCGCACGCGAAGGACCTAGAACACCAGGGAAAGCATGGCGTCAGGTTTCTAAAGTACTGGGTGGACGAGAAGCAAGAATCCGTGTTTTGTCTGGTCGATGCCCCCAACAGGGAAGCCTCCAACAAGGTCCACAAGGAAGCTCATGGCCTTTTGGCGGACGAAGTCCACGAAGTAAGCGAAGGAATGTAGCGGGGTCGAACTGCCGCTAGTACCCGGCCGGAGCGCCGTCCCCCCGCACATCGCAGACCCCCTTCAGATGTCCCTTCGAGACCTCGACGGCCTGGCACGCCCCGGTGCTGCCAGGCATGGGGAGTTTCTTAATGTCGTACCCCTTTTGCGGCAGCTCGTACCCTCTTTCGACCAGCAGGGTCCTGCCTCCTCCCCAAAGGAACCTTGGATGGGCGACGTTCTGTTCGGCGTCCATCGAATAGTCGACGGAGTTGGTGACGAAAAGTGTATGCTGGAAGGACCTGTAGTCACCGCCGCTTGTTCCTATTGCAAGGTAAGGGCGGCCTTTCCTTTCGAGGATAAGGGACGACAGGGTATGGAGCGGACGCTTACGAGGCTCGACCTTGTTCGGACCTGCTGTGCTGAAGCCGGAGGCCCTGTTGTTGAGCATTACCCCGCACTCTGGAACGAATACCCGGGACCCGAACCGATTGAACAGGCTCTGGATCCCAGAAACCATGTTCCCCTCTGAATCGACGATTGAGAAAGCTGTCGTGTCGCCTGATCGGATCCTGCTTTGGGGAAGTGCCGTGGACTTCTCGCTGTTCATGAACGACTCCAAGTCGATCTTCTCGAACCGCGGGTCGCCAAGCATCTCGTCACGGCGCGCATATCCTATGAGGGCCGCCGACATGGTCAACTCAATTCGTTCCCTCGACAAAGGGCCCGTCCGCGAAAGGTCGTGCTCGAGAAGGAGCTTCAGGATCAGCAGGCTTGTTGCTCCCATGCTGTTCGGAGGAACTTCGTACACGGTCGTTCCCCTGTAGTCGAGCGTCAGAGGGTCAACCCACTCTGGCTTGTAGTCGGCGAAGTCGCCAGACTCACACGGGACCCCGCCAGAAGTTAGGGTCGCTGCTAATTTCTCGGCCGGCCAACCAGAATAGAAAGCGTCGGGACCTCCCTCAGATACGTCTGTAAGAACATGGCCGAGGGCCTCCTGTCTGATCCAGTCACCCTCAGAGGTGGGAACGCCCTTGGGTGCGAATATCGCTCTGGCCTCCGGTGACAGATCCTTGTATGCCCCGGCGACGGACCTGCAGACCCCCTCGCCGGCAGGGAAGCCCTTGTAGGCGTACTCCACAGACGCCCTGAGTAGGCCTTTGAACTCCTCTCTTCCCAGCTTCCTATGCATCTCCCAGACCCCGGCGATGTGGCCGGGGACCACGCAGGTGAGGGGCCCGTTCAGAGGAATTTGACCTCCGCCTTTCGCCTTGACGAGGTCCAAAGTGAGCCCTGAGGGAGACCAGCCGCTGGCGTTCAGACAGTGAACCTTCCCTGTCCCAGCATGATAGAACATGCCGAAGAAGTCTCCCCCGATTCCTCCGGCTGGGTGGAAGGTGACGGCTAGCGCGAGGCTTGTGGCCACGGCTGCGTCGAAGGCGTTTCCTCCCTTCCGAAGTATATCATATCCGGCAAGCGATGCGAGCGGCTGCTCGCTGGCAACGATGGCGTGCTCCGCCATTATGGTCCTGCTTAGGTTCAAGACGCGCATCCCATCCCGTTTTCGTTCTTAAGAAATCAGCGTCGGCCTATCTCAAGGGCGTAGACCCAGCTCGACTTGCCGAGCGGGCCGACCCGCTTGAAGCCAGCGCATTCGAACAGTTTTGGTGTTCCCATCCAAAGGTCTCTGGAGGCGCGCTCCCCCTCGACCGGGTAGGCTTCGATTACTTTCACCTTCCTTTTCTCCATGGCCTTCGTGGCTTCCTTCACGGCGAGACTTGCCAGGCCTAGCTTGCGGTGGCGCGGGGCAATGAAAAGACATGTGACCCTCCAAAGATCGTCGGAAGTAGGGACGTACATCCTCTTCCCATCGATTCGTGGGAGCTCCTCTCTTGGGCCGAATTGACACCAGCCGGCAGGGTCGCCTCCACAGTAGACGATTATTCCGTGAGCTTCGCCCTTGGTCACGAGTCCCTGTTTTGCCTTCTTGTTTTCTGAGTAGGCGCCCGCGTCAAAATCGCCGGGCTTGTGGTAGAACATGCACCAGCAACCTCCCCAGACTCCGCCGTTCGCGGCGAAGAGCTTCTCGAAATCAGGCCATGTCTTTGTCGACAGCTCCGCCGAGGTGAGCTTCCCGTGCTTGTGGGCGCCGTCAGATTTCTGCTTCATCGGGCCTCCCTAGCCGAGAATCTATTTATAGAACAAAGAGCACGTATACAACCTTCGGATGATGACCATTGAGCCAGTCTGAGCTTGACGCAGTGCTGGGGACCGTGGAGAATCCAATTCGGAGAAGGATCATAGCAAAGCTCAGCGAGGAGCCGAACTATCAACTCCAGCTGTCGAAGGAGCTGGGCCTCAGCCAGCAGCTCGTCGCCAAGCACCTTGTTAGTATGGAAGACGCAGGACTAGTCAGCACAGTCTCGCAGGACAGTCCTCGCGGGCCTCAGAGGAAGGAGTACCTGCTAAGGAAGAGCTTCTCAGTCACCATCGACCTCGCGCCCAGCCTGTTCAGGGCGAGGATGTTCTCCTTCGGAGCCGTGCCGGGAATGCAGGAGTCCGATACAGGGGCTCGCATGGTCGCACCTGTGAACGAGGTCCTGAGGTACCCTGAAGGGGCTGCCCGGATCAGGCCCCTCACCAAGGTGGTCGCCGAGGTCGACAAGAAGCTGAAGGATATGGAGGAGGAGAGGGCAGTTTTGCTTTACCTGAGGAGCCTCGCCCTGAGGGAGGCGGCAAGAATTACCACTTCTCTTGACAGCGCGGACAGGAAGAAGGTGCTGAGATATCTGATGAGGGAGGAGGACGGCCTCGGTGGAATCAGCGCATCGCTGGGCCTGCACAAACAGGTCGTCGGCGAAATAATCGAAGAGATAGAAAAGGAACTAACTGGAGTCGATTAAAAAAGGAAAGAGGAGCGGAGCTCCTCTACAGTCCTACGTTCGGAAAACTTGCCTGAGGAACGCCAAGTTGGCCCTGGAGGGTCTTGATTCGGGTTGCGTATTCCTTCATCCGGACGTTGTCGCCCTGGACTTTCGCAATCCGGTACCCCTTCCATGCCTTGCGTAGGGCTCCCCAGATTTGTCCCTTTTGATATTCTGGCATTGTCTTTGGACCTCTGATCATTTTTCAGTGTCCGGCGGGTATTTTGCGAGCGGAGTCTATTGAAATTGAGCCAGTTATCAACGCCGACTACCCGCAGACACGAACTAAACGAGAGATCGCAGGAGAAGCCAGACGTTGCTGGGGTGCTCTTTGATCCTCCGCTTGGAGTAGGCGTACCAGCTGTCGCCATAGGGGAGGTATTCGTACACCTTGTACCCCGATTTCACGAGCTCGTCTTTTAGTTCGTCGCGTATGCCCTTGAGCAGCTCGAAGCGGAAATTTGTGTGGCTGGACTCTGCGAGTTTCTTCGCCTGGTCGACAAGAATAGTGTCGTGGGTGCCTATGGCAAAGCCTTCGCTCCCTTCGAACAGAGCCCCCATGAGCCTCGCGAAATTGTCGGCGACCTCTTTCTTGGTGGAATAGATGATGTCATGACTTTCCCTGTAGGCTCCCTTCACAATCCGAACTTTCCCCCCGGCGTCGAGAATCGTCTTGAGGTCGGATTCACTTCGCTTGAGGTATGCCTGGAGGGCGACCCCCATGCCCAGGTGCCTTTCCCGGGCAGCCAAGTATGTCTTGATCGTCGCGTCTGTGAACTTGGAGCTCTCCATGTCCAACCAGAGTAGCTGCCTCAAGCGGTCCGCGTTGGTGGCGACTTTCTCCAATCGGCGCTCCATCCCCTCGTTGTCAGAGCCGAGACCCAGCTGTGTCAGTTTGACGGATACGAAACCGTTGATCCCTGCGTCTGCCAAGGCCTGCTGCAGCCTGAGGTACTCGCTCCCGTGGGCGTCGGCCGTGGCCGGGTCCTTGATTTCTTCGCCGAGGAAGTTCACGACGGCTCCGATGCCCTTCGAGTTCGCCTTCTTCGCGTCCTCGATGGCCGAGTCCATCGCGACCCCCGATATCCACCGTTTGGCGAGCGGCAGGACGACCCGCTCCTTCAGCCCCAAGATGGTGCGCCGCGGAAAACGATGACATATTAACGATGCATGAGAACGAGGAAGCGGGAATGAAGCAAGACTCAGTGTATTCGAAGAGGCTCAAACGGCTTAGGACGGCGACGGAAGAGGAACGCCTTCGAGGGGTAGTCGTGGTTCCAGGGCCGAACATGAGGTACTACACAGGGGTGGATTCCATGTTGCTCGAGAGACCCTTCATGCTCCTGGTCCCGGTCGAAGGAGAAGCGAACCTTGTCGCGCCGGAGCTAGAGGCGGGGCCCTACAGGGAGGGTCCGCTTTCGATGAAGGTCCATGCCTGGACGGACTCAGAAGGGCCCGGGGGCGCGCTGGGTAAGGCTGTAAAGGGTGCCGATGTGAAAGGGAAGTGGGGAGTGGAGGGGAGGGCTCCTTTCCTTTTCTTGGACAAATTGTTGAAGCGCGCATCGCCCAAGCTCAGGAATGCTGAGCCCATATTACAAGGGCTAAGGGAGGCCAAGGACGAAACGGAAGTCGGGCTCCTAAGGAAGTCGGCGAGCATCCTTAGCAAGTCGTTCGAGAAGTTTCCCGGACTCCTGAAGGAGGGCCTCACCGAAATGGAGGTGGCGAAGGCCGCCACTGATGTCATCTACTCGGAGGGGGCGACCAAGGTGGACGATATGCTCGTCCAGTCGGGGCCGAGGGCCGCGGACCCTCACAGTCTGCCTTCTGCGAGGAAAATAGGGAGAGGAGAAAGTGTTGTAATCGACATCGGGTCGACGTACGGGGGATACTATGCGGATGTCACTAGGACTCTCAGCATCGGCTCCTCTGCAGAGATGGAGAAGGTGTATGCAAAAGTCTTGGAGGCAGAGATTAACGGGATCCAGAAGTCGGCCGAGGGAGTCCGGGTTGGAAGCGTCGATGGGGCCGCGAGGGGCGTGCTGGAGCAGGCTGGGATGGGCAAGTTCTTCATTCATAGGACAGGGCACGGCCTCGGCCTCGAGGTCCACGAAGCGCCGTACATAGTCGAGGGAGGCAAGGAGAAGCTCGGACCCAACATGTGCTTTACTGTGGAACCAGGGGTGTACCTGAGAGGCAAGTTAGGAGTGAGGATTGAAGACGACGTCCTGATAGACGGCAAGAAAGGCGTGGCTATCACGAATACTCCGAAAGAATACGGCTGGTGGAAGTAGCCTACTTCGTCTTCGAGAACTGGGACACCATCGTGTTCGTGTCCTGGACGTGCTTGATCTTCTCGATCTTGTTCATCACAAGTCTGTAGACCTTCTCGTCGCTGGGGACGACGATCTCCTTCTGCGAGCTGAGCACGGCAAGGATGTCCCACTCGCCGGGGATCACGTGCGCTTCCCGGACCTCATCGATCTTCATTAGGTCGTCGACGACTTCCTTTTCGTGTCCTGGTTCGACTTTAAGCAGGACGAAAGCCTTCTGATAAACTGGCAACGCAGCGAGGCCGCTTTTCGACTGCTTTTAAGAACTCTCTCCGCTGGATTGCGTCTAGTTGAAGAATGGTGAGGTCGCCGAGCTCCTTGACAGGCTTGGGGAGCTTGTCGAGGCCAACGGGGAAGACAGGTTCAAGGTGATTGCGTACCACAGGGCGGCCACAACGATCAGGAACTTGGATGAGGACATCGAGGAAGTTTGGAGGGAGAAGAGGCTCCAGGACATCAAGTATGTGGGGGAGGGAATCGCGAAGAAGATCGACGAGTACCTTAGCACAG
>WNFB01004289.1_pt1 | contig 12691 bp, 7 predicted proteins | sample 5400501 | NCBI WGS metagenome assembly WNFB01 (sample SAMN13153341, study PRJNA577476) | soil metagenome | isolation source: 200 cm saprolite under Douglas fir tree site 2 hole 1 | place: USA:California | collected 2015-04-18 | reverse complement strand
GTCGGAATCGCTCGCCCGTCCATCCAGATTTCGCGCCAGATGTCCTGGAACTGAATCAACATGATGATCCGGTTCGGCATCGTCGCGAATGAAAGTCCTCGGACTTCGGTAAGCTCGTTCTGCGGAACTCCCAACGGGTCGCAGGACCTCACCGTAGGGTCGTTCGTGCCCGCGGGACTGTATTTCCCAATGGGTTTGTTCAGGTCGAACATCTGCTTCCCCAGGGGCGTCAGAGGGGGGGCTGGTTCTTCCCTGAGAGCTGGGACGCCTGCCCCGGACTGGGGCCCTGCCCAGGTCCCACTCAGATCGCGCTTGGGAGCCGGCCCCCCGTCGCCAACGGCCCTGTCGGCAGGATAGTATTTCCACGGATTCCGGGTCCCGCCCCCTTGCTGAGGCTTCGACTGAGCCGTCTGGGCCATTACAACCGAAGAGCAAACCAACACAGCCGCCAGGCCAGTGATTGCGCACGTGAACCGATTTTTCATTGCCATGGTTCTCCGTCAATTTAGAATCTTGCCTCGACCCAGCTTCCGAACCTCAACGAGCAGCCAGCGCCCTGCCGATGGGCTCATTTGGCGGGGTCGCCAGTACCAGCCGGCCTGGCAAGGTTGTCCCTATACTCAATGCCCTCTGACGGCACACAGAACGTCTCGTCAAAATCCTGTTTCACCATCCACTGGTACGTTGCTTTCAGCCATTCAAAAGGCTTCGTATAGATCTTCGGATCGTCAATCGTGACGGTCAGCTGCAAGGTGTACTGGTCTACGCGCGTGTAGCGCTCCTGTACGTGCATATCGACGCTATGCGGATGACCGCCGTCATCGAACCAGGTTCTGTCGTCCAAGCCTGTCGTATCAACCACCAGTGTGTAATCCCCGTCCCAATGGCCCACGGAATATCCGTAAAACCTTGAATCGGGCGCCCCCTTAGCGTCAACTTTCTTGGGAAGTTCTCTCCCATCCATCCAGATGTCGCGCCACACCCTCTGGTTCTGATACAGCATGACGATCCGGTTCGGCACCTGCTCGAACCACATTCCGGCGTTAATAACCGCGTGATTTAGGATGCTGCGCGGGAACCCGAGCGGATCACAGTTCACGTATGGGTCGTTTGTGGCCGCGAGATGGACCACCGCCTCGGGTTTATTGAGCTTGAATCGCGCCTCGCCCTGAGGAGTCATAGGAGGCACACCGTGTAGGACACGGTTGAGGGGTCCTACCCAAGCGCCATTTAGATCATGCTTGGGAGCGGGGCCTGCGGGCTCCGGGTTCTTAGGAACTTCACGATTTTGTGCTGGCGCAAGAAAAAATTTCGGGCTGAGTAGCTCAGCGATGTTCAAGGCACGACCCCGGTGCGCCGGAGGTGTCCGGGCGTCAGGGGTTTGGGCCACTACAACAGACGAAAAAGCCAGCACGGCCAACAGTGCAACGGTTCGTCCCGCGATGTGATTTCGCACTTCCGCAGTCCTCCTTGACTTGGCCATCGAGCACACGCCAAATCGGTCATATAGAACGGCAAACGCGTGAGCAGAGATTCCTGGACGCGGTCGGATTGCCCGCTGGTCTTCGGCTACCTGACCTCCAGGAAAATCTCCCTACGGCTTAGCGTCCTTCTCGCTGTTCGAGTCGGCACCCGGATTGTACCTGGCCTTCTCGCCTTCTCCCCCAAGCTGAGTATCATGTAGCGTGGTGCCATCGGCGAGCACGATAAAACTGAGACGCCCGGCAGGGCTGCCCGATTTGGAGGCGTAGATGCGGACATTGATTACGTCCCCAGGCTGTACGCAAGTCTTGGACCAACCAATAGGGACCAGCGCCGAAGGACTGCCCGTTTCGCCAACCCAATGTACGAGGTTGTCTTTGTCATCCTTCACATCGAAATAAAGAAGGCTGTGAGGATTGGACCACAGGAATTTCGTCACGGTTGCTTGCTTAAATTCTAGCGGTTTGTTTGCGTACGCCGAACTTCCGTGATGTCCCAGCACAGGGCCGCAAACCGCTAAAAGACCAACGCCCAAAGCAAACGACATGAGTAGCTTACTTTTCATTCGGCACCTCGTAAACTAGGCTGGCAGTTTGAATCAAAGCTAACCAAGGCTATAGTGGCCAACTTCGCGTGTCAAGCAGGGTTTGCTCGTGGGAAAGTTTACTCGCATTGGGGCGGTCGCTACCGCGATGAATGTTTGGAACATCGAAAGAAACACTTTCCGCGAACGGCAAGCACGGAGGCGTCTTTAGATTAAGGTTTGGATTTCCCGACAGCGGCGTCCCGTATTCGATCGTTAAAATGGCTCTCCTCCGAGGGTGCGCAGATCTCCTCAAAGATTGCCACTTTGGCATTCACGAAGATGATCTTGTCGCTCACCCAGGGCTCCGTATAGGCCTTCGGGTCCGTAAGGGTCATGGTGACCTCTAAGGTGTCAGGGTCCACGCGCCGATAGCGCTCCTGCAGGCGCATCTGGTCGCTATGCGGATTACCGAAATGATCGATCCAGGTTCTGTCGTCATAACCGGTCGAGTCCACGACGAATGTATCTCCCTCCCACTTACCGACCGAGTAGCCGTACCAACCCGGCTCGGGATTCTTGGGAAGTTCTCGCCCGTCCGTCCAGATGGTGCGCCATACATCATGGTACTGCATGTGCTGCAGCACCCTGTCCGGGGTCTGAATGAATTCAAATGGTCTTAGATTCGCTTCCCACAGATCGCGGGGATAACCCAACGGTTCGCAAGTCGAAACTGGGTCATTCCCTGTCCCGGGGGGGACGGATCTGGGGCCATAACTAACTTTTGCGGCATCGAACCGCGCCTTCCCCCAAGGCGTCATTGGAGGAGGCACAGAGGTTTGCTTCATTTCGTTCGGGACATGCTCTAACGCTAAGGGTTTCGAAGTAAGCGAGTGCTTTTCGAATCCCTTTGTGGGCATCGACCAAACTGCAGACAGGTTATGTGGGTCAAAGGGCTTGGGCTTTGCCAAATCCTTCGGCAATTCCTCGGGCTTCCACGCTCCTGGAGCGTATCCTTTCGTACCGTACGTCTGAGCGAATGTGAGGCACGAGGACGCCAGCACTGCCATCAGGACCACGGTCCTGCTCATGAAGCGATTGCACATTTTGAAACTCCTGCTGTACTTCAGTTAGATCCTGTCTTCGATTCAGATCCGCGATAATTTTCGCGACATCTCACTGTTGCGTATCGTCGCGTTCGCCATTTCCCTTAACACCCCTTCCCGAGAGCACGCGGCCATTGGAAAGCACGAAATGGTCGAGGGTCATGCGTGGCGCGCCGGATTTTGAGGGGTGCCCGGTAATCGAGAATTTGTCCCCTGGCTGGAGTGTATCCCTGCCAAAGCCTGCACCGGACATCTGGTGCGGATTGCCCAGTTCGGCGCCCCAGTGTACGACGTTGCCCTTGTCGTCGGTCACGTCGAACAGAATCCCGCAATGGGGATTGGACCAGATCCATTCCGTCACGGTTCCCTTCAACGTGACCAATTTGTCTGGGTCGTACGACACGCCGGTCCCGTGGTGTGCAACCAGAGGAACTGAAGCGATCAGGAGAGTTACAAGCATAAGGAGACAAACCGCGAATTTACTTTTCAACGCAGCACCTCCGTGGCAAATCAAGCTCGCATTTGCTTCTCCCGTGGGCCCGGCAACATCATCCGGAACGACTGAGGGCTCCTTACTTCTGTTCTGCCAGCCGTTTCCTCTGCTGCGTCAGAGATTGGAGCTCCTCATCATCATGACCATTGACCCCACAGTACCATTCCAGCAGCGGCTCATGACCGAGCGAGTAACGACGGGGCGCGGACGTCCAGGGCTTCGTCAATACCTTAGGGTCTTCGATCGTGACCTGGTAGATTAAATAGTTCATCGAGGGCCGGGTGATGCGCTCGATCACATGTTGCTGGTCGCTATGGAACCATCCAGCAGAATTATTCCAGGTCCTCTCATCAATGGCGATGGTATCGATGACCAGCGTATCTCCCTGCCAGTGACCGATCCCCTCGCCATTGAACGCCGGGTCTGGATCTTTGCTGTGCGCACGCCCATCGGTAGGCACAACCCGATAGTCGTGATTGTGTTCATCCAGTTGCACAAACAGTCCAGGCGTCATTACGAATTGGAAGGGACGGTCCGCCATGAGGACAATGCCTGGAATGCCGTGGGGCATACAATTCCTGGAAAGCCTTAGGATCTCCATGTCAAGAGCAGCGATCTTCTGTTCCTTGGGCAGCTTGTCAAATGAGAAGGGATCGCGAGTCTCAATCGCAAGGCTCGCCTGCTGTTGCTTGAGCTTTTCGGCCGCCCACGGCTGGAACGAAGGCTTTTCCTCCGGCGTTACCTTAGGATCGAATTCCCTCTGGTTTGGATCGATTACCCCGAAAGAACCTACCAGCGTCGCATCCTCTTTTCCGAGAAGGCCCCTGAACCAAACTCCCGAAAAGTCCGGATGCCCGTCCGGCAGGCGCGGCGCCGGCCCGCCCTCGGGGAGCGGCTTCGAAGGCGCCCTCCCCGCATAGCCTGGAGTAGATAGTTGTCCCTCGGGCTGCTGAGCACTGGCGTACGCAGAGACCATGCACAATACCGTCAGTACGCCCAGTGCAAGGAAGAGCGTATTCGGGAAACGCCGCTCCATTCCAACCTCCTTATCAACCAGTGAAGCTTATCACCAGATCCTTCCGTCCTCTCGCCTCCCTTAGAACAAGAACTTCAGCACCAACTGAATGAGCCGCGGATTCACCGACGAGACGCTAATCTGGCCAAAGTTCGTAGCAGTAGAATCCTGGGCCGCGAACGCCGGATCGTCTACAGGATTAAACGAAAATTGCGGGTGGTTGAAGGTGTTGAAGAACTCACCCCGGACCTCTAGGGTCTTGCTTTCCCGAATGTGGATGAGTTTCGAAATAGACATATCCCAGTTATGTTGCCCCGGCGACAAGTAAGCACCGAGCGCGCTATTACCGAACCCCGAGGCTCCCCCCTTACCCGCCAGCGTGCCCCCCACAGTTGGGAGCGAGCAACTGGCGCCGGTGCCACCTGAGAATGCAGCCGGGTTCAGGAAGCCATTCGGGCTGAGGGAGCCCCCTAATCTCGACTCGAGGGGGCCTGACGTTAAGGGGTTCACGCCCGGACAGATCTCGGCAGTCCCATACAAATTCAGGCTACCGGTGTTCTGGAAAAAGACGGCTCCAGAGTCGGTGTCAACAACCGTGAACGGAACACCATTCTGGATCGTAGTCACACCCGCCCAGGTCCAGTCATTCAAAACCTGCCCTCGCCATCCCTTCAGGTGTACCGGCAGATTCCATACGTAATTGATCACCACGCGCTGCGGATGGTAATTGGCACTGGGCCCATATTGCAAAATTGAGTAAGGTGGAGTGTTGATGCCAAAGTTTTGCGTGATCAAGCCTTTATCCCAAGTGTAGGCAACTTGAAGCTGCAACCCCTTGGAGAATTGCTTCCGCAAGGTCGCCAGGAAGGCATTGTATTTGTATGCGCCGTTGGTCGCAAACAGCCTTGAGTTTGTGGAAATCCTCGGGTAGGGCGTACGCATGTTCACGTTTTGGCGGGTATTGCAGAAGATGGTGACGTCGTCGCAAACGATCCCGTTGATCGTGTTGCTGGGCGTGATCAGTTGAGCGGGGTTCCAATTGATCGAATTGATCACCGATCCTCCCTGCTCCTGATGGATACCATGCGAGCCCACATACCCCAGTTCGAGAACCCAATCCCGGATAAATTCATACTGCGTATTTAGGTTCCATTCGTAGGTCACCGGCGTGGTCAGATCCTCCGGCACTAAGTTCTGCTGAATGTTCGAGGTTTGCCCGCTCACGGGGTCCCCCCACCGCGGCGTGAATCCGAAGCCGCCCGGAGGTCCGGGAATCGATGCCGGAGGCACCCCTGGTTGCTGCCAGCTTGCGAGTGGCGAGGATAGGACATTGACTGCGCCGGGCATAACCCGCATGGGCATGTAAGCGGCCTGAATTCCGTTGATGAGTTCGTAGAAGATCCCTGCTCCCCCGCGGATCACAAAACGGTTACTCGACGTGGGCTGCCAGGCAAACCCAAGACGCGGACCAAAGTTGTGCCAGGGAGGCGTGGTCCGGCTGATGTAAGGGGTCGTATTCTTGAAGACGCCTGCCGGAACTGTACCCGGGTAATTATTGGGCACGACAAAGCCGTTCAAGATCCCGGTGTCAGATGTGCGCCCCGGCAAGGGCCCGGCGAGGGCTAGGCTGGGCCAGAAGGTACTGGAGACGCCGTTCGCCAATTTAGGGAATCCATCCCACTCCCACCGGACGCCGGCATTCAGAGTAAATCGTGGGGTAACCTTGATGTCATCCTGGACAAACGCATCGAGGTAGTTGAGACGAAACTGATATTGAAAGTTTCCGTTGGCCAAGGTGGTCCCGCCTGCGCTATTAACGTTACTAGCGTTGGGCCCGTTACACGGAACACCCCCAATGCTCTGGGTGTTCAGAATAGTCACGACTGGGCCGGTGGCACCCGCCTGGCACGCTGGGAGGCCAATCAGGAAATCGGGGAAAGTCTTGAACCCCACATTCATATACGTCGATCCCGGAGTGACAACGTCATTGATTACATGCTGGCCCTCGAAGCCCGTTCGAAACGTGTGGATGCCGTGCGTCCAGGAAACCTGGTCGGCCGCCTCGAACTGGTTGCTCCTATTGGTTAATCCAAAGGCGGTATTCGATCCAAAGCTATAGAGACCGCTGATGCTTACCTGGGAGAGGTTGTCGACTCCCGGCGTCAAATCGTGAATGCCCATCTGGGTATTCGTGTAGGTATCCAAATTGTTGGCCACCGCAATCATACGCTGATAAGAGACGCGGGCTTCGTTGACCAGGCTATTCGAGAGAACCGAGGTGAGTCTCAGGAGTGCAGCCTGATTTGTCTTTGCTTCAAATATAGGAAAGCCGGGCAGGATGTTGGTAGCCGTGATCCTGGTCCCGTTGGAGGCGAAGTTTCCGTTGATGGGATCCTGTTCAAAGAAATAACGTCCCGACAAGGTGTGCTTGCTGTTCAGTATGTAATCCCAATTGCCCATGCCTTGATGATCGTGGAAGGTCGCCGGGTCTGTGTAGCTGGTGGTGGGGTATTGTGATGTGCCTGCGGGACACGAAGTCGGCGCAGTCGAGCACCCGCCCGGTACCGAGCTTGCACTCGGCATCACATATTGCCCGCTGGGAAGCTTGAGTTGCATGAGCCTGAGGGCTACTGGATTGATGTTGGATCCGTCGCAAGCAACCGCGACCGAACCGCTTGTCTTCACTTTGTTTTTCCCCGTATTCGAACAAACAGCCGCACCCAATGCCCCAGCGAAACCTCGAGCTGCCAGGTCGCACCCAGCCTCCGACGTCGCCGATAGCGGGCAGTTCCCACGGTCTGCAAAACCTTCGCTTGCCCCTGGAATCGGAGACAAGTTCACAATCGAGTAGCCGAACCCGGCGACGCCGTTCTTCGCTGCCGTCTCTTGATACGCGACGAAGAAAAAGAGGTTGTCTTTCTTGACCGGGCCGCCAAAAGTCCCGCCGTATTGGTTCTGATTCAACACCTGCCTCGGTCTCTTCTTGGGGTTTGAAGGTTGGGTAGCATTGAAGAAATAGTCATTGGCATCCAGAACGCTGTTCCGGAAGAATTCAAACCCGCTTCCGTGAAAATTATTGGTGCCCGACTTGGTGATGACGTTCACGTTGGCGCCGGGATTGCGGCCGTAGCCGGAGTCGTAGTTCGAGGTCTGGATCTTGAACTCCTGGATGGTGTCCGGATTCGGAGTCGGAAATGCGCCCGAGTTCGTGCCTTCCTGGGTGGTGTTGGTGCTCGACCAAGTGTTCACGGCCACGCCGTCTTGCAGGTAGGTGTTCTGGCCGATATCAGCGCCGTTCACGGCGATGCCCGTCGCAGACTTGCCCAAGGTCGTGGAGTTCACCACACCGGCATTGGCCCCCGCGGTCATGGCCAGAAGATTGGTGAAGTTCCGACTGCTCAAAGGAAGAGCTTCCATACTTCGCGTGTTCACCACCGTGCCCAGCGCCGAACTGGTGGTCTGAATGTTCTCGACCTCGCTCTCCACAGTAATGGTCTGAGCTTGGGCGCCGACTTCCAGGCCGCGGTCCAACACCGCAGTCTCCGTCACGGCGACGGTTATGGAAGAAACCTCCACCGGCTTGAAGCCAGCGGCTTCGATCCTTACGCGATAATTTCCGGGCGGGAGTAAGGTCACCCTGTAGACACCGTCCGCTCCGGTCATGGTTGTTCGGCCTTGGCCGGTCTCGATCCTCGTCAGAGTTACCGTAGCATTCGGAATGACGGCGCCGGAGGCGTCCTTAACCGCGCCTGTCAGAGCTCCTGTGCCCGCGGTCTGGCCCAGGAGAGACGGAACCCAAAGAATAGACAGGAAAGCAACAAGAACCCAACCCCTCTTCAAATTCATGGCCTGCTCCTTTGGTCTGTGATCGTTCGTGGAATCGCCTTCCGCTCCTTGCGGCTGAACAAGTGCGGATGTATCTATTCAGCGTTCGATTCTTGGAACTAAGTGGCAGTGTTGTTATACCAAGAGACACTCGATGTCAAGCTGAGATCGTGGAATCGGAGAGTCAGCTCAAATCGTATCCCCCTGGCGCAGCTAAAGTGTTTGAGTGAGACGAGGCGCCGGGAGATAGCCGCCCGGCTTGGGGGGAGAGCTGGGCGGCGCCCGAACGATTGAAAGGTCGCGCCGTGGCTACTTCCGTCTGTTATTTCGATCTGGTGCGTGAAATGCCGAATCCGAGTGCAGAAATTTACCCCGGCTCGACGTTAGCAGAGCGTGAAGCCAAGCACAAAGACACCAGCACGAGCGCCGTCATAACGTAAAATCCGACCCCATTCACAAGGCCTCCCCACTCCAGGGCACGAGTCCGGAACTTTCAGTTCAACGGTTTCGCAAAACGGCAAAGCCGCTCTCTTATCAGTTTTCTGATGGTCGATTTGGCAGGCCAGTATCCGCAGCTTTGCACATGGGAAGGACGCTAGAAGTGGATCTGGGAGCAGTGTTCAAAGATACGCAGCCTCGCAGGTTGCGAACGGCACTTCACCAATTCCGAAGGTATCAGTTCTTGTCGTCTTTATCTTGATTCGCGGGGTTGCCAGCGGGCCCTTCTCCGTAATATCTCTTTCTGCCGACCACGATTTCCCGGTTGTCCGGTAACTTGATTATCTCGGCGGCGCCTATCGCCAGGACCTCCTTCCCAGGGCACGCTCTTACCATGACAGTCTTGCCGATATTGTCCATCAAATCCGCTCGCTTGGTTCCGGTTCTTTGCACCAAGCTGACGGACGAGCCTTCGAAGCGCCACGTCGTCACCTTCCCATTAGGGTCCTGCACCGTGGGCGCCTGTGGCGACATCTTTGAGTCGACGTTGAAATAGATATGCGGGTTTCCCCATTCGACCTTCGTCAGCACACCCGTAATGTAGATATATTTAGTTCCGTCGAACCCAAACTGAAATCCATGATGAGCAAAGGCCGGAACGGCCAACAGGAGAGAACTCACCACGAAAAATCCGAACATCGCCAGTGTCGCGACTGGAGGGTGACGCCTCATCGGGAATCTCCTTGTATAAGTCGAAGGTCCACAGGGTGGCCCGAATGTATCGGAGCACAGAATCGTTGTCAAGCAGAAGACAGGTTGGAATTGGAACGACTCGTCGGATCCCCCGGTGGAATTGGAATGCGTGAGTCGGAAGCGAATGAAAACGGGAAGAGTTGGACAAGGCCGGTAAGAAACTCTACGACGCAAAAGGGCGGGACCGGGCTTCGGGCCTCAGAGATTAAAGCTCTACAGTCCATTCGTCGAAGCGTACATGAGCGGGGTAAAAGGCTACCTTCGCGACAAAGCGGGCCTGGAACCACGGGTGGCGTATTTACGATCCGGGTCACGGCGAGAGAGATGGACGCTGAATAAGAGTGGACTGCCCATGAACCACACCTCCTGAACGCTGTCTTGCAGCCGGAGATTATTGACGTCATGGACTACGGCAACCGACCCCACCGGGAATGTTCGGCGTGACCTGGTCAGTAGGCGGCGCTGGCGGGACCCCGGCCTGGCCAAACGAGGTCACCGAACATGCAAACGCTTAGATTTGAGTGTCCTGTTAACTTCCGAAGGCAAAAAGTCCGCTCAAGGTGAGGTCACGAACTCCATCCCTGTGTGCTTCCCCTCTCGACATTCCGAATTTGTTGCGAAACCAGTTTCGATGCGGCTCGAATGCCGCAGCGGATGGGCTGCACTCTGGAGTTGGGGAGTGTTCGAGGGAGGTGATTTTACACCCCCCTCGAGCTTGTCAGACTGATTAGAACGAGAGCTTCAGCCCGAGCTGCATCAGGCGGCTGTCTCCCGAACCGATGATGGGATTGCCGGTTGCGAAGTCGGGTGTGGAGGTCCCGGAGCCGAAGGTCCCGGAGCTTGAGGGGTTATCGCCTCCATGCGAGCCATTGTTTGCGCCGTTCGGATTGGAGATGGTGGGGTGATTGAGCACGTTGAAAAACTCGATCCGGAACTGCGCGCTGTACCGTTCCTTGAACGTGAAGGTCTTGAAGATAGAGAAATCCACGTTCTTGAAGCCCGTGTCGCGGAAGATGTTCCGGCCCATAGTCCCAAAGGTCCCAAACTTGGGAGGAACCATGACCGAGTTGCCGACTACGTAGCAGCCGCCGGCCGGTATCTTTAATGCTTTATTACCTGCCAGGGTATTGGGGTCGGGGGCGACCGCCGCACACGCCGCGCCGAGCGACGCGGGCAACTGGGTAACGGCGCCGTTAATCTCGGATACCTGCGAGCAACTAACACCGCTCGTACCAACAACCCCGCCGATATTCGTGAAGCCGGAGCAGTAGGGAATGGAGTTCGCACTGGACTTGAAGTCGGCGGGGTTCCCGAAGAAATCCCAGCGATCCTGGGCCTCCCCCGTCGTGCTGAAATCGAAGGTGTCGTCGGCAATGTTCCACGGCTGGGGGCTTTGAAGGCTCACGATGGAGTTGAGCTTCCAGCCCTCCAGTAACTGGCCGAAGCCTTTTTTCCCGGGAAGCTGGTAACTGCTCGTGAGGGTGAAGCGGTGCCGGACGTCGAAGTCGCTGCTGGCGTACTCCGCCGCCACATTTCGGCTGTCCTGCGGAAGCGGTCCGAAACGATTCTCGGAACCGTTGTCCAGGCCATGACCGTACGTGTAACCTGCGGTGAAAGACAGCCCGTGAGTAACCCGATGGGTCAGGGTGGCCTGCAGGCTGTTGTAGTTGGAGCGGCGATCGTTCGCCATCTGGTTGATAAAATTCAGGTAAGGGAACTTGGCGAAGGGTGCGCCGCCCGTTACCGGATCAACCTGATTCATGTCGTGGAACCCGACCAGACTGGAGCCATGATTGCCGACGTAGCCGACCTCCAGCGAGAGGTTGCTGGTGAAGGCGCGCGTGACACTCAGATTCCAATTCGTGATGTAGGGATTGCGGAGATTCGGGTCCACCGCCAGGATGTTGCACGGTTTGGCCGCGCAAGAGAACACGCCGGCCGGAAAAACACCAGAGCCACCAGGGGGACTATTCCAGGTGAGATCAGTCCCCTTGTATTGGATGGTGCCGAGCGTGATCGTGCCGCCATAGGTCCCGTTCTGCGGACAAGGGGTTCCGATAGGTTTTGGGGCCGTTGCGCAAGCGCCTGTCGGGACGGCGGCCAAGCTGCCACCCGAGAAGTTGTTGATCCCGGCTTGCTGCACGAAATTGGTCGCGACGAACGACGAGTCAATGACACTAGCCCCGGCCCGGATCACAGTGGTCCCCTTGCCCGAGACATCCCAGGCAAAACCCACCCGTGGCGAGAAGTTTTTATGATCCGGCTTCCAGAGAGTATCGCCAACCGATGCTTGCCCCTGCTGCACGATTCCGAGCGCTGGATCGAAGTTGCCCAAGAGGTTGTTGACTTCACGGAACGGCGATAGGTACGTGTAGCGCAGGCCCAGATTGAGAGTTAGTTTCGGGGTGATGCGCCAGTCATCCTGAACGAACCCTGCGGTCGACGTCCACTTGTACGTGCGCACCGCGCTGCCCAGGAGTTGAGTTGCGGTTTTCGGAATTCCGGCGAAAAAGTCTTCGAGTGGCGTGGATCCAGCAAAAGCAGTGCCGCCCTTGAAATCGAAGCGGCCCCGGGTATCGTGGACGTTGCCGTCGCCCTCGATGTGCCCGAACTCGAAGCCGAACTTAAAGGTGTGCTTGCCTAACAAATACGAGACACTGTCCTGAACATCAAAATACGGGTTGGGGCCATTTTCCTGGGGACGGCCACGCCAGCTCCCCAGGCTGTTACTCGAGGAATTAAAAAAACCCGTCACGTAGATATTTGGGAACCCACTGAGACCTGTATTGATGGGGTAGTTCTTGCCATCGGCGATGACGTTGCCGTCGACGGGCAGAAGGCGTTGTCCATTGCGCGAGTAGCCAAACCGGAATTCGTTCACCACGCGGGAACTGGGGGTCCAAATCCAGTTGCCGACATACGTCCAGTTGTGAATCTGGGCGGTGTCCAGGAAGGCTGGATTCACCATGGCGTGATCCTCTCCAACGCCGTCGTAGCGGCCGACCCACAACATGCCATTGATCATGTTCTTGCTGTTAATGCGGTAGTCGAGTTTC
>WNFB01004286.1_pt1 | contig 12695 bp, 9 predicted proteins | sample 5400501 | NCBI WGS metagenome assembly WNFB01 (sample SAMN13153341, study PRJNA577476) | soil metagenome | isolation source: 200 cm saprolite under Douglas fir tree site 2 hole 1 | place: USA:California | collected 2015-04-18 | reverse complement strand
GACCCTCGGGTTCTGCAGGAGCGACGACGTGGCGGCGGCGCAGGGTCTCGCCGGCCAGCCGATCGACGCGGTCGTCGACGCCCGGGCCCAGGCGCTCACGGCCGGCGTGACGTCGCGCCTGATCGGCCCCCTCACCTTCCACGCCCGCCTCGGCGGGCTGCGCGAGGAGACGATCGCCGGGGGGAGCCGGTCGCTGGCGATCGGAGGCGGCTTCCTGCGCTGGCAGGTGGGGCCGCGCTTCGCCGTGGTCGGTACCGGAGCGCGCGACGCGCTCCTCGACACCGTCCCGCTCATCGACAAGGGGATCCACGTCGACGGCGCCGACGTCACCCTGGAGTATCGTTACCGGCCCTCCTGGACGCTCTCGGGGAGCGGCGGCTACGGGACCTACTCGGATGGCAACGCCCGCAGGACGGCCGCCGTCTCGCTGGAGTGGCGCCTCCCGACCGCCCACCCGTTCGTCTCGGCCGTGTTCGCCGCCCGCTACCGGGCCTTCAACGCCGACAAGGACGACGCCTACTTCGATCCGCGGCGCTACGACTCGGAGCTCCTGACGGTGGCGATCTGGGACGACTACCGCCACGCCCGGATCTTCTGGCGGATCGAGGGGACCTACGGACGGCAGGCCTTCGACGCCGGGGCGGCCGTCGAGGCGGGACGGGGCGACCGGGTGGCGGCGGAGTACGTCTCGTTCGGCGTCGGCTTCGGGACGCGCGCCAGCCTCGAGGCGTTCTACTCCCACAGCAACTACGCCCTGCAGCTCGCGACCGGCTTCACCTCGAGCCGCTCCGGCTTCGCGCTGCGGTTCAGGTTCTGAGCGGGCCCCGGCCCGGAAGGCGGTGAAGGCGCGGTGAGCGCAGGGACGCGGATCCTGATCGTGGACGACGACCCGGTGATCCGGAGGTTCGTCGGCGCTCTCCTGCATGCCAACGACTACGAGGTGCACGAGGCGGCGGACGGCGAGGCGGCGCTGCGCGTGGCCGGCTCGCTCCGGCCCGGGCTGATCGTCCTCGACCTGGTGATGCCCTACAAGGACGGCTTCGACGTCATCAACGGGCTCAAGGACGATCCGCAGACGCGCGGGATCCCGATCCTGATCCTCTCGGTCAAGGACCGCGAGGAGGACGTGGTGAAGGCGCTGAATCTCGGCGCCGACGACTACATGACCAAGCCGTTCGGCACCCAGGAGCTCCTGGCGCGCATCCGCAGGCTCCTGGGCCGGAGCGGATGAGGGGCGGCGTGCACGAGGTCCTGATCGCCCTCATCCTGGGGACCGGCCTCCTGCTCGCCGGTCTCACGATCCTGATCGCCGGCAACAAGACGTCGCGGGAGGTGCGGGAGGCGCTCGACCGCCGCCGCCGGTCCCTGCTGGAGCCGGCGGTCTTCCAGTACGCCCAGGCGACCGGCCACCGATCCATCCACGACTACCTGCCGAAGCCGCTGTCGAGCCGCGACCGCCGGCTGACCGAGCGGATCCTGCTCGATGCCGCCCGCATCGTGAAGGGGGAGGCGCGCGACCGGGTCACCGCCGCCTTCGAGGCGCTCGGATCGGTGCGTGAGGCGATCCAGAGTCTGAGGAGCCATCGCTGGTGGAAGCGCGCGGAGGCGGCCGAGCGGCTCGGCCTGATGCGCAGCCGCGCGGCGGTCGATCCCCTGGTGGCGGCGATGAACGACCCGGAGGAGGAGGTCCGGATCCGGGCGGCGCGCGCCCTCGGGATCGTGCGCGGCAACACCTCGATCCGGCCGCTGGTGCGGGCGCTCGCCGACCCGAGCCGCTGGTCGGCGATCCGGGTCGCAGAGATCCTGATCAGCGTCGGAGACGAGGCGGTCGAGGAGCTGCTCCTGGCGTACGACGGGCTGCCGCACCATGCGCGCGTCTCGGTCCTCGACGTGCTGGGGCGGATCCGCACCCTCAAGGCGGTCCCGCTGATGCGGCGCTCGCTCAAGGACCCGCACCCGGACCTGCGGGCGCGGGCGGCGCACGGGCTGGGTCGAATCGGCGACCCGGCCTTCGCGGACGATCTTCTTGCGGCGCTGCGCGATCCGGAGTGGCCGGTGCGGGCGATGGTGGCGAAGGCGCTCGGCCGGACCCAGGCGAAGTCGGCGATCCCGGCGCTGTGCGAGGCGCTCAAGGACCGGGAATGGTGGGTGCGGGCCAACGCCGGGGAGGCGCTGCGCGCCCTCGGGCCGGAGGGGCGCGACGCCCTGATCCGGATGCTCGACGCCGACGACACCTACGCGCGGCACCAGGCGGTGGCCCAGCTCGAGGAGGGGCGGATCATCGACGAGTACGTCGCCGACCTGGGATCCGCCGATCCGGCCCGCCGCGAGGCCGCCGTGCGGTTCGTGGAGAAGATCATCGCGCTGCGCCGGGTCGATCGGCTGACGCAGCAGTCGATCGAGAACACCCAGGAGGCGGTGCGGAGCGCGCTCGCGCAGATCCTGAGGCGCCCGCCGCAGGAGGGATCATGAGACGGCGATGGACGTGGAACGCCCGGCCTCGAGATGGGGGCGGGTCCCCGGGGAGGCCGCGGTGATCGTGCAGTCGGCGCTGGCCGGGATCGTCCTGGCGTTCAATCGGGTCGTGATCTACTACTTCGCCCTCCTGAACGGCGTGTACGTCATCCTCTTCCTGATCTCGCTCTTCGAGGTGGTGCGCTTCGTCAAGCGGACCTTCTTCTCCGACTACGAGCAGATCCTGCGCTCGGACATGACCTGGCCGATCTCGGTCATCGTGCCGGCGCACAACGAGGCGCGCACCATCGTCGAGACGATCCGCTCGCTCCTGAACGTCAACTACGGCCAGTTCGAGGTGATCGTCGTGAACGACGGCTCGACCGACGACACCCTGAGGCGCCTGATCGAGACCTTCGACCTGAAGCGTACCGACAAGATCTACCGCCGGACGCTGCCGACCGGCCCGGTGCGCGCCCTCTACGGCGCCCTCGAGATCCCGAATCTGCTGGTGGTCGACAAGGAGCGCGCCGGCAAGGCCGACGCGCTCAACGCCGGCATCAACGTGTCGCGCTACCCTCTCTACTGCTCGGTGGACGCCGACTCGGTCATCGAGGAGAACGCCCTCCTGCGCGTGGTCAAGCCGTTCATGGAGCACCCGGAGGAGATGGTGGCGGTCGGCGGCATCGTCCGGATCGTCAACGGCTGCGAGGTGCGCGAGGGGCGGGTGGCGCGCATCGGCCTGCCGCGGCGGGTGCTGCCGATCTTCCAGGTCGTGGAGTACCTGCGCGCCTTCCTCTCAGGCCGCATCGGCTGGAGCACGCTGCGCTCGCTCCTGATCATCTCGGGGGCGTTCGGGCTGTACCGCAAGTCGGAGGTGATCGCGGTCGGCGGGTACGACCGCCTGTCGGAGACCGAGGACCTGCAGCTCGTCCTGAAGCTGCACGAAAGCCTGCGCCGCAAGGGGCGGAGGTACCGCATCGTCTTCGTCCCCGACCCCGTCTGCTGGACCGAGGTGCCGGCGACCTTCCGGGTCCTGGCGCGGCAGCGGAACCGCTGGCACCGCGGCCTCCTGCAGAGCCTATGGCGGCACCGGCGAATGATCCTCAATCCGCGCTACGGCGTCATCGGCACGCTCGCCCTGCCGTACTTCGTCGTCTTCGAGACCCTCGGCCCGTTCATCGAGATCCTGGGGTACGTGATGATCGCGCTCTCCTGGTTCCTGGGTCTCCTGAACACCGACTTCTTCCTCCTGTTCATGATCTTCGCCGTCTTCTTCGGCGTCTTCCTGTCGGTGGCGGCGGTCCTCCTGGAGGAGATCTCCTTCCGCCGCTATCCCGGCTGGGAGCACCTGGCGGTCCTGGTGATCGTCGCGGTCCTCGAGAACTTCGGCTACCGCCAGATCCTGTCGCTCTTCAAGGTCAAGGCGTTCTGGGATTTCCTGCTGCGGCGCGGCGCCTGGGGGCGCATGGACCGCGAAGGGTTCCGCCCGGCGCCTCCGCCCGACGTCGGCCGGGTCCGGGATTCCTAGTCGGCGAGCTCACCTGCGGAGCAGCCGTCTCGTGTCCCGGTCAAAGCGGAAGTGATCAGGATTTCGCTCCGCGACCCGCTCGAGGAGCCGCTGAAGAAAGGCGTCGAGAGGAGTCGATTCGGCCGGTTTGCCCACGTCGAAGTATCGATATCGCACGGGCTCCTCCGATCGGTACAGGACGATCCCAAGAGCCTCGAACTTCTCCACGGCGTCGGCTCGATTGGTTCCGTTGTCGAATGCCTCAAAATACTCATGAGCGGTGAGGAACGTCGAAGGCCTCCGCTCCGTGCCATCCTGCGCGGCCCCCTCATGAAACAGGAATAACCCGCCAAGAACAGCATAGGGGAATCGCTGATGAAGCGTCGTGGCTTCGGCAAGAAGATCTCCCCGGCGATTCGTCAGGTTCTTCTGGTAATTTCCCGTCGTCCGATCCGGGAACCCGATACTCTTGATCGAAATTCCCAGGACGAGACCGTCCTCCTCGGTGGCGTAGCTGACATCAACCTTCTTCGCGCCGATTCCGCCCGCGAATTGCCGTTCCGAGCCCCCCTCCGCGTCAGGCTTGGATCCAGATAGACCGAACTCCTTGAGTCGATTGGCGAGGATAGGCGCAACCTGCTTCGAGAGCTCTTCTGAGTAGTTCTTCTTCTGGGCACGCGGAGCCGTTTCGGCAGGTCTCTCTCCGGCCGCCCGTATCGCCGTGACTAGTGGCATCGTGGGCATGCGTCGTGGAGCCTACCGATCACGTCTTCTGTCCATGAGAAAGGTGAACCCCTTCCGAAGCATGGAGCAATCCTCGGAAGAAAGGCCCAGGCCGTTTCGAAGGATCTCCTGGTCCCCAAGATCCAGCGCCGCCGCGTAGGCCTTCCGGCGCACAAGGACATCGAGGCGCGATGAGAGATCTCTCGACAGGTGGCCTCTGAGCAAGCTTGACGGTAGGGGGATCAGGACCTTGACGGCTTCTCCCGGCTCCAGCTTAAGCATTCCACCACCCAAGCTGTGGCCTTCGATCTCGGCGCTCAGAGCGGCGAGAGAAGTCCACCACCCCGCCGCCAAAGCATGTGGCGCGACCCCGGCGAGGGGATGGAGACGTACGCACAGAAGCGTATTGTTCGCGACTGCCTGCGCATCGTTGACCGCGAGGGCCGGGCGCGCGTTTGCCATGTAGCTCAGAAAGAGATCGGGCACGACAACGTGAGGAACCTTGTACCAGGGGTCGCGAGTGCGACACTTGTAGGCTTCGTGCACTCCTTGTGCCTGACCAGTCTCGAGGTAGGCCTTGACGGCGGCGGGAAGGTCACGCCGGGGACCCGTGAGGGTTAGTAGGCGACACTTCTGGCCGGCCTTGGCGAAGACACGCCAGTCGCGTTCGGTAAACGAGAGTCCGGTCAACCAAGCGCTGCGGCGAATCGCGGGAATCAGGAATTCCGAAGGGATGCGATGTTGAGCGGCCTCGGTTGCGGAAAGGTGGAAGAAGTCGTTCTTCCCGGTTACGTAGCCGATTCCGCTGGAGGCGATGGCGCCCAGGGGTGATACTCCTGCGAGGTGCGCGAGTGAGTCGTAGAGAATTCTCGTCCGTTCAGGAAGGAGGTGAGTTATGAGGCGCACGACTCCACGGCCGAGAGCGTCGCCTTCCACCGGCGTCCCGTCAAGGCGTTTCGTAGCGCGATCGTTGAGTGCGGCCGAGTCGGGAAGAGAGACAAGCCGAATGTCACCTTGACCGCGACTGTATCCCTCGCCAAGAACCAGGACGGTGTCTTCGCTCAGGTCTGGAAATATCCGGCGAGCGAAGGTGAGGACTCGTACGCGCCCGAATCGTCGCCCTAGGAACTGAAGCAGAGGGCGAGCATAAGCTGCGTGACACAGCTCGGTCGGTGCGACCATCGCGAGGCGGCCGTTCGGTTTCAGGAGCGCGACGGCATGGGCGAGGAAGGGGGCCCAGGCGCTTGTCAGCGCCGTCAACCTGACGCCCGCCTCGGAGGCTCGGCGCAGGGCCAGGGTGCGGCGGGCCCCGTTGAACCGCTGATATCGAATGAAAGGCGGATTTCCGACAACCGCGCTGAAGTGTCCCAGATGTGATGCATCGAGCGTGAAGAAGTCATGACACATCAGCCGCGGGAGGTCACCGTGTATCGAGAGCGCCTCTGACGTTTTGCGGTGGGTCAGCGGATCGAGCTCGATCCCCGTGATCGATTGTGCAGGCCGGCCCCCGAGGGAAGAGATTCGGTGTGTCGCCGCCTGGACGAAGACGCCGCCTCCGAAGCAGGGATCCAGGACCCTATCGCTGGAGTGCCGGACGGCCCACCTGACGAGAAACTCCGCTATCGAGGGATCGGTGTAGTAAGCCCCCCGTTCCTTCCGAGCAGACGGGTCCATGAATGGCCTTCGACTTTCTACCGATCGGCGCTCTCCGGCGGAGAACTTTACAGCACGAGCGCTTCGCGGTTCAACTGTCTCCGGAAGGGCCGGACGCCAGGATTTTCTTGACCTCGCCGACGAGGTAGAGGGAGCCGCTGACGACGACCAGGCCGCCGGGGCCGGCGGCGTCGCGTGCGGCCCGCAGGGCGTCGTCGATGCGCGGGGCGACCCGGACCCGCCGGTGGCGCTGGCGGGCCAGCTTCGCCAGGAGCTCGGGCGGCGCGCCGCGCGCCACCGGGAGCGAGGTGACGACGACCTCGTCGGCGCAGGGGCCGAGGATCGAGAGCATCCGATCGGCCGGCTTGTCCTTCATCACGGCGAAGACCAGGCAGGCGCGCCGGCCTGCCTGGTAGTCGCGCAGGTAGGCGGCGAGCGCCTCGCATCCGGCGGGGTTGTGGGCGCCGTCGAGCAGGAGGTCGGGATCGCCGTCGGTGAGCCGGTGGGACGCGCCGGCGGAGCCCCCGCCGGGGACGATCTCGATCCGGCCGGGCCAGACGGCGCGCGCCAGGCCGCGCGCGATCGCGCGGACGTCGATCGAGGGGAAGCCGCGCGCCGCGAGCAGCTCCGCCAGCAGGACCGCGGTGGTCGCGTTGGCCACCTGGTGCGATCCGCGCAGCGCGAGCGCCAGGTCGTCGTAGCGCCTGCCGGACGGAGTGGTGAGGGTAAAGACCGGAGGATCGGGGAAGCGCGCGCCGCCCGCCGGGACGACGGTGCAGTCCGCGGCGAGGACCAGGCGGGCGCCGACGTGCGCCGCCTCGGCACGGATCACCTCGAGGGCGCCCGGGTCCTGCCGAGACAGGACCGCGGGGACTCCCGGCTTCAGGATGCCCGCCTTCTGGGAGGCGATCTCCTCGAGGGTCGCCCCGAGCCATTGCATGTGGTCCAGCGAGATGGTCGAGATGGCGCAGGCGAGCGGCGCCTTGACGTTGGTCGCGTCGAAGCGGCCCCCCATGCCGACCTCCAGCACGGCGATCGGCACGCGCCGCCGCTTGAAGTGGAGGAAGGCGAGGGCGGTCGTCGCCTCGAAGTAGGTCGGGCTCTCCTCGCCGGCGGCGCCCCCCGCCTCGATGGCCCGCCGCACCTCGGCCGTGAGCGCGGCCACCTGCTCCTCGCCGATCGGCTCGCCGCCGACCACCACGCGCTCCTCGAAGCGGACCAGGTGCGGCGAGGTGTAGGCGGCCGCGACGACGCCCGCCTCGCGCAGGATCGAGACGAGTGAGGCGCTGATCGATCCCTTGCCGTTGGTTCCCCCGATCAGGACCGAGGGGAACGCCTCGTGCGGGTCGCCGAGACGCGCCAGGAGCGCCCGGATCCGATCGAGGCCGGGGCGGATGCCGAGCGCCTCGAGCGACCCGAGGTAGTCGAGCGCCTGGCCGAAGGTCATCCGGAGATCTCCTCGAGGGTGCGGCCTCGGCCGGACGGCCTCCTACCGGGCTTCGGGGGGACGGTCCTGGCGCTGGCGGGCGGCGAGCGGGGTGGGGAAGGGGAGGGGATCGCGCGGCCTGGCCGTCTTGCCGGGGGCGGCCGGCTCGACCTCGGCGGCCCCGGGGCCGGCGACGACCGACGGCCCCGACGCCGCCGCCGGGGCGGTGGCGGCGAGGAGGTCGCTGTTCGTCATGAACTTCAGGCAGCGAACCAGGGTTTCGCGCATCGCGCGCCGTTCGACGATGAAGTCGATCATCCCGTGCTCGACCAGGAACTCGGACCGCTGGAACCCTTCGGGCAGCTTCTCGCGGATCGTCTGCTCGATGACCCGCGGGCCGGCGAAGCCGATCAGCGCCTTCGGCTCCGCGATGTTCAGGTCGCCAAGCATGGCGTACGAGGCGGTCACGCCGCCGGCCGTCGGGTCGGTGAGGACCGAGATGAACGGGATGCGCGCCTCGTGGAGCTTGCCGAGGGCGGCCGCGATCTTGGCCATCTGCATCAGGGAAAGGACCCCTTCCTGCATGCGGGCGCCGCCCGAGCAGGAGATGACCACGAGCGGGATCCTCTCCTCCAGCGACCGCTCGACGGCCCGGGTCACCTTCTCCCCGACCGCCGAGCCCATCGACCCTCCCATGAAGCCGTACTCCATGACGGAGAGCATCGCCTGGAACCCGCCCAGGGTACCCCGCGCGTTGATCACGGCGTCGTTGAGGCCGGTCTTCTCGCGGTACTCACGCAGGCGATCCCTGTACGACTTCACGTCCTTGAACTTCAGAGGGTCGACGGAGTAGATGTCGGTGTCGACCTCCTGATAGCGCCCCTCGTCGAACAGCCCCGAGAGCCGCTCCCGGGCCGAGATCCTGAAGTGGTAGTTGCACTTGGGGCAGACGTTGGCATTCCGGAGCACTTCCTTCTTATAGATGATTTCCTTGCAGGAGTTGCACTTGACCCAGAGTCCCTCGGGGACCTGGATCCGCTTGTGCTCCACCGCCTGCTTCGGCTTGCGAATCTTCTTGAACCACGCGATTTCCATAGGTCCCGGCGGCTCCGAAGGGTGCGAGGAGCACGAACTTCGCTGAATCATATCCGCAACCCCGGGGTCGGTCAAGGCGAGCCGGCGGGGCTGCCCAGAGTCACGACAGTACGCCGCGAACCGTGTACGGAGGCCGACACCGAAGGCCAAGTCCATGATTTTGAAGAGGATTGCCGTGATTTCATGGGCTGCCTTGGCCGACTCCAGGCGAGTGATGTACGAGGACTGGTCGCCCCGCGCCGGAGGCTCTTCGAAGTCCGGTCGAGACCGCCGCGGCGCGCCGAGCCTCCGTGGCGCCCGAACTTCAGCCACCGCATCGGGATGCACGCGGGGTGCAGCGAGTCAGGCTGTTCGCAGGAGACTTGGCCCAGGGGTTGCTCTATGGAACGGCGCGAGTTGTCAAAGCCAAACCACCCGCGAGGGTGGGACGGAAAGCCAACGGGTCTCTCGGAGACGGCCGGGTTGCCAACGAGATGGTGACCCTTCTGCCGTCTCGCTGCTTCGACGGAGGCGACGGTGACGAAAGCCACTCGGAATCCAGCCGGAAGCAGGCTCCTTCGGTTTGCTGGCATCTCCCTCATCATCCTGATCGCCCTGGTCCTCCTCGACCGGCCCGTCCTCGCCGACTCGGGCAGCGGCGCGCAGGCGCGCATCTCGTCCGACCTGCTCGAGAAAATCCGGAAGGAGTCGCCCGCCAACGTCGTCCGGGTGGTCGTCCAGGTGAAGGATGGCGCCGGCGCCGGCGTCGCCGACCAGGTCGGGAAGTCTGGCGGGATCGTGCGCGGTCGCTTCCGTCACGTCGGCCAGATGGTGGTGGAGCTCCCCCTCGAGGAGGTCGAGCGCCTGGCGGAGACGGACGGCGTCGAGTACATCACTCCCGACCGCCCGGTCTCCGGGCTCGCGAGCCATGTCGAGACGGCGACCGGGGCGAGCCAGGTCTATCCGACCCTGCTGACGACCGGTTATAACGGCACCGGAGTCACCGTCGCCGTCATCGACTCCGGCGTCGACGCCGATCACTTCGACCTGCGGGACGACGCGAAGGGGACCCGACGGGTCCTGCTGTCGATGGACTTCACCGGCAGCGGCATCGTCGACGACCCGTACGGCCACGGCACCCACATCGCCGGGATCATCGCCGGCGACGGCAGCTCGGGGCTGACGGTCGGCCGCGACTACACCGGCATCGCCCCGGCGGCGAACGTCGTCAACCTCCGGGTCCTGGACGCCAAGGGCCGAGGCTCGATCAGCACCGTCATCGCCGCCATCGACAAGACGATCTCGATCGCCTCGTATTACAACATCAAGGTCATCAACCTGTCGCTGGCATCGCCGCCGCTCGACTCGTACCTGAACGATCCTCTCTGCAAGGCGGTCGATCGCGCCACCAAGGCGGGGCTGGTCGTCGTGGCGGCGGCGGGGAACTTCGGGCTCGACTTGTACGGCCGGAAGGTCTACGGCGGCATCGCCTCCCCCGGCATCTCGCCCGAGGCGATCACCGTCGGCGCCGTCGACACCCGGCAGACCGACGCCCGCTCGGACGACAGGATCGCCCCCTACTCCTCGCGCGGCCCGACGCTGTCGCACTCGACCGACCCTCTGACCGGCGCGGTCACCTATGACGACCTGGCCAAGCCCGACCTCGTCGCCCCCGGGCTGCGGGTCGTGTCGCTCGAGCGCTACAGCAACGCCATCGTGACCGCCTACCCGTTGCTGCACGTCAACACCGGCTGGTTCGTGAACAACAAGAGCCGGTACATGATGCTGAGCGGCACCTCGATGTCGACCGGGGTCGTCTCCGGCGCGGCCGCGCTGATGCTGCAGGCCAACCCCGGCCTGACGCCGAACATGGTGAAGGCGATCCTGATGTACAGCGCGCAGGTGATGGACGGCCCCGATCTCTTCGAGCAAGGCGCCGGGATGCTCAACGTCGAAGGAGCGGTCCGCCTGGCGCGTTCGCTCAATCCATACGCCTATGCCCTGCCGGTCGGCCAGATCCTGAGCGCCGGCCTCCCGACGCCGACGAGCACGATCGCCGGCGAGACCTTCGCCTGGAGCCAGGGTCTCATCTGGGGCGGCGGCTGGTTGACCGGCCAGGCGATCTTCACGCAGCAGCAGACGGCCTACGCGCAATCGCTCATCTGGGGTCTCGACGCCGCCTCGTGGGGCGCCGGGGTCACGTACGGCAGCGGGCTCTTCGCCGACGGCTACGTCGTCTTCGGGAAGACGGGCCAGTGGTCGTTCGTCGTCTGGGACCAGGGGACGCTCACCGGCAGCGGTCTTCTCTACAAAAACGCGCTCGCCGCGAGCGGAGATGTCTGGCAGAACCAGCAGATCTCGAGCGACTTCTTCACGCTCGGCTCCTCGAGCCTCATCTGGGGTTTCGACTCGTCCCTGATCTGGGGCTTCGACTCCTCTCTCATCTGGGGCTTCGATTCGTCGCTGCTCTGGGGGGTCTACTGATGAGCGCGGACGCGAGGACCCCGATGCGTAACCTTCCTGCGACTCTCTACATCGGGGCGGTCGGCGCGACCGGAGCCGTGATCCTGGCGACGAGCCTGAGGAACGCCGTGCACGCCGGGCTCGGCGCCGGCCTCCTGGCATGGATCGCGATCGCCTGCCTGACGGCGCTGATGGGGAAGCTGTCGGTCCGCCTGCCGCTGGCGGCGAGCTGCCGCCTGTCGTTCTCCGACGCCTTCGTCGTCCTGTCGCTGCTGCTGTTCGGCACCGACCTGGCGACCCTCACCGGCGCGATCGAGGGATGCTTCGCCACGCCCAACAAGCCGGGCACGTGGCACAAGAGACTGTTCAACACGGGCGGATTGGCGATCGCGGTCAACCTGTCGTCGCGCCTCTTCGAGAGGATGATCCATCCCGCGGGCGCCGCCGGCTTCCTGGCAGTCCCGCCGGGGCGCCTTCTTCTGGGGATGATTGTGCTGGCGGCGGCTCTCTACTCCATCAACACCGCGCTGGTCGCCGGAGTCATCGCCCTCACCGAGCGCGTCCCGCTCGCGACCGTCTGGCAGGCGTCGTTCTCATGGACCGGCACCTGCAGCCTCGCCGGGGCGGTGGCCGCGGCCCTCGTCCTGGGCGTGAGCCCGCTGGCCGGGATCAGCTCGGTGCTGGCCGTCCTGCCGTTCCCCGTGATCCTTTACTTCACGTACCGCGCCGTGGCTCAGAAGTTCCACGCATCCATGGCCCCCACGAGGGGCTGAGAAAGGAGTGACTGCACCCTAGGCGAAGCTTCGTGAGCTGACACGCAGGCGACCCCTGCGACACGCCGGCCCGGCGCACTCCGCTCCCGGGCCGGTTCTGTCTTGAGCGGGCGTTCTCGAGTCTCCCCGCCCTCGGAGCCTCCCCTCGACAACGGCGTGCCGAAGAATCTCCAGCCGATCGCGCACCCCGGAGCGGCCCGCTCCCTACGCCTGACCAGCCTCCCGACATCCGGCACCCGTCCGTGCCCAGGTTCGGACATCAGGACTCAAGTCGCTGCACCAGAAGACGATCCCCCGCTCGCATCGGGGCGTGTGGGCGCGGCGCGGGCAGCGCGTGTCGTGGATCTGGTCGTCCCGAGGCGACGTTGCCGTGACGCCCGGCCCGGCGCCGTCCCTCGTGCCGACCCTAGCGACGGGACAACCTCAACACCGTCATCGAGTTGGGCCGGGCAGGGGCCGGCGCCTGCGGACGCGACCTCGGTGTGGCGCGCCGCTTGCTCTTCCCTACGGGCGATCAGTTGCCCAAGCCAAACCACCCGCGAGGGTGGGACGGAAAGCCGCGGGTCTCTCGGAGACGGCCGGGTTGCCAACGGGAAGGCTGGCGATCAGACCTGCCCCG
>WNFB01004285.1_pt1 | contig 12695 bp, 16 predicted proteins | sample 5400501 | NCBI WGS metagenome assembly WNFB01 (sample SAMN13153341, study PRJNA577476) | soil metagenome | isolation source: 200 cm saprolite under Douglas fir tree site 2 hole 1 | place: USA:California | collected 2015-04-18 | reverse complement strand
GAATCTCCGCTGGCAAAGAGGGTGACCTGATGTCCGCGCCGGACGAGCTCCTCCGTGATATAGGAGACGATGCGCTCGGTGCCTCCGTAGAACGCCGGGGGCACACGCTCGTAGAGTGGCGAGACCTGCGCGATGCGGAGCGGGCGAATCACGAGCCTCCGTCGAATGCGTGTGGAGAAAGTCCTCTCAGGCGGAAGACGTCGAGGAGTCGGGGCCCAGCTCCGCTCGCGTGAGAATCACCGCGGTTTCGCTGGGCCAGTCGCTCAGCGCGGTGGGCGGTATGCTCGCCTTCCGCGCCAGGACAGGACCCGTCACGCCCTCGAACCCATCGGTGACGATCTGCTCCCCTATCTTTTCTCGCCGGACGGCCGGCGGGTCTTCCTGAAGCACCACGTCCACCCACCACTTCTCGTCGATGTCCGAGTACTTGATTCCCCACAGTCCCATGCGTCACCGTCCCCCCGCTGGCTCACGGCTGCCAGTAGTAAGGCCACCCGTAGTAGTCGTGGAGTCGCGCCTCATATTCGCGGGGGATCGCGGCATCCGGATCATAGGCAGGTGCCTCCTTGATCTCGAGCATCTCCTTGATGCTGCGGAGCATGGCGCCTATCTCCTCTCTTCCTTGGAGCGCTCGTCCTTGCCGAGCGCGTCGATGAGCAGCCGCAGGTCCTCCGCGTGCTCTTCCTCGGTGGCCAGGATGCCTTCCAGCATCCGGCGAGTGGTGGGATCGTCGTCGGCGATGTAGCGGATCATCTCGCTGTAGGAGTCGATGGCGATCCGCTCGGCCACCAGGTCCTCCTTGATCATGTCGACGAGGTCGTCGCCCTCGACGTATTCGGAGTGGCTGCGCGTGAGGAGGCCTTCGGGATTGAGGTCCGGCTCGCCCCCGAGCTGGTTGATGCGCTCGGCGATGAGATCAGCATGGGCCTGCTCCTCGCTGGCGTGCTCGAGAAATTCCTCGGCCACGGCCTGGGCGTGGATGCCGGAGGCCATGTAGTAGTGGCGCTTGTAGCGAAGCACGCACACGAGCTCGGTGGCGAGCGCCTCGTTGAGAAGACGCAGGACGGTCCCGCGGTCGCCGCGATAGGCGGCGGTGATGGCACCCTGCTCGATATGGCTGCGCGCGCGCCGGCGGAGCTCCTTGATGTCGGTGAGAAATGACTTGTCCATGCGTCTGTCTCCTTCGCGGTCAAGGGTCAAATGGTGGCCGTCGTTTCCGAACAGAGAGGGCTGCCAGGACCATGCCAACGGACGGGAGACGCTGCGGATGGGATAACACGTCAGAAACACGGCGCGTGCCCGTCCATCGTCAAGATTCCTGTCGTTCACGAGGTAAGAATCACCCGGTAAGAAGGAATCTCTCTTCGATCTCGGCGCTTGGCCAACGGGCCACGCGGGAGTGATCGCGGCTTCTGCCTGACGCATTCGCCTGCGCGCGCTCGGCGCATGTCGGGCGGGCCGCGCTGGCACGGGCCTTGCCGCGTAGCGCTTGGCAAGGAGGGAATCACCGTGCCAAAGGGAAAGCACATGCGGGGCGTGAGCAGCAAGGAGCAACGGCAGTACGAGCACATCAAGGAGTCGGCCCAGAAGTCAGGGCGGTATGGCCGTCGCGCCAAGGAGGTGGCGGCGAGGACAGTCATGAAGCAGCACAAGCAGAAGGGACATTCGAAGGGCCACTGAGGGCTTGCCTGTCGTCACCCGGATCCAAGCGTCGCCGTGGCAGGCGACGCCGGGATCTTGCTCTCCCTTTACCCCTTTCCGGCTCGCGCGCGCTTTTCGAAGGTTCGGGGCGCCTGCCCGACGCGCCGGGAGGCCTTGGCGAGCTCCTTGCGCCCTGCGCTCCCTTTCTTCGCGGCTGCCTCCGGCCCACCTCGCTTCTCCAGGCTCTTCTTGAGGGCGTCCATCAGATCGATCACCTTCCCGCGCGGCGCCCGCGAAGGAGCGACGGTGACCTTCTTGCCCTGGGCCTTCTCCTTGACGAGGGCAAGGACACGCTGACGGTATTCGTCATCGTATTTTTCCGGATCGAACTCCTTGCTCGCCAGCTCCGCGATGAGCCGAAGAGCGAGCTGGACCTCGCTGTCCTTGGTCTTCACGGACTCTTCCCTGTCGATCTCCCCGAAATTCCGGATCTCGTCGTGGAAGTACATGGTGTGAAGAATCAGGCCACGCTGGAAGGGGCGGATGAGGACCAGGCTTTCCTTCCCGCGGAGAATGAAACGGGCGACGGCGACCTGCTCCGCTCTCTCGAGAGCCCGCGCCAGGAGCTGGTAGGGCTTGCTCCCGCCCTTGTCCGGCCCCAGGAAGTAGGCCTTGTCCAGATAGACGGGGTCCACGGAGGCGAGGGGCACGAACTCCGCGATGTCGATGTCCCTCGAGGCCTCGCCCTCCAGGGCCTCCAGCTCGTCGTCGGTGACGCGAATGTATTGCTCCTTGCCGAGCTCGTATCCCTTCACGAGATCATCCCGGTCGACCACCTGATCACAGACCGGACAGTACGTCTGGTACTTGATCCGGCTGCCGCACTTGGCATGGAGCAAATGGAAGGACACCTGCTCCGAGACCACGGCCGGATAGAGCCTGATGGGAATCGCCACCAGCCCGAAAGAGATCGTGCCTGAAACGAGTGAACGCGCCGCCATGGACATAGCCCTCCCTGCTTCTCGTGGAGAGCAAGCGGGGTGCCACCCTCGCGCGCCTCGATCACTTTGATCGAGCAACGCGACGACGGCGCCGGCGCGAGAGAAGGTCAACTTTACCGGGTCGGACGGTGCCGATCAACTGTCGACTGCGCTGACCGGTCGCGCGATCCAGCCTCAGCTTACGGTTAGTTAGCGGGGCACTCCGCGGCCATCTCGTCTGGCACAGCAGTTGCGTTTGCCTGAGGCAAGGAGGGTACGCACATGCTCTACTACGCACTGGTATTTCTGCTCGTAGGTCTCGTGGCGGGCGCCCTCGGTCTCTTCGGCGTCGCCGCCATCGCTTCACAGATCGCCTGGATTCTCTTCCTCGTCGGCATCGTCATCCTCATCGTCCACCTGGTGGCCGGCCGAGGAGCACGCGTCCCTTGAATTCGATGAACCACGGAGGGTTGCGCAATGGCTGAACGGAGCAGGCTCGAAGGCTGCGAGAGGTCGTGACACCGATCCGGAGTAGCCTATCCGAGGCCGCGGAAGGCCTCAGCCACGCGCTGACCAGGACGACTTCGATGGTCGAGCACATGCGCGGCATGAGCCCTCGGGATTTCATGGCGCGCTCACCACTGATCGCGCTGGCCGTCGCGGCCGGCATCGGATTTCTTGTGGGCCTTTCTCGATCCCGGCGACCGTAGAGGGGCGGCGCTGATGCTGCGTCGCGTTCCGAGCCGAGCGGGCAGGGGGCGAAGCGTGGGCAGCCTGATCGAGGACCTGGTCGGACAGCTCGGTCACTTCATCGACCAGAAGCTGAATCTGTGCGGCTCGAGCTCGAGCACAACCTCGCTCTCCTCGTCCGGCACCTCGTCATCCTGGTCATCGGCGGAGCCATCGCGGCCCTGGGGCTCGTCCTGGTCGCGGTGGCGCTGGCCTTGGGGGTTGCCGGCCTCTTGGGCTCTGCCTCCGCGGGGTTCGCCGCCACCGGCATCGCCTTCCTCGCCCTCGGCGCCATCATCGTGGCGGTTCGTGTCCGCCGGCGGGTCGACCCGTCACGACGGCACGCGCTGCAGCGAACGACGGGAGAGCTACGAAAGGACGCGCAATGGCTGAGCAACGGGCGGTAGAGATCGAGCGTCTGGTCTCACACATGGACGAGACGAGACAGGCCATTGCCCGGACGGCGGGCGAGCTCGCCGATCGTGTCCGGGAAACCGTGGACTGGCGGCTGCAGACCCCGCGTCATCCCGCCGCCAGCCTGGGCGCCGCCGCCGCTATCGGGTTCATGCTCGGGCGGGCTCTGGGACCGGCCCTTCGCCTCGGCGCGCGCGTGCCCCTGAAGGCCGCCGCGCCGGCTACCCTCGGAGCACTTCCCGCCGCGGGACTCCTCGTCAGATTGGCGGGCGTGGCCGGGCTGGCCCGCGAGCTGGCCTTCGTCCCCTCGCTGCTCGCGCAGCTCAACGCGGTGATCCGGCCTCGGCGCGCGCGCGGGGACCGCGCGCGCTAGGAGCGGGGCGTGGCGGGCTTTCCCGTGGAGTTGCCAGGAGCGTTGAAGTCGGACTGACTCGCCTTCATCCGCCGCACCAGCTCGTCGTACGAGCCCGTCCGCATGATCCGGTCGAACTGGGTGCGATAGTTGGCCACCAGACTCACACCCTCCACGAAGACGTCGTAGACCAGCCACCGATCACCCCGGCGAAGCAGGCGGTAATCGACGGGAATCTCCGTCCCCTGCTTGGTGGTGAACTTCGTCTTCACCGTGGCGAGGTCTCCGTCGACGGTGTCGCCCAGGTACGTCACCTTCTCCCCGCTGTATTTCTCGATCTTCAAGACATAGGCCCGCTCCAGCAGATCCTCGAAGAGGGACACGAACTCCTGCTGCTGGCCCGGATTCAGAGTCTTCCAGTGCTGGCCGAGGGCACGCTTGGCCGTCTCCGTGAAGTCGAAGATCGACTCCGCTTCCTTCCGGATGGCCGCGCGGCGGTCCGCCGCCTTCGCTTCCGCCTTGAGCTGGGAGTCTTCGAGGATCTGGATGACACGGTCGACGGAGCCCCGGAGCTGATCCGTGGGCACGCCGGCCCATGCCCGGATCCAGAACAGGCACAGGACGCCGACGGTCACGAGAAAGAGCGGGACCCGGAGGTCTCGCGGGCGGATCGAGCCGATTCGCACGATGGCCACTCTATACCCCCATGATCTGAACGTTGACGTTTCGTGGACGCGGTCCATCCCATTCGGCGAGCAGGATCGACTGCGAGCCGCCGAGCAGGAGCTCGCCCGCCGAGATGCCGATGGCGACCCCGTGGCCGAGCAAACTCGCGCGGAGATGGGCGGTGGCATTCCCGCGCTCGCAATCCGAGAGCCGAGGATCATTGTGCTTGTACTGGCACTCGTCCTCGACGAACCGCCCCATCATGTGGGACAAATCCTGAAAGAGCTCGGGCTGGGAGTCGATGATGAGGACGGAGCAGGTAGTGTGCAGGCAATTCGCGAAGACGAGGCCGTCGTGGACGCCCGCCTCCCGCACGATGTCCCGCACCTGCCGCGTGATGTCGATGGCTTGTCGGCGCCCCTCGCTCTGCACGGCAAAGTTCTGCCGCCTCACCTTCATCCCCGCGGATTGGGTCAGGGTGGCGCTCATCGGTCGCCCCGCTATTCCGCGAGCGCGCTCGCGAGGACGGTCTTCAGCTTCAGCACGTCCACCGGCTTTCGCAGATAGGCGAAGGCGCCCTGCTGGGCGGCATCGCGCAAATGGTTGAGGTTCCCGTGCGCGGTGAGGAGAATGACGGGCAGGGCCGGCTCCTCATCATGGAGCGCGTTCAGGAGCTCGAGCCCGTTCATGGTGGGCATGACGAGGTCCGTGATCACTGCGCTCGGGTGCACCTCGGAGACCTTCTCGAGGGCGGCCCGCCCGTCAGGGGCCGTCTCGACCTCGTAACCCCAGGCGGCGAGCAGGGCTCGCAGCCCTTCCAATGACGCGGGATCATCGTCAGCCACGACGATCCGCGCGATCGTATCGGTTCCGGCGGGCGACATCTCTCGCGGCCTAGGCCGCCCTCCGCTGCATCATGGGATCGATGGAAATCCGAGCGTCCACCCGGTAGCTCTTCACGCTACGGGCCGCCTCTCGCACCACGAGGTCGACGGCGGCCTGTCGAAGCTCGGGCCTCGGCACCGTTCCGACGATCTCGATGGTGGCGGGGGATCCACGCATGGGGATGCGAACGGTGGGGACGAGGGGAAGAGACGACAGGGAAGGCTCGGCCAGCAAGGCGTCGGAGAGGCGCGCCTGCAGGGCCACCGCCTCGTCCTCGCGCTTGCGGCGCAGATCATAGAGCTTGACCATGACGCCCACGGCGATCAGCAGCACCAACACGAGGGCGGCAACCATGAAGGCCCCGCTGCCGTTCGTCATCTCGGGCGAAGGCGATGGCGCAGGCGTGGGGCTCACCTGGGCCCAGGCGGCTGCAGCAGTCGTAGAGAGCGCGCCGGCGGCCGCTATCACTGCGCGCGTTCCCGTCATTCGGCAGATCCGGCTCATGGCATCTACCTCCTTGAGCGATCAAGGCTGCATCGCTCATGCCACCGGACGGGAATCGCCGAAGTCCCCGTTCTGTGAGTCTTTGCCATGAACAGACACGACCGGCCCCCCTCTCGAGGGCCGGTCGGTTTTTCCCGCTCCAGGTAAGCTTTGCGAAGGCTTCGTTCAGCTGGCGATCTGGCCGGATTCGATCCTCCAGCGCCGCGTCTTGTTGTGCAGGGTTTTCGGGGTGGTGCCCAGAATGGCCGCCGCGCGTGTCTTGTTGTTGTTGACGGACTCGAGCGTTCTCAAGATGAGCTCACGCTCTCCCTGCTCGAGCGTGGTGCCCAGAGGCAGGAGCACTGCGTCCGCGCGCTCGGGCTTGTCGGTGGCCACGGTGCGAAACGGCAGGCACTGGGGCGAGATCAGATCACCCTCGCAGGTGACGACGGACCGCTCGATGATGTTTCGAAGCTCTCGGATGTTGCCCGGCCAGGAATGCTCGAGGAGCCGGGTCATGGTGGCGTCGTCGACGGACTTGACCTGACGCTCGTATTTCTCGTTGAACTCCGAGATGAAGGCTTCCACGAGCAGCGGGAGGTCCTCGAGACGACGACGCAGGGGCAGGAGCGAGATGGCGAGCACGTTCACGCGATAGTAGAGATCCTCTCGGAACGCCTTGTCGCGAACCGCTTCCGCGGCATCACGATTCGTGGCGGCCATGATCCGGATGTCCACCTTGGTCTCCGCCTTGCCGCCCAGCCGGCGGATCACCCCGTCCTGGAGGACGCGGAGGTACTTGGCCTGCAATGACGGGCTCATCTCCGTGATCTCGTCGAGAAAGATGGTGCCGGCATCCGCCAACTCGAAATAGCCGGCCCGCCGCTCGAGGGCACCCGTGAAGGCGCCTTTCTCGTGGCCGAAGAGCTCGCTCTCGAGAAGGGTCTCGGGGATGGCTGAGCAGTTGACGGCGACGAACGGTCCCTTGGCGCGGGTGGACATCTGATGAATGGTGCGCGCCACGAGCTCCTTGCCCGTGCCCGTCTCGCCGGTGAGGAGCACGGGAGCCGAGCTGGTTGCCGCGAGATCGATCAGCCGATAGACCTCCTGCATGGCGGGGCCGACCCCGAGCAGCGCTCCGAAGCCCCGACTCTGCTTGAGCTGGCGGCGGAGCAGCGTCACTTCTTTCTGGACCTCCGCCCGCTCCACCGCCTTGTCCAGCACCACGCGCAGGCGCTGCGGGTCGACCGGCTTGGTCAGATAGTCGTAGGCGCCGTCCCGCATCGCGGAGACTGCGGTCTCGACCGTGGCATGGCCGGTCAGGAGAATGACCACCGTGTTCGGATTGAGCTCGGCCAGAGGCTTGAGGAGAGCGAGGCCATCGAGGCCGGGCATCTTAAGGTCGGCGATGACGACGGCGGGCGAGAAGGCCTGCGCGCGGTCGAGCGCCTCCTTGCCGTCGACGGCCTCGTCGACTTCATACCCCCACGCGGTAAGGAGGGCGGCCACTCCGGCCCGGGCCGATTCATCGTCATCAGCGATGAGCACGCGATGCTTCATGTCGTCACCTTTTGGCTCGATGTTGGAGAATTCTTCCGGGAGCTGCCGGCCTGGGTAGGTAGCAAGGGATGTGCCCAGGGCACCCGCCCTCCACCCCGAGACGATTCCTCCGTGCCGCCGGGTACTTAGGGGACACCGTCCACAGAGTCCAGAGGCGCGGCGGGATGCCGGGACGCTCGGACTGGAAGATTTTACCGTGCAACTTTGTCGAATCGACCAGGGCCGGCTCAGTTGCCGGGGCGACTTGATGGGCCGTATACTTCGCCCGCGGTCGAACGCTTCACGCACGCGCCGCGCTCGGCGCCAGACGAGCACCACATGGCTCGCACGAATCCAGGGCTCCCTCAGGCGCAGGCAGAGACTTCTCCAACTCGTACCTTGTCCTTGCGCACCCGCGAAATCCTCGCCGTCACCGTGCTGACGCTGTGCGTGATCGTGCTCACCACGGTCATGCACCTCTATCACACGCAACGCATCGTCCTGAACGCCACGCGATCCCAGGCAGAGTTCGTGGCCCGCCAGATCTATTTTCAGAGCGCGCACGCTCTGTCTCGCCAACCAGGTCATGACCCCCGCGCGGTGCTGGCCCGGGACGCGGAGCTGCGCGCCCTCCTCGAGGCGAGTGTCGGCTATGACCCCTCCCTGCTCTACGCGCTCATCGCCGACGAGCAAGGCGTGGCCATCATCCACACGGACCGCCGGCGGGAGGGAGAGCGCGTGCCCCCGCAGCCGAGATTTCGCGACGCGTTCCCCGCGCGCTCGGGCCTGACCCTCTCTCCGGCGTCGCAGGTCTACGAAGTCGCGCTGCCCTTCGATGTCGGCGGCAAGCCCTTCGCCGCCATCAGGCTCGGGATCGCGGTGCCTCTCATCAGAAGCCAGCTCAACGACGTCTTATGGCAGACGCTGGCCCTCGGCGCCATCGCCCTCGCCGCCGCCCTCCTGGTCGCCCTCGCGCTGTCCACCGTCACCCTCCAGCCCATCCGCCAGCTCGCCGAGGACATGGAGCGGCTGCGTCTCGGCGAGTTCGACGTGGGCAGCCGCGCCGGCCCCGCCGACGAGTTCGGCAAGCTCGCGTACCAGCTCCAGCTCCTTGGCAAGCAGATCCAGTCGGACCGGAGGCAGCTCCTCACCGAGCGAACGCAGATCCAGACGGCCGTGGACCATCTGGAGGACGGCATCATCTTCTGCGGCGCCGATGGCCGGATCCTCTTCGCGAATCGGGCGGGCGAGGTGGCGCTGGGACGGCCTGTCCCGGATTTGGCAGGAGGGTCGCTGGACGATCTCCTGGGCGCCGACCATCCCTTGCGTCCCATGCTGCGGCGCGCGCTCGAGGAAGGCGCGGCGACCCGGAACGTGACGCTGGAGGTGCGGACCGAGACGGGCGCCGTGGAGCTCCTCGCCTCGGTCTTCCCCATCGCCGAGGAGGGCGCGGCGTGTGAGGGGGCGATTCTCGTCACTCGAGACCTGAAGTCCGTCTCGGTGTCGGCGAGGACCTTCCAATCGCTCATTCAGTACTCGGCCCAGCTCGCGGCGCTCGGGCAGCTGACCTCAGAGGTCACGCACGACATCAAGAACCCGTTGCACGCCATGATCGTGCACATCGCCTTCCTGAGGGAGCGCCTCCCGAACCGCCCTCCCGACATCGCGCGCAGCCTCGACGTCATCGAGGCGGAGATCAAGCGCGCGGACCAGGTCCTGAATCGCTTCCTCGAAGCCGTCCGCCCTTCCGACGTCCCCCTCAGGCCGATCAGCCTCAACATCATCCTCCGAGAGATCGCCGCGCTCCTCCAAACGGAGTGGCAGCCCAAGGGCATCGCCTTCACCGTCACTCTCGACGACACCCTCCCGCGGGTGCGGGGAGACGAAGAGCTGCTCCGGCGCGCCCTCATGAACCTCATCGTCAATGCCTGCCAGGCGATGCCCGAGGGGGGCCAGGTCACCGTCACGACCGCGACCGACGAGGGAGGCGTGATCAGGGTCACCGTCACCGACACGGGAACGGGGATTCCTCCGGAGAATCTGGAGCGAATCTTCAAGATGTACTACACGACCAAGACGGACGGCACCGGCATCGGACTACCGCTCGTTCGCCGGGTCGTGGAGCTTCACCACGGGAGCGTGGAGTTCCTGTCGACGGTCGGGCGCGGCACCACGGTCATCGTTCGGCTTCCCCTCGAGGAGAGCGCGTGACACGGGCTCTCCGCCTCGCCCTCGCCGCCCTGCTGCCTCTGGGCTGCGCCACCGCCCCCGTCGCTCCCCCTACCGCGGTCAGGCCGCCACCCTCCGCGCCCGCGCCACCAGCCCTGCCCCCGGCACCCCAGGTCTCTCCGCGCGTGGACAATCCGCAGAGCGTCGAGCGGGACGTCCAGGCGCGTCTCGCCCATGTCGCCCAGGTCATCGACCAGATCGACCCGTCGAAGCTCGGGTCGGAGCAGCGCCAGACGCTGTCGAGCGTTCAGGACTTCGTCTCGAAGGCGACGGAGGCCCTCCGAGCAAAGGACACGGCGCGGGCGAAGATCCTGGCCGACAAGGCCTCGCACCTCGCCGATGACCTCGCCCTGGCCTTGAAGAGCATCAAGTAGCCGAGGCCTCCGCCGGGACGATTTTACTGACCCGGGCATCGCCGGGCCCCCGTCGGTGAGCGCCCGCGAACCGAATGTGCGGCGATCTCCATACTTTCCCCTCATGGCATGCGGAATGCCTGACTGGATCGGAGGTGTTCGTCATGCCGGCAGCCATCGAGGAGCATGGGGTCATCGGAAATCTCCGGACCGTGGCGCTGGTGGCCACCAACGGAGCCATCGACTGGTGTTGTTTGCCGAACTTCGACTCCCCCAGCGTGTTCGGCGCCCTGCTGGACGACGCTCGCGGCGGGCACTTTCAGATCTCGCCCATGGTCGGCGGGCTCCGCACCCGTCAGACCTACCTGCCCGACACCAACATCCTGATCACGCGCTTTCTTCACGCGGATGGGGTGGGCGAGATCGTGGACTTCATGCCCGTTCATCAGGGAGCGGGCTCCGAGCGACCCGCTCGCATCGTCCGGCGCGTCTCCGTCGTTCGTGGCACGCTGCGCTTCCGGCTCGATTGCCGGCCGGCCTTCGACTACGCGCGGGCCGCCCACGAGGCCGTCCGCCGGTCGGAGGGCATCCTGTTCCATGCGCCTGCGCTCTCGCTCTGGCTGCAGGGCACCGTCCCCCTCCACGTGGAGCAGGGGCGCGCGACCGCGGAGTTCGAGCTGCGGGGCGGGGAGCGGGCGGTCTTCGTGCTGGAGGCCGCCGCGGACCCGGAGGTGCTGGGTGCGAAGGTCGCCGCGCCGGAGATCGAGGAGTGGCTGCAGCAGACCATCGCGTACTGGCGGCGCTGGCTCGCGCGCTCCCACTATGTCGGGCGGTGGCGGGAGATGGTTCACCGCTCGGCGCTCGTCCTCAAGCTCCTGACGTTCGAGCCCACGGGCGCCCTCATCGCCGCCCCCACCACAAGCTTGCCCGAGCGCATCGGGGGCAGCCGCAACTGGGACTATCGCTACACCTGGATCCGCGACGCGAGCTTCACCCTCTACGCCCTCCTCCGCATCGGGTTCACCGAGGAGGCGGGCGCCTTCATGGGGTGGCTCGAGGCGCGCTGTCACGAGACCAGGGGCCGCGGGGGGCTGCAGGTGGTCTACAGCATCGACGGGCGACACCGCCTCCCCGAGACCACCCTCGATCACCTGAGCGGCTATCTCGACTCCCGTCCGGTCCGGATCGGCAACGAAGCGCACCGCCAGCTCCAGCTCGATATCTATGGGGGCCTCGTCGACGCGGTGTACCTCTACAACAAGCACGTGGCTCCCATCGCCTACGATCTCTGGACGAACGTGGTGCGGCTTCTCGAGTGGCTGGGCCGGCACTGGGACAAGCCGGACCGGAGCATGTGGGAGATCCGTGACCAGCCGCGGCAGTTCGTCTCCTCCAAGGTCATGTGCTGGGTAGCCATGGACCGGGCCATGCGCATCGCGCGGGCGCGCGGGCTCCCCGCGCCCTTCGAGGAATGGAGGCGGACCCGGGACGCGATCTACACGGCGATCATGGACCACGCGTGGAGCGAGAAGCGCCGAAGCTTCGTGCAGTACTACGGCAGCGAGCACCTCGACGCGAGCCTGCTCCTCATGCCCCTGGTGAAGTTCATGGGGCCGAACGACCCGCGGATGCTCGCGACCATCGAGCGCATCCAGGAGGAGCTGGTCACGGACAGCCTCGTGCGCCGCTACGATCCCCGCGTCACCCCGGATGGGCTCGAGGGCGAGGAAGGCACCTTCAGCGCCTGCAGCTTCTGGCTGGCCGACAGCATGACGCAGACAGGTCGGCTGGAGGAAGCACGCCTGATGTTCGAAAAGATGCTGACGTACGCGAACCACGTGGGGCTGTATGCGGAGGAGATCGGACCGGCGGGCGAGGCGCTGGGCAATTTCCCGCAGGCCCTGACGCACCTGGCCCTCATCAGCGCGGCCGTCAACCTGGACGACGCCCTCACCCACGCCGAGCGGGTGGGCCCCTCCGGCCGCGTCTAACGGGCGGCCAGCACAGTCGAGGGCTGGAGCGTGCTCAGCCAGTCGGGCTGCATGCCCAGTTCGCCTAGCGTCTTGACCACGCGCCGAGGCGTCCCGAGGTCCCGCCAGGACACCGCGGAGAGCCGAACGACCACGAGCCTCCGAGGGCAGCGCTCCAGCACGGCCTGCGAGAAGTTCGCCCGGGGCGAGAGCTCGTAGGCCTGGCGAATGGCCCAGCGCTCGTGCTCGGTGCCCAGGAACCTCGAGAGCCTGACCAGACGCTCGTGGAGCGCGGGCAGGCAGTCGCTCCCGGCCTCGACGAGGGTGGTGGCACGGCCCGCGAAGACGAAGGTATTCCAGAGAGCTCCGGCCCGATAGAGCTCCTCGGCCATCGCCTGGATCGGCTTCTCCCTGAAGTGCCGCACCCGGTACAGCTGACTCGGCCCCGGGCCCG
>WNFB01015260.1_pt1 | contig 12697 bp, 12 predicted proteins | sample 5400501 | NCBI WGS metagenome assembly WNFB01 (sample SAMN13153341, study PRJNA577476) | soil metagenome | isolation source: 200 cm saprolite under Douglas fir tree site 2 hole 1 | place: USA:California | collected 2015-04-18 | reverse complement strand
GTTTGCACAATGCCCGCACCGGCCACACGGCCACGTTGCTGCATTCCGGAATGGTAATCGATGCGTCCGGAAGCGGAGCTACGCAGGATCTGATCAGTGCCGAACTCTACACTCCCTAATCATCAAAAGGGTATATAGAGAATCCTGCAAATCCCAATAGGTCTCTAGTTGGTCGCCACATATGTACGGCCAGCTAGAGCCTAATCCGTTTTGCTTGGAGCCGGACAAGTTTGTCTTACTCAAGGCAATCCTCAGCGGCGGAAAGTTCCAGCGCATGACGGTGCGGTTGGGCGCTAGCCCGGCAGTGCATGCATTTTAGATCGCATGCCTGTGTCATCTCCCAGATGACTACGAGCGGACGGACAGCAAAATCACGGGCCTTGCACCTCGGTGCAGAAGCTTCATCCTTGCGGCGTTGACAAACACTGCTATACGGAGCATTGCCGCGGTCCGCGCGGAATGATCCCTGAGTTGCAAGCGTGCATGATATGCCTGCCATGCTACCTCCGTTAGAGGATGAAAATACCTTTTCCAATCACTCCGGCTTAACTTGTTTCTTTGGTCGAGGATCTCTTCTCATGGGCGGCTAAAAGACGGTTCATTCGTTCGATTATGGCGGCCACCTTTTTCGGGTCACGTTCTTTTTGGGCCATCGCTTGCAGCTTTCGCCAGCCTTTCGGTTCGCCGGGTAAGCACTGTTCCATGACACCCTCCAACGCGACATTAATTCGACAAATCGCAAAATCATGTGACCGGAAACATCCGTTAGAGTGATGGCGATCACACGCCAGCGTGATCGCCATCATTGCAAGCCTAAGTGGTCCTTGCGAGTCTGGGTATCAGGAGGTGATGTATGGCACAAGATGAGCGTGAAATACTGGAACTCCTCAAGTTTGAGCTGAAATTCTTGGAAGATGGAGGCTACGGGCGCTCTCCGCGCACACCTTGGCGTCCTCCGTTCATCTTCGAAGACTCACCCAGTTGTCCGAACCTCGGCGACCCCGCTCGACCGCATCCGTGCAGCGAGTGTCTGTTGATGAAGTTCGTTCCCGATGAGTTGCAGAATGAGAACTTCCCGTGCCGCTTTATCCCCCTCAACGAAGCGGGGCAGACCATTGATTATTTCTATCGCTGCGGCACGCAGCTGGAAATGGAAGAAGCCCTCGCCGCCTGGTTGCGCAACCAGATCACTCGGATCGAACAGCAGCTTGCGACATCGATAGGGTCATTGCGGGAGGAATGCGACGAACTCTCGAAGCTGGCATGAACCTAGCGAAACAGGTTACCTGTCGCTTCGCGCAGAGTGCCGTGCAGCACACGGCGCACTCAGGAGTTGAGCATTTTCTCCAAGGCAGGTTTATTGCGAATGATCAGGGTCGATCCCTTCAATTGCACCAATTGTTTCTTCTTGAAATCAGCAAACAGGCGGCTGACCGTCTCGCGCGTAGTGCCAATCATTTCCGCGATTTCTTCATGCGTGAGCGTCAATTTCAGTTGCGCAGGCTCGGTCGCGTTCCCGGCTTTGGGCGACCATGAGAGTAGCAGCTTTGCGAACTTCTCTGAAGGTGAACTCGTCAAACCTAAAGTTCGGATTTCCTCATATGCGGTGTAGTAGTTGCGGCTGAGTTGCTCCGCAACTCGCAATGCTACCTCTCCGTATTCGCGCAGGAATTGCAGGAGCGCGTCGCGGGCGATGAAATTTGCCTGGCCCGGCTCCGTCATCTCGGCCGTTACCTCATAAGGCCGATTGGAGATGGTCGCGTTTAGACCCAAGACGTCCCCATCTCCCGAAATCTTGGTGATGATGGTTTTGCCATCGCTCGAAGATGTGAAGAGTTTGGCCTTTCCCGCACAGAGCACGAACACGCCGCGCGGTTCTTGGCCCTCGATAAATAGCATCGTCGTTTTCGGATACACCGCAGTGGACTTGATTTCATTCAGCCTTTGTATTGCAGGGAGAGGTAAGTTACAGAATAAATGCTCCTCACGCACGGGACAGATTAGGCAGTTATCGATGATATTTAAGCCGTAAGGGGCACGCATTCAGCACCGTCCAGTTGAGCATATTGTAGCACCCGATCTGTGATTGGCATCACGAACAACTGTGATCTCGGCCACCGCTTTGATGGGTCCGCTGGCACAGAATCATCAGGAACAATGGTCGTAGTAACCGTGACATTTCCATCTCCAGAATCAGTTGGCGGAGTAGCAACCACGACTTCTGGAAAAACGCAAAGCAGGACCTGGAGTACTGAATGGAAAATGAACATAAGTACCGCGTTGTAGCTTGGTGGACGTCCGGACAGATGGGTATCGCCAAGTCTGATTCGGCTCCTAACGCAATCCATTTCACCGCGCCATCGCAGTTCGGCGGTCTCGAAGGCAGGTGGACACCCGAAGACCTGTTGATGAATGCGCTCGCGAGTTGCTTTACGACGACATTCCACGCAATCGCGGGCTACTCGAAATTCGAATACACCGACCTGGAAGTGGAAGCGGAGGGAACCGTCAGTAAAACGGGCTCTGGCTATTGCTTCAGCGAGATCGTCATCCGTCCCAGCCTGACGATTCCTAATAAAGAGCAACGGGAGCGGGCGATCAGTCTCTTGCATAAAGCCAAGGCGCTGTGCCTGGTCTCGCGTGCACTATCAACAGCACAGACGTTCGAAGCCCGGGTCGAGATCAGCAAGGATTCACGCCAGTCGGATGATCGCCGGCTACATGTCCACTGATATCCCTGGCCGGAAGAGTTTTGCGAGTCACATGCAAGGACGTCTGGCCGAGCAAACGCAGACTGCGGCGGAGAAGTCGGCGAAAGCTGGAGCGAGGTCTGGTTTGTGCGGAACGGTTCTATCTGAATCCTGTGACGCCAGTCACAGTCCACTGTAACTACGCTCATATCTTCCTTCCATCCAGAAGAACTACAACTCGATCTTCAAGGCGCTCGCGCGCCGATGACCGCACCTCAGCAGGAAAAAACTCCTACTTCGCCATTCTTCTAACTCCACGCTCCATTCGCTTCGCGATGATCCCCAGTCCTCCGACGTGCATGTAGCTACTACGCCTCACGGGGGAGAAGAAGGAGTAGGCACACATTTGGACCATCGGCCGCGCGAAACAATCTACAAAATCGTGCTGGCCGACTGCTTGAATGTCAGTTGCACCGTCGAACATTTCTGTGCCGTGACAGGCGGGGAATAGGTCTTACCACAATTTAGAAGAACGCGGGAACTGCCAATCACCCGCGTAGGTCACACAAGACACCCCATTCGGTGGGTCGGAAATTTCAACTCTGAGATCGCAGTCCAGATGACGGGCTACTCCGAAGTTATCTGGGAGGACTGGTCATCGTGCTCAAGGGAAGTGGTGCGCTATCAATGGATTGTTGGCTGACAAGATGACATGCCTGCGCGCCAATCACATCGGAACCCAGAGCGTCTTTACCCAAATCTCCTCTCCCGATGACCCCAGTAATCAAACGGATGTGATTTCCCGTTATCTAATGTGCTCGAAAAAGCGACCATTTCGGGCACGGGCAACGGCAGCGAATGAAGAACTCCCCCAGCATACCGGAAGCAATCCGCACAGATGCTCATAGTCGCACTCGGACATTACCGATGGCGCATAAAGTCCACCGGGCACTCATACGAGAGCGACTTTGTACACGCATTCACAATTTCTGATGGCAAAGTTTCACACTTCCAGGAGTATTTGGACACCCAGGCGTGGGCAGCCGCATATCGCACGGCTCAATCTCTGTCGGCCGGCAAAATAAACCAATGACTGCAGGGCGCCAAATAGACGTCAATCTGGTTTTTCAATTCAAAGGAGAAATCGAATGGCTGATGAATCTACTGCAAACGAAAACGAAGTTTCCCGCGAGCGTCTCGCGGAGCTGTTGAACGAAGACCTTGCTCGCGAATATCACGCGATCATCGGCTACGTAGTCTATTCCCAAGTGTGGCTTGATGACCTTATCGAGACGCAGCACTACACCACCTCCACACGGGGGACTTGCCGTTTGACGCCGTCGTAGCGCAAGTTGTAGCGTTCCGACTTTGCCAGGATGCGGAGGAACGCCGGATCGCTGTTCGTTACCCAGTGGCCGAATGCAAAACCGCCAATGAAGACGGCGATACCCGCGAGGATGGAGTTGAAGAGATTGAAGGCCCCGACCGCGCCGACGCAGACAAAATAGAACAGCGTGCGTTCCACGCCCAAATAGGTGAGCGGCTTGTGCAGGCTTTTGAAGACTCGATTTGTCGGATGCTTCTGCTGTGCTTTGTCCACCACAAATCCCTCCTCTAACGATGGGTCGAAACGTAGCTGGGAACGTCCGCTATACGCCCCAGAGCAACTCAGGACATTCACTGCGAGAACGGCAATGCCGGTTCCAGCGGCAACGCCAGCCAGCGCCTTTTTTGCCCCGGGTTCGCCGTGTGCGAAGCCGTAGCCGCCGATCACGATCGCAACCAGGCTTGCAACCTTCGCAATGGTGCCGGTGAAAAGGCTTTGGATGGCGGCAAAGCCCGTGTCGAACGGTCAACCCTGTGCCATCACGGCCACAGGGAGCACAAAAAAGAGGGCAAGAACGGCGGCGGTTGGGCGTGCCCACTTCCACCGACGGAGGGGCTGGATTGGGCGGACAAGGTGGACTTGGAACCAACGTGATGATATTTGCGCCTCTAGGAAAAGCTAGAATCTGCTGCCTGTTGCGCAAAAGTAACCGCACTCAATTTCGCTGTCCAATGAAAGTTCGGGAGTCTGTTATTCCCTGGAGGACTAATAGCTTTTCGTGATAGTGCTTTGGCAGGTGAACTCGTAGTCGAGACAGAGAGAAAAAATCTCTATGCTTTGAGTAACAAATGATATATCCACTGTCATTTCGTTACTCTTCGCTCACCCATACATCCTCTGAATGGCCCACTGGAATGCTCTGAATGGCATCGGAAGCGGCGGAACAAAGCCGTGACAAAGGCCTGCACCACCGTTGCATCAGGGATTTTTGGCACTTTCTTGGATTATTGTTGTTTACGCAAGTTCCGCTCATTTCATTAAGCTGCACCTCCACAAAGCTGCCCGGTCAACGAAAATCTGACGTAAACCACCTATTTCGGAAAGTTATTAGTCGCGGAAGGAATAACAACTCCCGAAAATTCATTAGACACGGCGGCAGGAATGAAGCAGGTTGGGAAAGATTGTCGGTTGCACACGGGCTCGACCAGCCGAGAACGGCATTGGTCGGTTCGGAACCGCCGTGTCCGGCCCGACAGAGGACTAAAATGTCGGCCCAGCCCAGTCGGATTGCTCGACCGCAATCCCCGCACCTGATCCGTGAAGCCCCAATCAAGTCAGCATCAGACCCAGCCCTGATGTCCCATGTCTCGTCTTCAAATGATCAAGTCGGAGCTGTTGCGCCACAGAATCTACCCAGACCAGTTGAGACAGTTGTCGATTCGAACGTTCATTTTGAGTCGTTGCTCGACAAGCAAAGAGGCAGGGCGGTTTCTACGCATTCACCCGGCGCCGGTGAAGCGATTTGCCCGCAGCGGTCGTCTTCCTGGATTTCGCATTGGCAACCGTTGGCGCTTCCGTTTTTCCGAGCTAGACGATTGGGCGCACTCTGCGGTACTCTCGCGACACTCTTTGCGCCGCGAATAGAGGAGGTTTCTTTTGCGGCGAAACACGTATCAGTTCGGTTGGATTGAAAAACAGAAAAGGTCTGAAGGACCATCGGTCTGGGTTTGGCGATTCCGTCAAAAGCAAGCCGATGGGGGATGCAAGAAAGTAGCGGTGCTACTCGGGACAGTCCAGGAAATCAAGACGGAAGCCGACGCCTGGAGGAAAGCCGAGTCCCACCGCATACAGGCAAATTCGGAAAGAGTGGCAGACGGACAAGTTCCGTTTGGCGCTTTGTGCAATCGGTACATTGCGGATGCCCTGCCGTCACGGCATTCCACAAGGAAGTCTTATTTGACCATTCTGAACAAACATGTCATGCCAAAGTGGGAGAACGTGTGTGTGTCCCAGGTGAGGTCAATGTACGTTCAGGAATGGCTCAACAACATGACCCTAACTGCAACCACCAAAGGAAAAATCAAAGCTCTCATGCATCACCTTTTTGAAAGAGCAATGTTCTGGGAGTTAATTCGGACGGAGCGAAACCCGATGGGGTTGGTTGAGATACCGGGATCGAGTCGGCGATGGAAGAGGCCGATTATTCTGACCGTCGATCAGTATTTCGCGATACTCCAACTTCTGACGGAACCGTACCGCACGATGGTGGTTGTCGCCCAGTGCCTAGGGCTCCGGGTCAGCGAAATTCTGGCTCTGCAGTGGCCAGACATCAACTTCACCGAACTCACCATGCGCGTGACTCGCGCTGTTGTGGACGGCGTGGTGGATGAAGTCAAAACGGAATACTCCGAAGATGACCTTCCGCTCGATCCCGACCTCGGTGCTGTCTTGCTCAACTGGAAACGGAAATGTAAACAGTCAGAAGAAGGCTGGGTTTTCCCCAGTTCCGTGACCGGACGCTGTTACCATGCCAGCCCGATCCAGCAGGATTACATTCGTCCTGCAGGTCGCAAGCTGGGTCTGGGCGACATCGGGTGGCACACCTTTCGGCATACCTATCGGTCTTGGCTAGACTTGGTCGGTACTCCAATTGGAGTCCAGCAGAAGCTGATGCGGCACGCTCAGATCGCGACCACCATGAACGTCTACGGCAACGCCATGATGGAATCGAAACGCGAGGCCAATAGCAAAGTAGTTCAGATGGCACTCAGGCAAGAGGCGAGAGAGGCAAAATGAAAAGAGCTGCCAAAGCAGCTTCGTTTGTCGCATTTCACTGCCGAGTGGTTGCGGGGGGTGGATTTGAACCACCGACCTTTGGGTTATGAGTTTCGTGGGAAACTGCAAATTCAACTACTTTGCGGCGCAGATGACAACCCACGAGGCCGCATGAATACTGGAGATTACAACTAACGTGACCCTTGTTTGACCCTGATAGCGATGCTGCTCAGCCCTTCAGATGCGCCCGCACTGATGCAGGCAACGGTCGGTATGTGTTGGTTCAGCCTGAAATGGAGAGAGGGCGCTCTCCGTTAGTGAGTATTCCGCCCTTCGGGGCGGAATTTTCAAGGCATCAGGGTCTACCGATCCGATGAGGATTTGGAAGCAGCGCAAGGAACGGGTTCCGGCGCTGCCATTCATCGTTTCGATGAGCCCACTAAGCTAACCGTCGGCATGGTTGCGTCCCCGCAGAGCCCGCTTCCGTTTCGCCCGGCAAGATCATTGTAGCTCCACCACGTCCTTCGGTCTCAACTTCCGGATGCGGCGTAACCCAGGAAGAATTCTCGATGATGGCCAGCTTCCGATACGTCGGCGTTCAAGATGCATGTGGACTATTCCGGGCGAGGACCAGGCGCCTCAGGACGTCCGCGTAACGCGGATCCGTGGCAGACCATCGAACTCAGGACCTGCGGGCATGCTTCAAATCAAATACGGAACACGATCCTTGAACGATTTCCGGTTGTAGAATCTTTGCCATCTTTCGAAATCAAAAATAAAATCTCGGGTAGAATCGTCCTCGCGCCGAGTTTCGCTAACTCGTCACGGACGCTTCGTGCCTCTTAGAAGTTCGCCCGACTTGAGGCTGCCTATGCCTTCCACCGAAAAACTCGACACTCACCACAAAGCGCTCACCCTGAATCTTGATACATCCACCTTCGGTTCGTTCGCCGAAATCGGCGCCGGACAGGAAGTCGCGCGTTGGTTCCTTCTCGTGGGAGGGGCTTCCGGCACGGTGGCTAAGACCATTTCCGCTTATGACAAGGAAGTCAGCGATGATCTCTACGGCTCCGGATCGCGCTACGTATCCAAACAGCGCCTCGGGGCGATGCTGGACAACGAATGGACGCAACTTCTCACGCAATTAAGCAAAACCCGTGGGCAGCGAACTCGGTTTTTCTGTTTTGTTGATACCGTCTCCGCCCGTAACTTCGCCGGAACCAACGACTCACATGGCTGGATCGGCCTCCGGTTTCAGTTGCAACCCGGCGGTCCTCCCAACGACATCCTGCTGCACATCAATATGCGCGATCCTTCCAATGTCCTCCAGCAGCAAGCCATCGGCATTCTGGGCGTCAACCTCATCTACGCCGCGTTCTATGAAGTGCAATCCGAGCAATCATTTCTGGAAGGCCTGGCACAAGACGTCGTCGCGGAGCGAATCGAGATCGATTATGTAGATCTTAGCGGGCCAGCATTCGAGAGCTGGGATCGCCGTGCCCTGCTAGTCCACTTGGTTCGTGCGGGACTCGCACAGGCTGTATTTTTCCCCTCCAAGGGCCCCACGGTTCCTCCTACCGAGGTTCTCTACAAGAAAGCCGTCGTGCTTGCACCGGGATATTTTGGCCACACGGATCCAGCTCACTCGCAAGTTCATTTGCGATTATTGGATTCGGCAATTCAGGAGCTTCAGGAGGACCTTGGCGAAACAAAGTCACCGCCCGCTGGCTTTTTTTGCCTAACCGTTGCTCCGGTCACGCCGGACGAACCAGCCCCGGAGATTCCCGACTTGCTTGGTCGCATCGACGCGCTTTGCGCCGCTGGCGGCGACGTGCTGCTTTTTCGTAAACCCGAGCTCTACCACATGACAGCTCTCGTAAACCGCCATACCCAGGCTCCTGTGCGCTTCGTCGCAGGTCTTTCACTTCTGATTCGAGCGTTTGAAGACGTTTACGGCAATCTCGAAGGCAGACGTCTGGAGGCCCTCGCACGTCTCTTCGCCCAGAATGTCCGCATCTACGTGTATCCGATGACTGCCACGGATCTGCGGGAATGGCTGAAGAGTGTTTCCACAACCGGTTGGGAGTGGAGTGAGACGAATGGATGGGTTTCGGCAAGCCAGCTGCGTTGCGCGCCGCCTCTCGGACACCTGTTCGCCTATCTTCTCGCCAGCAACTTTCTTGTCCCGATGCAAGTGCCCGCGGCCCTAAGAGCCGACGCTTGACCGCAACGGGCACGCTGCAAAGATGGCCAATACCGCTGTTTCCTCATCTGCTACAACCCATTGCGAGATGAACGGGGCCATATCCTTCGCTGGCATGCGACAGGAACCGATATCGAAGACCGCGAACAGGCCGAAGAAAGGGTGCGGAACGACAACCTAGCGTTGCGAGAGGAGATCGAGCGTTCTTCGATGTTCGAGGAAATCGTTGGATGTTCCGAGCCACTCCGATGTGTGCTGGCGCGAGTCGCGCATGCAGCGAGGATGGACTATAATCCGCGCTGCCCACTTGCGGTCCTCCTTGAATGTGGAAAGGATTGTCTCCATGATCCGCCCACTGCTTCTTCTTCTCCTTTTTGGAACTGGTTTCTCGACTTTCGCGCAGGATGCAGCTCGCGTGCTGACGCTCGAAGACGCCGTGAGTCTAGCGCAGGCAAACAATCGTTTGGTCAAGAACGCGCAGTTATCTGTGTCAATGAACGACGATCAGATCGCTGAAGCGCGCACGTATCGTTTTCCATCCCTCAATCTATATGCACTGGGTTCGCAGCTCCTGACACCTGTGGACTTCATTTTTAAGCGAGGGGCGTTCGGCTCTTTTCCCGGCATCGGACCGGTACCAGCAACCGACACCAAGATTCACACACCGCTGCGACCGACATTCTACGGGTTGACGCAGTTTTCTCAGCCGCTTTCCCAGCAGTACAAAATTGGATTGAACATTAAGCAAGCCAAATTGGCCAAACTAGTAGACGAACAAAAGCTGCGTGAGCAGAAGCAGTCAGTAACCAGCCAGGTAAAACAGGCGTACTACGCCCTTCTGCGGACGCAAAGCGCACTTGCTTCCAGCGAAGAAAGCCTCAAGTTCGATCGGGAACTGGATCGCACGACCGAACAGTACGTGGCTGAAAAGACTGCCCTCAAGTCAGACAGCTTGGACGTAAAGGCGAAAATCGCGCAAGAGGAATACAACAACCTGATGCTGCGCGACTCGCTCGCGAGTCAGAAAGAGCAGTTGAATGATCTCCTGGGACGCGATATTCGAACCGACTTTTCAGTCGCCGAAGTGCCCGGGGCCACCGTTATCGAAGCCAGCCTGGAGACGGCCCAGGCTCAAGCACTGTCCGCGCGGCCAGAGCTGGCCGAAGCTCGCTTGACCGTGCAACAAGCGGAACTGAACCGCCGCATCACCAAAACGGAGTACATACCGGACGTGAGCCTCGCCGTAAACGACCTCTCACTCTCAAATGTAAATCTCTTGCCATCGAACGTGGCTACCGCTGGCGTGCTGGTCCGTTGGGATCCAATCGATTGGGGACGCAGGAGGCACGAGCTGGCTGGTGCCAGCAAGACCATCGAACAGTCAAAGAACAGCGCGAACGAGACTGAGGCGCAGATCCTGGTAGAAGTGGCCGCCAAATTCCGGAAGCTCGGCGAAACTCGAGCCCTGCTGCGCGCCACTACGCTCCAGCGTGACGCGGAACGCGAAAAGCTTCGCGTGGTCATGAACCAGTTCGAACAAAAGGGGGCTCTTCTGAAGGATGTCCTCCAACAGAAGATGTCCTTGGAAAGCGTCACCAATCAGTATAACCAGGCCTTGCTGTCGTTCTGGACGGCGAAAGCCGATTTCGAGAAGTCTTTGGGTGAGGAATAGCACATGCCGAAGAGTATGAGGCGAATCCAGGTACGTTGGGACGGCATTTTTCTGGCTCTGTTGACGATTGCTGCGCTCTCCTCAAGTTGTAGCCATGAGACCACAACTACTCCACCGACACCAGTGCGCGTAACCTCCGTCGGCACATTCGAAGGAAGCGGCGGAATCCGCTATTCGGCGAACATCAATGCCTTCACACAGGTGACTCTCGCGTTCAAATCCGGCGGATACGTCGACAACATCGCGCAACGCAGAGGAGCTGATGGCCGTATCCGTGTTCTCCAAATGGGCGACCGGGTAACGCCGGGCGAAGTGCTCGCACACATTCGCGAAAGCGATTACCTGGACAAAGTGAATTCAGCAAAAGCCCAACTCGCGCAAGTCCAAGCTGCTTACGACAAATCGGAGCTGGATTTCGAACGTGCCTCCAAACTCCTCTCCACTGACAGCCTGACCAAGGCCCAATTCGACGCCGCTAAGGCTTCGTTCGACTCCAACGCCGCAGGACTTGCGGATGCCAAAGCTAATTTGCAGCTGGCCACTACCGCAATGAGCGATTGCTCGCTGCGGTCACCGCTCAATGGGTGGGTCGTGGAGCGCGACGCTGAAATCGGTGCCTTGGCCGCAACTGGAACGCAGGCATTCATTGTTGCCGATACACATCTCGTGAAAGCAGTTTTCGGTGTACCCGACACAACCGTCCAGTCCGCAAAGTTAGGAGCTCCGCAAACGATTACCACCTCCTCTTTACCTGGTGAGTTCCATGGAAAGATTACTGCTGTCTCGCCGTCAGCGGACCCCAAGAGCCGGGTATTCTCTGTCGAAGTCACCATTCCCAACGGGGATAACCGGTTGAAGCCCGGGATGGTCGCAACGTTATCCGTGGGCGCCGGCAAAATAGAGCAGCCCACAACAGTTGTTCCCTTAAGCGCGGTTGTCCGTTCCAGCAAACGCGCCGACGGATTTGCGGTATTTGTGATTGAGAATCAAGGTGGAAAAAGTTTCGCTCACGAACGAGTCGTTGAAATTGGAGACACGCTCGGCAACATGATCGGCGTCCCGCAGGGCTTGAAGGTTGGGGAAAGCGTCGTTGTCGTTGGCGGTACGCAGATCAAAGACGGCGATGAGATTCGCGTGATTCCTTGAAGCGCTCTACTTGTGGGAGAGCGACATATGGCCCATAGAACCGATGCAGACATCATCGAGAAGACTCACAATACCGCCCGTTTCTTCGTTGAGCACCGGCAGATCGCGTGGGTTCTCCTGATTGCCACGGTCTTGTGGGGATGGTATGGATACAATTCGATGCCGCAGCGGAAAGATCCCGACCTCCCCGTGCGCATCGCGGTCGCACTCACTCCCTGGCCCGGAGTCAAAGCACAGGAAGTAGAACAGTTGGTGACACGGCCCATCGAAGAAAAAATTGCGGAGAACTCTTATATCCACCCCGCTACCGCAGCGGACTATGGCATCAGGTCCATCACTCTGCCGGGTCTTTCGATCATTTATGTTCAATTGGCGGAAAATGTCGCCGACACCAAAAAACAGTTTAGCGACGTCAACCTGAAACTCAATGCGTTGAATAATCAGCTTCCCCAGGGCGCGGGCCCCATCCAGTTCCAGAGTGATTTTGGAGACACCGCGGCGCTGATGCTTACAGTCGCCAGCCCTCGGCTAGACGAAGTAGAAATCGCCATTCGCGCGCGTAGTGTACAGAAAGCCATCGAAGAAGCGCGCCGATCAAAGCTAAGCAAGTCAACCGATCCGCGCGTCGGCGCAGTGTATTGCTTTCCTCAGTCGGTCTCTCCCGATGCGGTGCGCCGGGGCTTCGACTCCTTCACCCAGCTTGCCCAGCAAGATGGAGTGTTTCGCGACGTGCGGTTGTTTGCCGGCCCCGGCTACATTGGGCTCGACGGATCTTCACCGCGCAGCGACGCTCAAATTCAAAGCTATATCGACTGGTACATCCGCGAGCGTCTGCGCGTTTCGGAGCTTCACCCCGATGCCTGGGGTCCTGTCTTGATTCGCGA
>WNFB01011464.1_pt1 | contig 12702 bp, 9 predicted proteins | sample 5400501 | NCBI WGS metagenome assembly WNFB01 (sample SAMN13153341, study PRJNA577476) | soil metagenome | isolation source: 200 cm saprolite under Douglas fir tree site 2 hole 1 | place: USA:California | collected 2015-04-18 | reverse complement strand
ACGTCGTCTGCCAACTATCTCTTCCTTGACACCGAATACTGCGCCTATTCCGTCGACCAGATACGCATTCCGAAGTTTCGATAGACAGTGGGCTTTACCTGATCCTCGCGTCGGGGACTTCCTTCGCCCTGCCCTGTGGCACGTTCAAAGCAATCGTCAGATCTATCTAACGAGCATACTGGCAGATGTTCTCGGGCTAGGCCCCGCTGCAACCGTAACGGCATACATACCAGATCTTCATCATTTTTCCGGGCGCGGAGGTAAGGACATAATACCCTTGTACCGTGACGCCGAGGCAACGCATCCGAACTTGCAAGCTGATCTTCTGACGAGAATGACGAATACCTTGAGGCGAGACGTCACAGCAGAAGATTTTTTCTGTTACGCCTACTCAATCCTAGCCACGCCCGCGTATGTAGAGACTTTCAGCGAAGAGCTCACGATTCCTGGTCCCCGATTGCCGATTACAAGAAGTCGCACGCTGTTCGCTCGGGCCGTAGAGCTTGGCCGCAGATTGATTTGGCTACACACCTACGGCGATCGCTTTGTCCCGCCACGTCGCCAGCGCGGTCAAATTCCGCAAGGTCAAGCCCGCTGCCGCCGCGGCGTGCCTACCACGCCGGCAGGCTACCCCGAGAACTTCTCTTACGAATCTACATCACAGGTCTTGCGCATAGGAGAGGGTATCTTCAGTCCCGTTGCTGAGGCAGTCTGGAACTTCAAAGTTTCAGGCTTGCAAGTCGTCGAGTCTTGGCTGAACTATCGTATGCGAGCAGGCGCAGGCCGAACTTCATCACCACTTGATGAAATACGACCCGACCGATGGATAGGCGCACTCACTCAAGAACTACTCGAGTTGCTGTGGGTCCTCGAAGCCACCGTGTCCATGCTTCCGGACTTGAAAGAAGTTTTCGATGGCGTGATTGGAGGCGAAACATTTCGCGCCGACGAACTCCCCCAGCCAACCCCAAATGAACGTCGAGCACCCGGCGACGAAGAGCACGAGGCAACGCAGCATGAAATGAATCTGTAGGCGCCGCGTGGCAGCCGGATCGCACATGGCTGGTCGGTATTCCAACCACTTCAAGGATCAGCGCAAGGGAGTAACGCAGAATAGACTAGACTTGCGGCATAGCCGTGGAGCAGTATCTGCGCAACCTGCGAGTGCGCAGCAGAACGGAACCTCTCCAGACGAAGACTGCTGGAGAGTTTCCAGAGGAATGCAGGGCAGCATGCCGTCCCCAACCACCCTGGCTCAGTGGGAAGGCCTCATCTTACTTGGCGGCTTCTTCGGCATTGTGTTTTGGAAGCTGGCCACGCAGAGCATCAGCCTCAATCAATTACTCGAAGGCGACATTCGGGATCCGCAGAGCACAGACGGCTATTCCACGTACGCCAGCGCCGGGCGCGCGCAGTCCCTTGTGATTACGCTTTTCGCCGCTTTGTACTACCTGTTGCAGTTCATCCATAACCCGAAAGAGTTTCCCGCGCTGCCGGGCGGACTGGTTGCGGCGGTGGCCGGCAGCCAGGCGGTCTACCTGGGCGGCAAGGCGCAAGCCATGCTGATTGGCCGATTACGCGACTTTCTGAAGTAGGAGGGCACATGAAGAACATCGAGTTCGTCATAAGCGTGGTCCTGACGGTGGTGACGGCTTTCATCATCGCCGTATGGGTCCCGGGCAGCGGTCCCGAGAAGATGAAGATGGCCATCTCTTACGGCATGCTGATTTTGCTCTTCCTGTTCGGCTTCCTGATTCTGGCGGCCATCGCCAGCGGAAAGATCGACATCAGCAAACTGCTTGCAGAGGACGGCGGCGGCGCGAGCATGTCCAGGTTCCAACTGATGATCTTTACATTTGTCATCGCGCTGAGTTTTTTCCTCATCGTGATCTGCGAATGCAAATTCCCGGAGGTGCCGACCGAAGTGCTCGCCCTGCTCGGAATCAGCGCTACAACTTATGGCGTGAGCAAAGGCATCCAGGCAAGCGGCGGATTGAAGGGGAAGGAATGAAGCGCCGGGGGCAGGCGGCCAGCCAACGGCCGCGGGGACGGCCGGAGAAAAGCAGCGACCCCGAAGGAGGGAGTTATGGCCGGCAATAATCCCGATACGAGCCACAGCTTTGCGCGACGTGTAGCTCCGTTCGCGCCGCTGGCGCTGGCGCTGCTGATGCACTCCGGCGCATCCATCAAAGGGAAAGCGCCCAAACCCAAACCCCCAGCGCACGCACCGGCGGCCGGCGGAGGCTTTGTTCCGGCCTGCACCGCTCCGCACCTCCCAAGCGATATTCCCGCGTCCATCGATGCGACGGATTGCGGGCTCGACGGCAATGGCGGCGCGGAAGCAGCGCAGAATGACGCGAAGAACAATTTTTGCGCTGCCGATCCGGCCACGCCGGTCACCCTTGCGGAGATGATCGACAAGCAGAAGAAAGTCCAGCAAGATTCGAGCATTCCCTTCGGCAATACGCGCTCGCATCCGCTGACCAGCAAACCCGGGCCCGCCACGGACCGCGCTCCGCTGCACGCGCTGGGCGAAGGCAGCCTGGTGACGCTGCAGGGTTTCGTCAAAATCGCGCGGCAGGAAGGCAAGGAAAGCGTCAACTGCGGCACTCATGTCGCCAACGCCGATACGAACCACGATATCCATATCTCCATTGTGGAGTCTCCCAGTCAGGAGGAGTGCGCAGGCGTTGTGGTGGAGATGGTTCCTCACCATCGCCCGCCGTCATGGAACGCCGATAACGTCCAGGCCGTTGCGGACGACCAATTGCCTGTTCGCGTGACCGGCCAGTTGATGTTCGATTCGAGCCATACTCCGTGCATCAACGGAGTGGGCGGCGCCGGGGATCCCAAGCGGGCTTCTCTGTGGGAGATTCACCCGGTGTACAAGTTTGAGCTCTGCCCGCAAGGTAATTGCAGTTCAGAGACCGCCTGGATTCCTCTCGAAACCTGGAAAAAACCGTAGCCGCCCCCCCTCGGTTGACTTTCGAGCGCTTCTCACCACAAATGGAGCATCCAACGACGACGCTTCTTCCGAGCAGGGAGCGGACTGCGCATGAACATTCTGGATGTACTGGTCGGCAAGCCCCTGAAAACCACCGATGAGCGCGCCGAGCAGATCGGACCGGCGGAAGGGATACCGATCTTCGGCTTGGATGCGCTCAGCTCCGCCGCTTACGGACCGGAAGCGGCACTCAGCTTGCTCATTCCACTCGGCATTCTGGGCGTGCAGTACATCGTGCCCATCAGCGCGGCCATCATCGCGCTGCTGGTGATTGTTTACTTCTCGTACCGGCAGACGGTCGCCGCGTATCCCTCGGGAGGCGGCTCCTACACCGTCGCGCGCTACAACGTCGGCGCCTTTCCGAGTCTCCTCGCCGCCGCGGCATTGCTGACGGATTACATTCTGACGGCGGCCGTCGGCATTTCTGCCGGCGTCGGCGCGGCGATTTCCGCCGTTCCCCCTTTGCATCCGCATACGGTGGGCATTTGCCTTGGTATTCTCCTCATCGTGACCATACTCAATCTGCGCGGCGTGCGCGAAGCGGGCGTGGCTTTCATGCTGCCGACGTATCTTTTCGTCGGCACGCTCCTGATCACCATCGGCGGAGGCTTGCTGCGCGCTTTCCTCAGCGGGGGGCATCCCATGCCTATCGCGGCGCTGCCGCCGCCGCCGCCCGTGACCGAAGCCGTCAGTATTTGGCTGCTGCTGAAAGTTTTTTCGAGCGGTTGCACCGCAATTACCGGCGAGGCTGTGAGCAACGGCGTGAAAGCCTTCCGCGAGCCTGCCGTGAAGAGCGCGCAGCGCACGCTGTCGGTGATTATTTTTCTTCTCGCCGTGCTGCTTGCGGGGATTTCTTACCTCGTGAAGGTTTATGGCATTGCCGCGACCGATCCTGGGAAGCCCGGCTATCAGAGCTTGCTCTCCATGCTCATCGCCGCTGTTTTTGGCAAGGGAACTTTCTACTACTTGACCATGGGCGCGATCCTGGTGGTCCTTTCACTTTCGGCCAACACGGCCTTCGCCGACTTCCCCCGCCTATGCCGCGCCATCGCGCAGAACAACTATTTGCCGCACGCATTCGCGCATCGCGGCCGGCGGCTCGTCTACAGCTATGGGATCGTCGTGCTGGCGTTGTTGACGGGCTTTCTGCTGGTGCTCTTCGATGGCGTCACGGACAGATTGATACCTCTTTACGCCGTGGGCGCCTTTCTGGCTTTCACGTTGTCGCAGTTCGGAATGGTGGTGCATTGGAAGAAAAACCGCGGACCGCATTGGGTGAAGAGCGCGCTGATCAATGGACTCGGAGGCTCTGTCACCGGCGTTACAGTTATCGTGGTCCTGATTGCGAAGTTTGTGGAAGGCGCGTGGATCACGCTGCTGTTTATTCCGATGCTGATCCTGATCTTTCGCGCGGTGCGCGGCCACTACCACGTGGTGAGTGTCGGCACTACCACGACGGCGCCCGTGGTACCTGCGGCGCAAAATCAGCCGCCCATCGTGGTCGTGCCCATCGAGCGCTGGAACCGCATCAGCAAACAAGGACTGGAGCTTGCTTCGCAACTCTCGGCGGAGATAGTTGCCGTGCACGTCGAGCCGGGCGAACACTTCGAGCTTTTGAAGGAAGACTGGAAGCGTTACGTCGAGCCGCCCGGCGCATCAACGTTGTGATTCCCGAGCTCGTGGAAGATCGCTGGTACGAGTATTTCTTGCACAACCAGCGCGCGCGGCTGCTGGAGTGGATGCTGCTGGTGCGCGGAAACGAACGCATCTCCACCGTGACTTCTCCTTACCACCTTCCCAAAACTGCGTGAGCCATTCACTGCAGGATGGAAGGCAGCAGCGCGAGAGACGCTGCTGAGCGTGCGGCGGGATGGCTGGCCGGAACTCCTCGAACGTGGATTCCATCCCGCCCGCTAGCACCCGGGGGTTATTGTTTGGCACCGTTCAATTCTTCAAACTTCTTTTTTGCCCACTGATCCTGGGGGTTCAATTCGAGGAGTTTCCCGTAAATCGCCTTCGCTTTCTGAAGTTCGTTGTTCGCAATGTAGGCGTTCGCCAACTCGTTGTAGGCCCAAACTGATGGCGGCGTATTGACCTCGACGTTTAGCTCCATGATCGCGGCGGCTTCCTTGGCTTTATCCTGCTTGAGCAGGCTCTCTGTCAGAATATTGAGAGGGGTTTCCCCGAAGTCGTATTGGCCGCCGCCGAGATCCTCTTTTCTGAGGTCGCGGTAGAGGGCGAGTGCGGCCTGCAGATCTTTCTTCTCCATGGTTTCGGCGAGAAGCGCGTTCATGGTTTTGGGGACGCTGAGGCGGCGATGGCAGGTGACGCACTCCACGCGAGTGGGGGCGGTCCTACCCATCTTGGCGATGTATTCGTTATTGACGGCATCGACCATCCGCAACATCGCGCGCGCGGTTTTTTTGGTGTCTTTTTCGTCCGAGGCAAAATCCATTTGCTCAAGGGAGTTGCCGGCTTTTCCCGCATGGCAAAACTGGCAGCGCACGTTCAAGGCAAAGGAAAATCCGCGCATGGTTCCGATGAGCTGCTGCTTGGAAATATCTTTCGGGAAGTACTGCAAATTGGAGAATTTGTCGGGTACCTGAGCCTCAGTCACAACTGCGGCCAAGGACAGCACCAACGGCAGAACAGCCGCCGCCAAACCAGCGATTCGAATCAAGCACGGCATCGCGCGCCTCCCCCGGCACTTCCCCTCGTCTGCGAACAGGACTCTAAGGTTAGTGAACCGCGGGAGCGATGTGGTGGGGAGGGCATCAATTTGTTGTCCGGAATTTGTCAGGAAACTGTCCACGAAACGCAAATTCCGCCGGCCGGGATCCAGCTCCCGGAACCGCCGGTGCTATACTCGCCAGCCTGAATGGCGAATTCGTTTTCCTGGCATTCGCGGAGCTCGCGGACGGCCCTGATTGTCCTTCTGTTGTTGGTCAGCCTGGCAACGGCGATCATGATTGCGGTCCAGGCGCAATACGCGAATGCGACGCAGCGGGCCGCGGCGGAGAGCGTGCTGCGCGACTATTCCTCGCTCGTTGCCGACGAAGTGATCCGGCGATCGGCATCAGAGATCGGCTACTACGGCTACTACCCGCTGGTGGGAGCCGTTTTTCACGAAGTGCAGCAAACAGGAAGCCTGCCCGTCGAGATCGGGGAAAAACTTCGCGCGGCAGAGGACGCGCGCGTGAAACGCGCTGCCAGCCTGGCGAAAAGCTACTTCCAGATGGAGCCTTCAACCGGACGATTCGTTTTTCTCGGCGAAGCTCCGCCCGAAGAGGTGACCATCTGGCTGCGGCAAAACGTCGCGCGCCTCTCCGCGCAGCATAGCGACGTGCCCTATCAAGTGTTTCATTCTCAGGCCGCAGAGACACCGCGGACCTTCGTCGCGGGCATCACCCGCGGACCGCGAGGCCAGGAGACTGCCGCGGGTTTCGAAGTCGATCTTGCCGCTCTGACGCCCTGGTTTGCGACCGCTTTGAATCGCCAGCCGCTGGTGCCGCCGTCGCTGGGGCACGGCAAGGTGACGAATGCAGCGGTGCACGTCAGCATCCAGGATCACAGCGGAGTGGAACGCTACCGTCTCGGCGAGCAGGCGTCGTACGGATTGGCGGCCACGAAGCCGTTTGGTGATACCTATCAGGGAATTTTCTCGGGCTTCACGGTGGAAGCGTCGATCGACCCGCAAGTCTCCCGGCAAATTGTCATTGGCGGGCTGCCGCGATCGCGCTTGCCGTTTTTCCTCGGGCTGCTGGCGCTGAACGCGGGACTCATCGTGACGGCCATCCTGCAGCTTCGCCGGGAGATGGCGCTGCAGGAGTTGCGGGATGAGTTCGTCTCCAGCGTCTCGCACGAGCTGCGCACGCCGCTGACACAGATCCGCATGTTCACGGAGACGCTGCTGCTGGATCGCATTCGTTCGACCGAAGAGCACAGGCGCTCGCTCGAAATCATCGACCGCGAAGCGCGCAGGCTTACGCAGCTGGTCGAAAATGTCCTGCAATTCTCGCGGATGGAAAGAAAAATCGATACGCTCTCGATGGAAGAGCGCGAAATTGCCCCGTTGATTCAGGAAATCACCGAGGACTTCGAATCGGCGATGAACGGCGGTGAAACACAAATCGAAACCCGGCTCACGTTCGGCCTGCGCGCGAACGTGGACCCCGACGCGCTCCGGCAAATCGTGCTGAATCTTTTGGACAATGCCGTGAAGTACGGCAAGAAAGGGCAGCAGGTGATCGTGGGGCTGGAAGCGGGCGAAGGCACGGCGCAGCTCTTCGTGGATGACCAAGGGCCAGGCGTGCCGGCGGCGGATCGCAAACGAATCTTCGAGCGTTTCCAAAGACTGGAGCGCGACCGCCAATCAGCGATCGCGGGCACGGGAATCGGCCTGTCTGTGGTGCAAGACTTGGTGACGCGCCACGGCGGCCGGTGTTGGGTAACGACGGGTGAGCGCGGCGGAGCGAAATTCATCGTGGAGCTGCCGGTTTCCGCGGGAGAAAAAGTGGCGCGCGAGCAGCGAAAGGAATCACCGTGAGCCGCATCCTGCTGATTGAGGACAACCGCGATCTGGCCTTCGGTCTGCGAAACAATCTGGAGATCGAGGGCTATGAAGTCGATACGGCCGAAGATGGAAAGGCCGGATTGAGGGCGTTCACGAAGGCGAATCCCGATCTTGTGATCCTGGACTTGATGCTGCCGGAGCTGGACGGTTTTCGCGTGTTGAAATCCTTGCGGCAGGAGGGACACGCGACGCCGGTGCTTCTTCTGACGGCCAAGGGAGAAGAGGCCGATAAAGTGAGAGGCCTGCGGATGGGAGCGGACGACTACGTGACAAAACCGTTCGGGCTGCTGGAGTTGCTCGCAAGAGTCGAAGCGCTGCTGCGGCGCACGCACGCGGGGCGCAACGCGGGTGACGAAACCCGGGAAGTGCATCGCTTCGGCGAGATCGAAGTGAACCCCGCGGCAAGGACGGTGCGGCGCGGGGCGCAAGCGATTGAACTGGCGCCGAAGGAATTTGATTTGCTGCTGGCGCTTCTGAAAGCACGCGGCGCGGTGGTTTCGCGGCTGCAGTTGATGAGGGAAGTGTGGGGCTATTCGGCGGCGGTCGTCAGCCGGACGGTGGACACGCACGTCGCGGAGCTGCGGCGCAAGCTCGAAGAAAATCCGGCCTCGCCCCGGCACATCATCACCGTGCGAAAAACCGGCTACCGCATCAAGCTGTGAAAAACTTTTCGACTATTCGTAGCGTAACGCCACGAGAGGGTCGACGCGCGAGGCGCGGCGTGCTGGGACCCAGCAGGCCACCAGTCCAGTAAACAGAAGCAGCAGGGGAACCGTCGCCAGTGTCGCTGGGTCGTAGGCGGAGACGCCCCAAAGCTGTGAAGAGATGACGCGCGCGAGAATCAAACTCGCGGCTAGGCCGATCGACACGCCCAGGATGACAAGGCGCAAACCCATTCGAAGGACCAGCTTGACGACGTCACCGCGCTCGGCGCCGAGCGCCATGCGAATGCCGATTTCGTGTGTGCGGCGAGCCGCGGCGTAGGCGAGCACGCTGTACACGCCGACGGTCACGAGAATCAGGCCGATGCTCGCGAAAATGGTCATCAGAAGGAACCCGAAACGAGGCCCCGCGTAGGAGAACTGGCTAATATAACCCTCGAGTGTGCCCGTCAGTGTGAGCGCCACGCTGCGGTCGGTGCTCCAGATTTCCTGGCGAACAGTGTTCAGCATGGTCAGGGGCTCTTTGGCGGTTCGCACGAGGACGCCACGCGCCGCCGAGCCAGTCATCGTATACGGCACCCAAACTTCCGGCGTGACGGGCTCTTGCAATCCCTGGTTTTTCACATCGGCGACGACGCCGATGATCTCGAACCACGGGTCGTGCAATGGGTCGGGAAATTGTTCGAGCTGGGCGAGATGCACTCGCTGGCCGAGAGGATTCTCATCCTTCAGGTATTTTTGCGCAAAGGTCTGGTTGATGACGGCGAGTTTTCTCGCGCCGTTGACCTCCGCTTCGGTGAACGGCCGGCCCTGCACGAATTGAATCTTCAGAACCCCGAAATAGCCTTCACTGCAGAGTTGAAACATCGCCGTCCATTTCTCGGAATGCGTTTTACCGGGGATTTCGACGTCGCTGGGGATGCCCCCATAGGGTGGCAGAGTGCTCGTTTCCGTGGCTTCGACAACTCCGGGCAGGGCTTTCAAGCGCAGCAGCAGCGGCCGGAAAAATCCCGCCACCTGATCAGCGGTTTTGTAGCGGTCCTGAGGGAGCGGAAGCCGCGCGGCCAGGATGTGGTCGGGTTGCAGACCGAGATGGACGTCACGAAGCGCGACGAAGCTGCGCATCAGCAGGCCTGCGGCGACGAGGAGCGTCAGCGAAAGCGCAACCTCGAGAACCACGACGGCGTCGCGCAGACGGCCATGGTGAAATCCGCCGCCTACTCCTTTGCCGCTGTCGCGCAGGGGATCGTTCAAGTCGCGCCGCGCGGCCTGCAATGAAGGAACGAGACCAAAAACCAGCGCTGTAAGCATCGCCACGCCAAGCGTAAAGAACAGCACGGGAGCGTTGAGCCGGATCACGGCTTCCGCGGGGATGATCTCCCGCGGAATGACGGCGACCATAGACTTGAGCCCTCCCCAGGCCATCAACGCGCCGAGGGCGGCCCCACCGATGGCCAAGATGAGACTTTCCACGAGCAACTGGCGCACCAGGCGCCAGCGGCCCGCGCCGAGAGCGGCGCGGATGGCGAACTCTTTTTCGCGAGTGGTAGCTCGGGCAAGCAGCAAGTTGGCCACGTTACCGCAGCCGATCATCAACAGTAATCCGACGGCCGCCAGGACGATGAAAAGCGTCACGCGGAAGCGTCCAACAACTGAGTCAGTTAGCGAAGTGAGTTGAACATTGAAATGTTTCGGGTAGTCCTTGGGATAGACTTTCGCAAGGCGCTGCGCGATCACCGCGAAATCCGCCTCCGCCTGGCGAATCGTAACCCCGCGCTTGAGGTGTCCGTAGAGGACCCAGAAGCGGGGGAACCCGTAAGTCGACGACGTTGCGGACCGGCTGGGTTTGTCCGGAATCCACATGTCGGCATCCCACCAGGCAAAGCGCGGCGGCATAATGCCGATTAAGGTGCGGGACGTTCCGTTGAGCACAAAAGTCTTATTGAGGATTGCCGGGTCCGCGTTGAAGCTGTTTACCCAGACCTTGTAGCGCAGGACTAAGACCGGCGGCGCTCCCAGCTCATAATCGGCGGGCTGCATGACCCGGCCGAGAAGGGCAGGCATCCCCAGAAATTCAAAAGTGCCCGGCGTCACCCGCGCGCCGCGGAAGCGTTCCGTCCCCTCACCTTGGGTGTAGAGAATGTCCTCGCTGTCGCTGGCGATGACCCTGTCAAATGAATGATTCTGTGCGGCATAATCAAGAAACTCCGGCCCGGAATAGGCTGCGCGACCGCCGGGCCCGTTTTGCTCCGTGTCGTGGATCTGCACCAACATGAGGCGCTGCGAGTCAGGATAGGGGAAGGGTTCGAGAAGAACGTTTTCGATGACGCTGAAGATGGCTGTTGAAGCACCGATGCCCAACGCCAGGGTGAGGATGGCAACGAGAGCAAAACCGGGACTCTTCCTAAGATTGCGAACAGCGTATGAAACATCCTGCCAGAAAGAGTCCATAGTTGTCCTCCTCAAGAACAGACTACGTAGCTTGTGCTTTTTAAGTTCCGATAGATTGGACTCCGCGGCAAAGGATTTGTTTCCTTCGCTGGGTTGGCGTCCTTCCCGTCCCGTGTTCCTCTATCCCCGCAGGCTTCGCCTCACGGTTTTCGTCACGCTCTTTTGAAACGTTTCGCAGGCATCCGCCACTACCTGGCTAGAAACACCTTCCCAATTCAAAGGCCCTGTAAGGATCGGCGGCCGCGGCCTACTATCCAGCCAGGTGCCGGCCGGGGGGCAATTGCTCGGGAGACGCGCGGGGAGCACTTCAGGGAGAGTTGTGCTCCCTCTGCGTTGTGCCTCGGTTCTGCCTGCATGCAATCGTTAATGAGCCGCTCTGCCCGCACTCTTCACTTCCACCAGGACCCAGAAGAGCGTTGTTTTCCCCACATTTTCGGACGTGTGCGGTCTTTAGTCTTGAGCCAGCCGCCTTCGCCTTCTTTCGACTCCCAGGTGTCCACTCTTCCATTGGAGTGCACGACCTTCATCGTGCCGGACCGGGTGACGTAATACCAGCCGGAGGGATGCGTGTGCAGGGCGTCTTTGTCGCCAGGGGCGAGCGTGTTTTCGATCACGCGGACGTGCTCGTTCTCCAGCAGGATTTTGTTGTGATCGCCGGCCACTTTGACGACATCCTGCGCGCGGCTGCTTCCCGGGCACGCGAGCATCAGTGCAGCCCCGGCCACCACCGACAACCTCGAAAGCGTCATTTCTGTTCTCCTCCGGCACGACGCAAGGAAGGTAAATTGGATGCGAACCGCCTCGCATGGTAGACGAATTGTCCTGGCGGGTTCACCCGGCTTGTGTGCGAAGATAGGCCGGACAAAATACCTATCAGGGACAACTGATGAAATCCTGGCGCGCCGTTGTGGTAGTTGCGGTCGCTCTCGCGGTCACCAGCACGGCTTACTTCGCACGGCCGCGCGCGGCGGCGAAGCCGCAGCAAGCGCAACAAAACCAGCAAACGCCGACCATCGAGGAATACCAGCCCAAGTCCACGCTCGTCACCAAGGAACACAAGATCGAGCGGGCCAAGTATCCGTTCATCGACATTCACAGCCACCACTGGAATCCCACGCCCGAGCGCGTGGACCAACTCGTCAAAGAGATGGACACGATCAATCTCCGGGTCATGGTGAATCTGAGCGGCGGAACGGGCGAACAGCTACGGCGAACCGTTGAGACCATGAAAGGACGCTACCCGGACCGCTTCGTGGTTTTCGCCAACATGAATTTCGACGACCTGAACACCCCTGAATTCGGCAAGCGCGTCACGGAGCGGCTCGAGCAGGACGTCAAGAAGGGCGCCCAGGGACTGAAGATCTTCAAGAACTTCGGAATGGACCTGAAATATGCCAACGGCGAACGCGTGCACGTCGACGATCCGGTCTTCGATCAAATTTTTGAGAAATGCGCAGACCTGAAAATTCCCGTGCTGATTCACGTCGCGGAGCCTTCGGCGTTCTTTGATCCCTGGGACAAGTACAACGAGCGCTGGCTGGAGCTGAAAGAATTTCCCCAGCGCGCGCGGCCGCCCTCGAAGTATCCGCCGTTCGAGACGCTGATGACCGAGCGCAACCACCTCTTCGCCAAGCATCCGCGGACACAGTTCATCGCCGCGCACCTCGCCTTTCATGGCAACGACCTTGAGCGGCTCGGGAAACTTTTCGACGCCAATCCGAATGTGAACGTGGACATTGCCGCCGTGCTCGCGGAGCTGGGGCGGCAGCCGTACTCGGCGCACGATTTCCTGGTCAAGTATCAGGACCGCGTGCTGATGGGAAAAGACATCTATGACGTGAACGAATACAAATGGTATTTCCGCTCGCTCGAAACGCGCGACGAATATTTCGAGTACTACCGCAAGCGCCACGCCTTCTGGCGGATTTATGGCTTCCAGGTGCCCGACGACGTGCTGAAGAAAATCTATTACAAAAATGCGCTCAGACTGGTGCCAGGGATCAACGCGAAAG
>WNFB01004283.1_pt1 | contig 12702 bp, 8 predicted proteins | sample 5400501 | NCBI WGS metagenome assembly WNFB01 (sample SAMN13153341, study PRJNA577476) | soil metagenome | isolation source: 200 cm saprolite under Douglas fir tree site 2 hole 1 | place: USA:California | collected 2015-04-18 | reverse complement strand
ATTTTGAGCACTAACGCGCTGCGCTCTACCCACTTGGCGAACGGACCGTCGTTGACGCAACCCTTTAACCAGGTGCGCCAGCAGTGCAAGGTATGCGCCAGTTCCCAGTCGAAATTGCGCAGGTGCAACTCTTCTTCAGCCAGGCGGCGCGCCGCCCTGGCATTGCGCCCCAGGCCAACCGCGAACAACAGGCGTTCGCCTTCTTGCAGTGTAGCTTGCACAATAATCGAAGGATGCGCATCTTCCCCCTCTTGCCGGACAAACATGCTGAACGAGGGCAAACGATAGGCCCCGACTACCCCCAGTCCCACGTGTTGCTGTGCGCCAGAAATGATCGCGCCCCTACCTTCAGGAACGAGCGTTACCTCCGAGGGCGCGCCCGCGTAGTCAGGGGTGACTTTGAGGGTCATGGTGATGGGCATTTCGCCCTGCACGCATTCTACGATGCGCACAAGGCAATGGCAGGAACCATCTTCACGAGTCCACGTATTGTTATTCAATTCCCGGAACTGCCACGCGCTCAATGTCTCTACCGGCATAAAATCCGTCAGAATCACTTCGCCCGACTCGCCCGCGAATCTGGTCTGCAATACATTGCTGCCGCGCAGGTACCGCTGCATTCCTCGGATAGTTTGATCGCTGGGAGCAATTTGAAAATACCCGCCGCGCTGCTCATCCAATAAGCGGCAGAAGATGGCCGGGCTATCGAAGTCCGGCAAACATCCCCAGTCCACGGAACCATCCGGAGCGACCAGCACTACCGAATGACAATCTCCGATGACGCCATAAGCATTAATTTTTTGATAAGTGCGAGTATTGGTGTTCATCCCAACCCCATCCCTTGTAGTAGTGAAAATCATGTGAATAATTTCTAAGGAAATTCTAATATCCTTATATCAATGGTAAACGGAAGAGCAAACACTGCGGTAACAAGAATTTAGTCCTATTGATACAAAGAATTGTCCGTTTCCCATCTAGCCCCCAATTAGCCCCCCGATTATATTAAACAACGCTTTGCTGAAAACTATTTCCTGAAGCTCTGCTTAATCTAATCCTACTCTCAGCTTACCACGTATAAAAAAATATCATCTTGTGAATTTACTCATGTATGCGGACGTAGTACAGTACAGGTATTATTACGCGAGAGAGTTTCAATCCCATTGGTTTTCTCGCGCTTGACGCATGACTATACTACATTGACAACCAGCCAGCCGCAATGCCGTGTCTGAAAGGAGTCGTTGGGTGCTCCGCAAAGATCGCGTATTTGAGACCTTACGATCAATGTGTACGCAACGGCCAGCACAGAGTGGTGCATTACGTCGTTATACTGGATTTAGCGCCGAAGAGGTCGCTGAACTGGCGCAGGTGGATCGCACCAACGCCAGTCGAGATCTGAATATCCTCGTTCAGGAAGGGTTAATCGAACGCATCCCAGGTCGCCCCGTCCTGTTCACTATCAGGGCGTCCTCGACATCCACCCTCTCCGCAGGTAGTCATCCTGAAAAATCGCCAGAGGCGCATTCCTGGCAGGGAGAAGAAGGGCCGTCAACGCGCCGCCAGGACTTTGCTACAGGCATAAAAGAGGCGGGGAAGCCTCCAGCCATTGTTGCATCGGTGCATACTGGCACAACCGTGACCAGTTTTAATAAGCTGATCGGCGGCGACGAGGGGCTGAAAGTCGCCGTGCAACAGGCCAAAGCGGCCATGCTTTACCCACCGCGCGGATTGCATACCCTGCTGTGCGGGGCAAGTGGGGTTGGCAAGACAACCCTGGCGCGATTAATGCACGCCTATGCGCTTGAACTGAACGCGTTGCCGCCCGACGCACCTTTTGTCAGCTTCAACTGCGCCGATTATGCCAACAACCCACAATTGTTAATGGCGCATCTTTTTGGCGTGGTGCGCGGCGCGTACACAGGCGCGGAACGTGACCGCGAGGGATTAGTCGAGCAGGCCCACCGGGGCATCCTCTTTCTCGATGAGGTGCATCGCCTGCCGCCAGAGGGCCAGGAGATGCTCTTTTATTTGATGGATCGCGAGCGTTTTCGCCGCCTGGGCGATGTCCACGAGCGGCATAGTTCGCTGCTGCTGCTGGCGGCAACCACCGAAGACCCCGCCACGTCGCTGCTGCCAACCTTTCGCCGCCGCATTCCCATGACTATCATCCTGCCGGGACTGCACGAGCGCACAGTGACAGAACGCTACGAATTGCTGCGCGCATTCTTTACCACCGAATGTTCCAGTATTGGCACCAATATTCATGTCGAGGCCCAGGTGCTGCAGGCCCTGTTGCTATATGACTGCCCCGGCAACGTCGGCCAGTTGCGCACCGATGTCCAGCTTACCTGCGCGCGCGCCTACTTAGAGTACCGCACGAACAACTTGCCGGAATTGAATGTACACCTGGGTGCCTTGCCGGATCATGCGCGGCGCGGATTGCTGCGCACGGTGGAACTCCATCGAGAGCTTGCACCCATCAAGTCATTACTGGAAGCTCCGCATATCTTCACACCAGGCGGTCTCAGCCTCGACAGCCTGCCGGAGTCGGCTCATGATCTCTATGACACTATCAGTACCGACCTGAACCGCTTGCGTAGAGGTGGACTGCCTGAGAGCGAGATCAATCGCCTGTTGCACCTGGACATTCAAGACTATTTCCAGCGTTTTGCGCAAGAAGTCACCGACAAGCCCACGGGTTCGGCCTCCATCCTCATTAATGAGCGCGTGGCAACCGTCAGCCGCGACATTGTTACCTTCGCGGAAGAACAACTGGGGCGCGTTTTACCCGAAAAGCTGTCTCTCGTACTGGCTATGCATCTGACCAGCGCGCTCGAACATATCGCGCAGGGGAGCCAGATGACCGGCCTGACGCTGCAGTCTGTGCGCCGAACCTATCCTGTTGAATATGAGGTGGCGCGCACTGCGCTGGCGCTACTCCGCGCCGCGCTCGGCGTATCGCTGCCCGAAAGCGAAACCGATGTGCTGGCCGTGCTGCTGGCTAACGCCGAAGCCCTGCTCAGCGATGGACAATCAAGCGTTGGCATTGTTGTCGCGGCGCACGGACGTGGTATCGCGGCCGGACTGGCAGAGCTGGCAAACACGTTGGTGGGCGTGAATAGCGTGCGCTGGGTAGAACTGACACTGGACGAAACGCCCGAAGAACTGCTGGCCAAGGTGATTCACTGGGTGCAGGTGGCCGACCAGGGCAGCGGCGTACTCTTACTGGTCGATTTCTCCTCGCTGCTGTCACTGGGCGAACTGATTTTGCGGCAGACGGGCACAGAGGTGCGGGCGATAGCAGGAGTCTCGGCCCCTCTGCTGGTGGAAGCAGTGCGTAGAGCACAGCGCACCACACACTTGACGATCGACCAACTGGCGGTCAGCCTGACCCACCCCCGCACCGGTGATGAGCGCGCCAGCAGCGACCTCTCAGGCGAAGAGGAGCGGATCTTGTTCCAGGAGCGTCCCGCGCTAAATGGACATCAAGAGAACAGTTCCGCAGACATCATGCACGCAAAACCACTGCCGCGCGTGATCCTCTCCGTTTGCCTGACCGGTTTCGGAAGCGCGACCAAGATTGCCGAACTGATCGAAGAGCACATGCCTGGCCTGCGCCAGCAAGGGGTAGAGATCATCTGCATGGATATCAGCCTCTCGAGCAAAACATCAGACGAAGTGCAGCGGCTGGTAGGCAACCGGCACGTGGCAGCAGTGGTGGGAACCATCAACCCTCATCTTGAGAGCTATCCATTTATCGCCCTGACCGACTTCCTCTTCGGGGATGGCATTGCGCGGCTGCGCACCCTGCTGGGCGAAACGCTGATCGACCCGGCCTTGCTCAATCCCTCGGATGGAAAGCAGGAGACCGTTTTCAACGCGCCTCCCGTAAAAAATACGCTGGTTTTCACGCGGCGCGCCGATCTCATGCGCGAGATTTCTTTGACGCTCAGCCAGCGGCTCATATTCCTTAACCCGGTGCGCGTCATGCCACTGATTGAACGCATGATTGAGCTAATCGAAGTTGAAGTGGGTGAAACATTTGAAATAGAGGTGCTGGCGGGCTTAATTTTACACCTGGCTTGCATCCTGGAACGCAGCACACAACCACGCGGCATGTTGGTGAGCGAGACGGTGCGCACACAGGTAGAGCAGCTTTTCGCGCGCGAACTGAGCATTTGCCACCGCGCCTTGCACATTCTCAGCGCCCAGATCGCCCGTCCTATACCAGATGAGGAGGCGTATAACATAGTTGGTATCTTGCGCCAGGTCGATATCTTTATTCTGGAAGGCAATTAGGCGGGACAACCGGGTGAAGTGTGCTAAGTGTGTAGCACACATATTGGCATGAATATTGCGACTTCTTCAGAGTGTACCCGAAGAGTGCTGAGGTTAGTTTGCGGCTGGCAACCATCCGACTGCGAATAACTATCGACGCTCATGGGGGGAGTTGCTATGTTACGGGTAATTATCGTTTGCAGTTGGGGCATGTCTACCAGCTTGCTGGTTGAAAGTATGCAGAAAGCAGCCGCCCTGATCCACATTACATTGATCATCGAGGCTCTAAGCGCGGGAGAGTTTGCCGCCAGGGTCGAAGAGTGCGACGTGGTATTGATCGCGCCGCAGATTCGCCACCTGCGCAAAAGCATTGAAAAGCTGGCGCATTCTGTGGGCAAGCCGGTTGCATTGATCGAGCCGTTTCACTACGCAACCATGAACGGAAAGGCTGTACTGGAGCAGGCGCTTCACCTGCAAACCAGCGCGCGGGAAGGTACAATGTAAGAATGAGCGCGATGATTGAGCGCGGCAGCGCCTGGGTCGAACGCTTTCTCGTTCCGCCGCTTGGCGCGCTGGCGAGCAATGTCTATTTGCAGGCCATCCGCGATGCGTTCATTATATTTACCTTGCCGCTGATCCTGGCGGGCAGCCTGTTTCTAATCGTCGCCAACCCGCCCATCAAGGCGCTGGCGGACCTGATTGCACCTTACCACTACGCTATACTGGTACCATTTCAATTGTCGTTCGGCATCATGGCGCTCTTCCTGGCCTTTGGTGTGGCCTACAGCCTGGCGCAGTATCGACGCACAGAACCTGTGCAGCCCGCAGTGCTGGCAATGGTGCTTTTCCTGATCGCCTCCTTGCCGGTGAGCGACCTGACGAACCTGAAGCTGGGCGATGTTTTACCCTACTTAGGTGGTGAGGGCTTGCTGGTCGGCATCTTGATCGGTATCCTGACCACCGAGGTCGTGCGGCGCTTTCGTGGTTCGCGTTTTACCATCCGTCTGCCCAAGAGTGTGCCGCCAAACGTCACGCGCGCTTTTGAAGCACTGGTGCCTGCTATACTGTTGATAACGCTGGTATGGAGCATAGAATGGTTCGTCAGCGCACACAGCGGTCTGGTAACTGATGCCAATGGTCACAGTAAAGTCCAGCAATTGACCTTGCCCATCCTGCTGATGCGAGCCTTCCAGCCACTGGTGCTGGTGCAGGACAGCTACCCGGCGGCGCTGCTGGAAATCGTCCTGATGATGTTGCTCTGGTCGGTCGGCATTCATGGCATGAACGTGGTCACCGCCATTGCTCTGCCGTTCTGGCTAAGCACGCTGACCCTGAATGCAACGGCGCACGGACACGGCATTGTGACGGAACCGTTTTTCCATATCTTCGCCCATCTCGGCGGTTCTGGCGCAACCTGGCCCCTGGTGATCTACATGCTGCGCTCTCGCTCGGCGCAGTTACGCACCGTCGGCAAGGTGGCATTAGGACCTGCGGTATTTAATATAAATGAGCCGGTAACATTTGGTGTGCCTATGGCGCTTAACCCATTGATGATGATTCCGTTTGTGCTGGTGCCTGTCACCATCGTCACCATCAACTATATCGTCTTTGCCGTAGGTCTGGTACATGTGCCGGTCGTGTTGCAGCCTTTCACCGTACCCGTCGGAGTCAGTGGTTTCGTAGCCAGCGGAGGCGACATTAAAGGAAGCCTCCTGCAGTTCTTCGACCTGGCTGTCTCCGCTATCATATACTATCCGTTCTTCAAAGCCTGGGAACGTATCCTCATCGAACGCGAGGGTGCGGCGGCCCGGTCAGAAGAGAAATCTGAGCGTATCGCGGCAGAGGTTCATTAGAAGGGTACACCTTTGCCAGTAGCATAAGAAAGGAGTGTGGTCTAGCGAGTTACAGCATGGACGCTTGTTTCGATCAAGCAGTGTTTTTACCGGTATCCATTTTAGTCTTACGATGCACATCTTTCAACGAGGGGCTGACAATCAACACCCACGAAAGGTGTTACGCAGGAGGACAAGCAAACGATGAAACTATTTGGTCTACCAGGCAAGAAATTTGCCTCAATTGTTAGCATAGTCGTACTCAGCAGTCTGCTGTTGGCGGCATGCGGCAGCTCCAACGGCGGCGGAACTACTATCAATGGTAACAACGGAGTCGGGTGTAAAAAGATTGGTGTACTCTTGCCAGAGACGGCCACTTCCGCACGTTGGGACGGCCAGGACAGGCCGGACCTGCAGCGCGATATCCCGGCTACGCTCTCCGGCGCGACCGTTGACTACTCCAACGCGCAAGGCAGCGCCGACCAGCAGAAGACCAATGCAGACGCAGCCCTGACGAAGGGCGACTGCATCCTGATAGTAGCCGCGAGCGACAGCGTCAAGGCCGCCGCCATCGTGGCCGAAGCGAAGACCGACCATGTGCCCGTGATCGCTTATGACCGTCTGATCCAGTCCAACGACCTGGCCTACTACGTCTCCTTCGACGGCGTAGCAGTCGGCAACCTGCAGGGCCAGTATATCGTCGATCACTACAAGACCTATGTCACCCCTGGTCACATCAACACAGTGATGATCAAAGGCTCGCAGACCGACAACAACGCCATTCTCTTCGCTAAAGGCGCGCACGAGAAGCTCGATCCGCTGTTCGCCAGTGGCGTGCTGAAGAACGTTTATGAGCAGTACACCCCCGGCTGGGACAACCCGACCGCGCAGACCGAAATGCAAGCTGCGTTGACCGCGAACAACAACAACATCCAGATCGCCTATGTCGCTAACGACGGCATGGCGGGAACGGTAATTGCCGCGCTGAAGCAGCAGCATCTCAATGGGAAAGTGTTGGTCACCGGCCAGGACGCCACCATTGCCGGTCTGCAGAACATCCTGAAGGGCGATCAGACCATGACCGTCTTCAAGGACATCTCGCTTGAGGCCCAGGCAGCAGCGAATGTGGCGGCTGCTATTAGCAATGGCACCAGCACTTCCAGCCTGACCAATGGCGCGACCACGGCTACGCAGGGCGGAGCGAATATCCCGTCCGTGCTGGAGACCCCGCAGGCCATCGACAAAGCCAACGTCATGGCGGTGATCACCGCTGGCTTCGCTACCCTCGCTGACGTTTGCCAGGGGTTGCCATCAGGCACTGGCGGCATCTGCCCGTAGTCTCAGTTCTTTTATCCGTGTATAGCTCACCTGGCGTCCACAGAACGCCAGGTGATTTACATCTATCACATTACTATTCCAGGTGGTATACTGCATTCAGTTTTTTCACTCCTGTTTTTATTTTTTACCGTATTTAGATTGGAGGATCGAATGGCCGAAAATAGTACTCCCTCGGTCGATGACACTTCTTCTCCTCAACGGGCCATGCTGCGGAGCGAACCCCGCCTGCGCATGAAAGGCATCGGCAAATCCTTCGGCGCTGTGCGCGCGCTTTCCGGTGTTGATTTTGAGGTCTATGACGGTGAGGTCGTCGGTCTGGTAGGTGATAACGGCGCAGGCAAATCTACCCTCATCAAAACCATAAGCGGCGTCGGGCCCGCCGATGAAGGCGAGATGTTCGTCCAGGGACAGCCAGTTAAAATCACCAATCCCAATGCTGCCACCCGCCTGGGCATCCAGACAGTGTACCAGGACCTGGCGCTTTGCGATAACCTGGACGTGGTCGCCAACCTCTTCCTCGGACGCGAAGAACTCGCGCCTCTACGCGGGTTAAAAGAGAACGACATGGAGAAACAGGGATTGAGAGTTCTGAAAACGCTGGATGTGAAGCTTCCCTCTATCAGGGCCGTCGTCGCGCAGCTCTCCGGCGGACAGCGACAATCCATTGCGGTCGCAAAGTCTATCCTGCGCAACGCATCCATCGTGTTGCTCGACGAACCTACCGCTGCTCTCGGTGTGGCACAGACACGCCAGGTACTCCAACTCATTCGCCGCCTGCGCGATCAAGGATTGGCAGTGGTCGTGATCTCCCATAACCTGGCAGATGTGTTTGAAGTCGTTGACCGGGTGATTGTCCTGCGTCTTGGGAAACGTGTTGGCACCTATGTGGTAAAAGACACCACGCCGGAACAGGTCGTGGCGGCTATCACCGGCGCGGAATTTGGCCAGCTATTAGAAGCAAATGGTAATGGAGGACATTGACCAATGAGTGACATTATTGAAAACACCCCGGGTGCCGACTCAACTTCCGTCGAGGAGTCCCACCCTGCTTCGGCTGTAGAAGCGCCATCATACATACAGCGTCGAAACATAGGTCAACTGCTGCGTGGTGATCTTGGCTTTATCCCCGTGCTCGTTACGCTTATTATCATAATGGTCTTTTTCCAGCTCATTACCAACGGCCTCTTTTTTAGTAGGGAAAACCTCACAAATTTGTTTTTGCAAACAGCTCAAATTGGCCTTGTCGGCCTGGGGGTCATCCTGGTGCTGCTGCTTGGTGAAATCGACCTCTCGGTCGCCGCTGTCAGCACACTCTGCGGCGTAGTCATGGGTGTGCTTTCGGAACGGGTTGGACTGCCACCCTGGCTCTCCATTCCAGGCGCGCTGCTGGCTGGGGCGCTGGCAGGCTTCATCAATGGCTATTTCATCGCGGTGCTGCGTATCCCCTCGTTCATTGTAACGCTGGCAGCCTCCATCAGCTATTCAGGCTTGCTTATCACCCTGCTCACCGGGCAGGCTACGCTCCAAATCAATAACACTTTCATTGACAACATCGCCGGTACTCCGACCAGTTACTTCCCCGACGCTCTTGGTATCGGCCTGCCTACGGCAGCAGTGCTGCTTTATGTCCTCTACCGCGTCATAAACTATCGCAGGCGTGCCAGTATGGGTTTGAGGAATCCCGGGCTGCCGCAGCTCCTCGCGTACCTCATCATCCCTATTGTGCTTGTTGAAGGAGCGATTATACTATTTGAAAGCAACCACGGCGTTCCCTATTCAACCGGCATTCTTTTCGGCGCTATCGGGCTTTTCTGGATTCTCCTGACGAAAACTTCCTGGGGTCGACATGTCTACGCCGTTGGTGGAAACAAAGAGGCAGCGCGCCGCGCCGGTATCAGTATAGTTGCTATTCAAATTTCCGTTTTCACTCTCTGCTCAGCGCTGGCAGCAGTCGGGGGTATCATCGAGGCCTCATACACCTTCTCTGCATCTACCCAGGTTTCTCCATTCCTGCTACTGAATGCTATCGCAGCAGCAGTGATCGGCGGCGTCAGTCTCTTCGGCGGCAAAGGCTCGGTCTGGTCGCTGGTGCTGGGTATGCTGATTATAGGCAGCCTGTCAAACGGCCTGGCGCTTAAAAACCTGGGAACCGATGCCCTGGAAATCATCGAGGGGTTGGTATTGTTAGCCGCCGTCACCGCCGACGCCGTCATCCGCAGGCTACAAGCACGCACCGGGCGTTGAACACATCCGCAGCATCTTTCAGGCACATTGCAGAGGCGACCTTCGCGGTCGCCTCTGTTCTATTCTGTCTTTAAGAATGGCCGAAGTGCAGGCTGCTTCGTCATAAGAGAGGGTAAATTGGTGTAGTCGTTCACATGTGATGCAACACAATCAAGGAGCTGCCTTTTGTATAAACGTCGCCTGGATGGCTATAATTTGTGGGCCGGGGCCATTATTATAGTTGGAACACTTCTCCGCCTGGCGTTTATTCTCCTGGGCTGGCCCGCCTCTTATAACGACGAGGGAACGCTGGGCTTGATGGCCCTGCACATCGCCTACAAGGGCGCTCACCCACTGCTTTACTATGAACAGGATTACCTGGGTTCGCTTGAAGCCTATCTTGGAGCGGGTTTCTTTCACCTGTTTGGCCCTTCAACTCCCGCGCTGCGGCCTGGCCTGCTTCTGCTCTTTGCGCTCTTCCTCGTCAGCATGTACTTTCTGGCAGCGCTGCTGTATTCAAAATCGCTGGCGCTCGTCACGCTCATTTTTCTGGCCCTGGGGTCGCCAGAGGTTCTCTTGCGGCAACTGATGGCGGCAGGAGGTACGCCAGAATTCATGCTTTTCACAACCCTGCTCCTGCTGCTAACAGCCTGGCTGGCGCTCACAGCCGATCCATCGCGGCATCAGTATAAAGGAACCGGCGACAACAGCATCGCATCTCCCGAAAAGCATCCGGCGCGCCTGTTGTGGCGTCGCATCGCGGCCTATGGAGCATGGGGAGCAATCGCGGGTTTCGACCTCTACAGTCACCTGCTCTGCCTGCCCTTCGTCTTGAGCGCGGGCCTGATGCTTGTCATTTTCTGCCGCAGAGAGCTGCGTTTGCTATCGACTTCGATACTTTTGCTGTGCTTGCTCGTTGGCCTGTCACCGCTGATAATTTATAATGTCACGACGCCCGTCACTCCTCACGAACTCTCACTTTTTACCGGCGCGTTTGGCGGCGGGTATCGCGAGCCAACTTATCTAGCGCCCAAAGGCGGGCCAGGTGCGCAGGCGTTCGTCGCGCCAAAGCCTATCCCGCCGCGTCCCGCGCAACAGGTCGCCGGTACCTTGCTGGTAGGCATCCCCGTTGCCACCAACGGCGCCGCGCTCTGTCCCGTTCCGTCCACCGCTGCCTGGCCCCTGAGCGATCAATCCAGCGCCTACATACGTTTCTGCACGGGCGTGCATGGAGCGTGGGGAGTTGGCCTGGTCGTGCTGTGGCTTATCGCCGCCATCTCCGCGCTCAGGCACTTCATCCAGTACCAGCGTTCCCAGAGGGAAACAGCATACTCGCCAGAACTACACCGCGCATCCATCATCCAGGCATCGCGCCTCATGATCCTGCTGGGGGCGGGTTTGAGCTTGCTCGCCTTCACGCTCTACCCACAGGCCGCCGCCGTCACGCCCTGGATTTCCGCCCGCTATCTCGTCGGCCTCTTGATCGCCATACCCGCCGTACTCTTCCCGCTATGGGAAAAGAAGAATGGTATCATAAAATCCTCGCGCGTGGAGTCAGCGCGAGAGCCAGGGCGACCGCAGGGGTCGCCCCTACAATATACGACGGGAAGCAAGCCGATTCGTAATATTGTAGGGGCGACCCCTGCGGTCGCCCTGGCCCGCTACACCCTGGTACCGTTGGCCCTGGCAGCCGCTTTGCTGGGAACAATCGAGATATTCACCACACAATTACCCGTGGCGCAGGCGAGCAGCCAGAGCCAGCAGACGCTCATCAACCGTCTGCTGCAACTGGGCGCGACGCATATCTACACCGACTACGATGACTGCAACCGTATCGCATTTCTCAGCAACGAACGCATTGTTTGCGCCGTGCTGGATGATGGTTTGCAGCCGGGCCTTGATCGCTACTTCCCCTATCGCGCACTGATAGCGAATGCGCCCAACCCGTTCTATATGTTTCCAACGGGTTCAGTGCAGGCATTTCTATTTGAGCAAAAAGCGTCGGAGCAGCATATTACATATATGAAGTTGGTTATAGGGAGTCATGTGGTGTATGACCCGGCGGAGCGCATTGTAACCTGACCACTATTGCATCTGCTGGTAGAATAAAGCCATGCGAGCAGAGAAACCCCTATCCCATTCTATGCCATAAGAGAGTAGATCAATGCTGCTAACCATCACGACAACCTATCAACCGGCCACGGATCTTGGCTATTTGCTGCACAAGCATCCATCACGCGCCCAATCGTTCTCTCTTTCGTTTGGCAAAGCACACGTATTCTATCCCGAAGCCAGCGTTGAACGTTGCACGGCTGCGCTGCTGCTGGATGTCGATCCCGTGCAGCTCGCGCGTGGGCAGCGCGTGGGTGGTGGGAGCAGTAGGGGCGGGGCCACTCCGCTCGAGCCATATGTCAATGATCGCCCTTACGTCGCATCCTCCTTTCTCAGCGTGGCGCTTTCAGAGGTTTTCGGCACAGCCTTGAATGGTCATTGCGCGTCGCGGCAGGAACTGGCTGAAACGAAGTTGCCCCTCCAGGCGAAACTGGCAGTGCTGCCGTGCCGGGGCGGTGAAGGCTTTCTGAAACGACTTTTTGAACCACTGGGCTATACAGTAACGGCTATACCCCACTTACTGGACGAGAAGTATCCCGAATGGGGCCGTAGCGCCTATTTTACGGTGCTGCTCGAGGCCACCTGCCGCTTGGGCGACCTACTGACTCACCTTTATGTGCTTGTTCCCGTGCTGGATGACGACAAGCATTACTGGATTGGAGATGACGAGATCGAGAAACTATTGCGGCGCGGCAAGGGATGGCTGGAGAGGCACCCGGAGAGAGAGCAGATCGCCTTACGTTACCTGAAACACAAGCGCAGCCTGACCCGCGCCGCCATCGCCCGCCTGATTATCGAGGATAGCCCCGATCAGGATACGCTTGAAGAGAGCGCCGATAAAGAAGAGGAACGCATCGAACGGCCTGTGAGCCTGCATGAGCAGCGGCTAGGCGCGGTTATGGCTGTACTGCGCCAGGTTGGG
>WNFB01004282.1_pt1 | contig 12705 bp, 12 predicted proteins | sample 5400501 | NCBI WGS metagenome assembly WNFB01 (sample SAMN13153341, study PRJNA577476) | soil metagenome | isolation source: 200 cm saprolite under Douglas fir tree site 2 hole 1 | place: USA:California | collected 2015-04-18 | reverse complement strand
CTAAACCGCGCTTGCCCCCACACTCGCGGCCCTGATACCCGGCCTGGAAACTGCGGCCAGGACGGCCCGGACCGAGGAGCTGCAGCAGCAGGCCCGTGAGCTGCTCGCCGACACCTACCAGGCGACGGCCCCGGATGGGTCCCGTCCTGCAGCGCCTACAGGATCACGTCCCTGATCGCCACGGCGCGGGGCCGTGAGGCCCCCGCGCAGGTCGACCAGCGGCCGATGGGGCCGCTGGACGGGCTGCGCTTTATATGCGTTAATTCAGGCATCGTCTTGCCGACCCCGGGCGGGCCGAGCAGCAGCAGGTGATGCCCGCCGGCCGCGCAGATCTCGGCGGCTCGCCTGGCGGTCGGCTGCCCCACCAGCTCGGCCAGATCACGGCCGGGAACCTCCGCCGCCCCCGCCGGGCCGGGACCGCCGCCGTCTGGCGGCAGCGAGCCGCCCTGCCATACCGCCGCGCCCGCCGCGCCGTCCGCCGGGCAGCCGCCGCGCAGCCAGCCGAGCAGCGATCCCAGGCTGTCCGCGGCAAGGACCCGGACGCCAGGAACGAGCGCCGCCTCGGGAGCGCTGTCAGCCGGCACCACGACGGTGCCGAACCCGGCCGCCGCGGCCGCCACCACCGCAGGCAGGACGCCGCGGACCGGGCGGAGCCTGCCATCGAGCCCCAGCTCGCCGATGAACAGCAGGTCCGCCAGGCTCGCCGCGGGCAGGACATCGGCGGCGCCCAGGATGGCCACCGCGATGCCGACGTCGAAGCTGCTGCCGCGCTTGGGCAGGCTGGCCGGCGACAGGCCGACCGTGATCCGGCGCTGCGGCCAGGCTTCCCTGCTGTTGACGATCGCCGCGCGGATCCGGTCCCTGGCCTCGCGGAGCGCGGCATCGGGCAGGCCCACCAGGAGCAGCGCGACCAGGCCGTTCTCGATGTCGGCCTCGATCTCGACCGGGTGCCCCTGGACACCCACCAGCGCGATCGAGTGGGTCCGGGCCAGCGGCACCTAGCCCACCCCCCGGACATGCTCCACGGTAAAGTCGCCGGACTCGGCCCGCAGCACGCCTATGACATCAATGCGGATCTCGTCAAACAGCACCCCGTGCGCGACCAGCCAGCGGACAGCAAGCCTCCGCAGCCGGTTCCGCTTCTGCCGGGTGATGGCCTCAAGCGGCGTGCCGTACCTGACGCCAGAGCGGGTCTTCACCTCACAGACAACCAGCGCACGGCGCTCGGCCGCCACGATGTCGATTTCGCCTTCGGCGCACCGCCAGTTCCGGTCGAGTATCCGCAGGCCGGCCCGCTGCAGGTACTCGGCAGCCAGCTGCTCGCCCTGCTTGCCCAGGACATCCTTGGCATTCAAGCCACACCACCTCCGGCTCCGACGCTGCCGGATTCGGGGGGTGCCTGGCTTACGCGCGCCAGATGCTGTGGAGCAGGCAGCGAGCACGCGGCCTGCTGTGGATGACGGGCGCGGACTGTCGGTCCGGCCGGCTTAGATGCCCGACCGCGGCTCAGGTGACTGTCCGCCGGCTTTCGTGCCCGACCGCGGCTCAGGTGACTGTCCGCCGACTTTCGTGCCCGATCGCGGCTCAGGGCCTGTCCTGCCGGTTGTCACGCCGGCTGCGAGCCTTGCCGCCCCGGCCAGCCGGGGGCCCGCCCGGCGGGCACGCTGCGGTCGTCAGGAGAAGCCTTGCTCCTTCTCGTCGGGCAGCTGCAGGTCGCTCTTGGCGAGTTCCTCGATGTTGACGTCCTTGAAGGTGACTACCCGTACATTCTTAACGAACCTCGCGGGGCGGTACATATCCCACACCCAGGCATCCTGCATGGTGACCTCGAAGTACACCTCGCCGTTGTCGGCCGTCCGGACGTTGAGTTCCACCTGGTTGGTGAGGTAAAACCGTCGCTCGGTCTCGACCACGTGGCTGAACAGCCCGACGACATCGCGGTACTCGCGGTAGAGCTGAAGCTCCATCTCGGTCTCATACTTCTCGAGATCTTCCGCGCTCATGCTCTCCCCTCCTGACCGGCCCGTTGCCGGGGGCACGGCCGGCGATCAGGTCAACCATAGGGCCATTCTCCTCCAGTATCGGCCGGGGTTCCCGGCCGCACCACCGGACCACATGACGCTACCCGCCTGGCTGACCTGCGATCGCCCATTCCCGGCTCTGCGCCCCGGCTCGCGTCCCGGCTCGCGCCCCGGCCCGGTCGGCGATTGCCCCGATCACGTTTGCAAAGGAGTAACGATGCTCCGGGCAGGGGCCGTACGCGGCAAGCGCGCCCATGTGGGCGCGGGTGGAATAGCCCTTGTGCGCGGCGAAGCCATAGGCCGGGTAGCGCGCGTCCATGCCCGTCATGATCCGGTCCCTGGTGACCTTCGCCACCACGGATGCCGCGGCCACGCAGCCCGCTACCTCGTCCCCCTGCCACATGGCCAGGGCGGGAACGGCCAGGCCCCGCACCGGGAAACCGTCCGTGAGCACGTAGCCGGGCCGGCAGTTCAGCCCGGCAAGCGCGCGCCGCATACCGGTCAGGTTGCAGACGTGCAGGCCTAGCCTGTCGATGTCAGTGGACGGGATCACCACCGCGTGCCAGGCGACGGCCGATGCCATCACCTGCAGGTAGGCGACCTCGCGAGTGGCCGGCGACAACGCCTTGGAGTCCGCGAGCTCGGTGAGACCGGACAACCTTCCCGGGTCGAGGATGACCGCGGCGACCACCAGCGGTCCGGCGCAGGCGCCACGGCCCGCCTCGTCAATCCCGGCTACCGGCGACAGGCCCGCCCGCGCCAGGACGCGCTCGTACCCCGCGAGCCCTGCGGCCCGCCGGGGCGTAAGGCCGGGATGCCGCCATTGTGACGCGGGCATGGCCTCACCGCGGCGCCCGGCGCCGCCGGCGCCCGCGCACCCGCCGCCGCACCTGCCGCTGGATCCAGGTAACCGGGAGTGCCCCGGCAAAGCCAAGCTCAAGCGGGAGATACGGGGCCGTCGGCGTGAGTGCCACATCCTGGCCGACCACCGCGGAGCCGGCCGCGGCAGCCTTCGCGCTGTCAATGCCCGGCTGTCCGAACGTCGCCGGAATAGGCAGGATGCGCCACCTGCTCGGCGGCCAGACGATCATGAACGCCCGCCCGACCACCTGGCTCTCGGGAATCGTCCCGCCGCCCGGGAAGCTGAGGTGGCCCCGCGAGTCGTAGGAAACGAGGCGGTGATCGCCCATCACCCACAGCCGGCCTGGCGGCACGGTGATGCTGAAATGCGACGTCGATGGCATATCGCCCGGATAGAGGTAGGACTTCTCGCGCAGCGGGACGCCGTTGACGGTGACGAGGCCCGAGGTGCAGCAGGCCACATGATCACCCGGCATCCCGATTACCCGCTTGATGTAGTCCTGCTGCCCCGGTGCGGTGCCGAACAGTCCCACGATCGAGCGGAACAACGGGAGCACCGCCGCGTCGTACAGCCGCACCAGCGGGTCCGAACTGGACTTGGTGACCGGGGGGAGCGCATTCCACGAGCCCGCTCCGTTGAAGACGATGACATCGCCCGGCTGAATAGAGCGAAAATGATAGACAAGCTTGTTCACGAGCACCTTGTCACCGACGTTGAGCGTGTGCTCCATCGACGGCGAAGGTATGTAGAAAGCCTGGACGACAAAACTCTTGATGAGGAGCGCGATAACGAGGGCGATGACGATAAGTACCGGCAGTTCGCGCCAGAACGATCTGCCCTTCGCGCGTTCCGGCGCTGTTCGCTTGGCGTCCTGGCCAGCGTCCGCCGCGTCCTCACTGCCAGGCGCTCCCTGAGGTGCCTGGACCGGCCCTGGCGGCTCCGCCCCCGGTGCCTGGCCATCTGGCGGGGCGCCGGCACTGCCCCGCTTACCGTCATGGCCCGTCTCGGTCAAGGCCCAGTCATGGGTGCTCTGATCATCCATCATCGCATTCGAGCCTAGCCCGGCCGGTCGGCATTATCGATGGCAGTGCCGCAGGATGCGGCGAGCCCGCGCGCGATGATCCCGCCGATATTGCCTTTAACCGAGCAGAACATCCCGTATCACCCTCGCGTTCTCCGCGCGGCCGGCCATCCGGTCACGCAACCTGGTATCCGAGGGCGCCCGCTCAGCGCAGCCGCGGAAATTGCCGTCCAGCGGCTCCCTGGCGGCTCCGGTTCCCGGCCGTGCCCGGTCACCGGTCGTGCGCGCATTCCTAGCGTGCCGATACGTCGCGGCGTTCCCTGATCCTGGCTGCCTTGCCGCGGAGCGATCGCAGGTAGTAAAGCTTGGCCCGGCGCACCCGGCCGCGAGTGACTACCTCGATCTTGTCGAGGGACGGGCTGTGCAGCGGGAAGGTCCGTTCCACCCCCACGCTATAACTGATCTTGCGGACGGTGAAGGTCTCGCGCGCGCCGCCGCCCTGGCGGCGGATGACGACACCCTGGAAGACCTGAATCCTGGACCGGCTGCCTTCCACGACCCGTACGTGCACCTTGAGAGTGTCGCCGGGGCGGAACTCAGGGATGTCCGAACGGATCTGTGCCTGCTCCAGCTCGGCAATGGCGGTGTGCATCGCTGTGGTTCCTCAGTCGTTCATCACGCGCACGCCTGCAAGAGCGCGGCTTCGGTCTCTTCGGCGGAGGCGGCGGCCCCCTGGCACGCCCCGGCTGAGTCAGCCTATGCGAGGCGGCGGCTTTCAGTGTGCCACATCTTCGCCGCTGACCGGAAAGCCAGCCTCGAGGAGCAGCTGCCTGTCCCGGGCGTCGAGTCCGGCCGGCCCGGACGGGGCGGCAGAGTCGGCTACGCCGATCCGCCCGGCGGCGAGCCTGGCAGCAAGATCGGGCCGGTTGGCGGCCGTCACCCGCAGCGCGCAGTCGCGGCGCCACCTGGCAATGGCCGCATGGTCCCCGGACAGCAGCACCGGCGGCACCGCGCGCCCGCGCCAGACTCGCGGCCTGGTATAGACCGGTCCCTCGATAAGCCCGGCCATCGGCCCGCCGCCGCCGCCGAACGAGTCATCGGCCGCGGACTGCGCGTTGCCCATGACTCCGGGAAGCAGCCGACTGATCGCCTCCGTCATCACCAGCACGGCGGGCTCCCCCCCGGCCAGCACATAGTCGCCGATACTGACCTCGTCGACGGGCATCCTGCCGCGGGCATCCTCCACCACCCGGGCATCGATCCCCTCGTACCGGCCGCAAGCGAAGATCAGCCGCGGCTCGCCTGCGTACCTGGCGGCCATCCGCTGGGTAAAGGGCAGACCGGACGGGCTAGGCACTACGAGCCTGGCCGGGCCGGCCAGCGGAACGACGGCATCCAGTGCCTCGCCCCATGGCCCGGGCTTCATGACCATGCCAGGGCCGCCGCCGTAGGGCGCGTCATCCACCGAGTGATGCGCGTCGCTGGCCCAGTTCCGCAGGTCGTGCACGCGGAAGACGATGTCTCCGCGCTGCGATGCCTTGCCGATCAGCGAGACCCCGAGCGGTCCGAAGTACTCGGGAAAGATCGTGATGATGTCGATGCGCAGGGCGGCACCTCCTCCCTTGCCGAGCGCCGGCCAGCCCTAGCCGCCGACGCCCGGCTCGAGCAGTCCCGGTGGGGGATCGATGACCAGCCGTCCGGCCGCGATGTCGACCTCGGGCACGATCGCCGCAACGAACGGGACAAGCGCCTCCGGCGATGGCCCTGCCACGGCCTGGACGACCAGCAGGTCCTGGCCATGATGCAGGACATCGCTGACGGTACCGACCAGATCGCCCGCCGTCGTCAGGACCTGCAGCCCGATCAGATCATGATCGTTGAACTCGTCCGGATCCTCCGGCGGGCCCACCTCGGCCGAGTCGACCACGAGCAGGGTGCCGGTGAGACTCTCCGCGTGACTCCGGTCGGCCGATCCCGCGAAGCTGACGAGCAGCCGCCCCGAATGCCACCGCGATGACACCACCGTCAGCGGGCCGCGGGCGGCGGGCTCCGTCGCCAGGACTGAGCCCGCCGCGAATCTCAGGTCCGGTTCGTCGGTGCGGACCTGCACGGTCACCTCGCCGCGAATTCCGTGCGGCCTGCCCACCCGGCCGACGACTAGCTGCATGTCCGGCTAGCGGATCTCGTCGACATCCAGCAGGTCGACCCGGACATAGAGGTTGCCGGCCAGGGACCCGATCACCGTCCGCAGCGCCCTGGCGGTGCGACCGCCCCGCCCGATGACCTTGCCGAGGTCCTCGGGATGAACGCGCACCTCAAGTGCCCGGCCCCGGCGCAGCCCGCGGCTTTCGACCCGGACATCGTCGGGGTATTCGACGATGCCCTTGACCAGGTGCTCCAGGGCCTCCTCGAGCACGTCAGTCTCCGCTCCCCGGCTGGCCGGCTGGCTCATCGCCGGCCGGCCCGGCGGCGACCTTGGCGTCCGCCGCCTTCGCCGTGTCAGCGGCCTTGGCGTCACCCGCCTTCGCCTTCTCCGGCTGATCAGCAGCCTTGGCGTCCGCCGCCTTCGCCGTGTCAGCGGCCTTGGCGTCACCCGCCTTCGCCTTCTCCGGCTGATCAGCGGCCTTTGCCTGCCTGGCCGGCTTGTCGGCCTTGGCGGACGAGGCTTGCTTCGCCGCGGGCTCCGCCTTGGCGGACGAGGCTTGCTTCGCCGCGGGCTCCGCCTTGGCGGCGTCGCCAGGCTTCCCCTTCGCCCGCCCCTTGGGGCTGGCAGCCGCGTCGCCGAGCGTCTCCTGCACAGCGGCGGCGAAGATTTCCTTCCGGTCCGCCTTGGGCACCGCCATCTTCAGCGTGCCCTCGGTGCCCGGCTGGCCCTTGAACTTCTGCCAGTCGCCGGTGATCTCGAAAATCTTCCTGACCGGGTCGGTGGGCTGCGCCCCAACGGACAGCCAGTGCTGTGCCCGCTCCGAGTTGACCTCGATGAATGAGGGCTCGGCTTTCGGGTGGTACTTGCCGATCTCCTCGATCGCCCGGCCGTCCCGCTTGGTGCGCGCGTCGGCAACGACGATCCTGTAATAGGGCGCCCGGATCTTGCCCAGGCGCTTCAACTTGATCTTGACAGCCACGGCTGTGGTCTTCTCCCAGCGGATTCGGGTGCGGGCGGCAAGGATGCCGGGTGGGGACCGGCCGTGCCGCCCGGATGGGCGCGGCCCAGCGAGTCAGAGAGGGTCTCGCCGTGCCGACAGTTGCGGTCACATTGTGCCAGACACTTTCCGCTGGAGCGTAATTACCGTCCGGACCCGGCCGGCCGGCTACCTGCCCTTTTTGCCCTGCCGACCCCGACGGCTCGGCGCCGGCCCGCGGAATCCGGGCGGGAGGTTCGGCGGCGGGCTGCCCGGTCCGCCCTGTCCTGGAGCCGGCATCCGGAACGTCCGGTTCCCGCCCGGAAGGCCGCCGGGCAGGCCGCCCGGGATGCCGCCGGGCAGGCCGGGGAATCCGGCGGGTCCGCCCGGCAGCGCGCCTGGAGATCCATTTCCGGTCCCGGCCGGCTGGCCGCCGGCGGGACGGCCGCCAGGGGCACCACCGGGACGGCCGCCCTTCGGCTTCTTCTTCGCCTTCTGCTTCCCGGCCTTCTGCCCGCGCCGCATGCCAGGGATTCCTGGCATCCCCCCGCCCATCATCTGGCGCATCATCTTCTGGCCCTCAAGGAACCGCATGATGAGGCTGTTGACCTCGCCGACTGTGACACCGGCGCCGCCCGCGATCCTGGCTCGCCGGGAACCATTGATGATCTTCGGATTGCGGCGCTCGGCGGGCGTCATCGAGTTCACGATCGCCGCCGCGCGGTCCAGATCCTTGTCGCTGACCTGGCTCAGCGCCTCGCGGTTCTGGGCCGCGCCGGGGAGCATGCCCAGCAGGTTTCCGATCGGCCCGAGCTTTCGCACCATGGCCAGCTGCTCGACGAAATCCTCCAGGGTGAAGCCCTCGCCGGAGGCCAGCTTCCCGGCCATTGCCGCGGTCTGGTCCTCGTCGAAGGTCCGCTCTGCCTGCTCGATCAGGGTCAGGACATCCCCGAGGTCGAGGATCCGCGAGGCCATCCTGTCGGGATGGAAGAGGTCGAAGTCCTCGAGTTTCTCGCCCGCTGAGGCAAACATCACAGGACGGCCGGTGAGCTGCGCGATCGACAGCGCGGCGCCGCCCCGGGCATCGCCGTCCAGCTTGGTCAGCACCACGCCGTCATAACCGACGCCGTCGAGGAACGCCTGCGCGGTGATCACCGCGTCCTGGCCGATCATGGCGTCAACCACGAACAGGATCTCGTCCGGGTCAACCGCGTCCCTGATGGCGATGGCCTGGTGCATCATCTCGTCGTCGATGCCCAGCCGCCCCGCGGTGTCGATGACCACGATGTTGTGCAGGCGGTGCCGCGCCTCTTCCAGTGACCGGCGTGCTACCTCGACCGGATCTCCGACGCCGTTACCGGGAAAGGGGGCGAACACGGGCACCGACGCGCGCTCGCCGAGTGCCTGCAGCTGCTGCACGGCATTGGGCCGCTGCAGGTCGGCGGCGGCGAGCAGCGGGGTATTGCCTTGCTCACGCAGCCACAGCGCAAGCTTGGCCGCGAGCGTGGTTTTGCCCGAGCCCTGCAGGCCGGCGAGCATGATCACCGTTGGCGGCACCTTGGCAAAGCGCAGCCGCCGGGTTTCGCCACCCAGGATGGCGATGAGCTCCTCGTTGACGATCTTGATGACCTGCTGGGCGGGGTTGAGCGCGGCGGCGACCTCTTCGCCGGACGCACGCTCCTTGACCCGGGCGATGAAGGCCCTCACAACCGGCAGCGCAACGTCGGCCTCGAGCAGCGCGATCCGGATCTCACGGCAGGTGGCATCGATGTCGGCTGCCGACAGCCGCCCGTGCCCGCGCAGTGCGGAGAAGACCTGGGTGAGCCGGTCGGAAAGAGTCTCGAACACGTGTAGTTGCCGTTCTCGCGCAGGTGCCAGGGTCAGCGGCGCCAGGTGCCGGCAATCGTCGCGACTGGATTGCGCAGTTGCCTCGCGCCCGGCTGGCACGGCACACCTGAGAGCCGCGCTCGCCACTGCCAGGCTATCGTCTCCAACGGCGAGGCCGGGCGAGTGCGGCGAGCCGGCCGCGCGACCAGGTCAGGAAGATGACGCAAACGAACGCCCCGGCCCCGGCAGCTGCCCGCGCGACAGCGGCTAGGTTCCGAGGATGGCGTCCACGAATGCCTCGGGCTCGAACGGCGCCAGGTCGTCGGGGCCCTCGCCGAGGCCGACGAGCTTCACCGGCACGCCAAGCTCGCGCTGCACGGCGATCACTATCCCGCCCTTGGCGGTGCCGTCCAGCTTGGTCAGCACGATCCCGGTGACATTCACGGCCTCGCCGAAAACCCGGGCCTGCCGAAGGCCGTTCTGCCCGGTGGTCGCGTCGAGCACGAGCAGCACCTCGTCCACCGCTGCCTGCCGCGAGATCACGCGCTTGATCTTGCCAAGCTCGTCCATCAGCCCGGTCTTGGTATGCAGCCTGCCTGCGGTGTCCACGATGACGGTGTCAACGCCGAGCTCGACGCCCTCCTTGACAGCCTCGAAGGCGACGCTCGCGGGGTCAGCACCCGCCCGGTCGGAGCGGACGACCCTGGCTCCGACCCGCGTCCCCCAGGTTTCCAGCTGGTCGGCGGCGGCGGCCCGGAAGGTGTCAGCCGCGCCGAGCAGCACGGTGCGGCCGTCACCGACGAGCACTCGGGCGAGCTTGCCGCAGGTAGTGGTCTTTCCAGTGCCGTTGACCCCGACGACGAGCAGTACCGCAGGCCGGTTACCGTGCCTGCTGGCATGCAGCGAACGGTCCATGTCCGGGCCGATCGCGGCAATGAGCTGAGCCCGCAACAGCGACCGGACGTCGGCAGTGCCCTGGCTGCCGGCCACCTTGACCTCGGTGCGGAGGTCCTCGACCAGCTGGCGCGCCGGGCTCACGCCCATGTCGGCAGTGATCAGCGTGTCCTCGATCTCCTGCCACGTCTGGTCGTCGAGACCGGCGCGGGAAAGCAGGCTGAGCAGTACCGAGCCGAAGGCGGACTGGGACCTTGCCAGTCTGCCCCGCAGCCGGACCAGCCTGCCTGCCGACGGCGGTGGCGCTTCTACTGGCGGCTGCTCCGTCGCTGGCACGGCGTCGATGCCCGGCGGCAACGTTGTCACGCCAGCCTCGGCCCGGCTCGCCGTCGCTGGGTCAGCGCGATCTTGCAGGCCAGTGCGGCCAGGACGGTCCGTGACCCGGGCCGGCGGCCGCCCGCTACGGCGGGTCCGGACAAGCAGCAGGCTGCCCGTGGCGGCGAGCACGACGGCGAGCGCGATGATAAGAATCAGGTATGCCATGACCGCCCTAGTCTGGCAGATCTTCCAGGCTCAGGCGCTTTCGCGTTCCCGCAGCCGCTGGCTGATCACCGTGGACACGCCGTCTCCCCGCATGCTGATCCCGTACAGCGAGTCAGCGACTTCCATGGTCCGCTTCTGGTGCGTGACGATGATCAGCTGCGAGCTTTCCCGCAGCTCATCGAAGATCTGCAGCAGCCGCTGCAGGTTCGAGTCGTCGAGCGCTGCCTCGACCTCGTCAAGGACATAGAACGGCGAGGGCCTGGCCTTGAATATCGCGACAACGAAGGCGATCGCGGTCAGCGCGCGCTCGCCGCCGGACAGCAGCGACAGGCGCTTCACCCTCTTGCCCGGCGGTCTCGCCTCGAAGTCGATGCCGGTGCTGAGCATGTCGTCGGGCTCGGTCAGCACCAGCCTGCCCTCGCCACCGGGAAATAGCGCGCCGAAGATGTGCTCGAACTCCCTTGCGGTGTCCGCATAGGCGGCGGCGAACACCTGCTGGACCCGGTCATCGACCTCCTTGATCACCGTCAGCAGGTCGCGGCGGGTCTTTTTCAGGTCCTCGAGCTGGGTGACGAGGAAAGCATGCCGCTCTTCGAGCGCCGCAAATTCCTCCAGCGCGAGCGGGTTCACCTTGCCGAGCTGATCAAGCAGGCGCTGGGCGGCCTGCGCCCGTCGCTCCTGAGCGGCCCGGTCATACGGCAGCCGGGGCTGGCTCTCGTCAGCTTGCGGTACGCCGATCTGCGGGCCGTACTCCGCGGTGAGCGTTTCGGCGTTCACCGCGAACTCATCGACCGCGCGGGCAGCGATCTGCTCCAGCCGCATCCGGCGGGAGGCCCGGGCGATCTCCGCGCCATGGGCGCTGTCCACCACCTGGTCAAGCTCGCCGGACAGCTCGCGGATCTGCCCCCGGACCGCCTTCAGCTGGTCATCTCGCTGGATGCTGGCCAGTTCGGCAGCCTGCCGGTCGGCGTCCGCTACCGCCCGTGACTGCTCGATGCTGGCCACCGCGAACCTGGCGCCCGACGCCACAGCGCTGGCCAGCGCGGCCTCGCCTTCGCGGCGCACCCGCCTGGCCTCGGCACGCTCTCTGGCCAGCCGTTCCGTGGTGGCCGCCGCCGCCAGGGCATCCGCGCGCCCGGTGATGGCTCGCAGGCGCTCCTCGACGGTCCGCACGTCCAGGCGGGCGTCCATCTCGGCGTTCCGCGCCGCCACGGCCAGCTCAGCAAGGCGTTCGCGGTCGGCCCGCGTCTCGCCCACGGTGGCGGGCGGGGCGGACTCGGCGGCCCTGGCCGCGTCGGCGTCCGCCTCGGCCGCGGCGAGGACGCGCTCAAGCTCGGCCAGCCGGGCCCGGTCGTTCGCGCTGGCGCGCTCGCTGGCGGCGATCCCGGCGGCCAGCCTGCCCGCCTCGTCGCTGGCGGCCCGTGCGGCGCCAGCCAGCGTGCCGAGCCGGCCGGAGATCTCCGCGGCGGCGGCATCTGCCTCCTGCAGCCCGGCCAGTGCCTCAGCCGAAGCCTGCCGGGCGCGATCCTCCTCGTCGGCCGCATCCGCGAGTTCCCGTTCGGCGCGCTGGCAGCTCCTTACCGCCTCGCGCAGGGCTGCGGCGGCCTCCTGCGCGGCCGCGCGCATGCCGATCAGGCTCGGCGCGCCTGCCGATCCGCCACGCGCCCAGTGTGCGCCGATCAGGTCACCATCATTGGTGACCACCCGCAGCTGCGGATGCCGCCGCAGCAGGTCGAGGCCGTCGGCCAGGTCATTCGCGACGACGACCCCGGCCAGCAGTTCCTCGACGGCAAGGGCGAACTCGCCGGGAGCCTTGACCAGGTCCAGAGCGCGCCGCGCCCCGGGCGGCATGGGCACGGGCACGCGGCCTGCGGCGGCCGGCTTCGCGCCCTCTGGCGGCCGGCCGCCCGCGATCACCAGGTCAGCCCGGCCGGCGGCCTCGGTCTTCAGCGCGACGAGGATCGCCGCAGCCTCATCGAGGCCGGAGACCGCAACGGCGGTGGCCGATGCGCCCAATGCCGCGGCGATCGCGTCGGCGGCGCCGTCTTCCACGGTCAGCAGGCCGGCGAAAGCGCCGAGAACGCCCCGGAACCGGTCGCGTGCGGCCAGCAGCACCCCGGTGGCATCCGCGCCGCGATTGACCGCCTCCTCAAGCGCCTCGGCGCGCGCACCCAGGGCGGCGCGCCGGTCGCTGGCCGCATGCTCGGCGGCGCGCCGCGCGGCGACCTTGGCGGCGGCCTGGGCGAGCGCTGCGTTGGCCTGCTCGTGCGCGGCCGCCAGGTCCGCCCTGCCCTCATCGCGGCCGGAGACGAGATCCTGGACCTGCCCGTACTGCTGCTGGGCTCGCTCCGCACGGGACCGTGCCTGCGCGAAGGCCTCCGCCAGGCGGCCAGCCTCTTCCTGCGCGGCCGCTGA
>WNFB01004281.1_pt1 | contig 12705 bp, 7 predicted proteins | sample 5400501 | NCBI WGS metagenome assembly WNFB01 (sample SAMN13153341, study PRJNA577476) | soil metagenome | isolation source: 200 cm saprolite under Douglas fir tree site 2 hole 1 | place: USA:California | collected 2015-04-18 | reverse complement strand
CCTGTATGAGAAAGGCCAGATGGGGATTGCCCGTCGGGCGACTGGCTTGAGAAACCAATGAAACGATTTTGCGTCTCCCGGCACTACCTGTCGGATGGCATAAATGGACCATAATGAAGCAATACAACTGCAGGCGGCAGTCAAGTATGTGCTCGGCGAACTCCCCCCGGTCCAGCGGGAGGAGTACGAGGAACATTATTTCGATTGCGCGGAGTGCGGTCACGATCTGAAGGCGCTCGCCACTTTTACGGACACGGCTCGCGACGTCCTGCGCCAGGAGCCTGCCAACTCTGTTGCCAGAGATCCGGTACCGGCGCGTAGTGGGTGGTTCGCATGGTTCCGGCCGATTGTCGCAGTGCCGGCGTTCGCAGCGCTCTTGCTTGTCGTCACCTATCAGAACGTCGTCACGATTCCACGCGCGAGGGAAGAAGCCGCTCTGGGCGCCGCACAAGTATTTACCTCTTCTTTCTCGCTGCAAATGACCAACACCCGTGGCGGCGAGGAAGTAAAGGTTCAGGTCCATCCGAAGGAAAGCTTTGCACTAGATTTCGACTTTACGCCCTCGCTGAGTTTTGAAAGTTACGTGTGCCAGCTCCGGGACGAAGCAGGCCGCTCCCTGCTGCAGGTGAACGTTCCCGGCGCCAGCGCCAACAAAGAGGCCCATCTGGTTGTTATGGGTGGACTCGTTCGGCCTGGAAAGTACAGCTTGGTGTTTTTCGGCGCCTCCGGTTCGCAGGGGCAAGCAACCAGGGACGAAGTCCTGCGCCTCGACTTTGCTATTGAATTCCGACACTAAATGAATGATTATCTCACCCCAAATTAACTAACGGAGGTGTGCCCCATGCCAGCCCCTGTTCACAGAACATATCATTACCACGCTAATGCTCACGTACTGAGCGCCCGTTTCACGCGGCCGATCCAGCATGTAATCGAGGTGCAAGCCGCGACATCGCTGCCAATCATCGGTGGCGTTGGCAGCGCGCGTGTGGAGAACTTCCGCTTCAACGAACACGTGTCGTTTAAGGCCGGCTATTCGCATGTTTCGGGTAGCGAAAAGGAACAGAAAGACAAGATTATTCACACAACGATGGCGACCGCCGCGGTCGAAGGCTTGAACATTCTCGATGTGGTGACGGCCGATCGTATCGTGGCGCGCCTTTCCTCCAGCTACGACCCCGCCGACGAAGAGTCTCGGATTCTTGTCATCGGCAGCAGATTCGAAAACCTGCGTATCGCTGGGCACAAAGTTGAGGTGGAGCTGAACCACGAGTTGGCCCTGAAACTTGACACCTTCGAGGCGGTAAGGAAAGAGTTTGCAAGTAACGCGGATTTCAGGAAAATGGCTGAGGATCCCTTTGGCGGAACGAAACTGCCGAAAACGGTAGAAGCTCACGGGGTGGTATATTGCTCGCTCGTGAAGGACATCCAGCCATCAAAGTGCCCGGGCATCGTGCGTCACGGACACTGTGGGCACGTGTTGGAGGTCCCAGAATTTGGAAAAATCCACCTAGCCGAAATCCTTTTCCAATACGGTCGAAAGACGCTGACCATGGTGCGTGTGGAATTGGGCTCACCCAACGGCGGCGGGATCACAGTCGTATCAGCCGACAGCAACGGGCGACCTCCGTACTAATCTTAAGCTCGTCCCTTTTGATAGTACTCGCCTTGATCATGACCGCCTGCGGTTGCAACCCGCGACCTCAAGTGGTTTACAAAGACGCGCGCATGAAATTAAAGCGGGGCGAACTCAAGCAGGCGCTCGAAGAAACAGAAAGGGCCTTCCGGAGCTACCCTTCCGAAAAGACTGAATGGCACTGGCGTTTCAGAGTCCTAAAGGCTGAAATCCTTGAGCGAGAGGGTTTGGATAATGAGTCGCTGAAGCTGTTGGTAGCAGAACTCCCTACTTCGCTTGCGGCAAGTGAGCTTGCAGTCCAGCGCAAACTCACACAAGGCGTCGCGAGCGCCTGGGGCCAGCGACCAGCTGACGCCAATCGATTTCTAGCAGAAGCAGAGGCTTTAACACTGGAAAATAATCCAGAGCTGCTAGGTGAAGTCACCCTGAAAAAAGGGGTAATCGCCTTTTTGACGGGCGATATCATTGGGGCCAAGACTGCCTATCGGGCCGCTCTCAATATCGTACGTGAACGTAAAGACCCTTTCTTGGAAGCTGCCGCTCTAGGCGGTCTGGGTTTGGTCGCCACGAAGCAAGAACACTACGACGAAGCCATCGACTGGAATCGCGCCGCTCTCCAGATGGCCCATTCTGTAGGCGCGCAGAGTTCTTTGGCTCCGGTGCTTGGAAACATGGGCTGGAGCTACAGAAAGTTGGGCGACTTCGAGAATGCCCTCGAGTTTTACAAGCAAGCGGAAAAGGCGTCGGTACGGAGCGGGCTAGCTGGGGATCAAATTTATTGGCTCACAGGGATCTCGAACGTCTACTACGAATTGCACGACTATATATCGGCAGAAACTGTCTTGAGGCAAGGTCTCGGCCTGGCCCGTACTCAAGATGACAAAGGCACATTGACAGAATTCTTGAACGATCTGTCAGAAATTGCGATAGAAACGGGGCGGATTGATCTGGCGGAGAAGTATTACGAGGAAGCCTCCGAGATCGAGCAAGCCGGGCTGGATCGGACCGGAGTGCTGGAATCGCAACTGGTTCGGGGTCGAATCGAGGGAAGTAAGCATGATTTTGCCAGCGCGGAGAAATCCTTCCAGGGCGTGATTTGGAATCGGAAGGCGGATGCGTCGCAGAAATGGGAAGCGGAAGCACGGCTGGCAAAGGTTTATAGTGATGAGGGGCTGGCGGCGAAGGCAGAGAAGGAGTTCCGGCGTTCCCTCGGATCTATCGAAACGGTTCGCTCATCTGTGCGGTCTGAGGACTTACGATTGTCTTTTCTTTCCGGCGCGATATCGTTTTACAACGATTACATCGAATTCCTGATTTCACACAAGCGGATAGAGGACGCGCTACAGGTCGCCGAGCTCAGCCGGGCTCGAACGCTGGCGGAAGGGTTGGCGTCGGCTACGCAAGCTGCTTCCTTGTCTCCGCGCGACGTTCCGCCGCCGCAGATCGCGCAGAAATTGAAGGCGTCACTGCTCTTTTACTGGATTGGGCAGAACAACTCCTACTTGTGGGTGATCACTCCCGCGAAGCTTACCTATTTCAAGCTGCCGAAAGCCTCGGAGATTGAACCGGTGGTGAAGTGCTATCGAAAGGCGCTTTTGCGCATGCGCGACGCGCAGGACGCCGGCAGTTCGGATGGAAAACAGTTGTATGCGATGCTGGTGGAGCCAGCGAAAAAGCTGATTCCGAAAGGATCGCGTGTTATCCTGCTTCCGGCCGAGAGTCTTTACGGCCTGAACTTCGAGACGTTGATCGTGCCCGACCCACAGCCGCACTTCTGGATCGAAGATGTCACTTTGACAACGGCGAGCTCGCTGACGTTGCTCGGCTCTTCGGCCACGCGCCCCGCAACAAAAGAAAAGAGCCTCCTCCTTGTCGGCAATACTGAGCAGCCCAACGCTGATTTTCCTGCTCTCGCGCAGGCTCCCGCGGAAATGAACAAAATCGAGCACTACTTTCCACACCAGAATCGCAAAGTGCTGGAAGGGAAGCAGGCGACCCCGGCCGCGTACCTCAACGCCAACCCCGAGAGGTTTGCCTATCTCCACTTCGTCACGCACGGAACCGCCAGCCGCACTCGTCCTCTGGAGTCCGCCGTGATCCTCAGCCCGGAGGGCGACTCGTACAAGCTGTATGCGCGCGACATCGTTCAGCATCGCTTGAACGCCAACCTCGTGACCATCTCCGCTTGCAACGGCTCCGGCACGCGCGCCTATTCGGGCGAAGGCTTGGTCGGTCTCTCATGGGCCTTCCTCCGCGCCGGCGCACATAACGTCATCGGAGCGCTCTGGGAGGTAAGCGACGCCTCGACCCCGCAGTTGATGGATGCGCTTTACAGCGAATTGAGCCAGGGCAAGGACCCCGCAACCGCCCTCCGCGACGCCAAGCTGTCCCTCCTCCATACCGCTGACCCCAACTCCGTGTTCAAGAAACCCTTCTACTGGGCCCCCTTCCAGCTCTACGCCGGCTCGTAGTCGATGCTGGTTGACTCCCAAAACGAAGCTGGATTGTGAGGGCAGCAGGGCTGTCATTCTAGCTGAAACGATTTCGCAAGTTTGGACACAACCTTCCATGGAATCGCTATCCCCGGAGAGTCACGTACCCATGAATTCAAACGACAATGCAACGAAGCCAGTTGAGAGCAACCCTATTTCTTCGCAGGGTCTTCCCGAGAAAACTCATTCGGGCGTGCGCGTCGAACCGTGTGAATTCGAAAGCCTTCTGCAGCGCGCCATGGAAATCCTGAGCGCGCGGGCGCGAGGCGCGACGGCGTCCAGCTCTTAAGTGGCGGACTCGGCGGCCATCGCGCGCGCGTCTTCAACCGAATAGCCCACCCCGTGCAGAATTTCGACTGTATGCTCTCCGAGCAACGGCGGCGGCAAACGGTAGCTCACCGGCATGTTTGAAAACCGAATGGGATTCGCGATGCTCTTCGCCGTGCCGATCGCGGGATGCTCGAGCTGCACAATCAGGCCGCGCGCGCGCGTCTGCCGGTCCTCGATCGCCTCGGCAACCGTGTTGATCGGCCCGGCTGGAATGTCCTCCTCTGCAAATTTCTTCAGCCAAGTTACTGCGGGCTTCTGCTGAATGATATTTTGCAGCAGCGGCACGAGCGTTTCCCGGTTCTTGATTCTTAGCGCATTGGTTGCGAATCGTTCATCTCGTCCAATTTCGTCGTGAATGTTCAGCACCCGCACGAATCTCTTCCACAACGCCTCGGTCCCTACCCCGAGGACAAAATACTTGCCGTCGCTGCCGCGGTAGGCTTCGTATGGAACGATATTCGGATGGGCATTTCCCCAGCGCTTCGGAGACACATTCGCGTTCAAGTAACTGCTCCCCGCGTTGGCCAGCCAGGTCAGTTGCGAATCGAAGAGCGCCATGTCGATGAACTGTCCGCGCCCGGTTTTTTCCCGCGCAAAGAGCGCCGCGAGAATCCCCATCGCCGCATACATCCCGCAAGTCATGTCGGCGATCACGATGGGATAACGCAGCGGTGCGCCATCCGGTTCGCCCGTGAGACTCATCACGCCGGCTTCCGCTTGCGCGAGGATGTCGTAACCCGGCATGCCTGCTTTCGGGCCCGTGAATCCGTAGCCGGTGATGCTGCAATAAACGAGCGGCGGATATTTCGCGCACAGGGAATCCGGATCGATGCCGCGCTCTTGCAGCGATGCCCGTGATGGCTGATTGGCGATAAAAACGTCGGCGCTCGCGAGGAGTTTCTGCAAAGCTTCTGCGCCGCGCGGAAGATCGTAGTTGAGGGTGATTGATCGCTTGTTGCGATTGGCCGCAAGATAGTAAGCGGATTCGCCGCCCACAAAGGGCGGACCCCAGCCGCGTGACTGGTCGCCGGTTCCCGGCCGCTCCACCTTGATGACCTCGGCGCCGAAATCGCCGAGCAGCGTGGCGCAATACGGCCGGCCAGCGCCTCCGTCATTTCCACGACGCGAATCGAATCGAGAATCGTTTCCACGGGCCGCGATTATAGCCGACATCGCTCCTTCAGCGCCGTCCGACATCCCATGGTTCATTTCCGCAGACCGATGGATTGCATCCAAAACTTGGTTCGAAGCGCGGGAAGGTTTCCACAGACATGACTCTTGTGCTTTTGGACCCTCCCGGCATAAACTCCCCCGCAGTATTTGTTGTTGCGAGCTGCCCCAACCTTCTGGGGAATTCCCCGGCTCGTGCGAATAGGGGTTGTGATGATTGGGGGAGAGAGAAAATGAGAAAACTGTTGTGTGCCTTCTTTGTCTTGACACTCGCGCTGGGGCTTGCCTCCTCCGGTTGGGGCCAGGCGACGGGCAATTTCTCCGGCACGGTTACTGACCAATCGGGATCGGTCATCTCGGGAGCCAGCGTAACGGCCACTTCGCAGGGCACGGGTGTCTCTCGTGCGTCCAAGACCGATGGCGCTGGCCATTACCTAATCCCCTTGTTGCCGGTAGGAATCTACACCCTACGTGTCGAATTCCAGGGCTTTCGCACGGCCGAGACGAAAGACCAGCGCCTGCAGGTTGATGAGGCGCGCGAACTGGATTTTAGTCTCTCTCCTTCCTCGGTCGCTTCCCAAGTGGAAGTGTCGGCAAACGTCGTAGCCGTAGAGACGACCAATCCTTCCCTCGGCCAGGTCATCACCGCACAGCAAGTGGCGCAGCTTCCTCTGAACGGGCGCGATTTCGTGCAGCTTGCCACGCTCACGCCTGGGACCACGCAGGAAACGAACGCCAGCAGTTTTTTCAACGGCGCGCCAAGCAGCGAGGTATCCGCACGCGGATCGTTTTCCTTGTCGGTCGGCGGGTCGCGTCCCAACAGCACGGATTGGCTTCTGGATGGCAACGACAACAACGAACTGACCGCCGGGGGCATTGGGATTCTGTCTTCGATCGATTCCATTCAGGAGTTTAAAGTCCTTACGTATAACTACTCCGCGGAGTATGGCACGCGCGCCGGCCCGACCGTGCTGGTGACCACGAAGGCGGGAGGTAACGATTTCCACGGATCGCTGTTCGAGTTCTTGCGCAATACCTCCCTGGACGCCAAGACCTTTTTCGCGAAGACGCCGGAAAAGTTCAATCTAAATCAGTTTGGCGGTTCCATTGGTGGACCCATCCGGAAGAACAAAACCTTCTTTTTTCTTGATTCCGAGCAAAAGTTTCAGCGCCAGGGCAGAACGTTTAGGGGAGTGGTCCCCAGTGATGCCATGCGCACCGGTGATTTTACGAAAGATGCCTTTGGGCGGACGAATCCCGTTGGCGCGATCTTCAATCCGAATGTAACTGGAGGGCCCGATTTCCAGTGCGATGCCTCCGGCAATCCAATGCCCCTCAACGGCGCTACTGTTGCCAATCCCGCTGGCAATGGCAGTCAAAATGCCGGCACAGCCTGCAACAAGATTCCCGCAGGCTTGATCAATCCCCTCGCTGTGAAGTTGGTTGCCTTCTATCCCGAACCGAATGCGAACAATCCACCGACTACCAATTTCATCAGCGAGCCCGTGCGCAAGCTGGATGAAACAAAGTTTGACGTGCGGCTGGATCACAATTTCTCGAGCGCCGACAATGCTTTCGCCCGTTTTAGCTACGACCAGGCGGTTTCCTACGTCCCGGGTGGCGGGGGCATCGGCAATTTTACGGAGTCCTTTTTCTTTGCCAGCAATCAGGGCATTATCAACCACGGGCGCAACATCGCCCTCTCGGAGACCCACGTTTTCTCCCCCACTACTGTTAACCAGGTGAGCGGCGGCTACAACCGGATTTTTAACTACATTACTTCTCAGGGCACCGGAAGTTGCGAAGCCGCCAAGCTCGGCATTTCTGGCGCGAATCTGGACTGTTCCTCCAGCAACACCTGTGCGCCTTCCGGTGTCAGTTGCGGTTTGACCATCTCGCAGCTTCTGGGCCCCTATTTTTCCATTGGGGATCGTGGCTTCTCCCCATTCCAGGGGGGAACCAACGTATATACCCTCAACGAGTCCCTAGACATGATCCGCGGCAAGCACCACATTAGAGCCGGCATCGGCATCCGCGCCAATCAAATGAACGTGAAGACCAAGGGCTTCCAGGACGGGTTCTGGACCTTGAGCGGCTTTTGGAGTGGCGATCCGGAGGCGGATTTGCTCCTCGGTTTGACGAGCCTGGCCATTCACGATCAGACCTTCAAGGGTCCGACCACTGGCCGCCGCTGGAAGATTTTCCGGCCATTTGTTCAGGATGATTGGCGGCTGACGAAAAACATTACGGTTAATCTTGGCTTCGCTTGGAATTTGACGACGCCCATTTCCGAAGTTGACAACCGCCAGGCGGACTTTAATCCGGCGACCGGTCAATTCCTGATTGCTGGACAAGGCGCGAATAAATGGGCGGGCATTCAATTTGACAAGACCGCATTGGATCCGCGCATCGGCTTGGCTTGGAGGCCCTGGGGCAGCGACAAGACTGCCGTGCGCGCCGGCTATGCCATCTACCACGATTCCTCGTGGAACCAGGGCGCGCAGGGCTTGTGGCAAAATCCTCCGTACTATGACGAATCGGACGCCTTTGCCTTCGGCGGCGCTTGCACCTTTGTAGCCGCTGCTTGTTACACTCCTGCTACGCCGAACGCATCAGCCATAAGTATCTTCCCAACAGCATTTTCCGGTGGAAAGGGGGGATTCCCGATTATTACGGGGCCGCCCACTCAACCCAACTTCACCGATTTCACCGGGACCATTTTGGCTCAGAACACGAATTTCAGGCTCGGCACCGTTCAGCAATTCAATGTCAACGTGGAACGTCAGATTCCTGGCGAGATCGTGCTGACTGTGGGCTACGCGGGATCTCGCGGTCACCACATTCTGATTGACGGGAATAACTTGAATGTGGCAACACCCTCAGCTTGCGATCCCACTAGCCCGAACTTCAAGGTGGGTTACACTCTAGGCTGCAAGCCCGGCGGAGGCGCTCTTCCGGCTCCCTATGCGGCGACGTTCCCCTTTAACACTGTTTTGAATACCACCGACCAAGGCAACGCCCACTACAACTCTCTGCAAATTAAGGCCGAGACCAAGAGTTCCCGCTACGGGATTTACGCTCTGATAGGTTACACCTATTCCCGGACCTACGACAATGGATTTGCCGACGGTCTAGGCTCGAACTACGGCGCCACCTACTATCCCCTCCCGGGATTTAATAAGCTCGATTGGGCTCTCTCCGGCTTGAATCTTAACAACAACTTCATCGCCAGCGTCATTTACGACCTGCCCTTCGGCAAGGGCAAACACTTTGGTTCCGGTTGGAGCGGCCCGGCCAACACCCTCCTGGGGAACTGGCAGGTGACCGTCATTGAGAAAATCACCTCGGGTTTCCCGGTTTTCGTGGTCGATAGCAATGCTTTCGCTACCGGCGTCGCTTTCCTGAACAACAATGGAGCCAGCCTGACCCGTCCCAACGAAATAAGCGACCCGAACAAGGGTGGAGGTGGCACAGGTTGCCCTACGCAGGTGCATACGGTGGCGAACTGGTTTAATCCCTGCGCATTTGCCCACGTGGTGATTCCCGGAGAACTTGGAAACGCATCCCGCGCTCCTCTTTCCGGCCCGGACTTCGTCAATACGGACTTTTCCGTCATCAAGCAGTTCGCCCTGCCTTGGGAAAACATGGGGTTGAATTTCAGGGCGGAATTCTTCAACCTCTTCAACCACCCGCAATTTGCGACCCCAAATGCCGCGGGCGGCCTTGGCATTCCGGATATCAGCGCCTCGGGGTTTGGCGCGATCAATTCCACAATCAACAACTCCCGTCTCGTCCAATTCGGTCTGAAGCTGACGTTCTAGCCCGCGTTCCTGGCTGGAGGCTCTACGTCTGGAGGTGGCCGGCCCACCCCATTCCGGTGGGCGACTGCTCTCTGAGCTGAAACGCCGGCATTTTTTCAAATATGCGAGGGACGTCCCGTGTCTCCCAGCTTCTTTGATCATTTCTCGAATCGCGCCCTCAACTCGTTCAAGGTCCGCAGTGCAAGAATCAATGGATTAACTGCCGATAATAAACCGCAACTACATTAAACTGGGGGAAGTGGTGAAATTGTTCACAAGAAACTCTTTGATCGCGTTCACTGTTCTTGCGGTTGCCCTGGCGATTCCCACGGTCGCGCAAAACAAGCGCAAAGTGATCATCGATCAGGATTGTGCCGGGCCTGGCGGCACCGACATGCAGGCCGTCCTGGCGCTTATCAATTCGCCCGAAACCGAAGTCCTCGGCATCACTGTCGTTACGGGGGACGCGTGGCGCGACGAGGAAGTTCAGCACACGCTGCGCTTGCTCGAAATCATCGGCCGCACAGATATTCCCGTGCTTCCCGGGGCCGTTTTTCCCCTCGTCAACTCCAAGGAATACATCGCCAAGTGGGAAACGCTCTACGGCAAAGTCGTCTATCAAGGCGCGTGGAACTACGCTAAGGGTCACGCTGTTCACGGCCCGTACGAGATTCCACCCATGCCCGAAGGCGCTCCCTCGATCAAAGCCTCCACCGAAGACGCGGCACACTTCATGGTGCGCATCGTTCGCCAGTATCCGCACGAGGTCACGGTGTACGCCGCTGGGCCCATGACCGACCTCGCTCTGGCCATTGAGCTCGACCCGCACTTCCCGGAACTCACGAAGGAGCTGATCGTCATGGCCGGCAGCATCAATCCCGTCACCGATGATCCGGAGTTCTCGTTTACGCCCAAGCGCGAATTCAATTTCTGGATGGACCCGGAGGCCTCGCACGCCGTGCTTCACGCGCGCTGGCCGCGTTTCGTCCTCACCACGGTCGACATTTCCGTGAAGACCCGCATGGAGAAAACACTCATCGAACAGATCGCGAAGAGTCCCACGCCTGCCGCGCAATACGTGGCCAAATACGCTGAAGCCAATATTTTGTGGGATGAGCTTGCTGCCGTTGCCTGGCTCGACCCGAGCATCATCACGAAATCACAAAAGCTCTATATCGATGTGAACCTCGATCACGGCGCCGGTTACGGAGACACGCTCGCCTGGGTGCCCGGCCGCCAGCCCGGCATGGGTGAAGCCTTTGTCGAAGTCCAACAAGACCTCGATAAGCAAAAGTTTTACAAAGAGTACGTCGATCTGCTCTCGCGCCCCACCCCTAGCGCGGCCCGCTTGAAACTTGACCACTAGCTATGTCGCAGTTTTTCGTTCTCGCGCTTCATCCTCTTCTCTGGGTTCTCTGTGTTAATTCTTTTTCTTCATTCTTTCCGGAACGATTACTTTGCCGAGGGCTCCCCTGTAATCCGGATCGTCCGGCGCCAATTCCGCCGCCTTGCGAAACACTGCCAGTGCCCGCTCTCGGTCCTTGCGCTTCGAGTTCTAGCGAAGCGGCTGCAAATCACAAATACAATACACCCGGGGAGGGGCGCTTCGGCTCCCCTCTTTACTTTTCGCGGTTACGAAGGAACGCCCGGACAGGACGAATGGACACATGCCGTTTCCGCAGCACTTGCTTGCGCGCCGCGAATCCCTGACAATCTAAGGTTTAAACACGCGCGTTTTTCCGCACGGCAGCGGTTGCCCGCGCCCAAAGAGAAGCGAGGGAAATGGCAATTCAGGTGAATTCCATAAAGCGGATCGTCGCTTACTTTTCGATGGAGATTGCATTGGAGAACGCCATGCCGAGCTACAGCGGCGGGCTGGGCGTTCTTGCGGGCGACACGATTCGCGCCGCTGCGGACCTGCGGCTGCCCATGGTGGCCGTCTCCCTGCTTTACCGTAAGGGTTACTTCACCCAGCGCCTGGCCGAAGACGGTTCGCAAACTGAAGAACCGGTCGAGTGGCGCGTGGAAGACTTCCTGACGGAGGAGCCCGCCCGAGCCAGTGTCTCGATTGAAAACCGCCGTGTTGAGCTGCGGTGCTGGCGATATTCCGCAAAAGGGGTGCGCGGATTTGAAGTGCCCATCTATTTTCTCGATGCCGACCTCCCTTCCAACGCCGACGCCGACCGCAATCTTACCGGCGCGCTGTATGGCGGCGATTCTTTCTACCGTTTGTGCCAGGAAGTCGTGCTGGGAATCGGAGGCGTGCGCATTCTCCGCGCGCTTGGCTATACCGACCTCACGCACTATCACATGAACGAAGGCCACGCGGCGCTCCTGGCGCTCCAACTGCTCGACGACGAAGCAACGAAGGCCGGGCGCGATTCCATCCGCAGCGAGGACATCGAAAAGGTCCGCAGCAAGTGCGTCTTCACCACCCATACTCCGGTGCCCGCCGGGCACGACCGTTTCCCGATGGAATACCTCACGCGGGTTTTTCCCGACCGGAGGGAGTTTCTCGATTTGAAAGATGCTTCTTCGGCGAATTTGATGAAGCGTGTTTTGCAAGCGGAACAGAATTTTCCGGGTTTGCAGGAAGCGGCGCGCCACGGCGCGTCACTCAACATGACGCAACTGGCGCTCAGCCTGAGCACTTACGTCAACGGCGTCGCCAAGCAGCATGGCGAAACTTCGCGCCAGATGTTTCCGGAAGCAGCGATTGAGGCCATCACTAACGGCGTGCACGCCGGCACGTGGGCCTCGCCTCCGTTTCAGCAAGTCTTTGACCGCTACATTCCCTCGTGGCGCGAGGACAATTACAGTCTGCGGAGCGCGCTGGGTTTGCCGGCGGAGGAGGTCTGGGCGGCGCATCTGATCGCCAAGCACGATTTGCTCGAGACGGTTCGCAAGAAGACTGGCCTCAAGTTTGACCTCGAGGTTTTCACCATCGGTTTCGCACGCCGCGCAACGGGCTACAAGCGCGCCGAGCTGATCCTGGCCGATCTCGATCGTCTCCGGCAAATTGCCAAGAACGCCGGCCACTTCCAGATCGTTTATGCCGGCAAGGCGCATCCCAATGATGGCGGCGGGAAGGACATCATACGCCGGATTTTCCAGGCGAAAAAAGCGCTGCGGAAAACGGTGCCGGTGGTCTTCCTCGACGACTACAATCTCGAACTCGGCGGAAAAATGACTTCCGGCGTGGACCTCTGGCTCAATACGCCGCAGTTTCCTCTCGAGGCTTCCGGCACCAGCGGTATGAAGGCCGCGTTGAATGGCGTGC
>WNFB01004279.1_pt1 | contig 12708 bp, 15 predicted proteins | sample 5400501 | NCBI WGS metagenome assembly WNFB01 (sample SAMN13153341, study PRJNA577476) | soil metagenome | isolation source: 200 cm saprolite under Douglas fir tree site 2 hole 1 | place: USA:California | collected 2015-04-18 | reverse complement strand
AGGGTGGAGGAAAAAAGGCGCCGCTTGAGCCAGTGGCGCGAATGGGTGCGGACGCCGCGGCCTAACGAATCCTCGTTTGCGGACGATGTGCGCCGTCTGATGAAGAAATACGCCCTCGCTCCCAAGATGCTGGAGGAAATCATCGGGGGCGTGGAGATGGACCTGAGCATCAAGCGTTACCAGACCTTCGAGGAATTGCGCGTCTATTGCTATCGCGTGGCCAGCGCTGTCGGCTTGGTCAGCATCGAGATCTTTGGTTATCGCAACTCCGCTTGTAAGGAATATGCGATTCAGCTTGGCCTGGCTTTGCAGATGACAAATATCATCCGCGATGTCGGCAAAGATCTCCGCGCTGGCCGGATTTATTTGCCGCAGGAGGACTTGGCGCGCTTCGATTACTCCGAGAAGGCACTGCAAGATCGACAATACAACGACCGATTCGTCCGGCTGATGCAGTTCGAAGCCGGTCGTGCGCGTGAATTCTTCGCGCGCGCAGCGAAGGCGTTGCCGGCAGAAGATCGCAAATCGATGGTAGCGGCGGAAATCATGGCGTCGATTTATCGGGGATTATTGCGGCGAATGGAGCTGGACAAATTTCGTGTCCTCGAAAAAGAATATCGTCTCAACAAATTGGAAAAGGCAGGGCGGATCGGCGCGCAACTACTCAAGTTTTTTTGAATGAGAAGAAAGCGCCATCCGTCTGAGGCATCGGAATCGTAACTATTAATATGAAGACATATTCTCGATTAGTTGCAGCGTTGGTTGTGGGTTGCTTCGCTTTGGGACCCCTCGCCTATTCGTGGGCGCAGGACACCCGGAATGCGAAAGAGCCAAAAATCATCAGCAAAGAAGAAGCCGCAAAGAAATATCCGCCACCGAACGGCAAGTCCTACCCACCGGGGAGCGATTTAGCTATTCTGAGCGGGGGTGCGACCGGTGGAAGTACTTGGGGATACATCAAAAGCCCGTATTCGGGCAATGTTTACGACTGTCGCAAAGGCAAAGCCCATGTGGGAGACCTGATTTTAGACGAGAGTGTAAACAAAGTTTTCGTGCGGCCGCAGTGATCGAAACATAATCTCGATTGCGCGGTTTAATGGGCTGACAAAGAAATCATTATGAACAAAAAGCTTTTCACAATTATTTGCGGCGTTTTGCTCGTCGCGTTCGGCTTGGATTCGTGCGATACGCCGACCGGCCAGGGGGCTGCAGCCGGTGCGGGCGCCGGCGCGCTTATCGGCGGGCTAGCCACCGGTCGAGTTCGCGGCGCTGCTATTGGCGCGGCCGCTGGAGCGGCCGCGGGAGCGTTGATCGGCCATGCGATCCAGGAAGACCGAGCTCGCGAATATGGTCCGCCACCGCCGGGAGGTTATCCGTTCGCGACACGTGCCGGTGGGCCGGGAATGTATCGCAGCCCGTACACCGGACGCATTTATGATTTGCGCGGAGTTCCGCCAGGTGGATTGACCCGCGACGTCGATACCGGCCAGTTATTCCGCAGACCCTGATTTAGGGTCGGTTTACTTTAGAGACGCGTTGATCCCGCGGCCGCGGGATCAACGCGTTTTCTTTTGCAGCGCGTCGACCAACGCTTTGGCTTCGTCGGTCATCTTTAGTAACTCCGGCCATTGCCGATGATAATTTTCGCCCGGCAATTTACGCGTCGCATCAAAGCCCATATGCGAACCGATGTTTTGTTCAGTCGGCGCGTGATCGAGCGAATCGCTTGGATTCTTGATGACGGTTGTGTCGCGCCCAGGATCGGTGTTCGCGCAGAGGCGGAACAATACTTCGCTTGTGTTGTGCACGTCGCAATCTTCATCCACCACCACGATATATTTGCTGAACATCATTTGTCCCATCCCCCACAAGCCATGCATCACCTTGAACGCTTGATAGGGATACTGTTTCCGAATGCTGACGATGACGAGATTGTGAAAAACACCTTCCGCCGGCAGCGTCATGTCCACCAGCTCTGGAAAATTCATTTTGAAGACAGGCAAAAAAATCCGTACCACCGCGTCGCCGATGTAAAAATCTTCCATCGGCGGAATGCCGACGATCGTCGTTGGGTAAACCGAATCTCGTCGATGTGTGATCGCAGTCAGATGAAAAACGGGATAGTCTTCGACTGCGGTGTAGTAACCGGTGTGATCGCCGAACGGTCCTTCCGGCCGCATCTCGCCAGGTTGCACGTAGCCTTCTAAAACAAGATCGACACCGGCTGGAACTTCGAGGTCGATCGTTTTGCATTTCACCATCTCGATCGATTTGCGTCGCAAAAATCCCGCGAACAAAACTTCATCCAATCCGTCCGGCAATGGGGCCGTAGCGGAAAATGACAACGCAGGATCGCCGCCGAGCGCAACTGCGACCGGCATCGGCTCGTTGCGCTCGTAATAACGTTTGCCATGGCGCGCACCAACTTTGTGGACCTGCCAATGCATCGCCGTCGTTCGTTCATCAAAAATCTGCATTCGATACACACCCACGTTGCGCGCGCCGGTTTCGGGATCGCGCGTGTGCACATTCGGCAGCGTGATGAAACGGCCGCCGTCTTTCGGCCAGCATTTCAGGATGGGTAAATGTCGCAACGAGAAATCATCCGCCCGCCCGGCATCGGACTCGATCTTATGGATGATTTCCTGGCAAGGAGCGTCGCGGACTTGTTTCGGTCGCGCGTGCAAGAGATGAATTCCTTGTTTCAACAACGCGAAACCTTCGCGCAGATCGGTTGGAGGTTTTGCTTTGAGAATCAGCTGAATTTCCTGCGCGATCTCGTCAATGCTCTCGCGGCCGAGCGCCATCGCGATCCGCTTGCGCGAACCCATCGTGTTAATCGCGACTGGAAATTTCGAAACTTGTCCGTCAACGACTGGCTGCTCGAAGAGCAACGCCTTTCCACCGCCGGGCGATTTCATCTCGCGGTCCGCCCATTCGGTAATGAGCAGATCGGTGTCTACCGGATCGGAGACGCGCGTCAGTTCGCCAGCCTGCTCGAGCGTTTCGAGAAAATGTCGAAATGAGCGATAAGCCATGTGTGCTCTCTGCTGCTACACTGGCGCGCTCGGCGTTCCAACGCGACCAGAATTTATCGGTAGGGCGGCGCCAAATATTGGAACGACATTACGCGTCCGCTTGAAAACGTGACTGTCCTGTATGGGACTGAAATCGTCGGCGGAATGTAGGAGTAATAAAAAGGGTCGTAGAACGGATCCCCAAAGAAAACGAACGAGCGTCCGTGGTGGTGCGTCCGAACCACACCGACCGAGCCGAAGCCGCCGTAAAATCCCGGACCGTAACCATAGTAAGGGTAATACGCTGAGCCGTACGGTGCCGTCCGACTTTCCACATAAATCCAGGTTTCGGTTTGGCGGCCGCGCATTTCGCCGTAAGTTTTTTGTGCGGGTGAACCCCATGCCAGCCAGACCGCGTTCATCGACATCCCCGAACGAATCTGCCCCTGCCGCACCAACGCCTGATCGCGGGGGGACAAAGTATTGAACATGTCCTGATGCTCGGAAATTCGGTTCTCCACCGTCTCGCAGCTCGTTAGGCACAACGCGCCAGCGGTCAGACCTAACAAAAGGGTTTTGGAAATTGTTTTCATAAAAAATGATACAGCCGCGACCTGGTCAGTCAATTGTCCCGCGTCTTGATCGAACATCGCACAGCCGGTAACGTTGCTACCGAAATGGAAGATCGCTACGGCCACCGCATTTCCTATCTGCGCGTCTCGATCACGGATCGTTGCAACGAGCGCTGCAACTACTGCATGCCGCGCGAGCTGCAAGAATGGCTGCCGCGCGACGAAATTCTCAGCTACGAAGAAACGCTGCGGCTCATTCGGATCGCGGCCGATCTCGGTGTAACCAAAGTGCGCGTGACCGGCGGCGAACCGCTCACGCGACGCAACGTCGTCGATTTCGTCCGTGAAATTCCAAAAATCCCCGGAATAATGAGTCTCGGAATTTCGACGAACGGGACGTTGCTCACGCGTGAGACTGCGCCCGGGCAAACGATGGCGACGGCGTTGCGCGAAGCTGGTGTGCAATCGCTCAATATTTCCCTCGACACGTTGGATCGACACCTTTACTCGCAAATTACCGGCCGCGATTTGCATGCGCGCGTTCTTGAAGGAATTGAAGCGGCGATCGCAGCGGGATTCGATCAAATCAAACTGAACGCGGTTCTGATGCGCGGCCGCAATGAAGAGCAGCTCGTTCCGCTGATTGAATTCGCAGGCTCGCACAATTTGATTCTTCGCTTCATCGAAATGATGCCGGTTAGCACGACTGAGGTTTTGAGCGATGAAAATTTTCTGCCGATTGCCGAAGCGAAACGAGCAATTGAAAAACAGCTCGGCAACTTAATTCCGGCACCAACATTCCGGACAAATGGTCCGGCGACTTATTATCAAGTTCACGGACGCGAACAGCGCATCGGGTTTATTGGCGCGATGACGAACCTCCATTTCTGCGAGAGCTGCAACAAGTTGCGTCTCACCTGCGACGGCAAGTTGCGGCCCTGTCTCGGCAGTTATCTCGAGTTCGACATCATGAAACCGCTGCGCGCGGGCGCAAGCGATGACGAATTGCGCCAGTTTTTTATCGATGTGGTCGATCGCAAACCCGAGCAACACGATTTCCGGAACAATTATCAGCCGGACCGGAAGATGATCGCCATCGGCGGCTGAGTGATGGATCGGCTTTCTCACATCGGCTCCGATGGCCGGGCGGAAATGGTCGATGTCTCAGCCAAACCGATCAGCGCTCGCACCGCCATCGCCAAAGGAAAAATCAAGCTCCAGCGCAAGACCCTCGCTCTGATTTCAAAAGATCGGATTGCAAAAGGAAATGTGTTCGCAACTGCGCGCCTCGCTGGAATTCAAGCGGCGAAACAGACCGCCCATCTCATTCCGCTTTGCCACACGTTGCCGCTGAGCGACGTGAAGATCGACATCGTCGCCGCGCGCGACGGCGCGGAAGTTGCCTGCACCGCGCGCACTGTTGCTCAGACCGGCGTCGAGATGGAAGCGCTCACCGGAGTCGCGGTCGCTTTGCTCACGATCTATGACATGTGCAAAGCAGTCGATAAAAAGATGCAGATCGCCGATGTGCGATTAGTTAAGAAAAGGAAAGTTTAATGCAGATCGTTTGCGGGATTATCACAGTTTCGGACCGCGCGAGCGCGGGCGATTATAAGGACCTCGGCGGACCTGTGCTCAAAGAAGTCGCGCAGGAGAATTGCTGGCAGGTATTGTGCGAAGCGGTGATTCCCGATGACGCGACGCGAATTCAGGAAACGATTCGTTCGTTTTCCAAACAAGGCTGTGGCTTGGTGTTGACGACCGGCGGAACTGGAATTGGACCGCGCGACGTGACCCCGGAAGCAATTCGCGGAATCATGCGGGTGGAATTGCCGGGCTTTGGTGAAGTAATGCGCGCCGAATCGATGAAGATCACGCCAAACGCAATTCTCTCGCGCAATCTCGCAGCGGTGGTTGATGATTCACTCGTGATCGCGCTCCCGGGGAAGCCAAGTGGCGCGGTTGAATGCCTCGGATTTGTCGCCGGCGCGATTCCGCACGGTGTTGCGGTCGCGCAGCGCCAGCCCACTTCGTGTTAGCCGCGCGATTGTCGATCTTTCAATCTGGATAAATCAGCAAGCGCATCATTTGTTTTCCGTTTTCGGTGAGATGCGCGTGACTGGTTAATCCGGTTGCGACACCATTGGTTAGATAAGAAGCGTTGAGCGCGCTTGGTTTCACGTAAACGACCTCGGGCTGTTTCACGCGCCGCTCGCTGGGTTCAATCTTCAGCGGCAAACCGCTCCGCGCGAAGCTAACTATCCACGACCGCGGCTTGACTGTTCCGCTTGCCATCCAAGGATAAAGTTTCGGCAATTCAAAGTGCCGGGATTTCGGGATCGCCACTTTGTAAAAAATTTCCTCCTGACCGAGGAATTGCGGAATGGTTACCGAAGGTTTTTCTCGGAGCGCTAAATAAAGCCGCCCAATATCAAGTCCGACCAGATTGATCCCATTGTAAAGTCCGTGGTGGTTCGGTTCGTCTTTGTAAGTCGCGTCGTACCACGAGTCGAAGTTGTGGCTGAGGATCAAATTAAGTTCCAAATGAACGTGTGCGCGCGCGCGATTGATTCCGGCTCCGGTATAACCCATCACCGCGATGTGCTGGCCGCGATGGACGGTATCGCCACTTCGAACGTCGATCGCACTGAGGTGCCCATACAAACTGAAATAGGGCGAACCATCCCATCGATGCTCGATCACGATGTATTTGCCGTAGTTTGAATAGCCGGGCACGAAATTTGTGTGCACGACTTTGCCATCAGCGATCGCGCGTACTTCGTCGAGCGGTTCTCCGTTTTCGTCACGGTGCAGAGGACGAACGTCAATGCCTTCATGAAAGCGAGTGTAGACAACGCCCGAACTCGTCTCTACCGGATCGCGCACAAAACCATATTGGCCACCTTCCCACGGTGTCGATTTTTCTCCGTGATAGTCGCGCTCGACGTATTGGTAGAAATCGGGGCCGCCGCCGCGAAAAATCGCGTCGTTGTCGGTCGGCAGCGCAAGATCCACAGTCGCGGTTTCAGTTTGCGCCACGGCCGCCGCAAACTGGAACGCGAAAAGCGTGAGCAGCGTTGCAAGAAACGATCGCATCAAAAAAAATCAGCGTTTCCGCTGGCCGATCAGTCTCCAGTCTTTTTTCATCAACTCGATGTCGGCTTTAGTTAGGCCGGAAGCGATGTAGATCCGTCCATCGGAAACGCGGCGGTCGATCTGCAATTCGGTGATCGAACGGCCGTTGATGAGTATAAAAAGCAAACTGCCGCGTCGCTCGATGCTCAGCGCGTCGAGCGCGAGCCGTCCGTGCTCATCCAATTGAAAAAGCGCGCCGTAATTTCCATCCGCCGCTGGATACGGATAGAAGGCCACCACATCGCGCTCCGACAAGCGCGGCATTCGCTCAATCGCTACCTGCTTCCCGGAAAATAGTGCGCGAATAGAGCTGGAGAAGATGGCTGTGTCGTTCGGATTCGCTTCCACGTGGGCGCGAAAAATGCAATGTCGATCTTTACCAGTGGCAGAAATGGCTAAAAGTGCCAGAATCAGACTCGCGAAAATGGGTTTCATGGTCGATTGATAACGCTACCGTTTCGTGTTGTAACCCGTCGATGATTCGTCCGGCCATCATTTTTTCCATCGTTCTTGCAATGGCTCTCGACCTGCTGGCGCAGGAAACGGTGTCCCAGGCTTCTGCCGCTCCTGTGGCAACTGCGACTCCGATTACAACCACGACCTTGCAAAAGCGAGGCCTGGTCGGTCGAATCTTCCATCCGTTTTCTTCGTCCCAAGTCCTTCCAAAATACAATGATCGCAGATTGCGCGGACTGATTCTCGATCTTCAAGTCTCGCCCCAGCCGGTGCGGCTTTCCGAAATCCGACAAGTGGAAGTTAAAGTCACGGTCACGAACATGGGCAATCGCATGATCCCGCTTGATTTTCCGACCGATCAGCGAATTGAGATTCAATTGCTCAACTCCGCCGACGTTGTCCTGACCAAATGGTCTGAGAACCACGCGATCAAGGAAAAACTCGGGACGATCCTCATCAATCCCGGTGAGCATGTTGAATATAAAGAAAACATCGCCACCCGCGATCTCACACCTGGCAAAGTCTTTACCGCCGAAGTTTTTTTTCCGAAATATCCCGAGCTTCACATCCGGCAGAAGTTTCTGACCGAGCCGTGAATCTGCGACTTTTCTCCGATTACCATTCTCATCCGCAAGGGCATCGAGTTCAGCTGTATTCGCGAGAACTGTTGCAGTTGTGGATCGATGGCGCGCGCACACGCGGTTTGAACGACGTTGCGTTTACCGATCACGATCGTTTCCATGCCGGAATTAATTTCGATGAAATCGACAAACTGCGGGCAGCGAATCCCGACGTAAGGATCCGCGCCGGCATCGAGCTCGACAACGATCCGCAAACATCAGCCGCCGGAAGACAGTGGATCGAAAAGAATTGGGACAAACTCGATTTCGTTCTCGGCTCGGTCCATTACCTCGACAATCGCACGCAAATGTTCGACAGCGTTCCGGCCGGTGCGACGCAGTTCGAGGGACGCAACATCGACAATCTCTATGCCGATTACTTTCGGCGCGTGCGCAACATCGCCGCCACCGGTGTGGTCGACTGTCTATCGCATCTTGATCTGGTTAAGATTCATGGACATCGGCCGAACGCCGAAATTGGCGAGATTGTGAACGAGACCCTCGATTTCGTTCGCTCGCGTGATCTTGCCATCGAACTTTCCACGGCCGGTTGGCGCAAACCCGTGAACGAGCTTTATCCCGCCGATCGCATCATTGAGCTCGCGGTCGAAAAAGGAATCCCGTTTACGACCGCGTCTGACGCGCATTCGCACGCGCAACTTGGGGAAAATTTCGGGCGGCTGGCGGAGAAGATGTCGATCCTGCAGATCCGCGAAGTTTGCGTTTACGAAAAACACAAACGTGAAATGCGAAAGGTGTAGCTGCGCGGCGACGTCTTCTTCGTCTCCCTTGCTCGGGAGAGGTATGACGTGAGGGTGGGTGGTAGCAGCCTTTAACCCTCCAAAGTGTTTGTCATTCCGAGCGGAGTCGAGGAATCTCTAAATGTTTCTGACTGATATCGAGTAACCGAAATAGTAAGAGATGTCTCGACTTCGCTCGACATGACAGACGCCCGGGATCATTGGTACTTGCGTCCCGGGATTTGGTTTTTGGTCGTTATCGCGCTTGGAGCTGCGCTTCGCTTTTATTGCGTCATCTTTACTGAGGGAACTCAAGACGTTGAAATTTGGGAACGACATGCGCGCGATGTGCGCGAGCACGGACTTATTGGTTACTATCACGGCGATACGTCAGCCAATCATCCGCCGTTTATCAGCGAAGCAGAGTCAGTCCTGTTGCGCGCATCGGATGAGAGCGGTGTCCCGTTTCGTATTTTTTTGCGCGCTCCCTTCGCCCTACTCGATGCGGGCAGTGCGTTTCTCTTATTGCTCTTGCTGGGCGCGAGTCCGTGGCGATTTGTTGCAGCCGCTTGTTACTGGCTTAATCCGCTCGCCATCATTCTCTCTGCTTATCACGGCAACACCGATTGCGCGGTCGCATTTTTTCTTTTGCTCGCCCTCTGGTTTATTTCCAAGGAAAAACTAATTCCAGCGGCTATCGTTGTTGGCGCGAGTCTCTGGATAAAATTGCCGGGAGTTGTCGCGATTCCAGCGCTTATCTTTTTCATTCCAAAATGGAAACATCGTTTTGTTTTTCTCGCCGTAGTCGGGGTCGTTGCCCTTGTAACTTATCTTCCCGCGCTCATTCAGGACGCGCCCGTCGTTTATAAGAATGTCTTCGGCTACCGCGCGCAAGATCTCCATACTATCGCCGGAGTTGCGACGTGGGGCCCGCGCGTTCTGTTGTTCTCGATCATTGCGTCGCCCGCAAGATGGCCACAGGCGACGCACGCTCCGATTTTATTTTATCTGGAAAACAGCTGGAAAATCGCCCTCGCGCTTGTCGTCATTTTGAGTTGCTTGCGGCGCCGGCGTCGATCGATTGTTGATCTTGGCGCGAGCATCGCGATGAGCTACGTCCTCGTTTACGCTCTCAACGGCGGCTTTTCGTTTCAATATTTCGCCTGGTCGCTGCCCTTGTGGTTTTTCCTTTCAGCATGGTTTCTTATTCCAGCGGCCGTGCTGACCAGCGCCTACGTTTATGCGCTGTACTGGTATTTGTGCGGCAATCCCTGGCTCCTCGGGGCTTGGGACTTCAACGGCCACCCCTACTGGCCTTCTCTAATCGTCGGGCTTCGTAACGCCGCGTATCTATTCTTTTTTGCCGCCGCGGTCTGGTTTGCGATCTCGACTACAGCCCAGGCATTCCGAGTCCGCCGGTGATCTTTTTCATTTCCGATTGGGCCAGCGCTTTGCCTTGCTCAATCGCTTGTTGCACGCCGCTCAAGACAGCTTCCTCCAGAAACTCGACGTCGTTCGGATCGACAATCTCATGTCCGATCTTGATCGAAAGAATTTCGCCCGCGCCGTTTGCGGTAACCTTTATTTTTCCGCCCGCCGCGGTTACTTGGACCGTTTTTTCTTCGAGCTCGGCCTGGGCCTTCGCCATTTGCGCCTGCATCTGCTGCGCCTGCTTCATCAATTTGTTCAGATTCATAATTTATTTTTTGATCTTCACCCTCACCTCAATCCCTCTCCCTGAGGGAGAGGCGGATTAGCGCTTGATCTCGCCTTTAAAAATTTCCAGGGCTTCGCGAATTAGCGGATCGTCCGTGTAATTTTCGGATGAGCTCTCGCCGGACGATTGCGCTTTCGACACCAAATTTTCTCGTACGGTTAAGTTCAGTGTCCAATCTTTGCCACTGACTTCACGCAGAAGCGTCTCGATCAGCTTCCGGTTGCTCGCCGTGCCCAAAATATCCATTGGCGATTTTTGATCGGGGGAAAACCCGAGAATGAAATGGCGGCCCTCGCTCGGCAGAACATGCGCGACCGCGGCCGAATTTCGGACAAACGCCTTCTGAGTTGGGATTTTCGAGAAAACGCGCTGCCAAATGTTTTCGGCGTCGTCGCCGCCATCGGGCGATTCAGCGACACGTGGCGCTGTATTGGACGCCGTCCCTGCCACGCCGAAGCTTGGCGAAGGCGGGTCGGCCGCAGCTCTCTTGGACGCAGGCGGGACGGTGCGAGTCGCACTGGCATTTGCCCCCACAGTTTCAGCGCTTAACGTTTTTTTTTCCGGGGAACGTTTTCCGTCGCGGATCTCGCCGAGTCTTTCGATCACTTCATCGAGCGTGGCCTGATTCAAACTTTGGATCGCTTTGATGATCGCCACTTCGAAATGCAGTTTCTTGTTCGGCGCCCATTTCATTCGCCCTTCGGCTTGCGCGAATTGATCGATCAAATCGAGCAGCCGATCGTTCTGAATCAATTCGGCTTGCGCCGCGAGTACTTTCTGCAGTTCGGGATCGACATCTTCCTGGAGTGCATCCGGCTTCGCTTTGAACACGAGCAGGTCGCGCAGATAGCTGATCAAATCCGACATTAGTCGCATCATGTCCTTGCCGGCTTCGCATTGTTGGTAGAGAACATCGAGTGCGGGTGCGGTTTCGCTGCGCAGAATTTTGCCGGTCAAATCGACCACCGTTTGCTCGCTGGTGAATCCGAAAACATTGAGGACGTCGTTCTCGGAAATCTTGTCGCCGCAAAACGCGACCAATTGATCAAGCATCGACTCCGCGTCGCGCAGCCCGCCTTCCGCGCCGCGCGCAATCGCATGCGCGGCCGCGGGTTCGAGCGTGATCTTTTCTTTTTTGGCGATGAACTGCAAATGATCGGCAATCAGTTTTGCCGGGATCCGATGCAGATCGAAGCGCTGACAACGACTCACGATCGTCGCCAGGACTTTTTGCGGTTCGGTCGTTGCGAAGATAAATTTCACGTGCGGCGGCGGCTCCTCCAGCGTCTTCAAGAGCGCGTTGAAGGCGGCCGCGGTCAGCATGTGCACCTCGTCGATGATATAAATCTTGTAGCGCGACTTGGATGGCGCGTAGCGCACGTTTTCGCGCAGCTCGCGCACCTGCTCGACGCCGTTGTTGCTCGCGCCGTCGATCTCAAGAACGTCGAGACTGTTGCCGGCCGCGATCTCGAGACAATTATCGCAGGTGCCGTCCGGCGTGACCGTCGGTCCTTTCACGCAGTTGAGCGCTTTCGCCAAAATTCGCGCGGTCGACGTTTTCCCGATGCCGCGCGGACCAACGAATAGGTACGCGTGCGCCAGCCGATTTTGTGCGACCGCATTCTTGAGCGTGCGCGAGACATGCGCCTGTCCGACGAGGTCGTCAAACGTCTGCGGCCGATATTTTCTGGCGAAAACCTCGTAACTCACAAAATCAGTCTAAATGCGTTGCTTCGCGGACGAAAATAGAAAAGCATCCCAAACTTCGTGAGCGCAAGATCGACATCGCGATTTTTCTCAGGTGAAGGGGTCGTTCTTGCCTTGGCCGGTGCGAAATTAATTTTTCACCTGCTTACGGCTGGCCGCTATGGAATTTTTCGCGACGAACTTTATTACCTCGCCTGCGGCGAGCATCTCGATTGCGGATATGTCGATCAACCGCCGCTGATCGCGCTCGTCGCCTGGACCGCCCGACATCTTTTTGGCGATTGGCTTCCGGGTTTGCGTTTTTTCCCCGCGCTCGCCGGCGCCGCAACCGTTTGGCTTGCCGGGAAATTGGCTCGTGAAATGGGCGCGGAGCTTTTGCACAAGTCCTGGCCGCTCTCGCAGTAATTTGCGTGCCGATTTATCTCGTGATGCATCACTGGCTTACGATGAATGCTTTCGAGCCGCTGGTTTGGATGGCCTGCGTTTGGTGCATCGTCCGCGCGATCAATCACGACGATGCGCGTTATTGGATTTGGTTTGGCGTTTTCACCGGCATCGGCATGGAAACGAAATACGGCATCGCGTTTTTCGTCGTTACTGTTGTGATCGGGCTCGTTCTAACACGCGAGCGCCGGTTTTTGGCCAAGAAGCAATTTTGGATCGGCGCCGCGATTACGTTCCTAATTTTTCTGCCGAATCTGATTTGGCTGATTCGCCACGATTTCCCGTTTCTCGAATTGATGC
>WNFB01004278.1_pt1 | contig 12710 bp, 13 predicted proteins | sample 5400501 | NCBI WGS metagenome assembly WNFB01 (sample SAMN13153341, study PRJNA577476) | soil metagenome | isolation source: 200 cm saprolite under Douglas fir tree site 2 hole 1 | place: USA:California | collected 2015-04-18 | reverse complement strand
GCGCGTGCCGGCCGACGCCGAGCTGCTGGAGGAGGCCAGGCGGATCGGCACCGAGGTCGCGGACGGCGTCCGCCGGGGCCGTCTGGAGGCGCGGCCGGAGCGCCGCCGCTGCCAGCTCTGCCCCTACCGGCTGGCCTGCTCCGAAGCCCTGTAGCGCGCGGCCAGCTGCAGGCACTCCCGCCCGATGTCCATGGAGGCGTAGGGGCGCGCCAGCTCGGCCGCGCGGCGCGCCATCTGCTGCCAGGTCGGCCCGCCCTCCGCCATCACCCGGATCTCCTCCAGCAGCTGGTCCGGCTTGGGCACGTAGCGACCGAAGCCGGCCTGGGTGGCGAAGGTCACGTTGGGAGCCTCCTGCCCGGGCAGGAAGCCCGTCAGCAGCAGCGGGGTGCCGGTGGCCAGCGCCTCGGCGATGGCTCCCGGTCCCGCCTTGGTCACCACCACGTCGCAGGCCCGGATCAGCTCGGGCATGTAGTCGACGAAGCCCAGCACCAGGTTGGGGGTCGCGAAGTGGAGGCGCGCCAGCCGCTGGCGCAGCTTGTCATTGCGCCCGCAGACGGTGACCAGCTGCCAGGGGTTCAGCTGCCAGGCCAGCGCCCGCACCTGCTGCAGCAGGTTGCCCGAGCCCTCGCCGCCGCCCACGACCAGGATCGTGAAACGGTCCTCCGCCAGCCCGAAACGCCGGCGCAGGGCCTGCTTCTCACCGGGCGCCGGGGGCCGGAAGCGGAGGTCGACCGGCAGCCCCAGCAGCCGGATCCGGTCCTCCGGGACCCGGCGCCGCAGGCAGACCCGGCGGGCGCCTTCGGTGGGGACCACCACCAGGTCGGCGCGGCTGAATGTCCAGCCCTGGTGGAAGTCGACCAGGTCGGTGATCACCGTCATCAGCCCGCGCGGCCGCCCGCTGCGCTGGATGGCCTGCCAGCTGACGTGGTTCAGAAGCGGGTGCACCGACACCACGAGGTCGGGGTCGTGGCGGCTGATCAGCTGCTGCACGACGCCCCGCACCGAACGCCCGAAGAGCGCGCGAATGGCGGCGAAGGTCGGGCGCGTGTTCGAGCCGTGGTAGACGACTCCCCAGGCGGTGCGCGAGCGCTGGATGAGCGGCGAGTAGAGCGAGGCCAGCCGGCGCACCAGCCGCGGCCCCTCGGTGATGATGGGGTCGGCGGCCGTGACCTGCGCCGCCGGGTTTAGCTGCAGCAGCGCCGAGGTCAGGGCCCGCGCCGCCGCGCGGTGCCCGCCGCCGGTGTCGCTGAAGAGGATGAGGACGGAGGCCGCGCCTCCAGCCTCGGCCGCCCGGCGGGCTATCTCTTGCGGGCGGCCGCCCGCCGGGCCACCCAGCGCATGTTGTACTGCGCCAGGAGGTAGGTGAAGAGCGCCATCACCCCGATCCCGACCGCGACCCAGAACACGTTGCTGCGGGCGAGGTCGCCGGGCGAGAGGGGCTGCTCGCCCGGGTGCTGGTTGGTGTCGATGATGAAGGCGGCCAGGTCCTTCACGTCCTGCTCGCTGAGCTTGGGGTTGCCGCCCTTGGCCGGCATGATCTTGTAGGGACCCACGTTCTGGAGTCCGGTGGTGATCACCTCGATCAGGTAGGCGGGGTCGAGCGGGTCGGGGACGTTGCCGAGCCTGGCGATCGGGGCCAGCTTGGGAGCGATGCCGCTGCCCTCCAGCGCAGCCCCGTGGCACTGGGTGCAGTTGGCGGCGTACAGGGTCGAGCCCCTGGCTGGATCGCCCGGCAGCGGCTTGCCGCCGCTGGCGCCCGGGCTGGGCGAGGGCGAGCCCTGGGCGAAGGCCGCGACCGCGAAGAGAAGGCAGATCGCGGGGACCAGGAGGCTGAGCGCTGCGGCCTGCGACCAGCGCCGAGCGGGCATCGCGGCCAAATCATACAGGGCGCCCCTCAAAGTTCCCCTCCAGCGGGAATAGCCAGCCAGGCGCTACGTTTATTCGAGTCATGAGCTCGGTGTCGCCGGTCTCCAGTTCCGACCTCCTCTGCACCGCGCGTCGGTGGCTGGATGGGAGACCGGCCTACCGTGGATGAAGGAACCCTGCCCCGCGGCCTGAGCCGGCTTCGGCGGGTCGCGGTCATCTCCCTCCACACCTCGCCGACTGCAAAGCTCGGCGAGGCGGCCAACGGAGGGCTCAACGTCTACGTCCGTGAGGTCTGTTGCGCCTTCAGCCAGCGCGGCATCGCGACCGACGTCTTCACGCGGCGCCTGGACCCCGACGCGCCGGCGATCGAGGAGCTGGCGCCGCTCTCGCGGGTGGTCTACCTGCCCGCCGGGTCCCCCGAGCTCGACAAGTACCGCCTCTTCGACGAGGTGGAGCCCTTCGCCCGCCGCCTGGCAGCCTTTGCCCGCAGGCAGAAGATCGAGTACGACCTCCTCTACTCGCACTACTGGCTCTCAGGCGCGGTGGCCTGCACCCTGCACGGCCGCCTCCGGGTGCCCTGGGCCCACACGGCGCACACGCTGGGCCTGGTCAAGAACCGGCGGCTGGCCCCCGGTGCCCGCCCCGAGCCCGAGCTGCGGCTGCAGCTGGAGGCTGAGATCTCGCGCGCGGCCGACCTCCTGGTGGTGAGCACCGCGGCCGAGGGCGAGGACGTCGTGCGCGGCCACGGCGCCCACCCCGCGCGGGTGACGGTGGTCAGCCCGGGCATCGACCTCGAGCGCTTCCGGCCGCTCGACCGCGCCGAGGCCCGCCGGCAGCTGGACCTGCCCCCGGGCCGGACGCTGCTCTTCGTGGGCCGGCTGGAGCGGCTGAAGGGAGTCGAGCTGGCGCTGCGAGCCTTTGCGCTGGTCGTCCGCCAGCACCCGGACGTGCGCCTCCTGGTGGTCGGCGAGGACAGCCACGAAAGCGAGGAGAGCGAGAAGGCCCGGCTGCGGGGCATCGCGGCCGAGCTGGGGATCCTGGATCAGGTCGAGTTCCGCGGCCCCATCCCCCAGGAGCGCCTGCCCGCCTACTACTCGGCGGCCGAGGCCTGCCTGATGCCCTCCTACAGCGAGTCCTTCGGGCTGGTCGGCCTGGAGGCCCAAGCCTGCGGCTGCCCCGTGGTCGCCTCCGACGCGGCCGGCATCAGCTCGGTGGTGCGGGACGGGCTGACCGGCTTCCTGGTCGGCAGGGCCGAGCCGGCCGAGTACGCAGACCGCCTTCGCCGGCTGCTCGACCAGCCGGCCGAGGCGATCCAGATCGGCCGCCGGGCCAGCCTGCTAGCCCAGCGCTTCTCCTGGTCCGGCACCGCCGACCGCCTGGAGGCCGCCTTCCGAGAGCTGGTGGCCGGCTATCAGCTTCGGGTCCAGGCCGGTTCCCGGCAGGAGTACGGAAACTCGGCCGGGTCGTAGCTGGTCAGCTGGACGGCCCCGGTGCCGTCGGCGTTCATGAGCCACAGCTGCCCGTCGTCGGCCACGAACGCGACCTGATGGCCGTCCGGTGACGGCCGCGGGTCGTGCACGGGCAGCGGCCCCGCCGGCAGGCCCTGGCCCGCGCTCAGCTGGTTCATCCCGGCGGCGCTCAGCCGGAAGGCCTTCTGCAGCCGCCCGCCCGAGGTGCTGAGCGTGGCGCTCACCAGCAGGTGCGAAGAGTCCGCCAGCCAGAACGGCGAATCGAGCTCGCCGGCGGCCACCGTCAGGCTGCGGCCGCCGCCGTCCAGGTTGCGGACCCTCAGCAGGGTGCTGCCGGGGTCGCTGCCCAGGACCAGGTAGGCGAGGTGCTGCCCGTTGGGCGACCAGGTCAGCCGGCGGATCGGGCCGGGCTCGGTCTGCAAGCGGTACTCGGTCCGCAGCTGGACGTCCAGGGCGCGGATCTCGTTCAGCGACCCGCTGCTGGTCGTGAAGGCGACCCGCGTGCCGTTGGGGGCGACCGCCGCCTCGCCGACGCCGCTGGCCAGCTCCTCGGCGGCGCCGTTGGGCGGCTGCAGGTACAGCCCACCCTGGTCCAGATAGAGGTAGCCGCGGGCGGGGTCCAGGGCCGCCGCCCAGTCGGCACGGAAGGCGAGCAGCCGGGGGTCGGAGCCGATCCCGAGCTCGGCCCAGCGCCGGTCGCCGAGCGCCAGCAGCAGCCGGTCCCCGGACCCGGACCAGGAGAAGCCGGCCAGCAGCCCTGCGTAGAGGCGGCGCGGCAGCCGGTTCTCGTCCACGATCCAGACCCCGGCGGCGGCGGGCTCGCCCGCCGACTGGGCCAGGAAGGAGACCCAGTGCTGAAGCGGGCGGCGAGGCCCGGTGCTGAAGCTGACCACGGCTCCCGCCGCCAGCGCGTTGCCGTCGATGTCGCGGGCGTCCGGGGTCACGGCCACGGAGTAAGGCGAGCCTGGCTCCAGGAGGACGCTGGGCGCCACCAGCACGCGGCGCCGGTCGCCGCTTTCGAGTCGGAGGCTGAGAGGGACGAAGGGCGCGATGCTGATCGCAGCCGGCAGGCTCGCGGGATCCATCTCCCGGCTGAACGTCAGCGTGATCAGGCTGGCGGGGTCGACGCCCTGCTCGCCGTTGGCGGGCGAGCCGGCCGTGAGCGCCGGCGGCGGCTCGGTGCGGAAGGGCCAGCGATGCCGGAGCGAGTTGGCGTTGCCGGCGGCGTCGCGGTAGCCGGCCTCCAGCCTCACCTCGTAGGCGGTGTCGGGGCGCAGGGACGGATGCAGGTAGGTCAGCTGGCGCGGGCTTTCCCAGGCCACCCTGCCTTCGGTTGCCGGCAGCAGGTGCAGCCGGTCCGCCACCGAGGCGGCGTCCATGGCGCGGTCGAAGGTGATCCGGATGGGCTCGTTGGTGCGGACGTTGACGGAGCCGCGCTCGGGTGCGTAGTCGACGATCTCGGGCGGGCTGCCGGCGCAGGCGGAGAGCAGGCCGGCTAGCAGCGGGAGGAGCGCGAGCAGGCCCCAGGGGTCCATCGGCACTCTTCCGGCGCCGACCTTAGAGATGGCTCTTGAACTTGACCCTCATCTCCTGCGCCAGCTGCTCGAGGCGCGAGGAGTCGACGAACAGCAACGAGATGGTCGGGACCTGGTCGATGGCGGCTTCGATGCCTTCGACGGAGGTGTCGGCGCCGGCCAGGATGTCCTTCACCTTGCGCGAGCGGTTGCCGAGCGACTCTTCGGCCAGGGCCTGGAGCTCCTGGATGATTCCCTGCCAGTCGAGCTGGGGACCGGCCGGCCGGGGCGGTGGCGGCGGCTCGGGCTTCTTCTCCTCGACCTGCACCGCGCGGATGGGCTGGGTGTCGGGTTCCTTGGGCGGCGGGGCGGGCTGCGTCGGCAGCGGCTGCGTGATCCGGGCCGGCTCCTCCCGGGCCTCCATCCGCGGTGGCTCCACCGGCGGCGGGGGCGGCGGAGCTTCGCGCTCCGGGGCGGCGGCGCGGGAGCTGTGCCCTCGCACGCCCATCACCTCGTCCACGTCAAGCGGAGGGTGCTTGACGTTGTCGGCGGCCTTGACCTCGATCATCGCGGCCTCGTCCTTGCACAGGTCCAGGACCCCGTCCACCTTGTCCGAGATGTCGCGGTCGTCGCTCGTGTAGGCGCCGCTGACCTTGCCGTCGGTCAGGATGATGACGCCGGTCCCGGCCTTGGCCCGAACCATGACGCTGCCGTTCAGCTTGCGCTCGTGCAGGAACTTCAAGAGGGCGGGCATGTCGACCCAGGACGCGAACAGCTCCGAGTATTTCGGCCTCGCCACGGTCAGCTCGTAGAGCCCCTCCACCAGCTCCACGGAGAGCCCGACCACGTCGAGCACGCCCTGGCCGTGGGTGACGTCGTCGTTGAAGCGCGTCAGGGCGGGCTTGCCCAGGATCACCTCAGGGTCGTCCCCCTCGTCGTACACGCACTCCAGCGCGGCGCCGTCGCGGAAGAGGATCAGGCCGGCGGCGTCGTCGGTCAGCAGGCGGACGTAGCCCGTGTACTCCTCTTTCTCCAGCGTCGTGATCAGGCGCGGGAAGTCGACGAAGGAGGTCTTCAGCGAGTCATAGATGACCTGGCCGGCGGGGACCGGGATCGGCTCCCGACCGTGCTTGGGGGTGGGCCGGTGCTTGACCCCCCGCCGCGGCTGAGGCGCCGCCTCGCGCGGTTCTGGGGCGCGCGCCTCTTCCCGGGGCTCGGGCTCCCGCTGCCGGCCGGCGTCCCCACCGTGGGCGGGAGCGTGCCGGGCCGCGGACTCGGCGGCTCGCAGCAGGTCCGGCAGCCCGGACTTGACGGTCTCGTCGGCGGGCAGCTTGGCCTTGGCGTCGAACTCGAACTCGCCGGTCGGAAAGGTCAGGGCGTGCACCACCGCGTCATCCCCGGTGGAGCCTTCGCCGGCAGCATGAAAGAGGTGGCCGAAGAGGAAGTAGAGCGAAACCGAGCGCCCGCCCCCGTCGCGGACGGTCAGCGTCCCCGTGGCGCGCTCGGTCTGAGCTGCCTGGAGCAGGGAGCTAAGTTCGGTTTCGGTGAGCGAGCCCTGGGCCTGCAAGCGGTCTCCTGAGTTTGGCGGGAACGGAAGTTCGGACCCGCCCGAGTCAGAGCTAGTATAGATATACCTTTCATCAAATTCGCGCAGCCTGAGCCACCCGAGCCTCCGCTCCCGACTGGGCATCCGCCGGCTCGTTTCTTCCTGATCCGCCACGCGGAGTCGACCTGGAACCGCCTGCACCGAATCCAGGGCCAGCAGGACCCGGAGCTCTCCGACCTCGGCCGGCGGCAGGCCGAGCGCCTGGCCGGGCGCCTGGCCGCCGGGAACTGGGAGGCCCTCTATTCGAGCGATCTCCGCCGCGCCCAGCAGACCGCGCAGGCGCTCGCCGCGCGGACCGGGCTGGAGGTGGTGCCGCGGCCCGGGCTGCGTGAGATCGGGCTCGGCGAATGGGAGGGACTGAACCGCGACGACCTGGCCGTGCGCTATCCGGAGCTCTGGGCGCGCTGGCAGCAGCGGCCCTCCTGGGACCTGGTGCCGCAGGGGGAGCCGGCGGCTGCCTTCGAGGCCCGGGTGGCGGCGGAGATGGAGTCTCTCTACGCGCGCCACCCGCGGGGTGACGTGCTGGTGGTCAGCCATGGCGGCGTGATCCAGGTCGCGCTCAGCCGGTTCCTGGGCCGGAGCAGCGATGGCGTCTTTCCGTTCCGGATCGAAAACGCCTCCATCAGCGTGCTGGAGGAGCGCCGCGGGAGGACCATCATCAGCCGCGTTAACGACATCGGTCATCTTGACGCGCTGACTTGTTAAGGTCGCAACAATTCCTAACAGTTTTTCGCTACCTGGGCTAAAGTCTCGTCCGTAGGGGATGGCTGACGCGGCAGGGGCGGGGGCGCGGCGCATTCTGGTCATCGACGGCGAGGTTGCCACGCGCCGCGAGGTCCGCTCGGCTTGCGAGCAGGATGGCTACGAGTTCCTGGAGGCCGACAGCGGGACCGAAGGCGTCCGGGTCTTCGCGGAGTCGAAGCCCAGCCTGGTACTGCTGGAGCTGGCCCTGCCGGATGGGTCGGGGTTCGACGTCTGCCGGGAGCTGCGCCGGCTGGACGGCTCCGTCCCCGTCATCATGCTGAGCACGCGCGGCGACGAGATCGACGTCGTGGTCGCGCTGGAGATCGGGGCCGACGACTACGTCACCAAGCCGCTGCGGGTGCGCGAGCTGATGGCCCGCGTGGCCGCCCACCTGCGCCGCTCGCGGCAGAGCGGCGGGGACGGGGCCGTCAAGGGGCGTCTCGAGTTTCGCGACCTGGTCATCGACGTCAACGAGCGCCGCGTCTACAAGCAGAACCGGGAGGTCGACCTCACGCACACCGAGTTCGACCTGCTGACCTTTCTGGCCACCAACGCCGGCAAGGTGCTGAGCCGGGAGAAGATCCTGAACACGATCTGGGGCTACGAGTACCCGATCGAGACCCGCGTCATCGACGTGCACATCCGCAACCTGCGCCGGAAGATCGAGAGCCAGCCGTCGCGGCCGTTCTACATTCTGGCCGTGCCCGGCATCGGCTATCGCTTCACGAACGCCCGGCCCGGCTAGCCAGCCGGGCGCCGCCGGCCACCACCTCCTGGTAGAGGTCCACCAGCGTGTCCACGTTGCCGGCCAGCGAGAAGCGCTCCAGCACCCGCTCCCGCGCGGCGCGGCCCAGGTCCGCCGCCAGGCCCGGCAGCTCGAGCAGCAGGCGAATCGAGAGGCCCAGCTCGGCGGTCAGGTTCTGGGGGTCGATGACGATGCCGGCGCCGCGCAAGGCGTCGCCGTCGCTGCCCACGTCGGTGGCCACGGTGGCCGCCCCGCAGGCCATGGCCTCCAGCATGGAGAGCGAGAGCCCCTCGACGCTGGAGGGCAGGAAGAAGGCGTCGGCCGCGCGCAGGATGGAGATCCGCTCCTGCTCGTCCGCGATGTGGCCCAGGAAGTGGATGCGGGGGTCGCGGTAGAGGCGCTGCAGCAGGCGCCGCTCGCTGCCCCCTCCGACCACCGCCAGGTGAACCCCGTCCGGCAGCCGGCTGGCCATGAAGGCGTCGAGCAGCGAGCCGACGTTCTTCTCGCTGTCGATCCGGCCCATGTAGACGAACAGGCGGTCGGCGCTCAGCCGCTGCTTGAAGTCGCTCTCGCCGGGACGGTACTTGTCCACGTCGACGCCGTTCGGAATCACGGTCAGCACGCGCTCAGGGACGTCAAGGTCGGCCAGGATCGCGCGCTGCGTGTCCGAGAAGACGATGACGCGGTCGCACTCGGCCAGGACCGGCGCGTACAGGCGGTAGGTGGCGCTGGTGATGCCTCCCCAGAGCGAGCGCCGCTGGTCGAAGGCGACGTGGAAGGTGGCGATGATGGGGACGCCCTGGGCGTGGCAGACCTTGGGCAGGTCGAAGTCGAGGCTGGAGAACCAGAAGGAGGCGTGCACGAGGTCGAACTCGCGCTTGCCCAGGCGGTCGACCAGCTGCCGCTTCGCCCGCGGCGGCGAGAAGACGAGCGACTTCATCAGGGGGACCGCCTCCAGGGCGACCGCCTCCACCGAGGTGCCGTGGTCCTGGATCTCGGTCTTGACCCCGTGGTGGAACAGCACCACCTGCACCCCGCGCCGGCGCAGGCCGTCCGTCACCTCCTTGGAGTAGGTGGCGATCCCCCCGCCCAGCTGCGGTGACTTGTGGCCGAGCCAGGCCACCCGGAGCCGCTGGGGCGTCACGGCGCCCTCACCGGCCCAGTATGGCCAGGTCGGGGCGCAGCTCCCGGAGCGGCTCCAGCACGAAGGGCCGCTCGCCGAGCCGGGGGTGGGGCACCTGGAGGTCGGGCTCGTCGATCGCCTCCTCCCCGAAGAGGAGGATGTCGACGTCGATCTCGCGCGGGCCCCAACGGAAGGTCGGGCGGCGGCCGACCGCCGCCTCTACCTGCTGGACGGCCGCGAGCAGCTGCCGCGCACTGCCCGGCCACTCGACTTCCAGCACCTGGTTCAGGAACCGGGGCTGGTCCTCCACGCCCCAGGGCTCGGTCTCGGCCACCTCGCTGGCCCGCAGGATGCGCGCGCCCCTGGTTTCCAGGGCGTCCCGGGCGGCCCCCAGCCGGGCTTCGCGGTCCCCCAGGTTCGAGCCCAGCCCCAGGTAGGCGATCGTCAGCGTAGCTGCTCCGCCACGCGCACCACGCGCGCCATCTCGCGGACGTCGTGCACGCGGACGAGGTCGGCACCGCGCAGCACGGCGGCGGCCACGGTGGCGGCGGTGCCCTCCAGCCGCTGGTCGACCGGCAGGTCCAGGATGCGGCCGATGAAGGACTTGCGGCTGCTGCCGACCAGCAGCGGCTGGCCGAGCTCCTTCAGCTCCGCCAGCCGGCGCAGCAGGACCAGGTTTTGCCGGCCCGTCTTTCCGAAGCCCAGGCCGGGATCCAGGATGACCCGACCGCGCGGCAGGCCGGCCTCGAGCGCCTGCGCCAGTGAGCGCTCCAGGCTCGCCTTCACCTCCGCCACCAGGTCGCCCGCGTAGGCGCTGCCAGCCTGGTTGTGCATGGCGACCAGGGCCGCCCCGCGCTGGGCGGCAAGCTCCGCCAGCTGCGGCGCCCGCTTCAGCCCCCAGACGTCGTTGACGATGCTGGCCCCGGTATCCAGCGCCCGGCGCGCCACCTCCGGCTTGGTGGTGTCGATGGAGACCGGCACGCCGCTGCGCGCTGCCAGCGCCTCCACCACCGGGAGGACGCGGCGCAGCTCCTCCGCCTCAGGGACCGGCGTGTGACCGGGCCGCGTCGACTCGCCGCCCACGTCCAGGATGTCGGCGCCCTCGGCGGCTTGCCGGAGGCCTCGCGCGATCGCGGCTGCGGGATCGCCGGCCAGCCCGTCGCCGCTGAAGGAGTCCGGTGTCACGTTGACGATCCCCATCACGTAGACGCGCTCCCCCCAACGGAAAAGGCGGCCTCCGATCTCGGCCTCCACCACCCGATTATGCTGCGGGTCGTGCGGCTCTCCGAGCTGGCCGCCGGCGTGCCGGGAGCGGTTGTGGAGGCGGGCGGCGACACGGAGATCACCGGGATCGCCTACGACTCCCGCCTGGCGGGGCCGGGCGACCTCTTCGTCGCGGTACCTGGCCTCCACGTCGACGGGCACGCCTACGCGGCCGAGGCGGCTGCACGCGGGGCCGCCGTCGCCCTGGAGAAGCCGGCCGGCGCGCCGGCGGGCACCGCCTGGATCCGGCTGCCGTCGACCCGTACTGGCCTGGGCGAGCTGGCGGCCGCCTTCCACGCCTATCCCGCGCGGCAGCTTCGGCTGGCGGGGGTGACCGGCACCGACGGCAAGACGACGACCACCCACATGGCCGCCCACGTCCTGGAGTCGGCGGGGATCGGCGTCGGCGCCATGAGCACGGTCGCGCTGCGCGTCGACGACCAGGAGGCCGACAACCTCAGCGGCCAGACCACCGTGGAGGCGTCCGAGGTGCAGGCCTGGCTGGCCCGCGTACGCGACTCAGGAGCCCAGGCGGCGGTCCTGGAGGTGACCTCGCACGCGCTGGTTCAGCAGCGCGTGGCCGCCTGCGACTTCGACGTCGCCGCCTTCACCAACGTCGGTCACGACCATCTCGACTACCACCCGACCTGGGAAGCCTATCTGGAGGCGAAGGCCAGGCTGATCGACATCTGCGCGGGGTCGGCCGCCAAGGGCATTCCCAAGACGGCCCTGCTGAACCGGGACGACCACAGCTACCGCCACCTGGTCCAGCGGCCGATCGAGCGCAGCTGGTCCTACTCGCTGGGCGCGGAGGGCGACCTGCGGGCTCTCGGGGTTCAGGCGTCGGCGGCGGGCTCGCGCTTCCGGCTGGTCACGCCCCTGGGCAGGGAGATGGTGAGGCTGCACGTGCCGGCCCGCTTCAACATCTATAACGCGCTCTGCGCGGCCGGCATCTGCCTGGCCCTGGAGGTGCCGGTGGAGAAGGTGGCGGCCGGCCTCTCCAGCTTCCGCGGCGTCCGGGGGCGCCTGGAGCCGGTGGAGGCGGGCCAGGACTTCAAGGTCTACATCGACTTCGCGCACTCGGCCGGCTCCCTGGCCAGCGCGCTGGCCGAGCTGCGGCCGTTCACCGCCGGACGCCTGATCGTGGTGTTCGGCAGCACCGCCCGCTCGGACCACGACCGGCCGGGCATGGGCCGGGCGGCGTCAGCGGCGGACTTCTTCGTGATCACCACCGATGACCCTCTCCAGGAGGATCCGGCCGAGATCGCCCGCGAGGTCCAGTCGGGGGTGGTGGGCAAGGCCCCGGGAAGGGACTTCGAGGTGGTGCTCGACCGCCGGGCGGCGATCAGGCGCGCGATCGCCCTGGCCAGGCGCGGGGACGTGGTCCTGCTGGCCGGCAAGGGCCACGAACGGTCGATGCTGACCGCCGCCGGCAAGGAGCCCTGGGACGAGCGCGCCGAAGCCCTGGCCGCCCTGAAGGAGCGGACCTAGCACCCTGCCAGGGCGCGTTGTTACACGTGTAACAATCCGGGCTCCGCGCCACCGCCGACCATGCGGACGATCTCGACCACGTCTCCGCCGGCGAGGGTGGTCAGGGCGAACTCATCCCGGTCCAGGATGCGTTCGTTGACCTCCACCGCCACCACGCGAGGGTTGACGCCCAGGCTCTGGAGGTAGTCGAGCAGGGGCGTGGGCCGCGGCAGCTCGACGGGGCGGCCGTTGACGCGGAGGGCGATCACCGGCTGAAGTAGGAGATGGCGGCGAAGCCGCCCGCGCCCGCCCGCCGGCAGTCTGCCGCCCGCTCAGGGTCGACGCCGCCGATGGCGAGCACCGGGATCGCCACCGCTCGGGCCACCTCGGCCAGGGCGTCCAGGCCCAGCCCCCGGCGGCCGGCGTGCGTGGGGCTCTCGAAGACGGGTCCGAAGATGACGTAGTCGGCGCCGTGCTCCTCCGCCTCCCGGGCCGCGGCGGCGGAGTGCACCGACCGGCCGACCAGGCGCTCGGGGCCGAGCAGCCGCCTGGCCGCAGCCACCGGCAGGTCCGTCTCGGGCAGGTTGACGCCGGCCGCGCCGGCGGCCAGGGCGACGTCCGCCCGAGAGCTGATCAGGACCGGCAGCGGGGACGCGCTCACCAGCGCCTCGGCCGCCGACTCCAGCTGCCGGATGCTGAGGAGAGGGGCTCGCAGCTGCACGATGGTCGCGCCCCTGCCAGCGGCCTCGAGTCCCGCCGCGGCGGTGTCCACCACCGCTATTGCTATGGGGACTACGAGCGCGGAGAGACGCCCTCCGTGGGCGAGCTGGGGCTGGCGTTCGGCAGTCGCGGGATCCGCCCGGCCAGGTAGGACTTGCGGCCGGCCTCGACGCCCAGCCGGATCGCCTCC
>WNFB01009005.1_pt1 | contig 12711 bp, 8 predicted proteins | sample 5400501 | NCBI WGS metagenome assembly WNFB01 (sample SAMN13153341, study PRJNA577476) | soil metagenome | isolation source: 200 cm saprolite under Douglas fir tree site 2 hole 1 | place: USA:California | collected 2015-04-18 | reverse complement strand
TTACTTGCCACTCTTACGCACTCATGCTCCCGCAAGTCCTTTGCTTGCCACTCTTACGAAAACACCCGGGATAGGGGTGTCACTGTGCAGGAAGAACGAGATCAAGGCGGTTCAACACCGCACCTACTGGAAGTTTATAACGACGATTTGCGCCACTTTCTTCGCGAAATCGTATGTGGCTCTCAGATTGCCGCCGATAAAACGCACGTTCCCCGTGACATCTTGCGCGAGCTCGGATTTGCCGGCCTTGTCCGTAAACAGGCAGTGCACCTTGATCTGAGTGGCGCCGGTAACCGTGGTCACCTGTCGCTTCCCCTCGCTGCCTTGCTTGAACCCGTACACGTTGCTGTGAAGGATCACGAGGTCGGCGGCGTTGGCTGCAGCCGTGTCACCGTCGCGGTACACATGCTGGAACTTGTTCGCCTTTTGCACCTGTTCGATCAGGTTCTCGTAAAGCGCCAGTTGAAATTCAATGGGAAGCTTCACTTCGTCGGATTGGACCGCCAGAATCTGGATCGAGGACGCTTGAATCTTTGTCTGCGCCTTGTCTTGCGCCAATGCCGTGCTCCCCGTGGAGAGCAACACCAGGGCGAGTGGCAGCGGGGCGCTCAAATAGCGGATCAACTTCATTGTTTTTTCTCCTTTGGCTTTGCCTGCGCCTCCGCTTCCACTTCGACGGGAACGCTCGTTCTTGCACCCTGGCTCAGTAGGGCCTTCTTGGCACTGAGCGCATTGCCTTGTGTCAGAGTGAAGATCGCCCCGTGCATGCCGCCGGATGGATCGAGATACTCGATCGAGAGCGTGTCAATCTTGGTTCGGAACAGGCTTAGAAACCTTCCGCCTCCGTACGGCGCGAACATCGTGAGCGTGCCAACGGTTCCGCCGATGGTGCGCTCGGTGTCCTTGCCTGTCATCACTTCCTGGATCGAGGCGGCCGGCACAACTACTTTTTTCTTTCCCTTCGTGAACACCAGAGACCCATTTGCGGCGAAGAGAGTTCCAGTGACGTTATGCTTCAAACCCTCGAGTCCGAGGACTTGTTTTGTGTCAGCGAACGACTTGTCGTTGCCGGTATTTGCGTCTTGGGCGAAGCAGGGCGCTGCCAGCGAGCCGACTCCTATCGAGCCCACCGTAGCAACAAACAGAATCGTATACGCCCGGAGCATTTTCATGTTCGATTTCTCCTCATCTAGGGGGGGGACCGAAATTTCCGACTTGGACATCCGGCTCGTGCATCGTACGCTTCTCCGGTCCTCGACACAACGCATTTGCCACCAGAGGCGGCCTCGGTGCGACCAGCCGAGCTCAGACAGCTAACTCCCAAACATCCCAGCGAAGGCGAAGCAACTGGACCGCTAACCCGTTGACGGTATTTTTTAGTGCGCATGCTATCATTCCCCTCGCCGCAAGACGTTCGCGTTCCCGTCCCTGCCAAGCCGGAGGTTACCCATGCGTCGTACGCTTCGCATCTTACTCGCCATCGTCGCTGTCCTGGTTGTTCTCGTATTGGCCGCGCCTTTCCTCATCCCCGTCAACCAGTTCCGGCCCACCATTGAAGAAAAGGCTTCCGCAGCGCTGGGACGCAAAGTGGATGTCGGCAACCTGAGCCTTTCGCTCTTCTCCGGTTCGTTGGCTGCGGACAATCTGTCCATTGCTGACGACCCCAAGTTCAGTAAGTCTGCATTTCTTTCCGCCAAATCCATCAACGTTGGCATTGAGCTGCTGCCTCTGATCCTGCGCAAAGAACTCAACATTACGGCAATCGTTATTGACAGTCCTGAGGTTACGCTGCTGCGCAGTGGTGCCGGCGAATGGAACTACTCCTCCTTCGGTGCCGCGGCCGCAAAGTCCCAAGGAAAACAGGTTCCGCCTCCACCGCGGGCCCAACAATCCTCCGGTGAGTTTTCGGTTGAGAAACTGGATCTCCGCAACGGGCGCATCATCATCGGCTCGACTGGCTCCCAGAAGCGCAGCACCTACGACAAAGTGGACTTGACAGCTTCCAAGGTTTCGCTCACCTCCAAATTCCCTGTGACACTTACCGCCGGTCTTCCCGGCGGCGGTGATCTCAAGGTCGATGGCACCGCCGGGCCTCTCGACCAGGAGAACACCGCACTCACGCCGGTGAATGCCAAGCTCACCGTCAATAACCTGAATCTTGCCACCACCGGCCTTCTCGATCCCTCCGCCGGGCTGGGCGGCCTGCTCGACCTGAACTCCACCATTGCCTCACAAAATGGTGAAGCCAGTGCGAGCGGCAGCGCCAAACTCTCCAAAACCTTGCTCATCGCCGGTGGTTCGCCCGCCGCCATTCCTCTCGTTGTGGACTTCAAAACGAAGTACGATATGCGCAAGAACCATGGTGTCCTCGCGCCTTCGACGCTAAAAATCGGGAATGCTGTCTGCCACCTCAGCGGCACATATGATATTCCCGCGGACTCCGATGCCGTCATCTTGCACGTCAAGGTCGAAGGGCAAAACATGCCCGCAAAGGACTTGGAAGCATTCCTTCCCGCGCTCGGGATTCACATGCCCAGTGGTGCGTCACTGCGGGCGGGCACCCTCAATACCAGCCTGGAGCTCAGCGGCCCCACGAATAAACTTATCACCTCTGGAAACGTCGGTATGTTCAACGCCAAACTGGCCGGCTTCGATCTTGGATCGAAGATGTCCACAATTTCCGCGCTGACAGGCCTCAAGACCGGCCAGGATCTCGACATTGAAAAAGTGACCAGCAATGTTCGCATGGCTCCCGACGGAATCCAGGCGGAGAATTTCAACGCTGCTGTCCCCGCGCTCGGCACGCTCGTTGGTGGCGGCATCATCGACTCGAAGAACAGTCTCGATTTCAAAATGGCCGCCACGCTCGCCAATTCTGCGACCTTTTCGTCTTCCAACGGCGGGCCGGTCTCGGGCATCGGCGGCATCTTAGGCGCGATCGGTGGAGGCAAGGCCGGCTGCACGGGTGCCACCATTCCCTTTCTGATCCATGGCACAACCGCTGATCCAAAATTTGTCCCTGACGTCGGTGGGATCGCCGCGAGCCTGCTCAAAACGCAGCTCGGCTGTGCGGGCACATCCTCCGGGGCTTCGCAGTTGCAGCAGTTGCAGCAGCAAGACCCGAATAACCCGATCGATGCCCTCAGCGGCCTCTTCAAAAAGAAAAAGCCTTGAGTCTTTGCCGGCTTTCCCAGTTTTGCCAAGTCTTGTGGCCGTGCCACAATGCTTGTATGCAAAATTCAGTGCGCATCACATTACTTCTTCTAGCTGCGGCAAGCGTCCTTCCGAACAGCGTTGCGCAGCAAGCGTCGCTGGCACAGACGCAACCGACTACTCCGCCAAAATCCCAGCAAGGCGCCGCTACCAAGCGCGCTCCAGCCAAAGCGGCCCCTTTCACCCTGAAGACGCAAAAAGAAAAAGCCAGCTATGCCTTGGGCATGAACTTTGGCACCGGGCTGCGCAAACAGTCGATCGACGTAGACCCCGCGATCCTCGCGCGCGGATTACGAGACTCCTTTTCCAGCGGGAAAACGCTCTTGACGGAAGACGAAGCGCGCGCCATCCTCACCCAACTGCAAGGCGACGTGCGCAAGAGGCAGCAGGAACTGGCTCAGCAACTCGGCGATGCCAATAAGAAGCAAGGCCTTGCATTCCTTGAAGCCAACAAGTCCAAGGACGGCGTCGTGACGCTGCCCAGCGGATTGCAATACAAGGTTCTCCAGGAGGGCACCGGACCCAAGCCGGCGCCGACAGACAAGGTCGTTTGCAACTACCGAGGCACGCTCTTGGACAGCACGGAGTTCGACAGTTCCTACAAGCGTGGCCAACCGGCTACTTTTCCGGTCACTGGAGTGATCAAAGGCTGGACCGAGGCGCTGCAGCTCATGCCCGTGGGATCAAAGTGGCAGCTCTTCGTTCCCTCGGAATTAGCCTATGGCGAACGCGGCGCCGGCGGTCAAATCGGCCCCAACGCCACCCTGATCTTCGAAGTCGAGCTCCTCTCCATCCAAGGCAAAGAGACCAAGTAATCGCTGGAATTGTCGTCCGGCTCAAACCGTGCCCTATTCGTAGCGCAGGGCCACCATGGGATCGACCCGCGTCGCCCGCCGCGCCGGCAGCCAGGTGGCCAGCAGCGCGATGGAGGCCAGCAATAGCGAAACACCCACAAACGAGACTGCATCCATCGAGCTCAGGCCGAAGAGCGTCGCGGCCAGCAGGCGCGATACGGCTGCCGCACCTGCAATACCGGCCAAAATCCCGCCAGCGATCGGTCGAAAATCCTCATGTACGACCAGCCGCACCACCTGAAGGTCTTGCGCTCCAAGCGCCATACGAATACCGATTTCGCGCGTTCGCTGCGCCACGCTGTAGCTGACCATGCCGTACACGCCCATGCACGCCAGCAGCAGTCCCAGTCCCCCCACGATGCTCGCGAGAACTCCGCCGATCCGCGACACCACGAAATAAGGATCCATGGAGACCATCGTGTTCAGCGGAGCCGCTATGACCGGAAGATTGGCATCCAAGCGTCGGACCTCATGGCCGATCGCCGGAAGCAGCGGCCTGGGATCGCTTGCGGTGCGCACCAGCGAAGTGCTGGTCCATTGACGGCTCTGCGAGAGCGGCAAGTACAGATAGGATTCGTCGATCTTGCGCAGATCCAGGCTGCGCACGTCTCGGGCAACGCCGATCACTTCACTGCTTGCAATGAAGGGATCGCTTTCCCCGGGAAAGGACATCGTGCCCTTGTCCGATCCGATTTTGATGCGCTTGCCGATCGCATCTTCGTTTGGCCAGAAGCGTCGTGCTGTCGCTTCGCTAATGACGACCACCGGCGCCTGTCCCTCAGATTCGCGCGGGGTGAAGAGTCGCCCGCGAACGATGGGAATGGCAAGCGTCTCGAAATAATTTGCCGTCACATAACTATAGCCGGCCGCCGGCGGTTCGCTTCCGCCCGCATCAGGGGCAGGGAGCGCCGCACCCTCGGGGGCAACTGGCACCCATCGGATACCGCCGACAGGACCACGAGAAGCTTGCGCCACGGACTGCACGCCCGGAAGTCCGGCAATTCCCTGAATAATGTCGCGATTCAGTTGTAGCAGACGCGCCTGGGAGTAATGCAGATTCGCGGGATCGTACATTTCCAGCGAAACGACGTGGCGAGTCTCGTAGCCCGGGTCGATTCTGAGGGCGCGTTGCGATCCGCGCAGCAGCAGCGCGGAGCTGATCAGCAGAACCAAGCAAGCCGCCATCTGTCCCGCGATGAGCAAGCCGCGCAGCCGCGAGCTGCTGACGCGTTGGCCAAAAGCGCTGCCCTCTTCCTTCAACGCAGAATTCACGTCCGCCTTCGACGCTTGCAGCGCCGGGCTGATGCCGAAAGCGAGTCCAGCCCCGCAGGAAACCAGAAGGGTATAAGCAAAAATGCGCACGTCCGGTGTCAGCTCGAGAACAATCGTTCCCCAAAACGAAGGCAGCGCGGAAGCAATCTGCAGGATCAATAGGTGAAGCATCCAGCCGCCTAGCGGCAGCCCGATGGCTCCGGCAAGAAGCGCGAGCAACATGCTCTCGGTGAGCAACTGCCGCCATCGGCCCGCGCCCAGCGCCAGTCGCACGGCAATTTCTTTGCGTCGCGCAACGGCCCTGCCCAGCAAGAGGCTCGCGACATTCGCGCAAGCAATTAGCAGAAGCAGCGCCACCGCGGACATGGCCGCCGCCACCACACCCCACATCTCCGGGTCAATGGCAGCCAAATTGTTGCTCGCAGAAAGAACCTTCACGTCCCTGTTGCGTTCCGCTTCCGGGTAAGCTGCCCGCAACTGCCTGGCAAGAACATTCAGCTCCGCTTGCGCATCGGACAGGGGCACTCCCGGCCGCAAACGTCCTCCTGCGTACCCAGCGGACACGAGCCGGTTTGCAAAGTCTTTCGCGGAGAATCCCAGATTCACTTTGGCAGCGACCGGCGCCCACAAGTCAGGCACCGCCGGAAGCCCGGCCAGATAATTGAGTGGAGTCACTCCGACAACGGTGAACGCCACGCCGTTAAGGTGCATAACCGATCCAACGACTTTCGGATCCGAATGAAATCGCCCCTGCCAGAAGTTTCCGCTCATCAACACCACCGGTGCGGCGTTCGGTTGATCGTCCTCTGGCGAGAGGATGCGGCCCAACAGCGGCATCGCTCCATACATGGGCAAATAATTGCCAGAGACAAAAATGCACCCGATGGGCTGGGCGCTGCCCTCGAGGAGTTGCGGCAACTGGAAGCCAACGGCTCCCGCGATGCGGGATGAACTCTCAGGGCCGGTCGCGGGCAAATCGCTCGAAGTTACCGCGATGCCGTAGGCGAAGAGCGACAGCTCCGAAAAAGATTTGCTGTGGTCCCGAAAATAAATGTAATCGGGATACGACACGCCGCTGCGCGACTCTCCCGGCGAAGTACGAAAGACCGACACCAGACGTTCCGGCTCCTTCACCGGCCGCGGCCGAAGAACCAGCGCGTCAAAAGCTGTGAAGATGGCAGTGTTCACGCCAATCCCGAGCGCCAAGGTAGCCACGGCCACGAGCGTGAACCCACGGCTCTTGCCCAATACCCGTACGCCGTACCGCACGTCTTGCACCAGCGTATCCAGCAGTGGCAAGCCGCGCCGCTCGCGGTACATCTCCTTCGTCGCCGCAATGCCACCCAGCTTGATCAGCGCCTGCCTGCGAGCCTCTTCCTTGGTCATTCCAGCGCGCACATTGTCCGCGATGTACATTTGAAGGTGGCTTTCGAGTTCCTCGTTTAATTTCCTGTCGCGGGGCTCTCTGCGGAACATAGCCCCGAGCCGCACCAGCCACGCGCGAAGCGCCCTCATGACTCTTCCCTGCCCAAAGTCAGGATGCCCATCCGCTTGCCCCTCCTCCTATGGGATAACCATATCACAGCCCTATGGGATGGCAATAGAAGAGACGAAAGCAGCCCCCAATTTGTTTCCCTCATTTCCGCCTTTCTTTTCCGGGCGAACTCCCGAGCGCCACCTTCCTCTCCCTATCTCCTTGACTCTTCTGCAACTTCCCACTAGCCTCGTGCGTCTACAGAAACGTTGGCGAGTGGATCGCGTCTTCCGCGCTGTCCAAAACTAAGGAGTGGCGAATGCGTTCTTCGTTTCATACGTTGAGGTTTGCGCTGGGGATCTTCGCGGCAGTCGGAGCGGCTTTGCTTGGTCCGGCTCGCGCCGCCGCGCAGGGTGGTGAGCCGCAATACTTCGCCATTCGCGGAGTCACCGTGGTTCCCGTCTCCGGTCCGCGCCTGGAAAATACCACGGTGATCATCTCGCGCGGCGTAATCAAAGCTGTCGCCAAAGACGCTGCCATTCCCGATGAAGCTTGGGTCATCGAAGGCAAGGGCCTCATCGTCTATCCCGGCTTCATCGATTCCTTCACCGATGTTGGCATTGCACCAACTCCCGCTCCCTCCGGTGAAGCCGGTTCGCGCTCGCAGCCACCCACTTCACGCGGCCCGGAAGATCGGCCCGGAGCGACCCCCTGGCGCAGCGCAGCCGACGAAGCCAGCTTGAGCGACAAGCGCGTCGAAACTTGGCGCTCCGCCGGATTCACCACCGTGATTTCCGCTCCGAAAGGTGGAATGTTCCCCGGGCAAGCCGCTTTGTTGGATCTTGCCGGAGAGCGCAATGGCGACATGGTGGTGAAAACACCCGTCGCCGTTCCTGTGTCTTTGCAGCCCGCCGGCGGCTTCGCGAACTTCCCCGGCTCGCTGATGGGCTCGCTCGCCTACGTGCGCCAGGTTTGGTTGGACACCGACTGGAGTACGAAGGCCCAGGCCATCTATGAAAAAAATCCACGCGGCGTAGCCCGGCCGCGCTATGACCGCACCGAAGAAGCTCTCGCCGATGCGCTGGAAGATCACGCATTGGTGCTCATCCCCGCGAATAATGCCACGCAAATTCGCCGCGCGTTTGATCTTATCGATCGCTGGCACGTGAACGGCGTGCTGTACGGCGGCCAGATGAGCTACGAAGTAGCCAGCGAAATCGCCGCTAAAAAACTACCTGTTCTCGTCGACCTGAAATGGCCCGAGGCAGAGAAAGATGCCGATCCCGATGACGTTCCTTCGCTCAACACCCTGCGCTTCCGCGACCGCGCGCCTTCTTCCCCAGCCGCGCTCTCCAAAGCTGGAGTAAAGTTCGCGTTCTATTCCGGCGCGATCACCGCGCCGAAAGACATACTGAAGGCCGCCAAAAAATCCATCGACGCCGGCCTTTCACCAGACGCCGCGATTCGCGCCTTCACCCTCACGCCCGCTGAGATTTTCGGCGTCGCGGACCGGCTCGGCTCCATCGAAAATGGCAAGATCGCCAACCTGGTTGTCACCGACGGCGACATCTTCGACGAAAAAACAAAAATTAAATTCGTATTCGTCGACGGCCGCAAATTCACCATCCGCGAGCCTGAGAAGCCCAAGGATCCTCCCAAGGGCGACCTCACCGGAAAATGGAAGTTCTCCTACACCACGCCGGAAGGGCCCGAAGAGTCCACGGTAGACCTAATAATGGCCAGCGACGGCTCCCTCTCCGGCACACTCTCCAGCACGCGTGGCAACGCCAACATCATCAGCGGCTATCTCAGCGCCGATAAGTTCAGCTTCACCATCAACATTCCGATCGAGGGTTCACCTTCCGATGTGCACTTCACCGGTACGTTCGACGGCACTTCCATCAAAGGATCGATCAGCGTGCAAGGATTGGACATCGAATTTACCGGCACAAAGCCCGGCGTTCACCAGGTTTCCGCGGGAGGTGCCCAATGAAAACGCCAACGCTGACCTGCACTAGGCTACTGATTTGCTCTGGCCCGTGCTTCCGAAGCTCCAGCCGTCGCCGCTGAACCCTCTCCCGTCATTTTGATTCAGAACGCCACCATCTTGACGGCCAGCCACGGCACCATCGAGCGCGGTTCGATCTTGATCAAAGACGGAAAAATCGCCGAAGTCGGCGCGTCCGTAAAAGCACCGAAAGACGCGCAAGTCATCGATGCCTCCGGCCAGTTCGTTATGCCCGGCATAATCGACTGCCACTCGCACATCGCCGTGGACGGCAGCGTGAACGAAGGCAGCATCTCCGTCTCCTCCATCGTCAATATCGCGGACGTTCTAAATCCAGATGATGTCGACATTTATCGCGATCTCGCCGGCGGTGTCACCGTCGCCAACGTGCTGCACGGCAGCGCCAACGCTATCGGCGGCCAGACCATCGTGATCAAGCTGCGCTGGGGCCAGCCCGCCTCCAAGCTCCCGTTCGAGGGCGCGCTGCCCGGCATCAAGTTTGCCCTCGGCGAAAATCCCAAGCGCTCCAATAGCCGCGGCAGAGCTGCGCGCTATCCCGCCACGCGAATGGGCGTGGAGGAAACGATTCGCGGCGCTTTTGCGGAAGCACGCGACTACAAAGCTGCCTGGGACCTGTACAACAAGCGCACCGCCGCCGGCGAAAAGAATTTAGTTCTGCCGCGCCGCGATTTGCGCCTCGACCCCCTTGTCGAAGTGCTCGAAGGCAAGCGCTACGTGCATTCGCATTGCTATCGCGAAGACGAAATCCTGATGCTCCTGCGCGTGGCCAAGGAATTTGGCTTCAAGGTGCGCACTTTCCAGCATGTCCTGGAAGGCTACAAAGTGGCCGACGAAATCGCCGCTGCCGGCGCGGGCGCCTCCACCTTCTCCGATTGGTGGGCTTACAAAGTCGAAGCCTATGACGCCATTCCGTACAACGCCGCCTTGATGACCCGCCGCGGCGTCCTCGTCTCCGTGAATTCCGATGACGCCGAGGAAGCCACGCATCTCAATCAGGAAGCCGCCAAGAGCATCAAGTTTGGCGGTCTTTCGCACGACGAAGCGCTCAAGCTCGTCACCCTGAATCCCGCGATTCAACTCGGCATCGACAAGCGCGTCGGCTCCATCGATGCCGGCAAGGACGCCGATCTCGTCATTTACAATCGCGACCCGCTCAGCGACTACGCCGTGGTCCAGAAGACGCTGATCGACGGCCGCATTTACTTTGACCGCCAGCGCGATATCGCCGACCGCCCCGCTCGCGAAAAGGAAAAGAAAGCGCTGCTCGAAAAAGAAAAGACGAGCGAGAAAAAGCCCGAAGCCGGCGAAGCCGCCAAAAAACCAGGCGAAAAGAAATCAGAAGAGAAGAAGCCAGAAGAAAAAAGGCCGGAAGAAAAACCCAAACCGCCGCAAGCCTCCGCCGTCTCCGGAGGTGCGCAATGAAGCACCTCTCGATTTCGCGGCGCAGCTTCCTTTACCTCATTTGCCTCCTAATCCTCCTTTACCTCCCGCAAGCTACGAAGGCGCAAGACAAATCACCCACCTACGCCATCACCCACGCCAAAATCTTCACCGTCTCCGGAGGCACCATCGACGATGGCACGGTCGTGATTCAGCACGGCAAAATCGCCAATGTTGGAGCCGCCGTCGAAATCCCCGCAGGCGCCCAGGTGATCGACGGTAAGGGTCTGCAAGTCTATCCCGGCCTGTTCGATCCCATCACGCAGATGGGTTTGCGCGAAATCGGCGCGGTCAATGCCACCGTCGATTCCGCCGAAACGGGAGCGTTCAATCCCGACGTCGTCGCCTCCGAAGCCGTGCTGCCCTCGAGCGAGCATATTCCCGTTACGCGCGCCGCGGGCATCACCGAAGTGCTCGCCGTGCCCGCTAGCGGCGGCATGGACTCCGAGGGCCCAACCGGCATCCTGGGTGGGCAGGCGTCCGCGATCCATTTGTCCGGCTGGACCATCAACGACATGCTCCTCAAAAAGAGCGTCGCCATGGTGCTCAACTGGCCCGAAATCGCGACCCAGACGTTTGATTTCTCCACCTTTTCCAGAAAACAAAAATCATTCGCGGACGCCAAGCAGGAATATGAAAAGCAGGTGGACGAACTCACCGACTGGCTCGAGCGTGCCCGGCATTACGCCGTGGCTCTCGGCCACGGCGGCGCCACCGACTATCAGCGCGACCTCAACCTCGAAGCGCTCGTGCCGGTCACCCGCGGTGAACTGCCCGTCCTGGTTTTTGCGGACAAGGCCCGCGACATTCGCAATGCCGTCGAGTTTTGCGAAAAGCAAAAGCTGAAAATGATTCTTGCCGGCGGCGCCGAAGCCTACAAAGTGAAAGATCTGCTGCGCTCGAAAAGCATCCCTGTGATTCTTGGCCCCACGCTGACGCTGCCCCGCGACGAAGATGATCCCTATGACCGCCTGCTCACGCAGCCCGCGGAGCTGGCCGCCGCCGGCATAAAATTTGCGTTCGGCAGCTTCGACAATTCGTTCTCCCGGCGTCTTGGCCAGCAAGCCGCGAACGCCGTCGCCTACGGGTTGCCCTACGACGAAGCTCTAAAGGCCGTGACCCTGTACCCCGCGCAAATCTTCGGTCTCGCGGATCAAGTCGGCACGCTCGAAAGCGGCAAAATCGCCAACGTCATCGTCACCAACGGCGACCCTCTCGAGCTCACCACCGAGGTGCGCTACCTCTTCATCAAGGGCCAGCCCACCTCCCTCGACAACAAGCACAAAGCCCTCTACGAAAAATACCTGAACCGTCCGAAAGCCCAGTAACTGAAGGGGCGCAGCCCACCTGCGGCAGGCAGGCACCGCTGCGCCCCAATTCAGCAAGGTTCCCCCGCCGTCCTCGACTCTCTTATCCGAACAGCCCCGCCTGATTTTGTCATCCAGCGAAACTTTTCCCATACAATTGCGTTCCTATCTTTGAACGCCATGCCTAACCGCAAGTTCATCCTGACCGCCGCCTTTTGCCTGACCGTTCTCGCCGCCAGCGCCTACGCACAAGACGCGCAGAAAATTGTCGACCAGTACATCAAAGCCGCAGGCGGCTCCAAGGCGCTTTCTCAAGCCAAAACCATCACCATCGAAGGCACTTTCCACACAGCCGACGGCAAGACCGGCACCTACACCCTTAGCACCAGGCTCCCCAACCGCTTCTATTCCGAACTGGTCGCCGGTGACACCAACTTGATCGAGGCTTACAACGGCAAATCCGCGTGGCACCGCACCGCGAACGGCGAATTCGCCACGCTGGTCGGCGTGGACGGCAGCCAGCTCGAAGCCGCTGGGCAGTACTACAATTCCCACCTCGTCGACGCCAAGAAGAACAAGATCGGCCTCGGCTTTGCCGCTTTTTCCAAAGTCCGCGGCCGCGACGCGCTGGAAATCGAAGTCACCACCATGACCGGTGTGAAGCGCCACGTCTTCTTCGATCCCCAAACGCACCTGATCGTAAAAGAGGCGGCCACCGTCGGCGGGATCGACGAACAAATTCTTTACGATGACTATCGCCCCGTGAACGGCCTGAAAACCCCCTACAAAATCGAGCTGCACCGCGGAACAGAAACCTACGACATCACCGTGACCCGCGCGGAGGTGAACGCCGCTGTCAGCGAGCGCGTCTTCGACTTTCCCAAAAAATCGCAAGTTCAACTCCCTGATTTGAAGGCGCTCTTCAAGGAGATTGACGAAAACCAAAAAGCCATCGACAAACTGAAAGAAAACTACGCCGGCACCCGCAACGAGGAAGAAACCGAATACGACAAAACCGGAAAAATCAGCAAGCGTGAGCTGCACGAGTACACCTTCTTCTACTTGAGCGGTCACGAGGTTTCCACCCTGGTCAAGAAGGACGGCAAACCGCTCAGCGAAGAA
>WNFB01004277.1_pt1 | contig 12712 bp, 10 predicted proteins | sample 5400501 | NCBI WGS metagenome assembly WNFB01 (sample SAMN13153341, study PRJNA577476) | soil metagenome | isolation source: 200 cm saprolite under Douglas fir tree site 2 hole 1 | place: USA:California | collected 2015-04-18 | reverse complement strand
CATCAGCTGGCGGCGGGAGATGTGCGTATCGAGACGCTGCGCGATGGTCATGGCTCAGGCCTCCCGGGCGGCGCGCTCGACGGCGCGGACGATGCGTGGATAGGTTCCGCAACGGCAGATGTTGCTGCTCATGTGCTCGATGATCTCGTCGCGGGTCGGGCGCGGCTTGTCCTTGAGCAGGGCGGCCGCGTTCATGATCTGGCCGGACTGGCAATAGCCGCATTGCGGCACGCGCTCGGCGAGCCAGGCTTTTTGCAGCGGATGCGAGGAATCGGGCGACAGGCCCTCGATCGTCGTCACGGCGCGACCGGCGACGTCGCGCACCTGGGTTTGGCAGGAGAACGCGCGCTTGCCGTCGACATGCACCATGCAGGCGCCGCATAGGCCGGTGCCGCAGCCGAATTTCGTCCCCGTGAGCTTGAGGCCCTCGCGGATCACCCACAGGAGCGGCGTTGCCGGCGGCGCATCCGTCGATGCCGGCCGGCCATTGACCGTGAAGTTGATCGCCATCGCTGCCCTCGCCTGTTCTTTGATCGCTCGCTCTTAGCAAAGCCACGCTGCGCCGGGCCGGGGTCCGGCGCAGTTCGATGTCGTCGTTCCTACGCCGCCATGGCGCAGGATGCCCGGACGATCAGGCCGTCCGCGCCGTTTCGGGCCACCACTTCAGCAGCACGCCGAGGCCGAGGCCGAAGCAGCCGTGGAATATGATCTGCATGATCATGCGGCTGACGTCCCAGCCCGCGGCCATCGGCTGTCCTTTGAGCGGAAACACGATGAACCAGAGCACGAGGACCGGGGCGATGGCGCCGAACAGGAAGCACGCGACATAGTACATCGCGCCTTCCGGGAAGCGCCTCTCGACTGCGCCGAACACGATGCCCCAGAGTCCGCCCCAGAACGCGAACGACCAGATCTGCGGGACGTTCATTGGCTTCGTCGGGGCATAGCCGAACGGCTGGAACGGAACTAATCCGAGGGCGTGCAGAATGGCGATCGCGCCCATCTGGAACACCAGCACTGAGATGAATCCGGCGATGAACAGGGACACGATCGAGTGCCGAAACACTGCGGTGCCGGCTACGCTGGTTGTGGTCGTCATGGCTTGCGTTTACTCCCCCTATAAACCCGCCCCATGGACGAGCTCGTGAAACAACGAATTGCTCAGCCGAGCGCGGCCTTGACGCGCCCGGGATCGAACGGCAGGTCGCGCAGCCGCCTGCCGGTCGCGTGCGCGAACGCGTTGGCGATGGCGGCGACCGCGGGCCCCTGCGCGGCTTCGCCGGCGCCGAGCGGCTTCTCGTCGGGACGGTCGATCAGCTCGACCTCGACCTTCGGCACGTCCGGCATGGTGAGGATCGGGTAGCTGCTCCAGTCGCGTGAGGTGATGCCGTTGCGGTCGAAGCGGATCGCCTCGTGCAGCGTCCAACTCGTCGACTGGATGATGCCGCCCTCGATCTGATTGATCAGGCCGTCCGGATTGATGATCTGGCCGGCGTCGGTCGCCGCAACCGCCCGCGGCACGCGGATCATGCCGGCCTTGCGATCGACCTCGACCTCGGCGACCACCGCCACGTAGGTCGACAGGTTCTTGTATTTGGCAAAGGCGATGCCGCGCCCACGGGCGCCGTCGCCCTTCTCGCCGGCCTTCCAGCCGGCCTTGCGGGCCGCCGCCTCGATCACCCCGCGCGCCCGCGGGTCTTTCATGTGGGCGAGCCGGAAGGCGACCGGATCCTGGCCGGCCGCGGCCGCAACCTCATCCATGAACGACTCGAGCGCGAACACATTGGCGTAGGCGCCGAGCGTGCGCAGCGCCGAGACGCGGATCGGCATGGCGGTGATCAGGTGATTGACGATCCGCTGATTGGGAAAATCGTAGAGCGGCACCGCGTTGCGGTCGCCGCCGCCGGCCGGCTGTGGAATGTTGGTCGCGGGGCCGGCCTTGCTCGGCTCGGCGAGATACCAGCTGGCGAGCAGGTTGTTGTCGCTGCCCGGTGCGTTCGGGCGGGTCGAGTGGGTGTTGCTCCACACCTCGTAATTCCAATCGACGATGCGGCCGTCGCCGTCCAGCGAAGCCTTGGCGCGCGCCACCATGGCCGAGCCGTACGGCTCCCAGGCGAATTCGTCGTCGCGCATCCATTGCACCCGCACCGGGCGGCCGGCGGAGCGCGCCAGCAGGGCGGCGTCGAGCGCCACGTCGTCGGCGCCGTTGTGGCCGTAGCAGCCCGAGCCCTCCGCATGGATGCAGCGCACCGCGCCGGCATCCATCTTGAGCGCCTTGACCAGGTCGCGCTTGAGCGGGAACACGCCCTGCGAATGCGTCCAGACGGTGAGCTTGCCGTCCTTCAATTCGGCGACCGCGCACGAGGGGCCGATCGAGGCGTGCGCCTGGTACGGGCGCGTGTAGGTCGCCTCGACCGTCTTGGCGCCGGCGGGCACCGCCGCCTGTTTCTGGCTGACCACGGAGGATTGGGTCGGGAGCGCCATCAGATAATCGTAGAGCCGCGCGGGATCGGGCATTTCCGTGCCGCCGCTCCACCGGGCGCTGCGCATCAGCGCGGTGCGCGCCTTGATCGCCTGCTCCTCCCGCTCGGCGACGACGCCGAGGAAGCTGCCGTCGCGCACGACCGCCACGACGCCCGGCACGGCCCGGGCCGTCGCCTCGTCCACGCTGTCGAGCCTGGCGCCGTAGCGAGGCGGCCGCACCACGCGGCCATGCGCCATGCCGGGCAGGCGGATGTCCTGCACGTAGGCGGCGCCGCCGGTCACCTTGGCGGGAATGTCGCGACGCTGGATCGAGCGGCCGACGATCGCGTGCCGCGCCGCCGGCTTCGGCGCCACGTTGGCGCTCGCTTCGCGATGGAGGTCGAGTTCGGCCGCGAGCTCGCCATAGCCCAGCTTGCGGCCGTCGGCGGCGGTGACCACGCCGTCGGCCACGCGCAGGGTCTCGGCGGCCACATTGAACCGGCTCGCCGCGCGCTCGATCAGCAGCGCCCGCGCTTCGGCGCAAGCGAGGCGGATCGCGGTGCCGCCGTACTCGATCGATTGGCTGCCCGAGGTGTGCCCCTCGTCGGGCGTGAGGGCGGTGTCGCCGGATATCAGCTCCACGCGGGCGAGCGGCAGGTCCAGCTCCTCGGCGGCGACCTGCTGCAGCGCGGTGAGGATCCCCTGCCCCAGCTCGACCTTGCCGGCAAAGATCGTCGCCGAGCCGTCCGCATTGATGCGCAGCCACGCGTCGAGCATGCGGTTGTTGGCGAGGCTGCCCGGCAGGCGGGCGGGCTGGGCCAGGCCGAGGCGCGGCGCGAGCGAGAAGGCAAGCACGAGCCCGCCCGCCACCTTGCCGAACTGCCGCCGTGTCAGGGCCATGGTCAGGTCTTTCCCATCGACTGCGCCGCCCGCAGCACCGCGCGGATGATCCGGCCGTGGGTGCCGCAGCGGCACAAGTTCGCGGCAAGTCCCTCGCGCACCTCTTGCTCGGTCGGCCGCGGGTTGCGGTCGAGCAAATCCTTCGCCGCCATGATCATGCCGTTGATGCAGTAGCCGCACTGCGCCGCCTGCTCGTCGATGAACGCCTGCTGCAGGGGGTGCGGCTTCTCGACGGTGCCGAGGCCCTCGATGGTGGTGATCTCGGCCTCGCCGATCGCGCCGATCTGGGTGATGCACGAGCGCACTGGCCGGCCATCGATCAGCACCGTGCAGGCGCCGCACTGGGCAAGGCCGCAGCCGAATTTTGCGCCGTTGAGGGCGAGATCGTTGCGCAGCACGTAGAGCAGCGGCGTGTCCGGCTCAGCGGGCACGGACCGGCGCGACCCGTTGACCTTGAGGTTGACAGCCATGGCGTCTCCCGGACCCGCGCGGCGCTCGGGCGCCGTTATTGTTGCCGGCATTTTGCGCCGCCCTGCGACTGCCGTCGAGCCCCGAAGGCCCGAACCGGGCGTCCTTCACGGCCTGTTTATTCAGCCCATTGGCGAGGCCTTGGCGTTCCGTTCACGCGTGCTGCGGAAGGTCGCCGACGCGCCAGCCCTCGACGGTGCCTGCGCGAAATTCCTCGAACCGGTGGGCCTCGATCGCCGCGCGCGCTTCCTGCATCAACGCCTGATAGTAGTCGAGGTTCACCTGCGAGAGCAGGATGGCGCCGAGCATTTCGTTGGCCTTCATCAAATGATGCAGATAGGCGCGCGTGTACCCCGCGGCGACCCCGCTGCCCTCCGGGTCGAGGGGCCGCGGATCGTCGGCGTGGCGCGCGTTCTTGAGGTTGAGCGGGCCGAACCGGGTGAACGCAACGCCGTGGCGGCCGTTGCGGGTCGGCAGCACACAGTCGAACATGTCGATGCCGCGGGTGATCGCTCCCAGCAGATCCTCCGGCGTGCCGACCCCCATGAGATAGCGCGGGCGTTCGGCCGGCAGCAGCGTGGCGACCTCCTCGACCACGGCCAGCATCACCTTTTGCGGCTCACCGACCGCAAGCCCGCCGATCGCGTAGCCGTCGAAATCGAGATCGACCAAGGCCCGCGCGCTCGTCCCGCGCAGCGCCGGATCGTCGCCGCCCTGGACGATGCCGAACAGCGCCCGCCCGGCCGCGCCCGCGAACGTCCGTTTCGAGCGCTCGGCCCAGGCGAGCGAGAGCCGCATGGCGCGCTCGATGTCGCTGTGCGCGGCCGGCAGCTTCACGCATTCGTCGAGCTGCATGGCAATGTCGGCGCCGAGCAGCGCCTGAATCTCGACCGCGCGCTCGGGACTGAGCTCGACCACGGCGCCGTCGAGATGGGAGCGGAACGTGACGCCCGGCTCGGCGACCTTGCGCAGCGAGGCAAGCGACATGACCTGGAACCCGCCGGAATCCGTGAGGATCGGATGCGGCCAGTTCATGAACCGGTGCAGGCCGCCCAGCGCGGCGATGCGCTCGGCGCCGGGGCGCAGCATCAGGTGAAAGGTATTGGCGAGCACGATGTCGGTGCCCGACGCGCGCACGTCCTGCGGACGCAAACCCTTGACGGTTGCCTGGGTGCCGACCGGCATGAAGGCCGGCGTGCGCACGCTCCCGTGCGGCGTCGTCAACTCGCCGCGCCGGGCCTGGCCGTCGGTCGCAAGCAGACGAAAGGAGGAGCGATCGGACATGTCGGTTCCGGGTATCGACCAGCCGGTGAACCTACACGGATCGATCGCGAGTTCCACCCCGCATTGCCGCCTGCGCGGCGACAAAAAAGAAGGCTCCAGAAACGGAGCCCCGAGTCATGGTCAGTGCCGCGGACGGACCTGGGAATGCCGGGCGCGTCCCTGCTTACTGGATCAGGCGCGCGCCGTAGTTCGTTTGCGGCGTGGTGACCGACAGATTGCGCGGGTTGTTGTTCGTGACGTTCACTATGGCGCTGCCCTGGGTCCAGATTTTGTCCGCGACGATCGCCATGCTGGGCGAGTTCGCGTTCACCACCGAATTGCCGAAGGCCCACCAGTTCTGCGTGGGGAAGTAGGCCACGCCGTCGTACTGCAGCTTGGCACTGCCGCCGCCGTTGCCGCCGAGCGAGCACCAGAGACCGTGCGTATTGGCGTCGTTGTTATCCTGCATGAACTGCATGTTCATGTAAGTTCCCGAGATCGGCGAGGTCAGGGTCACGGACGAGTCACCCCAGAGCTGCAAGGTGGCGCCCGTGCCGGTGAACGCGATCATGACCTGGTCGCCGGTCACCACCGAGCTGGCATCGGTCCAGAACGGCCCGTCGGCCATGACATAGATGCCGGGCTGCAGCGTCACGGTCGTGCTGTCGCCGTACACGTGGATGCCACCGCAATAGGTGCCGGGCGAGAGCGTCGTACTGTCCTTGATCTCCATACCCTTCTTGTCCTTGCCGCAGCTGTCGTAATAGGGAAACGGCAGCGAGGCGTAGGGATCGGCAACTTTTGGCGAGCCGTCCGAGGGCGGCGGCGAGAACGAATCGCCCTTGTGCCCGCCGCTCACGCCGAATTTCTTCGCGTTCGCCGTTGGATGTCCTTCCTCGCTCATCCCCGACTTGCTGGTCGTGTTCGCCTGCACGGCGCAGGAGGCGTTGAACTGGGCCTTGCTGCCGTTGATGTCGAACGAGCCGTTGTCGAGGCCGTTCAGGCCGAGGACGCAAATCGGAGTCGTTTGCTTGGTGGCCGCGGACGTGACATTGACAGGAATGATCTTCGAACCAATCACATCCCCGAAGGGATTTTTCACCGACCCCGTTGCGACCCCGGACAGCACAAGACCGTCCACCTTGAAAGTCGCGCTGATCTGAGTGGTGGAATTCTGGGCGAAACGGCCCAGGTTGCTCTGGAAGACGTTGTTGGCGGTGACGATCTGGTCCTGGCCGGTATCGGATGCGACCGTTCCCGCCAGGACCGCGGCATCGAGCGCCGCCTGCATGTTGGCGCGGGTGGCGCTCGCGGCCGAATAGGAGACCGCGGCACCCACGGCGCCGGCCAGGAACACGAAGACAATGGCCGCGGTGATGACCACGTTTCCCCTGTCGTCACCCATGAACCGACCGGGCCGATCCACCGCACAGGAATGGTCGGCCGACGAGAGAGAGAATTTCGACACGGTCGCCTCCATCAAAAGATGCTTACTTTTGCCGCGGCGATTCTAATTCAAAGTTTAGCGATACCGCGCTTTAAGCATTGTCCGATTCATCATTCCTCAAGCATAAGACGCAACGGCAATGACCAGCGTCCGCCACAAGTCCTTGCGAGCCAAGCAGTTCCATTGAATTGCTGCTCGCGACGGGTCCGGCCACCTCGCCCAGCGCGCGGACGAAAATAAAGAATGCAGTAAGCATCAGGAGACTTTGCACCCGCCGGTCGCTTGGAAACGCCGATCGGGGCGACCACGGTCGCCGCCGATGCATGGGCGCCATTGACTTGTCGTGGAAGGCCGACGACCAACGAACTGCCATCGAACGCCTTGAACTTTTACCGATCGATCCCGGTGGGCGTTCTCGTCATGACGATCAATATGACATAGAGCGCCAGTATGACCGTCAGGCTGAAGACAAAACCTGGCGGGCCAAGGTACTCGATGCTGGTGCCGGTGGCCAAAGGGCCCGCCAGCTCGCCAAGGCCGCACATGGAGACGAAGTAACCGTTCGCCGTCGAGATGCCGAGGCCCCGGTAGAATTTCGCAATGCATATCAGGCCGAGGGTGTACAGGCCCTCCAACAGCCCTCCCAACCCGAAGGCAACGCCAAACGCGACCGGCTTGATGCTCACGATGTAAGGCAACAGCGCGAGCAGGAGCATCGCGCCGAGACCGCACAATATCAGAAGAATCCGCGGGTCCCGCCTGTTCGCCGAATACCCCAGTGGAATCTGCAATGCGATGGCGCCGACGGTCGCAAACACCGCCAGCGCCGCGGCGTTCACGTAGTCGTAGCCATTCAGCACGCTGTAAACCGACAGCATCGCCATCCCGCCGTTGTCGGCTACGCCGAACACGAATGCGGACAGAAAGGCGATCGGCGCGACGCGAAGTGCGGTAAAGGTCGAGCTGCGAACCACCGGCGCCAAATCCTCGCCTCGTTTCAGGAACGCGACGAGCGGGCCTGTCGATAACCAGAAAAGCAGCGCGCCCCAAAGCAGCGGCATGGAGCCGTCAATGCCAACGACCGTCACGAGCAGAGGACCGGCAGCCGTCCCGGCGGCCAGGGCGGTCGCGTACCATCCCACTATCCGACCCCTGTTGCTGCCGTCCGCGCGCGAGATAATGAGGGACTCACTCGCAGTAAACAGCACCGCAAGACCCGTTCCGAACGCAAAGCGCATGACGTTCCAAACGAAAAGATCGGTTATGAATGTAAATGCGATCAAAACGCTGCTTGCCAGCAGTGCGGCGCCCAATATGGTTTCGCGAATCCCGCGAGATGCAATGATGTATTTCGTAAGCGGTGCGGTGACGAGGATTCCCAGCGCTTGAATTGCCACACTCAGCCCGATGCCGAAGCCCGATATCCCAGTCGCCTGCATGCGAAGATTGAGGAGCTGCATCGATAGATTGGTTGCGAATCCCACCAGCGCTGCGGCCAAAATAAAGGCCGCAATCGCGACCGAGCGACTGCGGCGGGCATTCGAGAAAAACGTTCGGCCGTCAAAGGAGGGATTCGCGACAAGAGGCCGATAGGCCTCGCACGGCGGTGAGGCAGCCAGCTCGACCCGCAAATGGTTTGCCGCCCCCATGTCCCGTCGGCCCCTGAACTATTCTTATTTCATCGCGGCAGCGAATGCCGCTTGGCCGAACGTTATCGGAAGGGATGTTTTTATTTGATAAGACGTAGACTAATATCCGCGCGTTCGCGTTTAGGATTTATCAACCGACGACGGCCGCAGCCGCAATCCCGGCTATGCCGGCTGCAATATATGGTCGACAAAGTCGCTTTCCGCTGCGTCGACGAATTCGGCGCCGACTTCGTGGGCCAGCCGCCAGACCACTCTGCACTCGCGGCGCCGGTCAGCGGCTACGAACGACAGGACGAATTGCTCGGGAACGTCCAGGCCCTCGGCGAGCAGCCTGACGCCGCCGTCCGATATGTCGGAAATCCAGCAGTCCCGCGGCGGGTCGCCGATGCGGCATTGGACTTGGCCGACGCCGCCGATGGTGCGGCGCTGCGCTCGTCGTCGGTCCATCCACATCGGTTGGCGATCCTGCAAGTCCGGCTGCGAAAGCCGGCGTTGCCATGATCGTACGGAAAAACAGTTAAAGGGTGGCTAGCCCTGGCAGCCGTGTTGCTCGATCGCGGGCCGCCTCAGGGGCGTCGTCACGCAGCATCTGCACGGTTCGTACTCATTTGAAGGCAATCTGCTTGCAATTTGTTTACCATGCGCCGCATCAATCGATCGGAACTGCCGCGGCAGGCGGACGATCAGGGAACCGCGCCTTGTGGGCTACGCGGCAAACAACAGGCATGCGTCCCCATACGAATAGAACCGGTAGCCCGCCGCGATGGCGTGGGCGTAAGCGCGCTGCATGGTCTCGAGCCCGGCGAAGGCCGCCACCAGCATGAACAGGGTCGAGCGCGGCAGGTGGAAATTGCTCATCAGTACATCGACCGCGCGGAACCGGTAGCCGGGCGTGATGAACAGGGCGGTCTCCCCGGCGAACGGCGCGAGCTGCCCGCCCTCGCCCGCCGCCGTTTCCAGCAGCCGCAGCGAGGTCGAGCCGACCGCGACGATGCGCCCGCCTTTTTTGCGCGCGCCGTTGACGGCTTGCGCGGTCGCGGCGCTCACCGAGCCCCACTCCGGGTGCAGGCGATGCCGGTCCGTGTCGTCCGCCTTGACCGGCAGGAAGGTGCCGGCGCCGACGTGCAGCGTGACCACATGGACCGCGATCTGCCGCTGCGCGAGCGCCGCGACCAGCGCGTCGGTGAAATGCAGGCCGGCGGTCGGCGCCGCCACGGAACCTTCCTTGCGCGCAAACAAGGTCTGATAGTCGCTGCGGTCGCGCTCGTCGGCCAGCCGGCGCATGGCGATATAGGGCGGCAGCGGCATGTCGCCGCGCTCGGCGATCGCCTGGTCGAGCACCGGCCCGTGGAAGGCAAACGCGAGCGTGACCTCGCCGCCCTCGCCTTTTCCCTCGACGGTCGCGTCGAGCTGGCCGAGGAAGCACACCCTGCCCTCCTCGCCGAAGCGCACGACGTCGCCCGGTGCGAGCTTGCGCGCCGGCTTGACGAAGGCGCGCCAGCGCGAACCGTCGAGGCGCTTGTGCAGGGTCGCTTCGATCTTCGGCTCGGTGCCGGCGCGGCCGATGCGCCGCCCGTGCAGGGTTGCCGGGATCACCTTGGTGTCGTTGACCACCAGCTGGTCGCCCGGCTGCAGCAGGCTCGGCAGGTCGCGCACGGCGCGATCCTCGAACGCCTGCGATCCCGGACGCACCACCAGCAGCCGCGCCGCGTCACGCGGGCTCGCCGGCCGCAGCGCGATGCGGTCGGGCGGCAGGTCGAAGTCAAACAGGTCTGTGCGCATCGCAGGTGCAAAACTTGTTTCGCCCCGGGAGGTAGCCAGGGGTGTGCTGGTTGCCCGCCTGCCGCGATTGACATAGAACCTGCCGTCCGCGCAAACGGTTCTTCCCAAAGATCGATGTCGCAACTCATTCTTGCCGTTCATTCCGGCATACACGATGCCGCGGCCGCAGTGTTTTTCGACTATTCGGCGAAGGCGGCCGTGCAGCTCGAGCGGCTGACGCGCCGCAAGGGCGACGGCAGCGTTCATCCGGATGCGTGCATCGACGAAGTCCTGTCGATCGTCGGCGCCACCCGCGGCGACGTGGACGTCGCCCTCTTCAGCCGCAGCGAATTGGATACCGGTTATTACAAGACCATCCGGGGCGTGCGCCGGCTGCGCGAGCTTTACCGCCGCCACGTCGAGAAACGTCCCCGGCGCCACATGCCGCCGGAGCTCATCCGCCACAACACCACCGACATCGACGCAATCGTCGACGTGCCGAAGCTCAGTCGCGACAGCGGCTTTCGCGCCGACACGCTCGTCAGGTTCTACAATCATCACGAAGCGCATGCGCTGCCGGCGCTGTTCTACACCGCCTGGGACGATGCCCTGCTGGTCACGGCGGACGCCGGCGGCGACACGGTGAACTACAGCCATCGTTATTTCGCCGAGGGCAAGCTCACGACGATCTACGGCGGCGAGGAATGCCTGCTCACGCCGACGCCGATCGACAGCCTCGGCCATGCCTATGCGGCGGCGACCGCCGCGCTCGGTTTCACGCCGCTGCGCCATGAAGGCAAGATCACCGGCCTCGCCGCATCGGGCGAGCCGGTCGTCGGCAGGGAGATCGCCGCGCATTTTTGCGTCGACGCGGCCGGGCGCGTCCAATCGGACTTTGCCGACTATGGGCAGATGCGCGCCTTCATCCACAAGGTGCTGGCAAACATCCGCCGCGAGGATGCGGCCGCGTCGATCCAGCAGGTACTCGAGGACACGATGCTGCTGTCGGTCCGGCGCCTGCTCGACGCCCATCCGACCCGCCGCCTCGGCCTTGCCGGCGGAATCTTCGCCAACGTCAAGCTCAACCGCCGGCTCGCCGAACAGCTGGCGCTCGACGAGATCTTCGTCTTTCCGCCCATGAGCGACGAAGGACTGCCGGCGGGCGCCGCGCTGTCCTATTTGCTGCAGCGCGACGGGCTGCCGCACTGGCTCGCGCAGCGCCGCCCGCTGCGCGATGTCTATCTCGGGCGCGACTACACCAACGCGATCGATGCCGCGCTCACTGCGGCGCCGGGCGTGCGCCGGGTCGCGGAGCTGCCGGTCCAGGCCGCAGCGCGGCGGCTCAACGCCGGGCAGATCGGCGCGATCTATACCGGCCGCATGGAATACGGGCCGCGGGCGCTCGGCGCGCGCTCGATCCTCGCCAATCCGTCGCGGCGCGAAACCCATGACCTGCTCAACACGCGCCTCGATCGCTCCGAGTTCATGCCGTTCGCGCCGGTGATCGCGGCGGAGAAAGCCGGAAAGGTGTTCGACGTGAGCCCGGTCAACGCCTACGCGTGCCGGTTCATGACGATCACGTGCGACGTGCGGCCGGATTGGCGCGAAAAGATCGCCGCCGTGGTGCACGTCGACGGCTCGGCACGGCCGCAGGTGATCGAGCGCGCCGCGAACCCGCTCTACTACGACATCCTCGCCGCCTTCGAGCGGCAGAGCGGCCTGCCGGTGCTGGTGAACACCAGCTTCAACGTGCACGAGGAGCCGATCGTCAACCAGCCGTCCGAATGCGTGCAGGCGCTGGTCGACGGCCGCATCGACTTCGTGGTGACGACGAAGGGATTGTACGAGGCCCAGAAACCAGTAATCAGTGATCAGTAGTCAGAACCGCTCTGCTCCATTCTGATCACTGATTACTGATCACTGATACGCGCCGCGATGATCTTGTCGGGGTCGCGCACCGGCTCGCCGCGCTTGATCTTGTCGACATTGTCCATGCCGTCGACGACCTTGCCCCATACCGTGTACTGGCCGTCGAGAAAGCGCGAATCCTCGAAGCAGATGAAGAACTGGCTGTCGCCCGAATCCGGGCTCTGGGCGCGCGCCATCGACACGGTGCCGCGCGTGTGCGGCTCGCGCGAGAATTCGGCCTGCAGCTTCTTGCCCGAGCCGCCGGTGCCGGTGCCGGTCGGGTCGCCGGTCTGCGCCATGAAGCCGTCGATCACCCGATGGAACACCACGCCGTCGTAAAAACCGTCGCGCACCAGCTCCTTGATGCGGGCGACGTGGCCCGGCGCGAGATCCGGCCGGAAGGCGATCACGACGGGCCCCTGCGTCGTCTCCAGGATCAGCGTCTCGCCCTCGCTCATGCAAATCTCCCGTCGTGGGGACTCGTCGGTGGCTGATGCAATGACGCGTCGTCACTGCGGATCGATCGTGGCCTTCTTGATGAAATCGAGCTTGGGAAAGTCCCGGGCGAGGTAGTCGTTGCCGTCGCGCTGGAGGCGGGACTGGTCGGGCCCCGCGCCGCGCGGCGCGCCCTCGCCGTATCCGTTGAACAACTGGTCGACGACGTTCATCCCGGCCGTCACCTGCCCGAACGGCGCGAACCCCTGGCCGTCGAGCCCGGCATTGTCGCCGAAGTTGATGAACACCTGGGTGGTGCGTGAATTGGGCCCCGAGGTGGCGAACGTGACGTATCCGCGCTTGTTGCTCTGCTTGACCTGATCGTCCCTGATCGTCGCCACCCGCCACGCCGGCGACA
>WNFB01004274.1_pt1 | contig 12715 bp, 8 predicted proteins | sample 5400501 | NCBI WGS metagenome assembly WNFB01 (sample SAMN13153341, study PRJNA577476) | soil metagenome | isolation source: 200 cm saprolite under Douglas fir tree site 2 hole 1 | place: USA:California | collected 2015-04-18 | reverse complement strand
CCGCACCTTGGATTTCGGGACGCGCAGCGTCTCCGCCACCTGGAACTGCGCGGTGTACGGGCTGGCGGCCGTGGACCACAGCGTTACCCGGTCGCCGTCGATGCGCGCCAGTGTGATGTGCGGCTCCAGCGAGACATGCTGCTGGTGCGGCGTGCGGAAGGTGTCCTCGAACACCTCGTCGGCCTCTTTGAAGCCCTGCTCGACGTCGCCCCGGCGCAGCCGGTAATGGTTGAAGATGTTCTTGCCGGCCTCGGTGTTCAGGATGATGTCCGGGAAGGTCAGGAAGTCACGTGTGGCGATGCTGTCGTGGATGGGCGGCGCGTCCGGTGCGAGAGCCTGATCGGGCGTAATCAGCACCGGGAGCTCCTCATACTCGACCTCCATCAGGTCGATTGCTTCCTGGGCGGTGTCCTCGTCGATTGCCGCCACCGCCGCCACCGGCTCGCCGTGAAAGCGCACCTTGTCGATGGCCACCAGCGGCCGATCCGGCAGCACCGGGCCGTAGTGAGAGTTGATGGGCGCATCCTTCAAATCGGCGCCGGTCAACACGGCCACCACGCCCGGCAACCTCGCGGCCCTGGAGGTGTCCAGCCGCACGATCCGGGCGTGCGCGTGCGAGCTGCGAAGGATCTTGCCGTGCAGCATCCCCGGCTGTTCGAAGTTGCCCGTAAACGTGACCGTGCCCCGCACCCGCTCGGCGGCATCGGGCATGAGCACGGGCTGGCCTACGGCCCTGTTCATGTCATCCTGAGCGCAGCGAAGGACCTTCTTCGCCCGACGCGGGAAGGTTCTTCGTCGCTGCGGCTCCTCAGAATGACATATCCCGTTTGACCATCCTTCCCCTCGCCTGCCCCACCAGCTGGCCGTCCTCCATCACCAGCTGGCCGCGGACGATGGTCGCGACCGGGAGGCCGTGGCCGCGCCAGCCATCAAACGGCGTGACGTGGTTGCGGCTATGCAGTTTCGACGCGTCGAGCGTCCACTCGCGCCGAAGGTCCACGATGGTCACGTCGCCGTCGAACCCCGGCGCGAGCTGACCTTTCGAGCTGAGGTCCCAAGCTCGGGCCACGTTCGTCGAGGAGGCGGCCACAAACTGCGGCAGGGTCATTTTGGTGGCGTTCACCGCCTCCGACAGGAACAACTGCACGCTTGTCTCCACACCCACGAAGCCGGAGACCGCCTGCCAGATGTCCGCGTGCAGCTTCTCCTCAGGCGTGTGCGGCGAATGATCAGTGGCGATGCACTCGATGTCACCCGAAACCAGGCCAGCCAGCAGGGCGGCGCCGCCCCCTCGCACGGGCGGGTTCATGCGCACCACCGAGCCCACGCGCTCGTAGATGTCGTCCGGCAAGAAGCAGTAGTGCGGGCCGGTCTCGCAGGTGACGTCGATGCCGCGCTGGCGCCAGTGGCGGATGGCCTCCAGCCCATCTGCCGACGACAGATGGAAGATGTGCACCTTGCAGCCGCTGCAGGTGGCCAGCGTGCAAACCCGGTGGATGGCCTCGACCTCACACACGGCAGGGCGGCTGTCCAAATGCGCCCGCGCGTCCGTTCGGCCAGACGCCTTCAACTTGCGGATGTAGTGCTGCATGATGGCGTTGTTCTCGGCGTGGAAGCCGGCTCGCAGCCCGGCCGAAGCGATGACGCCCATCTGGTCCAGCAGCATGCCGTCGTCTGGCGCGGGGATATTCCCGGTAGTCTCGCCCAGGTAGCACTTGTAGCCGGCCACGCCGGCCTGGGCCATCGGCAGCAGCTCGTCGATGTTGTCCTGCGCGATCAGCCCGTACAGGCCGAAATCGACGTACGAGTGCGCTTCGGCCAGGCGCTGCTTCTCGCGCACCAGCTCGGCCGTGGCCGTAGGTGGCCGCGTATTCGGCATGTCGATCACGCACGTCACGCCGCCCATGGCCGCTGCCAGCGAGCCAGTACCGAAGTCCTCCTTGTAGGTCAAGCCCGGCTCGCGGAAATGGACGTGGTCATCGATGACGCCGGGCAGGATGTGGTTGCCCCTGGCGTCGAGCCGGCGGGTGGCGCTGGGCAGCCGATCGTCGGCCGCGACCTCCACGATCGTGCCGTTCTCGATGGCGATGCCCGTCCCCGGCAGCTCGTCCTCGGCCGTGACGAGGGTGCCGTTGTGGATGACTAGGTCAACGTCAGGCAATTCCGGTTTCCCTTTGTCATTCCGAGCGAAACGAGGAATTCGCTGTTTGGGTCACGGACCTCACTGCGTTCGGCATGACAAAAGGGTACGACTGCTCAGGCGACGGCGACCTTCACTTCGATGCTGTGCCAGCCGCTGCCGCCGTTCGGCTGCGGCAAATTGAAGGTCTCCGGCTGAAGCTGGCCCGTTGCGTCGGTGGCTCGCGTGAGGAGCATTGCCGCCTGGCCGGCGCCCACCTGGAAGGCGCCCTGCCAGCGCACGAACGTGTCCTTGCCCAGCGGCGGCTCGACCAAGCTCGCCTGCTGCCAGCTCCGTCCGCCGTCGGCGCTGAACTCGACCTTCGAGATGCCGCGGTCGCCGGCGTAGGCCACGCCCGCCACACGGTTCATGCCGGGCTTTACTGTCGCGCCGTTGGCTGGCTCGTCGATGCGCGACATCGTCCTCACGATGGCCGTTTGGCTCCAGTTCCGCTGGCCGTACCAATCCACGTACGGCTGCGTCATGGCTTTGAGGTTGATGACCCACTTGGCGTTCTTCACCCCGTATCGGCCGGGGATGATGACCCGCACCGGGAAGCCATGCTCGCGGGGTAGGACCGAGCCGTTCATCTCGTAGGCCAGAATCACGTTCGGATCGCTGGCTACGTCCGGCGGCAGCGAGCTGGAGAACTCGTCAGCGCCGATGGCCGCGATGGCCACCACCCCCGGCTTCAGCCCCTCCGCGAGCTTGAACACGTCCGTCAGCCGCGCCCCGGTCCACTCGGCTGTGCTCAGCAGATCGCAGCCGAAGGCCGTCAGCTCGCATTTCGCCGTCAGGTTGCTGATGCACTCCAGCGATTTGTAGAACTTCACCTGCGGCAACCGCCGCAGGGCAAGGTATTCGAGCTGCACCGGCTTGTTCACGGCTCCGTCGATAATCAGCCGCCAATCGCGGGCGTTGATGCGCGGGTCGCCGCCGGCATTCTTGGTGACCGTGTAGAAGTCATCGTTGGCGGTGACCGCTGGCTGCAGTTGGCCCCTCGGACGATTCACCGCCAGCAGCGCGCCGTCCTTATCGCGCGGAAGCTCGCGCGGCGGTGGCGGTTCGGGGTAGGGATTCGCGGTTGCGCTCGCTGCGGGGGGCGCGGCAACCGCCGCGGCGGAGCTGGAGGCGGCTGACACCGCGGCTCGGGATGGCTCAGGCGTAGGTGACTCCTCGGGGGCGATGGACGCCAGCGGCAGCGCGCTCCTCACGGTGCCGTTCGAGCGGCCAAACCAGATGGTCACCAAAAAGCTCGCCGCCGTAGCCGCCAGCCCGGTGAAAAATGCCCGGCGTGTCTCGACCACCGGAGGACCCACCGATATCGACCGCCCGCCGAGGAGGACAGATGCGTAAGCCAGCCCAATTCCGAGATAGATGGCGTTAATCATCAGTGGGCTCTGGAACAACAGGTTGGTGGCGAACAAGCCGCCGCCGGTGATCGGGAAAATGACCACTACGGCCAGCAGCCACAGCCCAATTCCGAGGACCAGCAGGCCGGCCGCCGGCCGGATGTAGCGCAGCCCCAGCAGGCCAATCACGAACAGCGCCACGAACATAGCCAGATTGGTGCCGATTAGCGCGAACTCCTTGGCCATGGGGCCGTACTTCTCGATTGCGGCCTCAAACTGGTCCGGCGGGATCACCAGCAGGAACGTTTCCATTAGGCGCTCGGGCAGCGTTCGAACTTGCAGCGCGGCCCTGGCCCACACCATCAGCAGCAGCACCAGCCCGCTGGCCACCGCGCTGGCCGCCGCTCTCATGGCCACATCTACGCTCGCCGAATCTGCGTGGATTTGAACCGGTCCGCGTACCTACGGGCCAGCTCGATGTACGTGCGGCCGTACTGCACGGTCTCGGCGACGTCCGTGCCCTCGCTGAACTCGTTCCAGGTTTCCATGGCCATGATGTTGCGCGGGCTGGCCACCGCCTGCCTGAGCTGGCGCTCGAAATACGCGCCGTTCTCACGGCTGATGTCGAAGCAGTTGTTGGCTGGCCCGCCGGTGCAGTAGGCCGTGTTCCTGAAGCCCGGGCCCACCTCGGCCACGCTGAACCTAGGGTCGGGGTTGTAGCCGCTGGCGGCCGCTCCCCAGCCGTACATGCCGTCCGATTTCAGCGTCCGCGGCGGGTCCACGCCTTTGCTGCGCTCCCACTGCGCCTCGCGCACGACGTAGGGCCGCATGCCGTTGAAGTCCTGGGCGAAACGACCGGACAGATAGTCCAGGCTAGATTGGTCGAACTTCGAGATCCACAGCGTGTCGTACAGCCACACGATGGGCCTGCCGCCGATGGCCGCCCAATATTTCGGCGGAATACGCGAGAAGAAGTCGCGCACGTTGACGTAGAAGTAGTCCTTGCCCGCGGGCGTTGTCAGATCGGCGTTGGCCATGATCGTCGTGTCGTAGAACATGGCCGTCCGGAGCTGCTTGCCCGCCGCCGCCAGGCGGTCGAGCGCCTCGATCATGGGCGGTATGCCCTCGGTGCTCCAGTAGTGCGGGTATGTCTCGGACGTGGTCCGGCCAGGGTGGCCTGGCTCGCCCCAGTACACCGGCAGCACGAAGTCCAGCCCGGCGTCGACCATATCGTTGAACTGCCGCTCGTGCGTTTCCGGCAGCAGGAAGCTGTAGTGGTCCAGATCGGGCGGAGCATCGAACTGCCGGCTCTCATAGCGTCCGCGCCGCGCCGGGTCGGCCAGGTTGTGCCAGTAGAAGTAGTAGGCGGTGACCAGCCGCCGGTTGGGGGCGAAGGTGTTGAGGTTGAAATCGGTCCAGCCCGGCGGCAGATATGGCCCAGGCCGCGCCCAATCCAGCGGCCCCGGATCCCGCGGCGGCCCGCCCGGCAGCAGTCGCTCGCCCGTCGTCGTCGGCGTTGGATACCCCGCCGGTACGAGGCTCGACTGCGGATCGAACGCTCGCACCGGGGTTGGAGTTGGCAGTTCAGGCGCCGCCGTCGCCTCCGGGCTCGGCGCGGTCTCCACCTCCGCCGCGGGGCTTGCCGTGGCTCGTTCCGCGCAAGCCGTAATCGTCAGCACGGCAACACCGATGACCAGACTCGATAGCAACTTCATCGTATTTACAGTCGGGCAACGGCCACAATGGCGCCGCCGTCCCAAAGCGTACCGCCGCTAGCTTGAAGGCGCCGCCCCTGGCTGTCGTCTACGCTGACCCCCAGGGCCTGAATGCCCGCTGTCCGGTCCAGGCTCATCTCCAGACGCATCAGCTGATTCGGCTGCCAGCGGCTGGTCGGCCACCACAGCGGCGCGGCCGCCGCATCGTGACGTAGTCCGGACAGCGCCCCGTCCGACGAGCGCGTGGTGGCCAGCGCAAACCGTAGATCCTCTGGAATCGGATGGCCGGCCCGCCAGAACGTTGTCAGCGTAGCGGCGTTCCCGAACAGCCCCACCTCCGGCCACCGCCGCAGCTGGTAGCCGACCAACTCGAGCGAGCTGCCAAATCGCACCGTCCCCAGCGGCGTGACCGGCCCAGGCATGGTCGCGAAGCCGTAGAACTCCGGCGGCAGCGCCTCCGGGTGATTGCGCAGGACCTGCCCGAAGCTCCGGTCGGCTGGGTCATCGCTCAGAAGGCCGTCCCTGGACCCGATGGTGGCGACGATCACGCCCTCTCGAGCCTCAACGAGCTGCGTCCCGGGGCGTGAGAGGGCATTGATGGTGGCGTCGCGCATCTCCGCCGGCGACAGGGGATGTGTCCCGCCCGCGGTATCCAGCGCCAGCCAGTCAGCGTTGGCGCGCGCAGGGAACCAGTACGCATCGTGGCGCGCACTGAGGTGCGGGTACAACGCCGACGTGGCCTTCACGGAAGCTTCGGACGGGATGGCCTGCAGCGCGACCAGAACGGACGGAGCCCGCGGATCCAATTCCGGCCAAGCAAAGCCCGGGCGCAGCGGCGAAGCTCCAACCCACGCCTGCGCCACCACGGCTGATGCCAGCGCCAGCGAGGTCGCCGCCCGCGCCCCGGTCTCGCCGAGCTGTACCTTTACCCGCCTAACGCCGTGCATGGCCGCCCACAGCAGCAGCGGCACGAGCAGCGCTGAGTAGTGGCCGCCGCCGGATCGCATCCACTCGAAGGCCGACAGCGCGTTGATGGCCACCAGCGGCACGGCAGCCAGCAGCTCGGCCGGCGCCAGCAGCCCCACTACACCAGCCGCGAGCAACTGGAGGCCTAGGTAGGCGCGGACGTCGCCGCTGGCCAGCCAGCTCACCAGGGCCAGCGGGTTGTGCGCCAGCCAGGCGTAGCGCCCGCTGAACGCGCTCGCTCCGCCACTGAAGAACGGCTCGACGATCCCGAAGCAGATCAGCGCCCATGCGCCAGCCCCCGCGGCCAGCCCGAGCCCAAGCCGCCTTCGTTCCGGCCTGCCCACCAGCAGTGCCACCCCGATGCCCGCCACCGCCAGCGCGCCATCTTCGCGGGAGAGAACCGTGAGCGCCAGGCAGGCGAGCGCCCACCGCGGACGTCCCGTCTCTAACAGCCACAGCCCGGCCATCAGCAACGCGGCGCCGATGGCGACCATGTGGAAGTCCGACAAGGCCGCGCCTTCCAACCCCGGCGCCAGGAGGTAAGCCAGCCCGAACGCCAGCATAGCCAGCTTGCCGCCGATGAGGCGCCCGGCCAGCGGCGCCACGGCCAAGGCGCCTGCCGCGAGTACCGCCGCCTGGATCCACAGCAGCAGCCGTGGGTCGCTCCAGATCGAGTACACCGGCGCCAGCAGCAGCAGCGCCGGCTCGACGTGGAACGCCAGCAGCCAGTGGGGATGCAGGATCCGCGCCGGATCGAGGCCCTCCAGGATGGTGCTCACGCCCTGGATCGTGGTGAACCGAAAGGGCTCGCCGTGGCCGTCGTACCACAATGCCTGCGACACGTATCCCAGGTCAAAGGCGTTGGTCATCAGGTTCATATGCCGGCTCACCGCGAGCTGGCCCACGAAGCCAGCCCACAAGCCCGCGGCTACTGCCACGATGATCAGCGGCGCTTTGTTATGCCGAACGAGGTGAGGCATCCGTCGTATGGGGGCGGATTTCTCGCTACGCTCGGAATGACAAAAAGGTTCTACAGGCTCCAGTCGAGGCCGCAGCGGCGGCACGCTTCGGGTGGGTCGGCGGACTGGTGGCGGCGGCGGAACTCGCGATACCGTTCGCTGTTCCACACCGCGTTGAAGCCCCCATCCTTCACATTGCCCAGGATAAGGTCGTCGTACGGCACGTCCGTAAAGGGCGCGATGCAGCATGGCAGCGCGTTGCCATTCGCCGTCACGTAGCCCAGCCGCCACGGCCGGCGGCAGCCCTGCCACGGATTCTGGACCGCCGGCGGCCCGCCGACGTATTCCAGCGGCGGCAAGGCGCCCGCGCTTTTGAACGCCAGCCCATAGCTGGCCGCGCGCCGATCGGCCTCTGCCACAATGTCCCGCACCTCGGCGCGGATGTCGTCGGAGGCGTTGTAGATCGACTGGTCCTCCGTGGCCAGACCCTCGCCGAAGAACACCATCCGGGTCAGGTACACCTCATCCACGCCCAGCTGGTCGGCGGTGTCCACCAGGTCGGGGAGCTCACGGATATTCTCCCGGACCCCGGTGAACCACAACGACACGCGTGGCTTGCCGGCGCCCAGCCGGCGGCGGGTCTGTATCATCTCGCCGACGTTCTTGAGCACCTTCGGCAGGACGTTGACCCCACGAATCGTGGCGTACGTCTCTGGTGTTGCGCTGTCGCACGACACCCGCAGCTCGTCCAGCCCGCTCTCGATCAGTTCGACCTGCCGTTTGGGGTACAGCAGGATGGCGTTGGTGTTGAACACCACGTACACCCCGCGCGCCTTCAGATAACCGATCATGGCGGCAAGCTGGCGGTTCATCAATGGCTCGCCGATGCCTTGCAGCACCGCCCGCCGCAGCCCCGGGAACTGGTCCACCAGCGCCGTGAACTCCTCGAAGCTGAGATAGTGCTCGGCCTCCTGCGGCTCGAACGTGAGCGGGCACGTTACGCACAGCGAGTTGCAGCGGTTGGTGACTTCGATGTACAGCTCGCGCGGATTCTCCAAGAGCTGGTCGATCGGCGGGATCGGCACGTCCATCGCGGGCGGCACCACCGGCGCTTCAGGCGTCACTAGGGACCGGTCGTTCGTGGCTGGCATGCCGTTCATGTAACGCTACCAGCTTTTGTCATTCCGAGCGCCAGCGAGGAATCCGCTGTCACGGTCACGGATGCCTCACTGTGTTCGGCATGACAAAAGGACCCAGCGCCGCACGGAGCTGGGTGTAGCGTCCGCTGTCGTCCCCTGACAGCTCGTCCTGGAGGCGCTGAAGATCCTCGGGTGTATCGACGTCGTACCATTCTGGGCCGAGCGCCACGCCGAGGCCTATGTCGCGCGCGCGGGCGGCGGTCCGCTGGCAGATGGTACTGCTGTCGTACGCCTCACCCTCGAAAAGCGCGCGCGCCGTCGCGTCATCGAGCGCAGTGGCGCCGACGAGGTAGTAGCCGCCATCCACACACGGGCCCAGCACCAGGTTGTGGTGATCAAGGCCTTCGAATGCTGCCAGCAAGTGGGCCGGCGGCAGGGTAGGCGAGTCCGTCTCACCCACCACGACAGCCGAGGCTCCCAGGCCGAACGCTCGTTCGAATGCCTGGCTGATGCCGGCCATGAGCCCAGGCCGGTCCTGCGCCCAAACCAGGACGTCGGGCGGCGCCAGCTCTCGGAGGGCCGTCCCGTGGCGCTCGTCCGGACACATCAGCGCCACGAAGCTGGCCCCCAGCCGGCCGCAGGCCTCGCGCGCCGTCTCCAGGCTGGTCTGCAGGAATGCCCTGTGGACCGCTGCCGCTGCCTGGTCCCCAATGCTCGCGGCGAGGCGGGTCTTGGCCTCGCCTGGGAATGGCGCCTTGGCCATCAGCACAATCGCTCGCTCGCGCACCAAGATCGGTTCGCCGCGACCGCGGCCCAACGCGTGCCGAAGCAGCGTCGAAAGGATGGCTCTCGATGCCTTCAAAGACGTCCCGATGTTCCCGCTGACCTTGGATTCGCCTCCCCGCCGGCGGCGATATGCCAGCGGAATTTCCGACACCAGATAGCCAGAGCGGGCGGCCTTGACGATGAGCTCGATCGTCCAGCCGTAGGTGTCCTCGGCCATTTCCAGCGCCAGCAGCTTGTCGCGCCGGATCACCTTGAAGCTTGGCAGATCGCTGATCGGCTGCCGCCAGCGAGCGCTGATGAGCGCCGCGGCGATCTTGTTGCCGAGGACCGCGTGAGCTGGCAGCGCGCCAGTTTCCATGTGGCGGCGTGCCCCGAGCGCCAGGTCGGCCTTGCCGCTGGTGACCATTCCCAGCAGCTGGGGCAGCGCCTCGGGATCGTCGGCGCCGTCGCCGTCCAGGAACGCCAGGATTTCCGATCGCGCCGCTTGAGCACCCGTCGCGCAGGCGCGGCCGTAGCCTCGTCGCGTCTCGACAATCACTCGTGCGCCGGCTTCGCGGGCTGCCTCCGCCGTGCGGTCGCGGCTGCCGCCATCCACCACGATGATCTCGTCCGCCAGCTCACGTGGCAGCCGGCTGACAACTCCTCCGATGGCGGTCTCTTCATTGAAGACCGGGATGACAACCGCCGCACGGTCCCGCACGGTTTGTGCTACGACGCGGCGGTCTCGGCGGATTGGCTCAAGCGTTTGGCCGCGTCCAACACGGCGTCCAGGATCTTCAGGTAGCTGCCGCAGCGGCACAGGTTGCCGGCCAGGTATTCCTTGACCTCGTCCGAGGTGGGGTTGGGGTTCTCCTCCAGCAAAGCCTTGCTGGTCAGGATGAAGCCAGGCGTGCAGTACGAGCACTGGAATGCGGTGTTATCGACGAAAGCCTGCTGGATGGGGTGCAGCTTGTCCTGGCCGAGGGCCTCGACGGTGGTGATGTCCTTGCCCGCGGCCAGCGGAGCCAGCAGCAGGCAGGAACTGATCGGCTTCCCGTCGATAAGCACGGTGCAAGCGCCGCACATGCCAATCCCACAGCCCTCGCGTACCGAAAACAGCTTGAACTCCTTGCGCAGCACGTCCAACAAGGTGTGGTGCGTCTGGACCGCTACCTCCTGCTCCCAGCCGTTGACCTTTAAGGTGACGAGCTTTTTCACGCCGGCTCCGTGTAGACCATTCCCTCCTGGGCGCGAAGCGCCCTAAGCACCTTCTCCGGCGTAAGCGGCAGGTCCGTGATGCGCACGCCCGTGGCGTTGTACACGGCATTCGCCACGCAGGGCATCACCGGTGGGACCGACGTCTCGCCGATGCCGTGCACCTCGCCCGCGTCCGGGTGCTCGATCGCGGCAACCGTCAGCCGGGCCGGCACGTCTTCGAAGGACGGGATCATGTAGTCCGACAGGTTGGGGTTGGTCAGCTGGCCGCCGTCGTACAGCATCTCCTCGAACAGGCTCTGGCCCACCCCGAACAGGGTGCTGCCCTCGATCTGCAGCTCGCACAGCCGGGGGTTCACCACCCGCCCGGCGAAGCACGACGAGTGAAACCGCAGGATGTCCACCTTGCCGGTCTCGACGTCCACCTCGACCTCGCAGGCCGCGGCGGCATGGTGCCAGTGCACCGAGCCGATGCCCTGGCCCGTCTCGGGGTCCAGACCGCCGGTCGTGGCGAAGGTGGCGTTCCCGAGGATGTTGCCCACTCGTGACTTGCGGATGACGTCGACGTAGCTCAGGCTGCGGCTGCTGTCCTTGACCCACACGCGACCCTCGCGCGTCTCCAGGTCCTCGGGCGAGATCTCCAGCTGCTCGGCAGCTATCGCCTTGAGCTGCTCGATGGCGTCGTGCACCGCCATCGTTACGGCCGTGCCCATCGAGTAGGTTGTACGGCTCGAGCTCGTCTGCTGGTCATAGGGCGTGCTGTCGGTGTCGGGATCCGACACGCTCACAGCCTCAAACGGCAGCGCCCCGGCCTCCGCCGCCAGCTGCGCCAGCGCCGTCTTCGCGCCCTGCCCCATCTCCACCGAGGACGTCAGCACGTTCAGCGACCCATCCTCATTCAGCTTGCACGACGCCGACGACGTCGAAGGCGTCACCGACCCTTTGATGACGCACGTAATAGCCTTCCCTCGCCTTTTTGAATTTTGAATTTTGAATTTTGAATTCCCCTCCTGCCACCACGCCTCCTGCCCCTCCTGCCAGCCGATCGCCTTCTTCGCGTCGTCAAGCAGCAAACCCCGGTAGTGCATGTCGTGCACCGTCTCGCCCGTGGCGAAGGTGTCGCCGTCGTGCAGGACGTTGAACTCGCGGAACTCCAGCGGGTCACGCCCTAGGGCTTCGGCCATCATGTCCATCTGGCACTCGTAGGCCCAGGCTGCCTGCGACACGCCGTAGCCGCGGAACGCGCCCGCCGGCACGATGTTCGTGTAGACGGCGTACGAGTCCACCCACACGTTCGGCACCCGGTACGGCCCTGCCGTCGCGTAGCCGCCGTTCTTGATGAGGCGGGGGCTGATGTCGGAGTACGCGCCCGCGTTGAAGTAACACGTCGCCTTGCGGGCCACGATGCGGCCCTCTTTGTCAAGCCCCGTCTTGAGGGTGATGGCCGCCTGGTGCTTGGTAACCGTCAGAAAGTCCTCTTCGCGGCGGAGCACGATCTTCACCGGCCGCTTGGCTTTCCAGGCGAGCACCGAGACCAGCGGCTCCAGCTTCGGGTAACACTTCGCGCCGTAGGCCCCGCCCAGCGTGTGGACGATGATGCGCACTTGCGACAGCGGCACCTGGAACACGTCCGCCAGCTGCGCGCGAATGACGTGCGGCGTCTGCGTGCCGCTCCAGACGGTGATCTTTCCCGCCTCCACCTGGGCCATCGTCACGTGCGGCTCCAGCGGTACGTGCTGCACCGGCGGGCAGCGGAAGGTGTGCTCGAAGATCTTGTCGGCCTGTTTGAAGCCGGCCTCCACGTCGCCTTTGCGCAGCTTGAAATGGTTGAGGACGTTGCTGCCCTCGCCGGGATTGAACACGATGTCCGCGAACGTCGCGCCCCGCTGAGGCGGGAAGCTCTCGTGCAGGATTGGCGCGCCCGATTTCAGCGCCTCCTCCGAATCGAACACTCCCGGCAGCTCCTCGTACTCGATCTCGATCAGGTCCAGCGCCTCCTGCGCGGCCTCTTCGTCCAACGCCGCCACGGCCGCCACGGGATCGCCCACGAAGCGCACTTTATCGATGGCGACCACCGGCGTGTCGCGGATGACTGGCCCGAAGTAGGGGTACAGGTTGGGGTTGTCGATCAGGTCGTTGCGGCTGAGCACGGCCACCACGCCTGGCACTTTCTCGGCCTTGGACGTATCGACTTTGAGGACCCGCGCGTGCGCGTGCGGGCTGCGCAGGATGCGGCCCACCAGGCAGCCGGGCAGCTCCGCGTTCAGCACGTAGTTGATCTGGCCGCGTACGCGCTCGCCGCCGTCGATGTAGCCGACGTTTCGCCCCACAGGGGAACCTGGGGTGTGGGGTTTAGGGTTTGGGGTCTGGTGAACTGTCGCCATATCGTTCTCCTACTAGACCCTAGCCCCAGACCCTAGACCCT
>WNFB01004273.1_pt1 | contig 12715 bp, 9 predicted proteins | sample 5400501 | NCBI WGS metagenome assembly WNFB01 (sample SAMN13153341, study PRJNA577476) | soil metagenome | isolation source: 200 cm saprolite under Douglas fir tree site 2 hole 1 | place: USA:California | collected 2015-04-18 | reverse complement strand
CCGACCCGTCGACAAAGCGGGTAAGCGGCGGCATGTGCAGGGTGGGATGCAGCGCGATAATTCCCAATGCCAGCAGGGCGATGGTTCCCAGTTTGACGAAGGTGCTGAGGTAATCGCGCGGCGCAAGCAGGAGCCATACCGGCAGCGCTGATGCGGCAAATCCGTAAATGATGATCAGGATGGCCAGCGTGGGCGCGGTCAAGGTAAACCACCGGGCGACCGAAGGCGTCTGCGAAGCCCACTGTCCGCCCCAGATGGCCAGCATCACCAGGACAAAGCCCAGAACAGAAACCTCCAGCACTTTGCCCGGCCGCAACCGTCGCAGGTACAAGCCCATCAGCAGCGCGATGGGAATAGTCATGGCGATGGTGAACGCACCCCAAGGGCTGGCTTTCAAGGCATTCACCACGATCAATGCAGCGACTCCGAGCAGAATCACAATAATGCTGATGATCGCCACGTATGCCACCAAGCCCCCGAGCCTACCGATTTCCTCTCGGGCCATTTCCGTGAGCGATTCTCCGTCGCGCCGGACGGAGAACAGCAGGATCACAAAATCCTGCACGCAACCCCCGAACACTGCTCCCGCCAGAATCCAGAGCGTTCCAGGGAGATACCCGAATTGCGCCGCTAGCACGGGACCGACCAGAGGTCCCGGCCCGGCGATGGCGGCAAAATGGTGCCCGAAGACCACCCATTTGTTAGTGGGGACGAAGTCACGGCCATTGTCCAGGCGCTCGGCGGGAGTAGCGCGCTGGCCGTCCAGGGTGAGAACCTTGGCCGCGATGAACTTGCTGTAGAAACGATACCCCAGCGCGTAGCTGCAGAAGGCCGCCACCACCAGCCACATGGCATTGATCTGCTCGCCGCGGTGCAGCGCGATTGTAGCTAGCGCCAGCGCGCCCAGGATTGCGATGCCGGTCCAGACTAGAAGTCGAAGCATTTTTGGCATGGAACTCGGCTATTGTGGCCAATCCAGCAGCCAAGCGCAACTTGCTAACCGGCTTTTCCGTAGCACAAATCAGTAGTGGGTCATTGCCGGATAACCCGTCATCCATGGACAAGTTTGCGGTTGCTCACATTTTGACTGGCGACCCATGACTCGCAACACACTGCCATTGACCGTTGGGCATCTTCACCCACGTATCGGTCCAGCGCTCATGAACATCAAGAGGCTTTCCCGACTCATCGGTGCCCTTAGCTTTGAAGCCTCCCGTCGCGATGGCCGTGTCGCCAAATGCTGTTACTTTCACATCCTCGTAATCGGCGCTGTCATATTTGGTCGCTTTCGCTCTTGCGAGCGTCTCGGCCTTGCCGGTGACTTTCCCATCGCTCCCCGTATTTATGAACTTGTCAGCCAGTAGCGGGGCGACTAGGTCAGGATTGTTTGTCTTTTGGGACTGAAGCCATCGTTGTTCCAGTGCCGCTACAGCTTTCTCGGTCCCGCCGCCGGCCTTCTTGTCTTGCGGCCATGCGGCGCTCCCCAGTGAAAACAAACCGATTAAGCACCACATCCACGTTCTCTTCATAGGCATCTCCTTATCTGTTGAGATTTTCGAACAAACGACTGTAGGCTCCTGTGTCGCGCTTGTCAAAGGAAGGCTCGGCTAGCAATGGCTCTTACACAGCCCGATTCTCGATGGTTAGTGGCTACTCAGAAAACGGACCCAGTACCCACAAATCGCACGGTCTCCAACAACAAACCGTCGTGGTAATCTAATAATTCCGTCGCAGCAAACAAGCACCTGAAGTGTATCCAGGGCGCCACTGTCCGAGTTACGCGGGAGCCGCAACCCAGAGTAAACAGGAGCAGGAGATGAAAGTCGGCATACTGACCGGCGGGGGTGATTGCCCAGGATTGAACGCAGTCATTCGCGCTGTGGTGCGCAAAGGTTGCTTTCATTACGAGGACGAGTTCGTCGGATTTCTCGAGGGCTGGCGCGGTCTTCTGGAAGACAAGAGCATGCCGCTGGATCTCTCCAGCGTGGGCGGAATTCTGCCGCGGGGCGGCACCATCCTGCGAACTTCGCGCACCAATCCGGCCAAAAAGGCAGACGGCCTGCAGAAGTGCATCGCGACGCTGAAACAGCATAACATCGAAGCCCTGATCGCGGTGGGCGGCGATGATACCCTTTCGGTAGCGCAGAAACTGCACGAAAAAGGAATCAAGGTTGTGGGCGTGCCCAAGACCATCGACAACGATCTCTCCGGCACGGACTACTGCTTCGGATTCGATACCGCCGTCAACGTGGTCACCGAGGCCATCGATCGCGTGCACACCACCGCCGAGGCCCACAACCGCGTGATGGTGGTGGAGGTCATGGGACGTGACTCAGGATGGATCGCCATCCACAGCGGCATCGCCGGCGGCGCTGACGTGATCCTCATCCCTGAGATTCCTTTTGACATAGACAAAGTGGCGGAGACCATCCGCCTGCGGCACGCCCGTGGACGTTACTTCAGCATCGTGGTAGTGGCCGAAGGCGCCAAGTTTTCCACCGACGTCGATCCGCAGCACGGCGCGCCCATCGTGCAAGACATGGAGAAGGACGAATTCGGGCATGCGCGGCTGGGGGGCATCGGCAATATCCTGGCCCGGGAAATCGAGCGGCGAATCGGATTCGAGACCCGCACCGTGGTTCTCGGGCACATCCAACGCGGCGGTTCGCCCAGCGCCTTCGACCGCGTCCTGGCCACGCGCTACGGCCTGGGAGCCATCGACATGGTCCACCGCGGCGAATTCGGCTGCATGACGGCACTGCGCGGTAACAAAATTGTCTCCGTGCCCCTCACTGATGCCATCTGCAAGAACCGCACCGTGGACCAGGAGATGATCGACGTGGCTTTCGGCATCCTCGACAAGCTGACCACGGAAAAAGAGACGGTGGAGGAATAGGCTTCAGCCTTCACGAGAGAGCACGAGGAAGTTGGGGGCAGTCGAAGGGTGCCAATAAGTCCTTATAAGAAAATGAAACATCGGATTGTTCACCTGCTTCAGAAATACTTGCTCAACCCGCCGATTAAGCTTCTGTTTGCTATTGGCCTCGCACCGCCCGGACATGCAATTCTGGAAACCACCGGTCGCAAGAGCGGAAAGCCACGCCGCACTCCTGTAGGCAACGCGCGCATTGGCGGGCAGTTCTGGATTGTGGCAGAGCACGGCGTGAAAGCAGGATACGTCCGCAATATTGCGAGTAACCCGCGCGTGCGGCTGAAACTGCGCCACGGGCTTCGGGCTCGCTGGTACACCGGCACGGCGCATTTGCTCTCCGATGATGATCCGCGCGAGCGCCAGCGCTGGCTCGCTGCTCAGCTCCCCAGCAGCTCCAGCAATGCGGCTGCCGTGCGCCTCTTCGGGACGCAACTGCTTACGGTTCGGGTTGATCTAGATACCTGAATTCCTGAGCCCGCTTCTTCAACCCCGATTTGTTGAATTGACAATCCGCACCCGGCAATCGAAAATCCGCTGAGCATGGCTGGACTCTACGCCCGCCTCGCCCCATCCCTGATCCAGATCATCGAACTGATCCTGGTCATTGCCGCCGTGGCGACAATCCTCATCGCACAATGGAGAGCGGGCCCTTCACCACAGAAATGTTCCGGCTTCCAATCCCTGGAACGCGCGTTTGGACGGCTGGCACGCAGAAAGGTTCTATCCGTTTTTGTAGTTGGGCTCCTCGTCCTCACCATTCGGGCAGCCCTGATTCCCATCCTCGGTGTCCCCGAGCCGCGCTGGAATGACGAGTTCAGTTACCTGCTCGCGGCCGACACCTTTGTCCACGGCGGCGTCACCAATCCGCCGCACCCCATGTGGATGCACTTCGAAAGCTTCCACATCATTCAGCAGCCCACGTACATGTCCATGTACCCTCCGGGCGAGGGACTAGTCCTGGCCGCCGGCGAACGCCTTGGCCATCCCTGGATCGGCCAGTGGATCATTACCGCGCTGATGTGTTCCGCCTTGTGCTGGATGCTGCAGGCCTGGCTGCCTCCCGGATGGGCCCTGCTGGGCGGAATGCTAGCCGTGCTGCGCCTCGGCATTCTCAGTTACTGGATGAACAGCTACTGGAGCGGGTCGCTGGCTGCCCTCGGCGGCGCGCTGCTTTTGGGTGCGCTGCCCCGCATGAAAAAGTGCATCCGCCTGTGGGATGCAGTCCTGATGGCGACCGGCCTGGCCATTCTGGCCAACAGCCGTCCTTATGAAGGGCTGCTTCTGAGCCTGCCCGTAGCCGTAGCCATGCTGATCTGGCTACTGGGCAAGGAGCGCCCAGCGTTCTCAGTTTCCTTGCGCCGCGTGGTGATGCCCATAGTCCTAATTCTTGGCGTTGCCGCTGCGGCCACAGGCTACTACTACGGGCGAGTGACGGGCAGCCCTTTCCGTATGACCTACCAGGTGAACCGCGGCACGTACGCCATGGCACCATATTTCTTATGGCAGTCCCCGCGACCCGAGCCCGTGTATCACCACGCCGTGATGCGCGACTTCTACCGCTGGGAACTGGCGCGATTCGAGGAGTACCGCACCTTGCGCGGCGTCGCCCACCGCGCTGGGGACAAGCTATTTGGGCTGTGGCAGTTCTACTTCGGCCCGCTGTTCACGATTCCGCTGCTGGCCTTTCCCTGGATCCTACCTGATCGCAAGATGCGTTTCCCCCTTTTCGCCGGCGCTTTTTTCCTGCTCGGCCTTGCTGTGCAGACATGGACCATGCCACATTATGTGGCCCCGGCGGCAGGCCTTATTTACATCGTGCTGCTCCAGTGCATGCGCCATCTCCGCTTGTGGCGCTGGCGGGGACACCCGTTTGGCCTCGCCCTGGTCCGAGTCATTCCAGTAATTGCCTGCACCATGATTGTTTTGCGCGTGGTTGCTGTGGGCGCCCATGCACAGATCGAACCCGCTTGGCCGCGCGGCAATCTGGACCGCGCCCGAATCTTGCGCACTCTGCAGAATTCACCTGCACGCCATCTGCTGATCGTGAGTTACGGGCCACATCACGATGTGGACTGGGAATGGGTGTACAACACAGCCGATATTGATGCGGCCAAGGTCGTCTGGGCGCGGGACATGGGTGACCACGACAACCAGGAACTGCTGCAGTATTTCCGGGGCCGGAAAGTGTGGACTCTCAACGGCGATGAATCGCCCCCAAAGCTGAATCCCTACCCGGGCCCAGGTGGAGCAGTCATGGATCACGTCGCCCCGTGACCGCCATCACATAGGCCGCTGAGAACAACCGGCGCCATAATGAAACGTAGCGCCGGCGTCCCGCCGGCTGTCTCGAGGGCGTCCCGCCCTCGCCCAGTGCGGCCCTACAAAGATCCCGCCCCTAATTCTCCCCCGCCGCCTTTGTGGCCTGCGCCTCGCCCCCGGGCGTGATATAAATCGCAGGCACACTCTGCTTCTGCATCATCTCGTTCAAGGCCACAAGATCGCCGCTCATGAGCTGCTTCCACTGGGCGAACAGCGGCGCCGCCTGCTGGCTTAGTTGCTCGAAAACTGCACTCTGCTGCTGAGTGGGCACCGCATCCGCATTGTCCACACTTTCGGCCAGATGGTGCAATTGTTCGTCAATCAAGACCGGATAGTTCAAGCTCGCCTCTGAAGACTTGATTTTCACCTGCAGCAACTGCTCTTCCATCGGAGTCATTTTCTTGTCGAGAGCCTCCGACGCCGAAAGAATCGACTTGAAGTGCCCATCCTCCCCCAATCGGTTCTGCAACGCACGGAACTGCACCCGAATGCCCCGAATGTCGTTCACCGTCTGGTGCAGTTCGCTAAGACGGTCGCGGATTTTGAGGTTCAGGTCGAACTGCTTCTGCAGATCAGCCAGAGAAACATTCACTCGCGGGTCCAATTTCAGTTCCAGTGACACGGTTTGCGATTTTCCCTCCGCCGTCAGCCGGACCTGGTAGGTCCCCGGCAGAGCCACGGGACCGCGGCTGCGTTCGTCCGCGCTGACTTCTCCCGGCAGCTTGCGCGCTCCCTCATAGCGCAGGTTCCAGACAAACCGGTTCAGGCCCGCCTCGGTGGGAATTTTTTCCTGCGGAGGCTCCCGGTCGGGCCACTCCGGCGGCGTCTCGGCCTCTTTCTTTTCCAGGCTGGAGTACTTGCGCACCACCTTGCCCTGGGAGTCGAGAATCTCCAGCGCAACCTCGCCCTTCGGCGCCGCCTTGAAGTAGAAAGAGACGATCGCTCCCGGCGGCGGATTCTGCCCGACCGGCTGGCGCCGCTCAAACTCCTCCGGCCAGCGCAGACGGTACGCCGGACGCGGCTTGTAAAGAATCATCTCCTCATTCGCCGACTGTGCGCCGAGCTGGCGCAGCGGTGAGACGTCATCCAACACCCAGAACGACCGCCCGTGCGTGGCCACGGCGAGATCATCATCCTTAACGATCAGGTCATGAATGGGCGTAGTAGGCAGGTTCAACTTCAGCGACTGCCAATGCGCGCCATCGTCGAAGGAAACATAAATCCCGGTTTCTGTCCCGGCGTAGAGCAAGCCCTTCTGCCTGGGATCTTCGCGCACCACATGGGTGTAAGCGCCATCCGCAATGCCGTTGGTGATCTTCGCCCACGTCTTGCCGTAATCGTTGGTCTTGTAGAGGTAAGGCTTCAGATCATCCAGCTTGTGAGTGTCGATCGCCGCGTACGCAGTTCCAGCATCGTGCGGAGAAGCGTCAATCAGGCTCACCAGGCTCCATTCGGGCATGCCCTTGGGCGTGACGTTCGTCCAGTGCTGGCCGCCGTCGCGTGTAATTTGGATCAGCCCGTCGTCGGTGCCCGCCCAGATCAGATCTTTCTGCACCGGCGATTCGGCAATGGTAAATACCGTGTCGTAGTACTCGACTGTCGTGTTGTCCTTGGTAATTGGACCGCCGGAGCTTTCCTGCTTGCTCTTATCGTTACGTGTCAGATCGGGACTGATCGCAGTCCAACTCACGCCGTGGTCGCTGCTCTTGAAGACCACCTCCGCCGCCGTGTATAGAACATCGGGATTGTACGGAGACATGGCAATGGGATCAGTCCAGGCCTGCCGGTACTTGAGGTCTTTGGCGCCGTGGCCGGCACCGTCCATCGGCCATACCGTGATCTCCTGCTCCTGTTCGCTGCGCTTGTCGAAGCGGGTCAGGTAGCCGCCGCCCGAGCCCGCATAAACAATGTTGGCGTCGCGCGGATCGGGAATGATGTAACCGCTCTCGCCTCCGCCCACGTCATACCAGTGCTGGCGGCCGATGTAGCCTTCGTCGCTGCGGCTGGCGATGCCCACCGTGCTGTTGTCCTGCTGCGCCCCGTAGAGGTAATACGGAAAACGATTGTCCGCCGCCACGTGATAGAACTGCGCCGTGGGCTGGTTGTACTGCGTGCTCCAGGTTTTGCCGCCATCCACGCTGATGGTTGCGCCCCCGTCGTTGCTGTTGATCATGCGCTGCGGATTGGTCGGATCAATCCACAAACCGTGGTGATCCCCATGTGGCGCCGGCAGCAGAGTCAGGCTCTTGCCGCCATCGGTGGAACGAAACAAGCCGGTGTTCAGCATGTAGACCGTGTCCACGCTTCGCGGGTCGGCGAAGATATGCGTGAAGTACCAGGCGCGCTGCGTAAGCCGCTGGTCGTCGTTAACTTTGGCCCATGTATCGCCGCCGTCGTCAGAACGGTACAGGCCGCCCTCTTTCGCCTCGATCAGCGCATACACACGATTCGAATCCGCCCCCGAAACTGAAACGCCGATTCGTCCCATGATGCCGGAAGGCAGCGCCTTCCCTTCCAGCCGCTTCCAGGTGCTTCCGGCGTCCACAGAGCGATACAGGCCGCTGCCCGGACCGCCGCTCGACATACTCCAGGGCGTGCGCTGCGCTTCGTAAAGTGCGGCGAACATCACATTGGGATTGTGCGGATCGAACGCCAGGTCAATCGCTCCCGTCTTCTCGTCTTTGTAGAGAACCTTCTCCCAGTTCTTGCCGCCATCGGTCGACCGATAAACTCCGCGGTCCGGGTTCGGCCCATAGGCATGCCCCAGCGCTGCAACATAGACCAGATCAGGATTCCGCGGATGCACCAGAACCTTCGCGATGTGCTGCGTATCTTTCAGTCCGACGGAGGTCCACGTCTTGCCACCATCTGTGGACTTGTACACCCCGTTGCCATACGAAATATTGCCGCGAATGCAGGCTTCACCCGTGCCCACGTAAATGACGCCCGGATTGGATTCCGCCACGGCAATCGAACCGACTGAGGCAAAGGGTTCCTTGTCCGTCAGCGGTGTCCAACTGTTGCCGCCGTCGATCGTCCGCCAGACTCCGCCGGCCACGCCGCCAAAGTAATAGGTGTAAGGATCGCCGGCGATGCCGGTGACTGCCAGCACGCGGCCTCCTCGAAACGGCCCCACCAGCCGCCACTTCATGCCCTTCATCAGGCTCTCGTTGTACTGTTGCGCTGTGGCGAGGGCGGCAAGCAGGATCAAACAAATTGCCGAGCTGGCGACTAAGAAGACACGGTACTGCCCGCGATTGTTCATGGGAAAAGACTCCTCCTGGCGATAAGAGCGGCACAACATCTTAACCACGACGTTGGGGATACGCAAGGGTTAGCAGGACACTGCCCGGAGTTAGGTGATGGGTAACGCCTACCCTGGGCCAACCAACCGATTGTCATTCCGAGCCGTTCGCAGCCGTGCTTGCACGGCGAGAGCGTGCGAGGAATCTGCAGTTCGAATGCAAATCCCTCGACTACGTTGCCTTCCCGTCGCTCCCGCCCCAGACCGAAGGATTCCTTCAAGATGTTAACGGAGCCCCACGGTTCGCCGGGCCATCGCTCTCACTCCGGGTATGATGGGCACTCCTCAATGACCGCTGCAATCCATCCAGCGTCCTGGCTGACCGCACGGCGCGTCCGCATACACGGCTTGCTGCTCGCGGTGTGTCTCTGGACGGTCTATGCCGTGGACATGTCCACCCCCGGTTTGCGCGACCGCAACGGACTGATCAAAGGCACCGATTTTCTCCATTTCTACACCTTGGGAAGCCTCGCACTTCAGGGTCGGGGAGACCTGCTCTATGACATGTGGGCGCAGTCGGCAGTCACGCAGAAGTTGCTGCCCGAAGCTGCCGGCAGTTTTTACGTCCCGCTATATGGGCCGCAGGTTTCATTGTTCTTTGTGCCCTTTGCCACGCTGTCCTATGGATGGGCGTTAACCGCCTGGCTCTCTTTGAATGTCTTGATCTATGCGCTTTGTTGTTACGTTGTCTGGAAGAAATGTCCGAGTTTGCAGAGTCAGCAATGGACAGTTCTCATCCTGGCCATCGCCTTCCCGGGATTCTTCCACTTGCTGGTCTGGGGACAAACCTCCGGCGTGGCGCTCGCCTGCTTCACTCTGGCCTATCTGGCTCTGCGAGGCGGCAGGCCATTTCTGGCCGGCCTGGCCATCGGATCTTTGATCTTCAAACCACAGCTGGGTTTGGCGGCAGGGGTTGTGTTCTTACTCGCGCGTGAATGGAAGGTAGTCGCGGGCGCAGCCGCATCTGCGCTGGCCCAACTTGCCGTAGGCTGGCTCCACTATGGAACTCAGGTTATGCGGGACTACCTGCGTGCACTCATGCATGTCCGCGACATTCTCCCGCTGCTCGAGCCGCGCCTCTACCAGATGCATTCGCTGCGCGCGTTCTGGTCACTCTTGTTGCCCTGGCCTAGCGCCGCATTCGCCCTCCACCTTGCGACTGCGCTGTTGGCCCTTGCGCTCGCAGTTCGTTGCTGGCGGAGCAACGCCTCGCTGGAAGTTCGTTACGCCGCTCTGTTGTTTGCCACCGTGCTCGTAGCCCCCCATCTGACGGTCTACGATCTGGTCATCCTCGCGCCAGCATTTTTGTTCCTGGGCGATTGGGCGCTGGGATATGCCGCACAACGCTTCGTACCATCCGTGCAGGTACTGTTTTACCTCTGCTATCCGCTGTTTTTGCTGGGACCGCTGGCACGGCTTACGCATCTGCAGTTGTCAGTGGTGGCGATGGCGGGATTAATGTGGATATGTTGGCGCGTTTCGCATCAGACAACGGCCTCAGCCGCATCTCTTAAATTGCCATCTTGAGCGGAGCCTATCCATTCGCTTGCGAATGGACGCGCGGGGTCGAAGAGCCTGCATGTCTGACCTCTGTGCAGTTACTTCCAACCGGCAGGCTGCGAAAACTTTCGCGGACCTTCGAAATCGGGAGGGCACGACTTCAGTCGTGCCGCCAAGGTTTTGAAAATAGCTTGGGGGCTTCAGAGTCTGTGTCGCAACCGAAGGTGCCTCTGGAAAGTGGAATTACATCCCGTAAATTAGCCGCGAAGCGGCGCAAGAATGCAGCCCACGGCGCAAGCCGTGGGTGGAAGGTGGAAAATGATCGAGCTCCGGAGGAGCGGAAGAGGAGTTGCGACACAGACTCTTCAGCCCCTGAGGGCACCCGTCAGAGGCCGCTCCCTCTTCCAAACAGAAAACTCAGCGCCTCCGGAAACCGCTTCGCCCACTCGGCTTCATTGTGGGTTGCGCCTTCATCAATCTTCACCCGCAGTCGTTCGTCTCCCAACCCCGCGCGACGCAGCACATGCTCGAGTTCACGCACGTCCTCTACCACTTGTTGGTTCCGGTCTTCACGCCCAATTTCTCTGGTTCCGATGGCCAAGAACACTTTCTGCGGCCACTGCCTAAACGCGCGGCTGTATTTCAGAAGCCGCCGGCCGGAGATAAACAGTGATGGGCTTTCCAGCAGCAGACGGCCGAAGATTCCCGGGCGATCCATAACCGTATAGAGCGCATTGATCGCGCCCAGCGATGACCCGCCGAGCCCCGTATTCTCCGGACCTCTCGCAGTGCGATATCGCTGATCTACAAATGGCATGACTTCGTTCGTCAGGAACTCCGGATAGCGCTTGCCCTGTGGCCGCAGGACTGGCGGACTCAACGAGCGATATGGCAGATATTCCCTCGCCCGATCTTTCCCCGCGTTATCAATGCCCACGATAATCACCGGCGGAATCCGGCCTTCGCGGATCAGGCGGTCAGCACTCTCGTCCACCTGCCACTCCACACCAATGAACGCTGTTGCCCGGTCGAACAAATTTTGGCCGTCATTGAGATAAAAAACCGGATACTGCAGGCCCTTATTTTCGGGATCCTCATAGCCCGGCGGCAGCCACACCCGCAGCATGCGCGTATTGCGGAAGACCCGGCTCTGCAATTCATGCAGCCGCAGATCACCGGCCACGGAAGGGTTCGGTGCTCCGCTCGATGAATCCGGGCTCGATATCAGCTGCTTTTGAATGGTCTCTTCCATCCGGAATATCGGCAGTGGTTCCACAAATAGAGGTTTAGGAGTGGGCTAGCTGCAACAAGCTGCGACGCTCCAGCCCCGTTAGGGGCGGCATATGCCATGTTCTTCTTCTGATGGCCGTCATGAAATCGTCTCACTTCCCGCTCACGCCTTCCTCGCGGAATCTGCCACCACCACCGCCGACAGCACCGTAATCGCCAAAATCAATGTCAGCGACGTCAGGCATAAGATGCACCACACCGCCAGCACAAAGGCTTCGATGTAAGTCAGGTAGAGCGCGAAGCCCAACCCAGCTAGCGCCGCGATCAGCAGCATGGCGCGGGGAGTTTCTGCTTTCGCCCGGTAAAGCGTGGCCAGCCCCAGCAGCACGAGATATCCGATGACCCCGATCAGCGCCACCGGAATCCCGAAAACAACCGAGTAAATACTGCGATTAACCATGTCGCAGTTGAAATTCTCCCCAAAGTCACAGAAGGAAGACTGTGCAGTGCCGTAGTGGTGATACAGCGAGACCGAAGAAACCAGCACGCCGCCAAGCGCCAGCAAGCTGATTACCAGCAGCATGCGCCGGGCCCGCGAGGTCATGGCAGCCTGCACCCGGTCTTTGCACTCAGAAGCTGCAACGGCAGCGCACCTTCCATTCGCTCGCCACTCCCAAACTCCCATGTGGGAAAATGCTTCACGCCCGCCTGCAGACAACTTGCTTCTTCCCCGCGCGAACCGCGAATACCGCACTCGACATAAGGAATGTATTGGAAGGACGAGCCGAACATTTCCTTCTGCTCGGCACAGTGCGTGCACCAGTAAAGCCCATACATCTTGGCCTGCTTTCCCGCCAGGCACTGGGCAAAGGCATCGAGACGGCTGGTCCGTTTCCGCCTGCCCAGCCGGTACGCGCCGCCAAATGCACCAACGATCAGCACCGCAATAATGATCTTGCGCACCAGCCCCGCTTTCGACTGCTCCTGCCGCTTCTCCTCGTCTCTTTGTTTTCTACGCTCTGTGGGCATCAGAATTTTTATACCACGACGTTCAGCGCCGACGGCAGAACATCGAGCGTCTCACATTGCAAAGTGAGCACCTCGCCGTCCACCATGATGTCCACTGGAGCTTCGAGATGGAAATCAATGCGCTTGGCCGCCCGCCGTTCCGCCAGCGCGTGATGGATATGCGTGCCGTCGTAGAGAGTTGGCAGGTTGCGGATCAGCCCCAGCCGTCCGATCGGCCCCCAGCGCACGTATTCGATCAGTCCATCGTTGACCTCGGCCTTGGGAGCAATCATCATATTGCCGCCGGTGAATTTGCTGTTATTGAAGGCCAGGAACAAACAGCGGCGGCGGTCGATCTCGGTTTCTTCATCCACCCGCAACGGAAACGGCCGCCGAGCCAGCCGCGCCAACCCCGTGAAGAT
>WNFB01023307.1_pt1 | contig 12716 bp, 12 predicted proteins | sample 5400501 | NCBI WGS metagenome assembly WNFB01 (sample SAMN13153341, study PRJNA577476) | soil metagenome | isolation source: 200 cm saprolite under Douglas fir tree site 2 hole 1 | place: USA:California | collected 2015-04-18 | reverse complement strand
TTGCCAAAGAAGCCTCGGCCGCGGAGGTGCGGAAGCTCTGTGAGGAAGGCGTGGATTACACCAACGAGCGCATCAAGCGGCTGGAGGAAGTCTTTGCGAAGCTCGACACGCCGGCTCGCGCGAAGCGGTGCCAGGCTATGGAAGGCCTGGTCGAAGAGGCGAAGGAGATGCTGGCGGAAGACCTCACCGCTGCGCTGAGGGACGCCTCGCTGCTGGCGAACATGCAGAAGATCGCGCATTACGGCATCGCCGGCTACGGCACCGTCTGTTCCTACGCCAAGGCGATCGGCGAAAATGAAGTCGCGGAGATTGTCGCCAAGAGCCTGCGCGAGAAGAAAGAGGCGGATCGAGAGATGACGGAGCTCGCGGAACGCCAGATCAACGCGAGGGCCCTGGCAACCGGCGAAGATGAGCACACACCGCGCGAGCTGGCCACCGCCGGCGACAAGCCGCGAGCGCGCAGGCGCGGGAAGAGCGCGAGATAAAGCGTCGAACGTCAGGTCGGCGGCGCTCGTGCAAGTGCGGATCATCGTGGCGATCGGCACGCTCGGCGAGCCGCCGACAAAGGCGCGGCACTAACCGCAAAAATGACACCGTTCCTTGCACGATAAGCGTGATCGTTGTAGATTTGAAACGATAAGGGCGCATCGCCCCATCAAACAGGACATTTGTTCCACGCCAGCGCATCGCTCGCGCATGCGCGGTGGGGTCGTAGCTCGCCGGCAAGCTCCGGCGAAGGACTCCTTATTCTCACTAGGGAGGACACAGATGAAGCGGACGCTTTCCTCGATGGCCTTCGCTGTTGCAGCACTCGTAGTTCCTATGCTTCCCGCAAACGGCGCTGGACCTTATGACGGCAACTGGTACGTCGACGCCGCACCGGCCGCACAGACCAGCAGCTCGGATGTTCCCGCTGGCTGCGACGCTGTGCGCCTCCCATTTCAGGTCACCGACAACAAGATCACCGGGAGCCTCCAGCGCGCTCCCTACGGAACCGGCCGCGTCGAGCAGGGCTCCGGCAGCAGCGCCTCGCCTATCACCGGCACGGTCCAGCCGGACGGCACGTTCAACGCGCAATGGCAGAACTACAAGGGCACCGGCAAGCTGACGGGCGACCGAGCTGAACTGAGGTGGAATGGTGAGTGCGGGCCGCGCGTCGCCACCGGCGGGCGTGACAAATAACGAACTCCGCCCGCGTAGACGGGCGCCAGGGCAAGAGCGAGGCACCAGGCCATCTCTTGAGAGCTGTCAGAGGCTCGCGCGCGACCACCGAGCCTATGTGGGTGACATAGGCGCTGGCCAATAGGCGCACGAGCGAGCGAACCTCACTCGTGCGCGAAGTCCATGTGTGCGGGCCATCGTCGTCTTAGGCAGGGAGATCGACCCGTCCGCTACCGCGCGATCTTGCGCTCGCGCGTGGGCGAGTTCGAGGTCGAAAGCGAACAGGGATCCTTGTTTCAAATCGCGGTCGCTTGCCAGCGACGAGCGTCTGAAATTCCAAAAGCACGTCATGGAATGTGCTCATCGGCGCCCCTATCCATGGGCCGACCATAGCAGACCAGCGTTTCCCGAAGAGATGCTGTTGCGCTGCTAGGGAGCGCTGCCGGCGAGCGCGCGCAGTGGCCGATGCGACAATGCACCGGCCTCTACGCGCGGATGGGATTCGAACCCACGATAGGGGTATTCCCCCTATAACGGTTTAGCAAACCGCCGCCTTCAGCCACTCGGCCACCCCTCCACCTGTGAGTGGTCTCGACACGGCGTATGCCGGCTGCCGTTCTACCGGCGGGCCCGGTGGGTGTCAAACATGGGCTTGCTCGCTCGTTGTGGTGAGTCCGCCATGCGCGCAACCTCGCCGCTCTTCACCGCATTTTAAGGAAACCGCCGCGATCATGGTTACGGGGAAGTTCATTGAGGGGAGCCGGGGGATGTCGTTGTCCAAGCGCTCGATCGAGATGCTGCTCGATCTGGTCGAGATCAAAATCAGCTCCATGGACATCGCCGATCGCGATGACGCGCGCCACCTGCAGATGCTCGAGCGCTGCCGCGCCGAGCTCAAGGCGCTCGACAGCGGCGAGCCCGCGGCGGTGGTCACCTTCGCCAGCCCGGGGCGGCGTCCGGGGCGGCCGCGCGCCGCGCTCTGACGCAGCGGCGGGGACCGCTCCCGCCGCACCGGCGCCGCGCCCGCGCTGCGCCATCCGCACCGCTTCCGGCGCCGCGCAGCACCGCCGATTTGGCATCGCCGCCGCGCCCGGATCGGAACCAAGGCCCGGGCGGAACCGTTCAACCCGCAGCTTCTTTTCGGTAGCGACAATCGCGCTTCTTGGCGCGGCGGGCGCACCGGTCACCAGCGGGCAACGGGAGCAGCCCCATGAAGGTTCTGATCACCGGCGCAGACGGCTATATCGGAGCCGTGCTCGGACGTCTGCTGCAGGACCACGGCCACGACGTCGCCGGCCTCGATGCCGGCTTCTACCGCAACGGCACGCTGTGGGACGACCGCCGCCGCCTGCCGATGCTGACCAAGGACATCCGCCTGGTCGATGCCGCCGACGTCGTCGATTTCGATGCCGTGGTGCACCTGGCCGAGCTGTCCAACGACCCGCTCGGCGAGCACGACCAGCGCTTGACCTACGACATCAACCATCGCGGCTCGGTCGAGCTCGCGCGCACCTGCAAGGCGGCGGGCGTCAAGCGCTTCGTCTACACCTCGTCCTGCAGCGTCTATGGCGCGGGGAACGACGACGTCAAGACCGAGGCCTCGGCGCCCAACCCGCAGACCGCCTATGCGCGCTGCAAGGTGCTGGTCGAGCGCGAGGTGCAGGCGCTCGCCGACGCGCATTTCACGCCGGTCTTCCTGCGCAACGCCACCGCCTATGGCGCCAGCCCGCGCATGCGCTTCGACATCGTGCTCAACAACCTCGCCGGCTTCGCCTGGACGACGAAAGAAGTGAAGATGACCAGCGACGGCACGCCGTGGCGGCCGCTGGTCCATGTCAACGACATCGCCGAGGCGATCCGGCTGGCGCTCGAGGCGCCGCGCGAGGCGGTGCACAACCAGGTCTTCAATGTCGGCAGCGACGAGCAGAACTACCGCATCCGCGAGATCGCCGAGATCGTCGCCGCGACCTTCCCGGGCTGCGCGCTCACCTTCGGCCCGAGCGGCGGCGACAACCGCAGCTATCGCGTCTCCTTCGCCAAGATCCGCCAGCACTTGCCGGGCTACCGCTGCCAGTGGACGGCCGAGAGCGGCGCGGCGCAGCTGCGCGACATCTTCGCGCAGATCGCCATGTCCAAGGACGTCTTCAATTACCGCGCCTTCACCCGGCTGCAGCAGCTCAAATACCTGCTGGCGACGCGCCAGATCGACGAGGATTTCTATTTCCGCGAGCCGGTGGAGCGGGCCGCCCAGGCATGATCCTCAGCCCGGCCGGGCGCTCTGCCCGGGCTTCCGGACACGCCTGCCCCCGCCATGTCGCGCGGCAGATCGCGCGCGACCCTCGGCCGGCCGCCGCCCCTCGCCCCGAGGCAGGAGCGGTTTGGCGCCGGCGCGCCTTTAAGATAGCCTTTAAACCGGTGCGATAATGGTGTTCTGTGAGGCGCGCACGGGCGCAAGGAGACGGTCGAGATGGCGCTAACCAATGGGCAGTGGCGGCGGATCCATCCGGTGATCCTGTCGGGCGGCTCGGGCACGCGGCTCTGGCCGATGTCGCGCGCCCATTACCCGAAGCAGCTTCTGCCGCTGCTGTCGTCGCGCTCGCTGCTGCAGGAGGCGGCGCTGCGCGTCGGCGACGGCGCGCGCTTCGCGCCGCCCGTTATCGTCGCCAATGACGAGCACCGCTTCATCGTCGCCGAGCATCTCCGCCTGGCGGGGATCGCGCCCCAGGCGATCGTGCTCGAGCCGGTCGGGCGCAACACCGCGCCGGCGGTGTGCGTCGCCGCGCTGACCTTGGTCGCGCGCGAGCGCGACGCGCTGATGCTGGTGCTGCCCTCCGATCACGCGATATCCGACGTGCCCGCCTTCGTCGCCGCGGCCGACCGCGCCGCGGCGGCCGCGCATGCCGGGCGTCTCGTCACCTTCGGCATCACCGCCGACCGGCCGGACACGGGCTACGGCTATATCAAGCGCGGCGCGGCCATCGCCGGCATGGACGGCGCCTACGAGCTCGCCGCCTTCGTCGAGAAGCCCGACCGCGCCCACGCCGAGGCCTATCTCGCCGCCGGCGACTATTGCTGGAACAGCGGCATCTTCCTGTTTCCCGCGGCGCTCTTCCTGAGCGAGCTCGAAGAGCGCCACCCGGCGATGGTGGCGGCGTGCCGCCGCGCACTCGACCAAGGCAAGCGCGACCTCGATTTCCTGCGCCTCGACAAATCCGCTTTCGCCGCCGCCGAGAACAATTCGGTCGACTACGCCGTGATGGAGCACACCCGGCACGCCGCGGTGATCCCCGTCGATATGGGCTGGAGCGATGTCGGCACCTGGGACGCGCTGTGGCAGATCGGCGCCAAGGACGGCGCCGGCAATGTCGTCCTCGGCGACGTCATGACCGAGGATTCGCGCAACTGCTACCTGCGCGCCGAGCATGGGCTGGTGACGGCGCTCGGCGTCGAGGACCTCGTCGTCGTCGCCACCGCCGACGCCGTGCTGGTGGCGGAGCGCGACCGCGCGCAGGACATCAAGCGCATCGTCGCGCGGCTCGAGCGCGACGGCCGCAGCGAGCTCACGGCGCACCCGCTGGTGCATCGCCCGTGGGGCTCGTTCCGCTCGATCCACAGCGGCGACCGCGTCCAGGTCAAGCACATCATGGTGAAGCCCGGCGCCAAGCTGTCGCTGCAGATGCATCATCATCGCGCCGAGCATTGGGTGGTGGTGCACGGCACCGCCAAGGTGGTGCGCGGCAACGAGGAGATCGTGCTCTACGAGGACCAGTCGACCTACATCCCGCTGGGCACGCCGCACCGGCTCGAGAATCCTGGCAAGATCCCGCTGCACGTCATCGAGGTGCAGTCCGGCAGCTATCTCGGCGAGGACGACATCGTCCGCTTCGACGACACCTACGGCCGCAACTGAGCCGGGCTAGAGCTGGGTGCTGATCCGCACCATGACGATGTTGCGGCTGAACGGGCCGATGCCGCTGGCGCCGCTGGAGATGCGGCGCTCGAAGGTATAGTTGGCGCCGAGATAGAGGTTGCGGTTGAGCAGGTACTTGGCGCCGGCCCCGGCGAGGTAGCCGTTGTCGGTGCGGTCGATCCCCTTGAAGTCGTCATTGACGAAAGTCGCGGTGCCGTTGAGCAGCAGGTTGCGCAGCAGCTCGTGGTCGACGCTGAGCCCGACGCTCGATTCGAGATAGCCCGGCGACGGCGCGTTGCCGACGATGGCGAAGTTGGTGTCCTGCACCGTGCGCGCCCCCTTCAGCGTCAGCGAGGTGATCGGCGTGATGTTGTAGACCAGGTTGGCGCCGGCATCGAGGCCGCTGATGCTGCCGAAGGTCGCACTGCGGTATTCCTGGCGCAGATAGCCGACGAAGAATTCGGCATAGGCGAGCCCGGTCAGGTCGACCCGGGCGCCGATATCGGCGCGGAAGCCGTGCGAGTTCCGCGTCGACTGGAGAAACTGCACGTGGTCGTAGCGGCGAATATTGTAGGCGCCGCGCACGAAGCCCTGATAGTTCGGCACGAACTCGTAATAGGGGCGCAGCGCGGCTTCATAGCTGTTGTTGTTCCGCTCGCTCTCCTGCGCGAGGCCGCCGCCGACGAGCGGCACCGCCTGATATTCCTGGCGGCGCGCCGTCACATCGGCCGAGTAGCCGATGCGCAGCCGGGTCTGCGCAAATCCCGCGTTGGCCGTATAGGTGTTGTAGAGCACCGGCTCGGCGACGTTTCCGGGAACGTTGGGAGCGCCGGGATCCTCATGCGCTTTTTCGACGCGCAGGCCGCCGTGAACGTCATGGGTCGCGTCGACGTCGAGCCGCCCGTCGGCGGCGCCGAAGGCGTCCTGCGTGTTGAAGCTCGAATGCCGCGCGTAATAGGAGAGGACGGCGCCGGCGCTCAGATTGAGCGCGTTGGTCGGAAAGTTCGACCGCAGATCGAAGCCCGGGACCACCGCCGTGATCAAGTCGTTGCCCTTGAAGCTCCCCGGCCCGCCCGAGCCGGCGAAGATGTTGTCGTTATAGAGCTCGTCCACCTCGGCGCGCGGGAAGAAAAACCAGCTGCCCAGCCGCATGCCGAGCGGCGCCACCTCCGGACGCTCGCGATCGACCACGGTGAAGCCGCGCTCCAGCGGCACGCCCGGCCCGACCGGCACGTTGGGCGCCACCGGCAGCGGCGGAATCGGCACCATCGGCTCGGTCTGCGCCACCGCCGCAACCGGCGCCAGGCTCAAAGCAAGGCCACACGCGATCATCCTCGCCGGCAGCTTCCGTCCCATCGATTTCGATCCCGACCTGTGGTCCGCGACAGCGACTTGCTAACGGCCTGCATGGGCCGCTGCAAGACAAAGCCGTCAACGAACGGTCGCTTGTCGAGTAACTGCAACCGACATACCACATATCTTTCGGGCTATAGCCCGAAAGAGGGAGATCGCGGCGCGGCGTTATTTTCGATTTGGCGTTATGTCCAGGCGAACAGGTGCAACCGTCGATTGCGGGTCGGACGCGGTCCTCAGGACGTCAGGAGATAGGCGAGCAGCAACGGCACCGCCCAGCAGGCCATCGCCGCGGCGAGCACGAAGGCAACGCGCGAGCTGCGTGGCCAGATCGGCTCATCGATCCAAACCTGGGCGGCAGGAATCGGCATCTCCTTACCGGGTCGTGTTTCCAGCTTGCGCGCCTGCACGACCGTCTCCGTCATTGAAAGCGCAAACAGTTTAGCGATGCAATGGTTAACGAGCGATTAACCAACGCGGGAGAATGGAACCAAACGGCGGCGATACGCCAGCTTACGAAATCCCGCCCGTCCCGGATACCGACGAAAAAGCCGAACAGCTTCTCCTTGCCGGCGCGGTATTCGGCCACCTTCTCGGCCTGGGCGGCAAGCACCGCATCGATGGCGCCGTCGATGGCGCCGGTGTCCGTCACCTGGCGCAGTCCGCGCTCCGCGACGATCGCCGCCGCGCCCCTTCCCGTCTCCACCATGGCCGCGAAAACGTCCTTGGCGAGCCGCCCGGAGATGGTCCCGTCATATTGCAGCGCGAGCAGCTCGGCGAGCATCGGCGCCGTCACGGCGAAATCGGCCACCGCTTTGCCGGAGCTGTTGCGGGCGGCGAAATAGTCGCCCATCACCAGATTGGCGACGTCGACGGCGACCTTGCTCTTGGCCTGGCCGGGTGACGCGGTCTCGACCTCGGCGAGAACGCTCTCGTAGAGATCGGCCGACTCTTTCTCCGACACCAGCACGCTGGCGTTGTAGGGCGTGAGGCCGAGCTCGGCGATGAAGCGCGCCTTCTTGGCGTCGGGGAGCTCCGGCAGGCCCCGCTTCAGCGCCTCGACCCAGGCGGGATCGAGGGTCAGCGGCAGCAGGTCGGGGTCCGGGAAATAGCGATAGTCGTGCGCATGCTCCTTGGAGCGCATCGGCCGGGTGATGCCGCGCCCGGCATCGAAGAGCCGCGTCTCCTGCGCGATCGTGCCGCCTTCCTCGAGGATGTCGATCTGCCGGCGCGCCTCGTGCTCGATCGCCTGCATGACATAGCGGATCGAGTTGACGTTCTTGATCTCGGCGCGCGTGCCGAGCGGCGCGCCGGGCTTGCGCACGGAGACGTTGCAGTCGCAGCGGAGACTGCCCTCCTCCATGTTGCCGTCGCAGGTGCCGAGATAGCGCATGATCGAGCGCAACTTCTTCAGATAGGCGCCGGCCTCTTCGGCGTTGCGCATGTCGGGCTCGGAGACGATCTCCATCAGCGCCACGCCGGCGCGGTTGAGATCGACGTAAGTGAGGCTCGGATGCTGGTCGTGCAGGCTCTTGCCGGCGTCCTGCTCGAGGTGCAAGCGGGTGATGCCGATCTCGCGCGTCGCGCCGTCGGGCAGGTCGAGGACGATCTTGCCCTTGCCGACGATGGGGCGGCTGTACTGCGAGATCTGATAGCCCGCCGGCAGGTCGGCGTAGAAATAGTTCTTGCGGTCGAACACCGAGACGAGGTTGATCTGCGCCTTGAGGCCGAGCCCGGTCTTCACCGCCTGCTCGACGCAGAAGCGGTTGATCACCGGCAGCATGCCCGGGAAGGCCGCATCGACCGGCGAGACCTGGGTGTTGGGCTCGGCGCCGAAGGCGGTGGCGGCGCCGGAAAACAGCTTCGACTGCGAGATGACCTGACAGTGGGCCTCGAGCCCGATGACGATCTCCCACGCGCCCGTGCGGCCTTCGATCAGGCTCATGGCTGCCCTCTCCCCTTGCGGGCACAACCCGGCCGACCGCTTTGCGGTCGGCCCCGAGAGGGTTCGATCGCAGAGCGATCGAACGGGTTGTGGGAGGGGCCCGCGCCAACGGCGCGGGAGGGTGAGGGGGCTCTCGCCGCGCGCCCCACCGCCGTTTCCATCGCTGCGCTATTCGTGTTCATCCCTCGCGAGCCCCCTCACCTTCCCGTCGCTTCGCGACGGGCCCCTTCCTCTCCCGCAAGGGGAGAGGGAGATAGCGCCGCAACGATCGTGTCGAACACGCCCTCCTCGTTTTCCGTCACGTCGTTGTTCCAGAATCGCAGGATGCGAAACCCGTTCGCTTCGAGGCAGTGCATCCGCCTCTGCTCATACTCATCCGCGTCGCTATGTTGGCCGCCGTCGATTTCGATGACGAGGCGATGTTCGAAACTGACGAAGTCGACGACATAGCCCTCGATCGGCTGCTGGCGGCGAAATTTTGCGCTCGCCTGGCGCGAGCGCAGCAGCCGCCAGACGCGTTTCTCAGCGTCGGTTGAGTCGCGGCGGAGCGTGCGGGCAACGGCGGTGCTCATGCGCGGGTCGCCGGAGAGGCGAGGAACTGCGGCTTGGCGGTGAAGTCGGCGGCGCGCTCGATCGCCTCGCCGACGCGCAGCACGGTCGCCTCGTCGAAGGCGCGGCCGATGATCTGCAGGCCCAGCGGCAGCCCGTCGCCGGAGAGCCCGGCCGGCACCGAGATGCCCGGCAGGCCCGCGAGGTTAACCGGCACGGTGAAGACGTCGTTCAGGTACATGGCGATGGGATCGTCCATCTTCTCGCCGATTGCGAAGGCGGCCGAGGGCGCGGTCGGCGTCAATATCACATCGCAGCGCTCGAAGGCTTCAGCGAAGTCGCGCGCGATCAGCGTGCGCACCTGCTGCGCCTTCAGGTAATAGGCGTCGTAATACCCGGCCGACAGCACGTAGGTGCCGATGAGGATGCGGCGCTTGACCTCGGCGCCGAAGCCTTCGGCACGCGTGTTCTCGTACATCTCGTCGAGCGTCTGGCCCGGCACGCGCAGCCCGAAGCGCACGCCGTCATAGCGCGCCAGGTTCGACGACGCCTCCGCCGGCGCGATGATGTAATAGGTCGCGAGCGCGTATTTGGTGAGCTTGAGGCTGATCTCGACCGGCTGCGCCCCGGACGATTTCAGCCAGTCGATGCCGCGCTGCCACAGCGCCTCGATCTCCGCCGGCATGCCCGCGACGCGGTACTCGCGCGGGATCCCCACCTTGAGGCCGCGAATGTCGCCGCTGAGCGCCGCCGCGAAATCGGGCACCGGCAGCGTCGCCGAGGTCGAATCCTTGGGATCATGCCCCGCCATCGCCTGCAGCATCAGCGCGGCGTCGCGCACGCTGCGCGTCATCGGCCCGGCCTGGTCGAGCGAGGAGGCGAAGGCGACGATGCCCCAGCGCGAGCAGCGCCCATAGGTGGGCTTGATGCCGACGATGCCGCAGAAGCTCGCGGGCTGGCGGATCGAGCCGCCCGTGTCGGTGCCGGTCGCGGCGATCGCCGCGCGCGCCGCCACCGCCGCCGCCGAGCCGCCCGACGACCCGCCCGGCACCAGCGGCCGGTTGTCGCCGCGCCGCCGCCACGGGCTCTCGACCTTGCCATGCGCGCAGGTGATGTTGGCCGAGCCCATGGCGAACTCGTCCATGTTGACCTTGCCGAGCATCACCGCGCCGGCCTGCCACAGCTTGGCCGTGACGGTCGATTCATAAGGCGGCTTGAACCCCTTGAGGATGTGCGATCCCGCCGTGGTGAGCACGCCCTCGGTGCAGAACAGATCCTTGATGGCGAGCGGCATGCCCTCCAAGGGCAGCGCCGCGCCGCGCGCCAGCCGCTGGTCGGACTCGGCCGCCATGGCGAGCGCGCGCTCCGGCGTCTCCGTGACGAAGGCGTTCAACGGCCGTGCCGCTTCCATCGCGGCGATATAGGCCGAAGCCAGCTCGCGCGCCGAGAATTTCTTGTTCGCGAGCGCCGCCCGCGCCTCGGCGAGCGTGAGCTCCGTCAGCGCCGCCATCACTCCACCACCTTGGGCACGACGAAGAAACCATGCGCCGCTTCGGGCGCGTTGGCGAGGATCTGGTCGCGGCGATCGCCGTCGCTGACGACGTCCTCGCGCATGGCCAAGCTCATGGCGGCGCCGCCCGACATCGGCTCGACGCCGGACGTGTCGACCTCGTTCAGCTGCTCGATCCAGCTCAGGATCTGCGACAGCTCGCCGGCGAGATGCTCCTGCTCGCCCTCGGGCACCTTGATGCGCGCGAGCGTCGCAATCCGCGCCACGGTGGCCTTGTCCAACGCCATGATGTAGATGTTCTCCCGCGGAAGACCGCGGCCCTACCTAGCACCGGCCATGCCGATCTGCAATCCCGTCGACCTCAAGGCGATGATCAAGAAAGGCGAGCGCCTGCTCGGCCTCGATGTCGGCACCAGGACCATCGGCATGGCGCTCTCGGATACGACGCTGCTGCTGGCGACGCCGCTCGACACCATCCGCCGCACGCGCTTCCGCGACGATGCGAAGCGCCTGCTGGTCGAGATCGCGCGCCACCAGATCGGCGGCATCGTCGTGGGCTTGCCGCTCGCCCTCGATGGCAGCGAGGGCCCGCGCGTCCAGGGCGTGCGCCAATTCGCCAAGAACCTGCTCGAGCAGGCCGACCTGCCGATGGCCTTCTGGGACGAACGCCTCTCCACCGCCGCCGTCGAGCGCGAGATGATCGCCGCCGACCTCTCGCGCAAGCGCCGATCCCAGATCATCGACAAGGTCGCCGCGGCATACATCCTGCAAGGGTTGCTCGACCGGCTGCGCGCGGGCGGCGCGTAGCGGAAAGGCCCCCTCACCCCGACCCTCTCCCGCGGTGCGGGAGAGGGGGATTTCTTTATGGCCCCTCTCCCGCTATGCGGGAGAGGGAGGGACGGTGCAGACCGGGTACATAGGTGACATGGTAGACCGGCGACATGGGTAACAGGTTGATTATTCGGCGAGGAGGATCTCGCCGATGGGAAAACCGGAGACCCGTGCGGTGGACAAACGCATGCGCTTTGTGACGGCGGTGGAGGCGGGCGAAGAGACGGTGACGGCGTTGTGCCGGCGCTTCGGGTTCTCGCGTAAGACCGGCTACAAGTGGTTGGAGCGATATTGTTGCGGCGGCATCGAGGGGCTGGCGGACCGCTCGCGGGCGCCGCACGAGCATCCGCAAGCGGTGGCGACAGCGATCGCCGAGCGCTGCCTTGCGGTGCGCCATGCGCACCCGACGTGGGGGCCGGTGAAGGTGTGCGCTTGGCTCGAGCGGCACGATCGCGCGGTAGATTGGCCGGCAGCGAGCACGATCGGCGTGCTGTTCGACCGCGCCGGATTGACGGTCCATCGCAAGCTGCGCCGCCGGGCGGTGCCGTCGAGCGCGCCCTTCGTTGCGTGCGGCGGTCCCAATGACGTGTGGTGCATCGACTTCAAGGGCTGGTTCTTGACCGGCGACGGCAAGCGTTGCGAACCGCTGACCGTGAGCGACGCGCACAGCCGCTATCTCCTGCGCTGCCAGGCGCTCGGCCGCAACGACACCGAGCATGTCTGGCCGGTGCTCGATGCGGCATTCCGCGAATATGGCCTGCCGGTGCGGCTGCGCTCCGATAATGGGCCGCCCTTCGCCTCGACCGGCGCGGCCGGGCTGTCGCGGCTGGCGGTCAAGGTGATCAAGGCGGGCGTATGGCCGGAGCGCATTGCGCCCGGCAAGCCGGAGCAGAACGGTCGGCTCGAACGGTTGCACTTGACGCTGCTGCGCGACACCGCGGCGCCGCCGGCGCGCACCCTGCGCGAGCAGCTCGACCGGCTCCGCGCTTTCCAGCGCGTCTACAATGAAGAGCGGCCACACGCGGCGCTCGCCAACGGCACGCCGGCCGAGCATTACACGCTGTCGCCGCGGCGCTGGGATGGCGTGCTGCGCGAGCCCGAGTATCCGGCCGGCCACGCTTTGCGAGGAGTTCGCCCCAACGGCGCCATTCGCTGGCGCGACGCCGAGATTTATCTCACCCAGGCGCTGGCCGGCGAGACGGTCGGCCTCGCCGAGCGCGCGGATGGCGGCTGGGCCGTGCGTTACGGCCCGATCGAGCTCGGCATCATCGACCATCGCGGCCAGCGCCTGCGCAAGCGCAAACCCGAGGCCTGTGGCCTTGGGGATAACCCTGCCGGGTTACCCACAACCCCACAGGCCCAACAACCGCAACACACGTCGTGAACGTTCCAGGAAAACTGTTACCCATGTCGTCGGTCAGACCTGTTACCTATGTTGCCGGTTGCACAGGGACCCG
>WNFB01016905.1_pt1 | contig 12717 bp, 13 predicted proteins | sample 5400501 | NCBI WGS metagenome assembly WNFB01 (sample SAMN13153341, study PRJNA577476) | soil metagenome | isolation source: 200 cm saprolite under Douglas fir tree site 2 hole 1 | place: USA:California | collected 2015-04-18 | reverse complement strand
CCGTGCTCCGCGCCGCACTGGGCGCAGCGGTGCGGCCACTCGAACGTGCCGGTGGCCTGCAGGGCCCGGCGGTACTCCGCCAGGGCGTCCGCCGGCTGTCCCCGCCGCTCGAAGATAGCGCCCAGATAGGCGTGCAGGCCTGGCAGGTCCGGGGCACGCACCTCCACCTTCTGGAACTGGTCGGCCGCCTCGTCGAGCATGGCGAGCTCGAAATAGACGCGGCCGAGGGCGAAGGCGAGGGCCAGACTCTCAGGGGCGCGGGCGCTCGCATCCTGGTAGAGGGCGATCATCCGAGTGGGCCGCCCTCCGTCACGGTAGAGCTGCTCGACGCGGGTCAAGAGCGGCAGCGCGGGATTGGCCTCGAGCCCGCGCTCCCAGACGCGGAGCGCCTCGCGGCTGTCCCCGGCATGCAGATGCGCGTCGCCAAGCGCGACGGTGGCGGGCAGGAAATCAGACTCCGCGCGGAGGGCCTCGCGGAAGCGGGCGATGGCGGGCGGTATCTGCCCTTGACCCAGGAGCGACCGGCCGAGCTCGTAGTGGATGCCCGCCAGCCAGGATTGCTCCTGGGCCCGCTCGGCGGGGCCGGCCGCGGCGGCAATGCGCTCCTGAGCCTGCAGGGCGCGCGTCCAGTCCCCGCGCTCGGCGCTCAGGTCCCGAAGCGCGCGCAGGGCGGCCAGGTGCTCTGGCGCCTTGACGAGGAGGCGCTCGAGCATGGCGGCGGCATCGTCGGGCCGGGCGGTGCGCCGATAGTCCTCGGCGGCGGCCAGCACGAGCTCAGGGCGCTCGTCTGTGCGGAGGGCATCGAGATGGTGCACGAGGGCGCCCTGGACGTCTCCACGCTCGAGCGCCATCTCGCCCAGCCGCGCGTGCGCCTGGGCGTGATCGGGGAAGCGTTTCAGGAGCTCGCCGTAGGCCTGGGTCGCCGCCTCCGGCCGACCGGAGAGCTGGGCGTCCACCCCGCGGTGGTAGAGCTCCGTGAGCGATTCGGCCCGCCGCGCGTCGCGGGTGCGCTGATAGTCGACGTAGGTACGGCGGAGATCCCGCGCGAGCCCGAACACGAAGGCGAGGGCGGCGCCGGCGACAAAGGTGCCGACCACCAGCGCCACGAGGGGGACGTCCCAGGCCCAATCCGAGGAGAGGGCGACACGGACGCGGGTGGCGTTCAAGGAGGCCAGATAGGCGACGGCGGCCCCGAACGCCAGTGCGACGAAGACGCCGGAGCGGACTGACACGGCGGTGGGCGAAGGTGCCGCTCTACCCCGCGGCCGTGCGCTCTTCTTCTTCGACGGCCCGCTGACAGTCGATGCAGTAGCGGGCGAAGGGCAGCGCCTCGAGGCGCTTGTCCGCGATGGCCTCGCCGCAGCGCTCGCAGTCCCCGTAGTTGCCCTCATCGAGCTTCTGCAGCGCGGAGACGACCTCTTTCAGGAGCCGCTGGGTGCCGTTGCCGAGCTCGAACAGAAACTCCCGGTTATAGGAGGTCGCGGCCTGGTCCCCGAGGTCCTTCGTCGAATCGTCATCGGGGCCCTTGCCGTAGAGCACGTTCTTGCCTACTTCCTCGACGAGCTGGCGGTGCTTTTCCTCCAGCTTCTTCCGGAACTGGGCGACACGATCCTTCTTCATCACTGTCTCCTCCACGACACGGCGGAGCGATCCGCCGGAATTAGAGGCGAAGGCTACCATGCCCGCCGAGGGAAATCAATCGCGCGGACGCGCGCCGCCCTCGACAGAGAGGAGCGGCGCGTCTCCCCACAGGCGCTCGAGCGCGTAGAACTGGCGAGTCTCCTCGAGGAAGACGTGGACGATCACGTCGACGTAATCCAGGAGCACCCAACCGCTCGCCGCGCCGCCTTCCTGGTGGCGGGGTCGCGAGCCCGCGGCCTTGAGGGCCGCGCGCACGGCGTCCACGATGGTGTCAGCCTGCGTGGTCGAGCGCGCGCTGCACACGATGAAGAAGTCCGCCACCGTGGACAGGCCCTGCAGGTCGAGCACCACCAGATTCTCGGCGTTCTTGTCGAGGGCGGCTTGAGCGGCCCGGCGCGCGGTGGCTTCCGCGGTGAGGGCGGCCATCAGGCCCCTGGCCCGTAGAGGCCGTGCTGGCGGATGTAGGCCGCCACCGCTTCCGGCATGCGATAGGCCAGGCTGCGTCCTTCGCGAGCCCGCCGGCGCAGGTCGGAGCCCGAGATGGGCAGCGAGGCCGCCCGATGGAGAATCGGTCCGCCCGGGGTCCCGAAGGCGGCGAGCCCGAGCTCGGCGAGCACCTTCTGGGCGGCTGGCGCGTCGGGATCGAAGTCGGCACCCGTGCGCGGCACCACCACGAGGCGGGCGAGGCGCGCGACCTGGCGCGGCTCGCGCCAGCTGAGCAGGTCGAGGAAAGTCTCCGAGCCAATGAGCAGGAAGAGCTCACCCTCGGGGGCCAGGGCCGTGAGGGTGTCCACCGTGTACGACGGGCCGGAGCGGCGCCGCTCGAGGTCGGAGACGGCGAAGCGCGGATGCTCGTTCACGGCGAGGGCCGTCATCCGATAGCGATGCTCGACCGCCGCGAGCTCGGAGGCGGGCTTGTGGGGCGGCTGGGCCGCGGGCACGAACAGGATCCGGTCGAGGCGGAGGGCTTCGCAGATGTCGTCGGCCAGCAGGAGGTGTCCGAAGTGGATCGGGTTGAAGGAGCCCCCGAAAACGCCGACCGTGGGCACCGGCGACGCTACTCCCGCACCTGGCCGTCACCCATGACGATGAACTTCGTGGTGGTCAGCTCCCGCACCCCCACGGGCCCGCGCGCGTGCAGCCGCGAGGTCGAGATTCCCATCTCGGCGCCCATGCCGAACTGTGAGCCGTCGACCAGACGCGTGGAGGCGTTGACGACCACGGCCGCCGCGTCGACCTCCTGGGTGAAGCGGCGCGCGCGACGGAGATCGGAGGTCACGATCGCTTCCGCGAGCCCCGAGCCGTGACGCCGGATATGGGCGACGGCCTCGTCGAAGCTCCCGACCACGCGAACGGCCAGGATGTAGTCGAGATACTCCGTGTCCCAGTCGCTCTCGGCGGCCGGCCGCGCCGCGGGCACCAGAGCCCGGGTGCGCTCGCACCCCCGCAGCTCGACGCCCGCGGCCTCGAGCCGGGCGGCCACGGCGGGCAGGAAGCGCTCGGCCACTCCCGCGTGGACGAGGAGCGTCTCGGCGGCATTGCACACGCTCACGCGCTGCGCCTTGGCGTTCACCGTGATGGCCGCCGCCATGTCCAGATCGGCGCTCTCGTCCACGTAGACGTGACACAGGCCCTTGTCGTGCTTGAGCACGGGCACGGTGGCCCGCTCGGCGACCAGACGCACGAACTCCTCCCCGCCGCGCGGGATGATGAGATCGATGTAGCGGTCGAGGGTGAGCATGCTCATCACGGCCGCGCGATCGGCGGTGTCCACGACCTGCACGGCCTCGGCGGGCAGGCCCGCCTTCTCCACCGCCTTGGCCAGCACCCGGGTGATGGCGGCATTGGATTCGAGGGCCTCGCTCCCCCCGCGCAGCAGCACGGCATTGCCCGACTTGAGACAGAGCCCGGCCGCGTCGGCCGTCACATTGGGTCGGGACTCGTAGATGAACCCGACCACGCCCAGGGGGACACGCACCCGCGCGATCTCGATCCCATTGGGCCGGCGCCACGCCTCCACGGTCTCCCCCACCGGATCCGGGAGGGCCGCGATCTGGCGCAAGCCTCCCGCCATCTCGGCGATGCGCGCATCGGTGAGGGTCAGCCGATCGAGAAAGACGCGGGTCAGTCCCGCCGCGCGGCCGCGCTCGAGATCGGCGCGATTGGCCTCGATGATCGCGGCCGTCTTCTCCTCGAGGCCGCGCGCCATCTGCTGGAGCGCCTCATCCTTGGTCCGGGTCGAGGCGAGAGCGAGCACGCGGGCCGCGTCCTTCGCCCCCCGCGCCTTGCCAGTGACGTGCGCCGCCGCATCCATGATCAGCATCCTCCCGGGCCAGCCAGGACCACCAGGTTGTCCCGGTGGATGACTTCGGCCAGCCCCTTGTAGCCCAGGGCCTTCTCGATCTCGCCCGTCTTGGCGCCCTGGATCTTGCGCAGCTCCCCGGCGTCATAGTTGACGAGCCCCCGCGCGAACTCCTGACCGTCGGGCTCGGCAAGCGCCACCACCTCGCCCGCGCTGAAGTCTCCCTCCACGGCCACGAGGCCCGAGGGCAGCAGGCTCTTGCCCCTCTCAGTTAAGGCCTTCCGCGCGCCCGCGTCAACCAAGAGCCGGCCCTGGGGGGGCACCGCGAAGGCGATCCAGCGCTTCCGCGCGGCGAGGCGGTCCTCGCGAGGCAAGAAATAGGTGCCCACGGGCTCGCCGCGGATCAGGCGCCCCAGGGTGCCCGGCTCGCGGCCACTGGCGATCACCATGCCGATGCCGGAGGCGGCGGCCTTCTGCGCCGCCTCGAGCTTGGTGCTCATGCCGCCCACGGAGACGCGTCCCGCCGCGTCGAAGACGAAGCCCTGGACCTCCTCCGTCACGGCCTCCACGGTCTCCAGACGCCGGGCCGTCGGATCGCGACGCGGATCGCCCGTGTAGAGACCGTCCACATCGGTCAGGAGCACGAGGAGCTGCGCGTCGATCAAGTGCGCCACCAGGGCGGCCAGGTTGTCGTTGTCGCCGACCTTGATCTCGTCGACGGCCACGGTGTCGTTCTCGTTCACGATAGGCAGCACGCCGAACTCGAGCAGGGCCAGGAGCGTGTTGCGCGCGTTGAGATAGCGGCCGCGATCGCTGATGTCCTGACCCGTGAGCAGCACCTGGCCGACCTTGATGCCGTGCCGCTTGAAGGCCTGCTCGTAGTGCCACATGAGGGAGGACTGGCCGACGGCGGCGGCCGCCTGCTTCTCGGGAATGGAGCGGGGCCCGCGGGAGAGCCCCAGCCGCGCCGAGCCGGCCACGATGGCGCCCGAGGAGACGAGCGCGACCTCGCGGCGATCGGCCACGAGAGCGGCGATGTCGGTGGCGAGCGCGCCCAGGCGCTTGCCGTCCAGGCCCTCGCCGGGGCTCGTGATCAGGCCGCTTCCGACCTTGATCACGAGCCGGCGCGCCTTGGTCAGCGCCCGGCGCGCGCCCATGTCCCCCTCGAGAGCAGGCTGCTGATATCGCGCAGGAGCTCGGGCAGCCCGAGTCCCGTCACCGACGAGATCGCCTGGAAGGACAGCCCCTCGGCGCGGCAAAAGCGCTCGAGCGCCGCGCGCCGCTCCTCGGTGCCCGGCAGCTCGGCTTTGCTGCCCACCACGATCTGGGGCCGCGCCGCGAGCTCGGCCGAGTACTCGGCGAGCTCCCGCTGGATGGCCCGCCAGTCCTCCACGGGATCGCGCTCGAGGCCGGGATCGAGATCCACCAGGTGGACGAGCACGCGCGTTCGCTCGGTGTGGCGCAGGAAGCGGATGCCCAGGCCTTTGCCCTCGGCCGCTCCCGCGATGAGCCCCGGCAGGTCGGCGATCACGAAGGTGCGGTCATCGTCGACCCGCACGATGCCGAGGGTCGGCTGCAGCGTGGTGAACGGATAGTCCGCGATCTTGGGCTTGGCGGCGGACAGCCGCGAGACCAGGGTGGACTTGCCGGCATTGGGGAAGCCGATCACGCCCACATCGGCCAGGAGCTTGAGCTCGAGATGGATCCAGCGCTCTTCGCCGGGGCGCCCGAGGTCGGCGCGGCGCGGAGCCCGGTTGGTCGAGCTGACGAAGCGCGCATTGCCCCGGCCGCCCCGCGCGCCCCGCGCCACGATCACGCGCTGGCCCCCCGATGTGAGATCGCCCAGCTGCTCGCCCGTGGCGCGGTCGGAGACCACGGTGCCAAGCGGCACGCGCAAGATCGTGTCCTGGCCGGAGGCGCCGTGCTTGGTCGAGCCCTTGCCGTGCTGCCCGCGCTCCGCCGTGTAGTGGCGCTGGTAGTGGAAATCGAGGAGCGTGGTGATGGCGGGGTCTGATTCGAGGACGATGCTCCCGCCGTCGCCGCCGTCACCGCCGTCGGGTCCGCCGCGCGGGACATAGGCCTCGCGGCGAAAGCTCACGCAGCCCGCTCCTCCGTCGCCACCCTTGACGAAGACATCGATCTCGTCGACGAACATCGGAGGTCCCGGGGGGCCCCGGGTGAGGTCAGGCGGGCTGCTGGGCGATGCTGACGTACTTGTCGTCGCCCTTGCGCTCGAAGCGGACGTAGCCGTCCGAGGTGGCGAACAGCGTGTGGTCCCTGCCGAGGCCCACACTGGTCCCCGGCTTGAACCGGGTGCCCCGCTGCCGCACGATGATGCTGCCGGCGGTCACGAACTGTCCGCCGAAGCGCTTGACGCCCAGCCGCTGGGCATTGGAATCGCGGCCGTTGCGAGAGCTGCCCACACCCTTCTTGTGCGCCATGTCCCTATGCCTCGATCTTGGTTATGCGGACGGCGGTCATGATCTGCCGGTGCCCGCGCTTCCGTCGGTAATTCTTCCGCCGCTTGAACTTGACCACGAGGACCTTGCCGTCCTTCTTCTCCGAGACGACCTCGCCCGTGACCTTCGCGCCGGTCAGCGCCCTCGACCGAGGCGCCCGCGGGCTTGCCCAGCCGCTCGACCTTGATGACTTGCCCCGGGGCTACCCGGTATTGCTTCCCGCCCGTCGCGATCACCGCTTCCATGTCTGGCCTTTCTTTCTTGAGCTCGACTGATCCGTCCTCTCGGCCCCGCCCTTTACCTTAATGGATAGCGTGTCAGGAAGAGGCGCGAGCGCTCATCAAATCATACCCAGGGCGCGAAAGTCAAGCATGACGGCACCTTAGGCGCAGTGGCCGGGCTCGTCAGGCGGCTTCGAGGTAGCGGGCCAGGCGCTCGCGGAGGAAGAGCCGCGAGCGATGCACGCGAGACTTCACGGCGGGCAGGCTGATGTGCAGGGTCTCGGCGATCTCCGGATTCGAGAGCCCCTCGACATCATGCATGAGGAATGCGGTTCGATAGTCCCTGGGCAGATCATTGATGGCCGCGGTCAGCACGGTCCGCAGCTCGGCCTGCAGGGCGGGCTCCTCGACCTTGCCGGACCAATCAGCCACGGGCTCGAGGTAGGGGCGCTGCTCGTCGATGCCAGGCGAGAGAGCGTCCCAGGACACTTCCTGGCGCCGACCCCGCCGCGTGCGCAGCTTCTGGTAGGCGGCATTGGCGGTGATCCGGTATACCCAGCTGCCGAAGGCCGACTCGCCCTTGAAGGTATCGATCTTCCTCGCCGCCGTCCAGAGAGCGTCCTGAACCACCTCCTCGGCGTCCTGCTCATTGCCGGTGATGCGAATGGCCAGGCGATAGACGCGGTCGCCGTACGTCTCGAGCAGGTGCTCGGGCGCGTCCTGATCACCGCGGCGCAGTCCCTCTACGAGCGCGGCGTCGCGATCAACGCGCACGGTACCGGTAGGCATCTGCTTTTCGGGCTCGGCCATCGCCTCCGCCTGGGGCGCCGTCATCGAATCTCCCCGGTGCCCGCTCGGGCACGTCCTCTCATCGTCAGATCAGATCTCGCATACAGGGTCAGATGCTGCTTCAGCTCATCCACGCACTTCTCCATGACCCCGATATCCTTGGTCACCTTGGTCATGAGGATGGCCCCCTCGAGGGCAGCCACGAGGAAGTGCGCGGCGCGCTCCGGATTACAGTCGGCCCGCAGCTGCCCTCGGGACTGGCCCCGCGCCAAGGTCTCGGTGAGCGTGCCTCGCCACTCCGCGAAGATCAGGGCCAGCCGCTGCCGGAATCCCTCGTGCACGTCCGACAGCTCGGAGGCGAGATTGCCCATGGGACAGCCGCCCATACAGTTCCGCTCACGCTGATTGGCGAGCACACGATCGAGGAACCCCTCGATCTGAGGCATGGCGTCGGCCTCGGGATCGGCAAAGGCCGGCTCGAGGGTTCTCGCGAGAAAGACCGTGACGAGGCGCTCGATGATGGCATAGCCAAGCTCTTCCTTGCTCCGGAAGTAGTAGTAGAAGTTGCCCTTGCCTACCCCGCTCTCCCTCAGCACGTCGTCCAGCGAGGTGCAGTGATAGCCCTGGAGATGGATGAGGCGGCTCGCGGCGTCCACGATCTGGTCTTTCGTGGCCGCGCCCTTGGCGCTCTTCGTTTCCGCCAGCATCTGCGGCATCGCTCCCTCCCACCAGGATCGCTCACCTGAGGAATTTGTACCAAACGGTCAGTACAAGGCTAAGCGAGACTTCTAGACCTGTCAACGCTTGGTCAGAACGAGCAGCTAATTCAGATATTTGGACAGCCAGAGGATGGTGAGGCTCCAGGCGCTGGCCGCCGCTTCGGGATGATAGGAAGGCCGATCATCGCAGAAGAAGCCGTGTCCGGCCCCCGCATACACCTTGACCTCGGCAGTCTTCTTGAGCCGCCTGAGCGTTTCATCGAGCCGGCGCACCTGGTCCATCGGAATCATGCGGTCGGCCTCGCCGAAGAAGCAGAGCACGGGACACTGGATGCGCGGCGCGTCGTTGAGGGGGGCGGCCGGCGTGTCGGCGGCAATTCCACCGCCATAGAAGGCAATGGCGACCTTGACCGCGGCAGGATGCCGGCACGCCGTGAGAAAGGCGATGCGACCGCCCATGCAGAAGCCCGTGATCCCGATCCGATCGTCGCGCACCTCGGCGAGAGACCTGAGGTGCTGCATGACGACGCCCATCTCGGCCATGAGGGCGGCGTCGTCGAGCTGCTGGATATAGCCGATGGCGCGCGACACCTCGCCGTACGGCACGATGGGGCTGCCGAAACGGTAGAAGAAATCCGGCGCGATCGTCACGTAGCCCTCGCGGGCGATCCGCTCCGTCACGTCCTTGATGTGGTCGTTGAGCCCGAAGGCCTCCATGACCACGATGACGGCCGGGTGTGGACCTCCCGTGGCAGGCCGGCAGATGTAAGCGGGCATCAGACCGTCGGCGGTGGGCAATGAGTCCGTGTCCGTCCTGATGTCCATAGCCACCCCCCGGACTATACGCTCAGCAGCTTCAGCAGATCCGCCGTCAAATCAAAAAGCTGCGCGCAGCCCGCGGGGCCGCCGATCAGCGCCTGCATTCGCTTGCGCAGGCCCGCGTCCACTGTCTCTCCTCGGAGCGCCGCGATCTTGCCCTGAGGCTCCGTGCATATGCCCTGGTACGGAAGCCGCGAGGTGATCGAGTCGGCGGCGGCGATGCGGCCGGAGTCGAGGTCGATCTCGTAGTGGATGTCGAAGCCGTGAACGTTGTCGTGCATGGAATGGAAGCAGTGGAGCCGCGGGCCCGTGCGCACGAGCCGCAGGACTCTCTTGCGGACGAACATGCGCGGGGCGCCGGGGAGCGGACTATAGAGCTCGGCGACGATGGGCGTGGTGACCTCTCGTTCCTGGAGCAGGGCATGGCCCGCCTGGCTATACGTGAAGCACGAGTCGGGCAGATCGATCCAGCCTCTCGTGTCGAGGTCCCAGCACGCCCGCGGACCGCCCGTGGCCACGCCCGCGGTCGCCTCGCGCGGAAGCTTGGCGACCTGCCGCGCGAGTCGGGCGATCTCGACGCCGGCGTCCACCAGGAGGCTCGCGCCGGGTCCGGAGCCGGCCAGCTCGGCCAGGCGTCGAGCGAAGCCCGCCACCATCCGCGCGCCGCGGAGCCCGGCGAGCCGCGAAGCCCCCGCCGCATCCGTTCCGTCCGTGAGCGCGCGAGCGCGGGCCTCGCGCACCTCGTAGCCCGGAGACGGCGTACACACGGCGCTGAGCTCGACGCCGAAGGACTCGTCGTGGACTCGCACGGTGTGGGTGAAGGCGTCGTCGTGGGTATTGTCCACCCACGCTTCCATCACCCGCTCGTAGCGGTCGCGTCCTTGGAGGAAGGCCGAGCCGATCATGAGGCGGGCCCGGGCGGCCCCGGCGTGAACCGGCGCAGCCGGAGGCTGTTCGCGACGACCGACACCGACGAGAGCGCCATGGCGAGTCCGGCCAGAATCGGCGAGAGCGTGACCCCCCAGAGCGGATAGAGCGCGCCCGCCGCCACCGGCACCAGGAGCAGATTGTAGCCGAAGGCCCAGGCGAGGTTCTCCCGGATGATCCGGATCGTTTGCCGCGAGAGCAGCACGGCCGCCACCACTCCGAGGAGATTCCCCCTCATGAGGGTGATGTCGGCCGCCTCCATCGCCACGTCGGTGCCCGAGCCCATGGCGATGCCGACCGCGGCCTGGGCCAGGGCCGGCGCATCGTTGATCCCGTCGCCTACCATGGCCACCAGACGGCCGTCCTCTTGAAGCCGCTTGATCTCGGCGGCCTTGCCGTCGGGCAGCACTTCGGCCAGCACTCGCTCGATCCCCGCCTCGCGCGCGATGGCCTCGGCGGTGGACCGCGCATCGCCCGTCAGCATGACCACGTCGAGGCCAAGGGCCTTGAGCGCCGCCGCCGCCGCCCGAGCCTCGGGCTTGAGCCGGTCCGCGACGGCGATCAGTCCCAGGAGGTTGCCGGCCGCGGCCACGAAGACCGCGGTCTGCCCCGCCGCCGCCAGCTCCCGCGCCCGGGGCTCCAGCGCGCTGACATCGATCCCGCGGGCCATCATGAACCGGGCGTGGCCGAGGACGATGCGCCCCGCGGCGTCCTCGGCCTCCACGCCGAAGCCGGGCAGCGCGCGAAATCCGGTCAGGGGCGGCAGAGCCAGCCCGCGTCTTTTCGCCTCGTCCACGATAGCTTCACCGAGCGGATGCTCGGAGCCCTGCTCGACCGCGGCGGCGGGCGCGAGCACATCGCTCTCCTCCCGTCCGGGCGCCGGCACCACGTCCGTCACCGCCGGCTTGCCCACGGTGAGCGTGCCGGTCTTGTCGAAGACCACGATCTCGACCTTGTCGAGCAGCTCGAGAGCCGCCGCGCTTCGGATCAGCACGCCGAGCTCGGCGCCCCTGCCCGTGCCCACCATGATGGCCGTGGGCGTGGCGAGACCCATGGCACAGGGACAGGCGATGACCAGCACCCCCACGGCGCTCGAGATCGCCCGGACCAAGGCCGGCTCAGGTCCGAGCCAGACCCAGGCGCCGAAGGTCACGCCCGCGATCACGAGCACCATGGGCACGAAGACGGCCGCCACCTGATCGGCGATTCGTTGTATCGGGGCCTTGGAGCCCTGCGCCTCCTCGACGAGCCGAATGATCCGCGCGAGCACCGTGTCGGAGCCCACGCGGGTGGCCCGGAAGGTCACGCTGCCCGTGCGGTTGACCGACCCGCCCACCACGCTCGAGCCCGGCTGCTTTTCCACGGGCAGGCTCTCGCCCGTGAGCATGGACTCATCCACGCTCGAGGCGCCCTCGATAACGAGGCCGTCCACGGGAACTCGCTCCCCCGGCCTGATGCGCACCGTATCGCCCACCGCGATCTGCGCCACGGGGACATCCAGCTCCCGCCCGTCGCGGAGCACACGCGCCGTTCGTGGCGAGAGATCCATGAGGCGGTGGATGGCCTCGGAGGTGCCTCCACGCGCGCGCGCCTCCAGCCAGCGCCCGGTCACCAGGAAGGTCATGAGGAGCGCGGAGACGTCGAAGTAGTGCATGGCCCCCGCGGCCATGAAGGCGTGCGGCCACAGCGTCACCGCCACGCTGAAGAAATACGCGGCATTGGTGCCGAGCGAGACCAGGGTGTCCATGCTCGCGGAGCGACGGCGGAGATCACGCACGAAGCCCGCGTGAAACTGCCCGCCCACCCAGAACTGGACGGGCGTGGTCAGGAGCCAGAGCAGCCAGGGATTTCCGAGCCAGGCCGGAGCCCACGTGAAGATCTCACGCATACTCCCGATGACCACGGGCAGCGAAAGGGCGGCGCCGATCAGGGCCTTGGCGCGGAGGCTCCGGTCCAGGGTGGCGCGGGCCGCGCGCTCGCGGTCCTCGGACTCGGGCGTCCGGGCGATCTCCTCGGGCACCGCGTAGCCTGCGCCCTCGACGGCGCGCCGCAGGGCGGGAAGTTGAGCGGCCTCCGGCCGCGCCCATACCGTGGCGCGCCCCGTGGCCAGGTTGGCATTGGCTTCCTCGACTCCCGGGACCGCTCGCAATGCCCGCTCCACCTTGCCGACGCAGGCCGCGCAGTGCATGCCCCGGACGGGAAAGTCGACTCGCGTCTTGCTCTCGGGGGCGGCCATGGCTCAGCGCCCGCCGAAACGCGAGAAGACCTCGAGGAGCTCGTCCACCTTCTTCTGCCGGTCCCGGGCCGTGCCCGAGCGTATGGCGTCGGCGACGCATGACTCGATGTGGCGGCCGAGAATGAGACGCTGCACCTGCTCGACGGCGCCCTGCACCGCCGTGAGCTGGAGGAGGATGTCCACGCAGTACTTGTCCTCCTCGACCATACGCTGTATGCCCTGCACCTGTCCCTCGATCCGGCGCAGGCGCCCGAGAGCCTTGGCCTTGCCCTCATCGTCGATCATCATGTCTCCTTGTCGCTGGTGGCGGCGGTCGCTCAGCCGCCCCTCAGCTCGAAAGTCGGGAAGGGGCGCCGGGCCATGGTGCCCCAGATCAGCCACCAGCACGCCAGGGCCGCCATCAGGTGCTTGAGAGTATGTCCGCTCACCATGCCGCCTACCCCGAAGATCCGGCCGTCGAGGACCTCGAAGAGCTTGGCCGCTCCGTAGATGAGGAGGACGACCACGATGTCTCCCGAGCGGCTGTAGCGGGCCGGGAACAGCCAGAGCATCAGCGGAATGGCCAGAGCCGGGAGAAACTGGACCAGCACATACGGTCTGAGAT
>WNFB01004270.1_pt1 | contig 12717 bp, 16 predicted proteins | sample 5400501 | NCBI WGS metagenome assembly WNFB01 (sample SAMN13153341, study PRJNA577476) | soil metagenome | isolation source: 200 cm saprolite under Douglas fir tree site 2 hole 1 | place: USA:California | collected 2015-04-18 | reverse complement strand
TCTCCACGCGGCAAGCGCGCACCGGACGCAATCCGAAAACCGGAGAATCGATCCAGATTACCGCCAGCCGTTCGGCAAAGTTCAAAGCCGGCAAACAGCTCAAGGACTCGCTCAACGAAATTTTGGGTGGAAGCCAACCAAGCGCGCCCACTGCCTGACCCGGCAGACTGTTGCGCGATTACAGTAGTCGCGACCGCTCGTCCCCGATAGTCCGCGCTAGTCCCGTGTCTTCCCCCCTTTCGCACGCATCAGGGCGGTTAGCTCAGCGGTAGAGCATCGGCCTTACAAGCCGGGGGTCGCAGGTTCGAAACCTGCACCGCCCACCAATAAATTCTTCAATGGATGGAAGGATTTTTTGGCATTCATAAAACATGGTTAGAGGACCAAAAATCGCGATTGTGCCCAATTTTGTGCCCTCCCCCTTTGAAAGCTTTTTGGCCGGAACGCAGCAAATGGGGGGTGCAACGCCCAAAATCAGGGGATGCTTGTAGAAAATCAACGAATGGCTGCTGTTTTTTGGAGGGCAATGGAGGTGGTCAGGATCGCGTCTTCTGCGAGGCCTTCGATTGCGCCCAATCGTGTGCCCACCCAAGGTCAGAACAGAGTCCGTCCAGGACTGCGATCGCGTCGCGTTTGGCCTGTGTCCTGATGTGACTGTACCGCTCCAGCATCCGCTTGCTGACATGGCCGGCTAGTGACTTGATGGTCTCCTCGCTGACGTGAGGATTCTCGGCAAGGCGCGAAATGAAGGAGTGCCGACAATCGTGCCAGCGGTACCGGACTCCGGCCTCCTCGAACGCAAGCCGCCAAGCCTTTTTCCATTCACCAATCGGTTGGTTCAGATCGACGTCCCAGATATAGGGCTTGCGGGCGTCGCCGCCAAGGCCGACCCGATGGCGCGGAAAGACATAGCTGCCGTGCTCCGCATTGGGGAATCGCGACAGCCATAGACTCAGAACAGCGCAAACACGGGAAGTGAAAGGAACCAGTCGACCGGTTCCCGCATCGGTCTTCGACTTCGGGACGGTAAGCGCGCCTTGGTGGATCGTCCCATTTTCCCAGACCAGAGAAAGATCGCGCCTGGTGAGAGACCTCAATTCAGAGGCCCGGAGGCCTGTGTCTATGGCAAGTATGAACAGGGGCAGTAGTGCCGGCGAGCGGCTGGCCGCGATCGCGTCCAAGAGTTTTTGTTCGTCCGGGGAACTGATGGCGCGCCCGACATCGTTCCGCTCTGGCAATTTCTTGATGCCTCGCCGTTCAAGCTCGTCCAGAACGCCACCCCAAAAGCCCTTGGACTTCAAGATGCCTCTGAGCGCGGCGATCTCGTAGTTGACGGTGCGCGGTGCGAGACCTTCGGAAATTCGCTTACTTCGCAACCTCAGGACATCATCGGCCGCAATATCGCAGATCAAGCGCTGCCCGAACTCGACGGTAAGCGTCGCAACATGGTGCTGAAATCTTTCAAGGCTCTTTGGCGCCAAGGTATTCTTTGACGCCAGCCACTCCCGCGCCGCAATTCCGAACAGCGGCGTTCGGTCGCGCTTCGGGATACGGTTGACTGCCAGTTCCAACTCCCGCCGGCGCGCTCGTTCGGCTTCTCGGGCGACAGTCTTCGAGTTGGTTTTCGCCGAGTCGCGGATCAACTGTCCTTGAAAGAGGAACTTGTACCAGTACGTCTGGCCTCGTTTGTAGACGCTCATCGTCGCTTCTACCTCAACTTACGAACCTGCGGAGCTTACGCCGCCCGGTCACTCGCTTCCGCCAGATAGCGGCGCACGTCGCTATCGAGCAGGACAACTCGCCGCCCGAGATGCGCAGCCTTTAGCCGTCCGCGCTTCACCTCAAGGCGAAGAAAAGGAACTGATACGCCCAAGCTGCTCGCTAGCTCTTCAAACGTCCAGCCGAGCTTGGGACTTTTGGACTTTTGCTCCTGGTCCATCGTGCCACCTATTTGGTTAGAATTGCGTGCGGCCGGTTGAAGAAAGGAAGAAGCGAACCGCGCATCATCCAGCATAGATCAATTGTCGTGACATTGTCAAATTCCACAATATCACCATATGCAGCGGTTTCACGATTCGGTCAGCAAGCCCAAACGCAGGAGCCGGACCCGCGCGGCCTGCTCGGAGACCTGGCAACGTCTCATAACCCGTTGCATCACTGCGCGGCCCAGGTCCGAATCGGCTTGCAGCAGTGGGATTTTGCCCTCCCGCATCGCAATCTCACCGGCCCATTCGAAGAGATAGGAGCGCGGCATCAGCAGCGCGCCGCCGAGGTGATCCGCCTGCCATTCCATCCAGTCGTTCTCAGGGGCGTTGCCGATCGTGTCGCGGTAGCAGGTCCAGCACGGCGTGGCCGGACGCGTCGGGTCTTGTTCGGATTTTCTCCACAGCGGCGCGTGAAACCAGACGTGGCCGTATTCGTGAGCGAGAGTAAATCGAAGACGGTTGTGATAGCGCGTAGCGGCCAGCCGCTGCGAAATCTTCACCTCGGGATTACGATCGGTAAAATAGTCGGTGTACCCGTCCACGCCTTCGGGCAGGTCGGCATAGAGGTCGAGCGCGCCGGCTTCCGCCACGATCATCCGGATAATCTCGGCAGTAGAATGGGCAACCGAAAGCCGTCGCCGTGCCGATCCATGAAGTCCGCGATTTTCCGTTCGCAGCGCTCGTCCAGCACCTCGGTTTTGAAGTAGAGGCGGTCGATCGGGCGCCCGAGCGGATCGCGTAGCACCTTCATTATCGCTTGCCGGCTCGTTTTGCTCCGAGCGCTTTGCGAAATGCGCGGTAGGCGGACTCGACCCGTGCCTCATCGACATCGGCCTTAACGTCGGCCGGGTGTCGGTTCGCGTGAAAGTACAGCACATCGGGCGAGATGCCGACAATCTTGGCCATCTGCTCGATAAGATAGTCTTCGGGCGGATAGCGGTGGTCGTGCTCGATCGCATTCAGATAAGGGGGGTCGACAGGACGGCCGTCTTCCCGTTTCAATTGCGCGGCAAGCTCTCTCTGTGTGAGCCCTGCCTTTTTGCGGGCTTCCCTGAGTACCTGACCGAAAGTTCTCATCTAAGATCATCCGGCACGAGCAACCGCCGCCTCCTCGTCACAGGATACCGAACGCCACAGATAATGTCATCGAAAGCCACAATCGCTGAATTACGAAAACGCACAAGAACGAGAGTATGCCGCAGCGGTCTCTCCGATGCCCACTTCCCTCAGGACGGGCCTTTGACTGGATTGCGCTAGCATTTTAAAGACGCGCTTCCTTCAATTGAGACTGAGGGAGCGCGCTGGATTCCGAGCCGCGCTTGCGGAACGCTGCACGGCGTGACAAGCGAAGCGTCCGGCGGAGCCGGTGGCGCGCCGTGCCAGTGGAGCAAGCGCCACCGCAGTTACGTGTGACGGGTGTCGGGTCGGTTACCTTCGCATGCCGTAGCTGCGATTGATAGTACGACGTTGCTCGTCGGATACTACGGCGTAGCCGGGATGAGCGAGACGCTGCTCAAGCTCGAGCGCGAGGGACTTCTCACGGCTCCGATTGACTGCGCGTCCTAGCTGCCTGCGGTCGTCGGTGAAGATCGTGAGCCCGTTTCTTGCGCGGCTAATCGACACATAGAACTGCTTGCGGTTGACCAGTTCGGGAGAGAGTCGAGTGTCGATATCGACGATGACGCGGTCAACCGTCGCGCCTTGTGCGGAGTGAGAGGTAGAGGCGTACCCGTGGTCAATATGACGGAGGCGATCGGACGCGGCGCTCAGTTGTCTGCCACTGTCGAGCCGCACAAGCGCACGTACAGAATCAATGGATTCGATCGTCGCGAATTCGCCGTTGGCGACGCCGAGCGCCCGGTCGGGCGCGCGGAACTGTATGCGGTCGCCTCGTGAGAGGACTCTTTTTTCCTCGCTGAAGACCTCGACGCCGAACAGCCGGACCGGATTGTATTCGATGCGCCGTCCACTGCCTGTATTGATGGTAAGCGCATTGGCGTCTCGATCGGCCGCCTCGACACGCCCATAACCTCCCTTGGGAATGGCGAACTGTTTGCTTCCTCGAGTAAAGCGAATCAAGTCGCCTTCTTCATAGTGGTAGGCGCTCGCGCGCTGCGCACCGGAGAGATTTCGGCTAACCAGAATCGCATGTTCTTGCCCGAGCGGATCGACGTGACCACGGGCTATCAGCTTAGCTCGGATGGCCTTGTTCAACTCGCGGCGCTCGTCGTTTGCGGGGCTCACTACCAGGACCCGCTCGCCGGACTCATGCGCGGCGAGGTATCCTCGGGCTATCTGTCTGCGGCGATGTTCGATGTCGGCAACTTCGCGGATATCGCCGCGACGTCCAAGAATCGCGAGCGACTGCGCGACATCGCCTTTGGCGGCGTGCATAACAGCTTCGCGGAGTTCGGGGTCGCGTTGGCGGCGGATGGTATCGAGCCGCGCAACCGGCATTCCAGCCTGTTGCATTTGATAGATGGGCCGGCCCGCATCGATTGCATGATGCTGGCGTTGGTCGCCCACGAAAACGATCCGCTCTACGTTTTGCTCGCGCGCCTTGCGGAGCAGACGGTTAACCTGCCGAGTGGGGAGCAGGCTCGACTCGTCGATGATCCAAACTTGTCTTGAAGCGGGACAGGTTGATTGGCTCTCAAGCAGACTGGCCACGGTCCTGGCGGAAATACCCGCTTCCGAAAGCGACTTGACCGCACGGGTCGTCGGCGCGAACCCAAAGACAATGTAGCCCTGGTCTTCCGCGAATTCGCGGATCGCGCCTACGGTCGTGGTCTTCGCGGCGCCAGCGCGGCCTTCGATTGAGGTGATCCAGTCAGTGGACGTAAGGGTGAGTTCGGCGACGGCAGTCTGATCAGGAGGCAAGTTGCGCTGGCTCGCCCATCGGCGGATCTCGTTCGAACTGCTGATAGCGGCGGCCCTGCCTTGTCCCGCACGCGTCAGTTCGATGTTCCCGCGTTCAAGGGCGATCATCTCTGGCGTCGTATAGGCGCCTCGCGGCGAGTTCACAGAGTTGCCGGCGACGATCAGCTGGCCGTTTTGCTGGAATCGCTGGCTCTCAGCACGTACCCGATGAAGGTCAGCCCGGCCCATCACGTGCTGCAGAGCCTTCGCTTCAAGCGGACGGCGATCAATGACCGCTTCGCGCTCGCCGTTTTCGTCGATACTCTGGCGAATGGCTTCTTCCGCCTTTTGCGGATATCGAAACTGGATGGGGCCGCGTTCGCGCGATTGTGAGAGGTGTTGCTCGACATCAATCCCGTACTCCTGCGCGCGTGAGCGCCATTCCTCCCTCAGACGCCCTTCATCGCGATGATCCTTGGAGAGCCGCGTGCGATGCGCGATGTTCTGTGCCGCCTCGGCGCCGGTCAGCCCTTCACGCGCAAGCGCCTGTTCGATGTCCTGGCGACGACGGGAGAATGCCATCACCTGTTCGCGCGTGTAGCCGTCAAGCTCCCATCGCCCGTCCTGTCCCGCGACCTTGATTTCGTATCCGAGCCGCTGAACCTCGCGAGCCAGCTCGGAACGATAGATGGCGGTGGCAAAGTTTTGCGCACGATAGATCTCGACTGGATCGAGGCCGCGCCACTCCCCGTCCGGGCGACGGGTCATGTTGGCGATTACCACATGCGTGTGAAGATGAGGGTCGGGGCCGTAGCCGTCCTCGACGCTGCTTGTGGGCCGCGCGGCGACATGATCGAAGCGGGCAGCGACGACATTGCTGGTGACGACCCATTCGCTCCCGCCGTGGCGACGCGACAGCGCATAGTGTTCGAGCTCTTCCAAAGCGCGGCTGACTGCTTTTCGGTGTGCCTCGATAAGGCCGTCATCGCCTCCGACCAGGCCTTGGATACTGATAGATTTGGGCGCGTTGAAGGTCGCATCCCAACCGGCGCGTCGGTCGTCGTAGCCGTTCGCCTTGCGAACGAGTACCTCGGTGGAGGCAGGGCGAAACCCGCGCAGCACGGAGCGGAAGTCTTCGGTCGTAACCTCGCCGGAGAGGCCCAGTTCCTTGGCGCCGCGGCCGAACCACTGCCCTACGATCCGCTGCTCCTCGCTGTAATAGTCGTCCTGGGAGTACTTCTCTTCGTAATAGGTCTCGGCTTGCGTAGCGGTCAGCGCACCTTTGGACATTACGAGCATTAGTCTTGAATCCTCACCGGGGCGCCGACGGTTCCATTCGGAGGGGTCGGGCCGCGATCAATCATCAGCGGTGCCAACTTGCCGTTCGAGCCTGATTTGCCAAGCGGTCTCGGGAGAGCCCGTGCGATGAACTCGATTTGCCTTCGCTCCGGGAGGCAAGGCTTCACCCGGACGCGAGCGCGATCGAGTCCAGCAATGCAGAGATAGCCTTCCAGCTTCGGCAGCCGCTGGATCTCCGATGCCATAACCACCGGCTCGGTCCGCCGCGATGGATGAAGATTGAAGCGGTCGCTGTGCTCCGCTGCGCTCATTCCGATCTCGTAGCGCAGGGTTTCGCGCTCGCCGATCTGGCGCGCGATGAACGCTGCGGTTTCGGGTTCGTCCACCCGCAGCAGAAGCTTGGTGGAAGGCATCGAAGCGAGCACCGCTGCCTGCTCGTGGCCATAGATTCGGCGCAGTTGCGCGATGCTCTGGTAGCCAAGAACGGCGGCAAGTCCGCGCTTGCGGCCGCGGGTTACCAACGTCTCCAGCTTCGTCTGACGGCCAAGCACCGGCAGCTCGTCTACGACGATCCAAACTCTGCGGCGGTGGCTGGCGGAGTTGAGCAGCCGGCCAACGATCAGGTCGAGCCATAGGTTCGCGAGTGGCAGCGCCGCCGAACTGGACTCGTCGCGCATCGTCATGAACAGCCAGCCTTCGGGATGCTCGGCCCATTCGAGCGCGCTCCACGGCGGTCGTCCGTCAGAAGGCGGCAGATAGAGGAATGGCCGGGTCGCGTTCGCGACGGTGGCGATAATCCCGGCGCCCTGCTCGTGCGCTCCAGGATCGATCAGGCTGTAGGCCGGGGTACCGGAAAGGGCCTGCTTCAACTTGTCGCGGTTGAGTTCGAGCAGCTTCGGAATGCTCTGCGGCTCTCGTGGAGTCGCGACCTGAAGCAGGCTTTCGAGCAGCGTCCGGCGGGATTGGCGGAAGAAGTGGTCCGATCCGCTTTCGTATCCTCGCGGCGGTTCGGGAATCAGAGACGCTGCGAGTGTCGCCGCGTCGGCCTGATAGTAGCGCTCGCTCAGCTCAAGCCACGGTGACCAGTAGGGGCAGCGCTCATCGACCGGATTCAGGATCAGATCTCCGCGCACGGGCCGATAAAACTCTGAGACGTATTCGCACTCGGGATCGACCACGATGGCGAGCTCGCCGCGGGCGTCAATCTGGCGGAGCAGCGAGCGAATCGCGATCGATTTCCCCGACCCCGTTGCCCCCGTGATAAGGAGGTGCTCGCATTCAAGCGAGCGCGGAACGCTGACGCTTGCGAGCTCGATTCCGACACGATCGCCTGGCAGCGCGGTGCGCCGCAGCTCACGCGCAAGCCGGCGAGGCGGGATCAGTCTGAGCCCCCGCAGGTGCTTTCCCTCCGCATGATCGCTGGGGTCATGGAAGATCAGATAGGCGATTGCGCCAACGCTCCAGCTCGCCGGCAGGACGCCCCAAAGGCTGTAGAAGGCGTACCACTCGCCGAAGGAGCGCCCCTGGTAGAACCGCCAATTCAGGAAGGCGTACATGCTCCCGATGGTGTAGCGGCCGTTTCCATACGGCAGCGAAAGGAAGTAGAGCGGGAGCTTCTGCGTGAAGAGCCAGGCGAGAAACCAGCGGCCGAAATACTCGTGAGCGCCCGGCCCAAGGCGACCCGTCCAATACCAGACGAAGAAGAGATCGGAAGCCGCCCAGACCAGAATCCAAAGCAGAAAAACCCTGAGCCAGAGACGCAGCGACATCGCGGCCGAGCTGCGATTCACCTCGAATCTGATGGCGGGTCGTGACAAATTCATGACCATCTTCTCCCGCCGAGGCGCTGCATGTAGCGCTCGGCTTCCGCCTGAGCTGTTCGGCGGATCTGGTCGGTGATTTCGGAGCCGACCTGATTATCGAGCAGGTGCTGGAGCGTGAGCCGGGTGCGGGTGAGATCGAAGAGAATCTGATCGAGAGTTCGATACTGACTCGATTCGGCCACGGCTCCGCCAGGATGAGCGCCGCGCTCTCCGCCGAAGCTTTCGGCGAGCACTGCGCGGACCAACTGGCGCGGGGCAATTCCTCTGCAACGCGCCGTTCTCTCGATTCGCTCCAAGAGCTCCGGCGCCAGTCGGACCGTGTATGGAATCTCAGCCATCGGACTTCTCTTGCATTACTTGCGGCGTATACGCCGTATACTTCAATGATTCCGCAGACTTAGGCTGACGTGCTTCGCGTGAGTCGGCGCGCCGTACACGCTCGCGTGTACGAAGAAGCGCGCCCGATTACGCCACTTTCCGATGGGCCGTGTACGCTTCGGTACACATCGTTCATCCAGAGGGATGAGTGGCGTGTCAGTTGTAAACACGTGCGAAGCACGTCAGCCGGTACCACAATGATGCATGTCATGGTTGAGCCTTGGTGCTGCCGTTGGATGAAGACGGTGCGGGGACGTGGCGTGGCTGGCTGCCAGCGGAGCGCGACCACGACTGGAACTCTCGGTCAGCGTCAAGGAAGGCGCGAAGAATCTCCGGAATCAGCGCGCGAGCGTCCACAGACTCGCCATGGACGTGCTCATAGTAGCGCGCGTAGCGTTCGAGGCTGGCGTTCAGGTCGCCGGCAAGCATTACACGCAGCTGGACGGAACGAAGGGGCTTGGTGATGCGTGCGAGTTTCATCTTGAACCTCAAGACTGCAGAGTTCGAGTTGCTTCGGAACTGACTCAGAGGGCCACGTAATTGAGCAGGTGAACGATGGCGCGCGCGCGATGCAGCCGCCGAGCCCGGAGCCGAACAGGCGGCCTGCCTGCTCGTGGTGCCCTCCAAGCGCGTAGAGGACCACGGCGCCGGTGAATGCGAAGCCGATCGCCGCCGGAGCCACGGTGCCCACCAGCATGTTCTGCAGGGCGATCAGCGTCTGATCCCAAGGCAGCGCGGCGGCGGCCGCCCAACTCGGTGAGGCACGGACTCCGAGCGTGCCTGCGAAGCACGTGATGAGCCAGTTTCTAAGCAGATTTGGCGCTTCGTTCATCATTCTTCCGGCTTTCCTTTCTTTCTGCGGCCTCGGCCAATCTGGAGAGGTCTACAGCAGACATGCAGCGCGCCTGAGGCTGGACGACAGTCAGTTTTCGGCACTAAACGGTTCCGTGGAAGTAATCGGGTTAAACGTAATTACGTAATTCTATAATCTATTAGACGAAAGCGCAAGACCCTTGTGTCGGACAGCTTGAAGCCGCGCCTCGGCCGCTTTGCTATAGGCAGGCCGCAGAGCGCCGGCCTCGATGGATCTGCCTGTTTGCCCTCCATGGTTGAGCGAGCAATTGTGAACTCTTCTTGAATGCGGCGATCGCTGAATCGGTCATTCCTTGAGCGAAGGCAGATGTAAGGGCAAAGCTGGGCACGAACAGGCTGTCGCGAAGGGCCGCGTGCACCACCAGCGGACGGTCAGGGTGGGTACGTCGTGGCTTCAGTAGATGTCTGGATGTCTAATCTTGAGGGTACCCGCGGCAGAGGAGTGCGGGAGATGAGGCAGAGGGTTCGGCTGGAAAGTCCGCCGTTCAACGCGGCCGCCGTTGTAAAGAGCTGTCGCCTCGCTCAGCTCTTCGCTGCAGACAATGGGCTCGAACGTGTACCGGGCGTCCTTGCTCCAGTTCATGCTGACAGTGCTCAGGTTTCTCGAAGGAATCGTCATCAAGGAGCACAACGAAGACCTGTGGGAACGGACTCGTAGTTCCGTAGCGGCAACAACGCTGGATGGGAACCGTCAGCCGCCTGTGGGTGTGACGACGAATCATCGGGCCGCAGAGCGGATTGAGTGAGATCTACCGGACGACGAAACCTTCGAGCGTGCCCTAGCTGGCTCAGTCCTCTCGCTGACCCGCACTGGAATGTCGAATTATAAGCTGATCTGCGGCTGCCCTCATGCGGGTTTGCTCACTTCAGACCCGCCTTGCGCAGATCGGCGAGCCAGCGCTCTCGCAGAGTAGGATCCTTGAATAGATAGGTCTGCTGCCACGTAGCTAAAGAGTATTGAGGGCTAAGCCGGAGAACTTCCGCGGCGTCTGCCCGCGCGTCGTCATTCCGGCCCAGCTCAATATCGAGAATGGCCAGGAACATGTGGGCAGCCGGATTGTTGGGTTCCGTCGCGAGAGTCTCTTCTAATATGGAGTGCGCTTCTTTAAAAGCGTCCCATTGACAGATAAGCAACACCTACCTGGATCAAGCAATACTCCGGGTGTCAAGGGTTCCGGCGCAGACCCTTTTCGGCCGCTACGACGGCCTCCATTGGTCTCCCCGAAAAGGTCAGAATCCTCGCCAGCGAGAAGTAGCCATCGGACAAGTTTGGAGCGACCGCGACGGCACGCTGCCCCTCGCTGATGGCCTGGTCATAACGCCTTTTCGTCAGATCAAGGTTGCCCAGAAGCAATAAGCCTCGTGCTCGGAGTCATTCAGGGCGATCGCCTTTTGAGCCATTTGGTAAGCCTGATCGAGAGCTTGCCGCTCGATTGAAACATTATTCCTTCGAGGTAGTAGGTGAGCCCGACTCCGACGCATGCCTCGGCATATTTCGGGTCCGGTTCGATAGCCTTCTCCCACATTTCCCGCGCTTTCGGAAGATCCTCTCTCGTGAGCGTGAAGAAGTACTGCCACCCGCGCAAATCGCAGTCATAGGCTTCGAGGTCGTCGGTGCCCCTAAGCCGCTGGAGCCCTGTCCTATCCCACAAGACCAGCTGGAGGCCCATCGTGATTACGATTCTCCTCACGAGCTCGTCCTGCACCGAAAAGATGTCGCGCAGCGGGCGCTCGTAGCGCTCGGCCCACAGTTCCGCGCCGGTGGTCGCATCCACTAACTGAGCCGTGACCCGCAGTTGGCCGGCCGCCTTCTGCACTCCGCCCTCCAGCACGTACTTCACTCTCAGTTCGCGGCTCACCTCCTCGACCCCGATTGACTTGCCCTTGTAAGCGAACGCGGAAGCTCGGTCTATCACGAACAGATCGCGCGACCTGGAGAGTGCGGTGATAATATCGCCCGTAATTCCATCGCTGAAATTGGAGCTTACCCCGTTTCGATGGACGGTGTTGGGCTTGCGTTCGGGCATGAGGCGGACGCAAATCGCAAAACTCCGGAAGCGACCCCCGATTTATCTCGAGAACGGCGATCCGAGCAAGAGGCTATCCCACACTGTCACGAAAGGCGCTGGTAAACTCCACGCTCCTTGCGTTTGACGAGCCCAGCGTCAGTCCAGCGACTAATTCCATTATAGATTTCTGATGACTGCTTATTTCTCAGCGCCCCGATCTTTCGGAGATCGGCAGTCCTGAACTCCTTTGGCAGCCTGGCTAGTACCTGTCGCCAGTTGACCCTGCCTGAGCCAGCCGAGCGCCGTGCGGAGGAAGACGGCAAGGCCACGCGTCCAGCCAGCCTTGCAAGTTGCGTTTCCTCGTTACGCAGCTCGCGCAATTCGGCCTCGCGCGAAGAAATTTCACGGCGAAGATCTGCTAGCGCGGCGCGCGCTCGGTCCTGAAATTGCCGGAAGGCGGAAGCATAGGTCGGTGGCATCGCTTTCTTCCTCACGTAAGCCTTGATAACGCAGGCCCGCAAAGGTCGAGCAACCCGAAATTGAGAGGATTCGGCTTTGCTTGCGAACCGGTGATAGTGTCGACCGCACGTTCACATTACCACGCATTGCTCAGGTCCGGCGTGAAGATCTACGAATGGCCGGGCGAGATGCTGCATGTGAAGACAGCGACCATAGATGGAGTATGGTCAACACAGTCGGCACGTCGAATCTAGATTGGTGGAGCATCGCGCGCGACAATGAAGTTAACGCGATTGTGCTCAGTCATTCGTTCGGCGACGAAATGAATCTGACGTTCCGAAATGATATCGAAAAGTCCAAGCAAATTGAGCTCGACCAATGGAGACATCGACCATTTGGCGAGCGCCTTGACGAAACTCTCGCCCGGACCATTGACCACTGCTCTGATAGCGACGCTGAAAAGGAGCGGCCAGATAATCGAGACACGGATTTCGTCTTCGACGAGTTCTGTAACTTCGGGCTTGTTTGACCGATTCGCCGTGACTGGAGCGGGAGGAGCATTCCAGCATATTAGATATATTAGAATGATCAGAAATTCATCGGTTGTCAAAATCAGACAATTCGGGACTTGGGGTTTGCTGCGCAGTTGTAGTGTCTGCGTGATCGAAGGGCACCGTAATCACTGTCACCGCTCGGCAATTCTGGATTTCGTGATGAACCATTCGCGCCTGTTCGCCGCACCGAGCGAGATAGTCCTCAGCTCGCGTTCCGTGAGTGTTGGCTGACAGGAGAGCCACGTGATCCGAGACGTCGGCGAAACATGTGGAGCCGCTGCAACCCGTCTGGAAAGCGCTCAATTGGGGATTCTGACGGAATGTTGTGCCACATGCATTAATCGACAGCAAAAACACTACAGCGGTTGCGACGCTCAGGACTCGGTTGGTTCCTTTCTCTTTCATATGCGCACCCGCGTAAAGACCTTTGACGAGAAGCGCCTTTCGTGACAGTTGGAGTCGTGTCTCGCTCGGGCTG
>WNFB01004268.1_pt1 | contig 12717 bp, 12 predicted proteins | sample 5400501 | NCBI WGS metagenome assembly WNFB01 (sample SAMN13153341, study PRJNA577476) | soil metagenome | isolation source: 200 cm saprolite under Douglas fir tree site 2 hole 1 | place: USA:California | collected 2015-04-18 | reverse complement strand
GAACCGCTCGTGGAGATCCATTTAAGCTCGAGTACAATATCTGCGAAACTCTGCCAGCGCTCATCTGGATTTTTTGCCAGGCAAGTCCGGATCGTCCAATCAAGCGCAGGCGGGGTCATCGGTTCGAATGTGGAGATACCCGGTGGCTGCGAAGACAGGATTGATGCAATAAGGCTGGCTTTGGACTTCCCCGTGAATGCTGGACGGCCGGTCGCCATCTCGTATAGTACGCAGCCCAGCCCGAACACGTCGGTGCGTGCGTCGGCTTCCTTCCCTTCTAGTTGTTCCGGCGCCATGTACTGAAAAGTGCCAACTAGCGTGCCTTCAGCCGTCAGCTTACGATCCTCCTCTGTCATCGCCGTGAGAGCATCAGCGCCAGGGGAAGAGCTGGTTTTGAACTTGGCCAGACCGAAGTCTAAGAGCTTCACCCCGGACTTCGTCAGCATGATGTTTCCGGGCTTGAGATCGCGGTGAGTAATGCCCTCGCGCTGTGCTTTGTCAAGGGCCTCCGCAATCTGGACAGCATATTGCACTACTTGGTTCGAGGGTAACGGGCCACGCCGAAGCCGCTGGTTGAGAGTTTCCCCTTCTAGGTACTCGAGTACCAGGAACACAGTGCCGTCGTGATTACCGATGTCGTAAAGCGTGCAAATATGGGGATGTGAAAGCTTCGAGATAGATCTTGCCTCTTGCTCAAATCTGCGGCGAAGTTCGATGTTTTGCGCCAGCGCAGAAGGAAGGACCTTGATGGCAACGATACGGCCCAAGCGGGTATCTCTGGCGCGATACACTTCCCCCATCCCACCGGCCCCGGCGGGGGAAAGAACTTCGTATGGACCGAGTCTCGTGCCAGCAGCGAGGGGCATGTTCTCGGCTGAATTATATTCCTGTTTGCGAACTCCCCCATCCGGTCTGGTAAGTCTACAAATTTCGGCGGACACCGCAATTTCGAGCAGGACGCGGCGCTGAACCGAAACCATTGCCTTTCGGATGGGTCAACCAGATTGCGGGTTAATCGCAATCCGCCCCACGTTTGTGCCTGCCGAAAATCTAGCCTGAACGAATTTGGCGCACGCAGTTCATCGGCGACTACGAAAACTCGTCAACAACTCGTCAACAAAAATAGGCCGTTTTAGGCCTGTTTTTCGGGTTTCTGAAAACGGAAAAGCAACAGAACCAAAGGGTTGTAGGTGATTGAAATCTAGCTTGACACGGTAGAGGTCAACATCCAAAGCAAAGACAGCGCTCCGTGAACGCGACCCACAATGCAACCCACAATAGACCCGACCTGCACGTACTTACTAGGACTTACGCAGCCGTCCGTGACCTGCAAGTCGTTGAAGGTAGGGGATAGCCACGGACTGAAAAGGCTGGCGTCGGCGGTTCAACTTCGTCCCTGGGCTATTACATTCCAGAGCAGCTAAGTCAATCAGCGACAGATGAGTCATTGGCAATATCTATCTGTTTATGAATTAGATAGAGCCGAATTAGGCGTCTAATCGAGTGTCAATTTACTTCCATTATGGAACTATATTGACAGGTAGCCCTGAGGGGCGCATACTGGACACATGCCACGTTCTCGCATACACGAGCTGCTTGCCCTGGCCGAGGAGAATGATGGCTTGGTGACGGCGAGCCAGGCCCGTGCCATCGGCATCGTGGACTCGGTCCTAGCCCGCCTGACGCGGCGGGGAAAGCTGGAACGTGTCGCGCGCGGCGTCTATCGAATCCCTTACTACCCTTCCGACCGGTTATCGCAATACCGGGAAGCGATCTTATGGGCGCGCGCGAGTCATGGACCCGAGAATGTCGCGCTGTCTCACGAAACCGCGTTGGCCGTGTATGGGATCTCCGACGTGAATCCGTCGGGGGTCCATATTACAGTCCCCAAAGATGCGAGACTCCGGCGCCGAAAGCCGAAGTGGATCGTGATTCATCGCGGCACCTTGTCGCCGAGCGATGTAACCATGCACGAAGGCCTACCGGCCACGACCGTAGCAAAAAGTGTTTTGGATGTGGTGGACGAAACCGGGAGGTTGGGACTGGCCCGCCAAGCCATCAAAGATGCACGCAAGGAAGGCTACATTAGCGCGGCGGAACTGAACCGGCTCACACGCCAACTCAACCAGCACGCACACGGTGGCGCAAAAGTCCAAGCCGCGAAGGAGCACGCGACGGCGTGAGCGCAAAGCAGGTAGAACGTCTGGAGAAGACTCTTGCCCGCGTGGCACGCGAGCAAGGGCTCGACCAGGAACGTCTCCGAAGGTGGGTGTCCTTTCTCGCGCTCTGTGGAGTGCTGGAGCACGCAGTCGAGACGGGCGTGATTGACACCTACTACCTCAAGGGGGGAGTTGCGATGGAGCTGCGCTTCGCGCGTGCCGCTCGCACCACCAAAGACTTTGACCTTGGCCTTCAAGGCGATCGCGCGGAGCGCATACGGAGGTTGGGCGAGGTGCTGAAGCTAGGATTTGATGACTTCACATTCCGGCTGAAACCCGAGATACGTCAGATGGAGCTTGCTGACACGGTGCGAGTAGAAGTTGCGGTGGAATACAGAACGCGGGCGTGGCAGACGGTCGATATCGATCTCGGTCCGGGAGAAGCGCGGGAGGTGGACTTGGTCGAACCAGCCATTACAGGGCTGGCCGAGATGGGTTTACCGATGACGCCGCATGTGCGGTGCTTGGGCATCAACGAGCAGACTGCCCAAAAGCTGCATGCTTGCACGGGGCCACAGCGGGAGGACCGCGCGCGCGACGTTCTCGATATTCTGGTGGTTGACATGCTAGGCCAACTCGACTATGCGCGGGCCCGCGTCTCGGCGGAGCGAATTTTCAGGGAGCGGGCCACCCATGCGTTTCCTCCCAGTGCTTCACTTCCGGCCGAGTGGCGACGGGAACTGGAGAACCTGGCCCAGGAACTGGGATACCCTGCTACGAAAGCAGAAGGGATTGAAGCCAGGTTCGCGGTGGTGGTTCAAGCGATCGCAACGGCATCCGCCGATTAGACCATTTTCATAGTTATTGTAGACCGTAGCCCCGATCGGCAAGCCAAGCGAAGGCGTCCTCGGCGGCGAGGGCGGCCGGATCAATACCCATTGAGTTTCAGAGGAAAGTTTAGCTGGCACAATACCTCAATTGAGTTGAAGGATTGTGCAGAATCATTCTGGGCGGTTGTCTGTGCACTTGCTTTCCCGGTTTTGTGGGGTTCGGTCTATCAACCGCGGGAGGTGGCGTGACGATGCCACGGAGCCGAGGCGACGGCATTGAACAACCGAAAATAGGCACCCCCGTTTTTCAGAAGGAAGGTCGGGCTGGCATCCTCGACGACACGTCCCGCCTCCAGGACGATCACCCTCCCAACGCAGAGTAGTGCGGACAGCCGATGGGTAATTACGATGATGGTGCTCCCTGGCAGAACGTTATGGAGATTGGACAGCAATCGGTGGTGGGGTGAGGCATATCAGAGCTCTTAAAGAAGTACTTGCCCAGGTGCCCAACCCCTTTGGGATGCTCGGCGACAGCCATTCTTAAGGTACTCAAGTATTGGTCAAGAACGTCATGTCTCGTGATGGGTCAGTTGTGGAAAACCTTTGCTTCTCGGAATCTGTCGCGCGGCTTTCCTTCAATTCCGCCGCGGGACGACGCTGCATCCACAACAGGACAAAGGCCATCAAGAGCGGGCAAGCTGTCGAGGTGGCCAAGCCTAGTCGCAAGGATGACCAATCCGCCGTCACGCCAACTAGCCACGGCATGAGAATTCCACATAGATTCCCGAAGGCCGCCAGCAGCCCAAACATCGAGGCACCACCTCGGGGGAAACGATCGGCAGCGACACCAAGAGTGGTGGGCCACAGGCAGCTACCTGCCAAGCCCACTGCCACGCTGGCGGCAAGAGCAACCGCGGGCCAGGGAGCGAAGCAAGCAAGTAGAAATAGCACCACGGACGTCCAGCAGCAGCTCAACATCAGCTTAATCGGGTCAACTCGACGACCGATCAGTCCGGCAAAGATGCGTCCCAGTGCCATGGCGGCCGAGAAGGCAAGCAGAGAGATACTTCCGGTCCATTTTGAGAACCCAAGACTCATCTCGGCATAGGCGGGCAACCATTGTGCAAGCCCCAGCTCTAGAGCGCCTCCAAGAAAGATCGCCACATTGACGGCCAGGAAAGAGGAATCGCGACAGAGATCCCGCAGTGCCGTCCTGCCGCCTTCTTTGTCCGAGATGAGCGGCGGCAAATCGAGGGTGACGAATCCGAAAGCCACCAGCAGCGGAAGAGAGATAAGAGTCAGGGAAATCGTGCGCCATCCGACGCCTAATCGAAATGCGAGCGTACCCACGAGGAGCGTGATCACGGTCCCAATGCCATAGAAAGAATGCAACCAGTTCAAGGCCGTCGCACGGCTGTCTGGCTGGAGAGCAGCAACGATGGGGCTGAGGACCATGTCCAGGATCCCAGCCCCGAGGCCCATGACGAACACCGCAACCAAGACCATGGAGTAACCGGGTGAGATGCTCAGGAGCGCGAGTCCAACACCGATCAGCAAAGTTCCAAGGACACTGAACGGCTTGCCTCCCCATCGATCGGCCAAGGGGCCAGTGAAAAGGATGCCCCAACCAGCCCGGCAAAGGTGATGGCACTGATGCGACCGAGCTGCTCATCAGTCAGCCCGGCCCTCCCGCCAAGATCCACCCGGAGGGTAGTCAGGAATATTGGCATGAGATTTACCGCGATAGCGAGACACACCATCCCCGCATAGCAAAGAGCCAAGGCATGTGCGGGATTGAGTGCGCGGTTCTTCATGGTGTTGTTCCGGAAACAAGCTGGTCTGGCCGCTGCCAGACCGAAGTCCTAGCTCGTGAGATTCAATGAGCAGCGAAATGTTCCAGAAGTAGTTGGCGGTATTTGACAGGCTCTCAGGAGATGCTCTGCGACGTACCCTAAGCGTGGCGCGAGGCGCCACCGCCACATTTGGGACAGGTGTGAAACTCCTCGATGATTCCGCCTAGGCTCGGATCGGTCTGCCCAGCATCTTGCGGGTCCGTAGTGTACACAAGCTTGTCGCAGTGGTGGTTCATCGCGACTCTGCAGCGCGGGCAAATCATCTTGTCAGTGTTAGCCACAGCAGCCATCCTTGTCTCCGGAGATCAGTCCAGAGATATCTGCTCACGACCCTGGCGTAGCGTCTTCGCCATCCAGATGAGTTCCTTCAAAAACTTATCGATGCGCCGGATGTAGGACTCATCGAGGGGTTTGCCGTCCTGGGCAAACACCTTCTGAACACTCGAGAAATTTACATCCCAGAAAATCGTAACCAGCCCGAGCTCTCGCATCACGGGCAGCAGGTTTTGAATTACCCGGGTCCCACCGAACGGCCCCGCCGACACCCCCACGATTCCAACAGCCTTATGGATGTATTCTTTGAGGCAACTGTCCAGGACATGCTTCAAAAGACCGGAATAGCCATGGTTGTACTCCGGTGACACGACGACCAAGGCATCTGCCCTGCTCATCTTGGTGGAGAAGTCGGCTTGCTTAATGGCCTCGCCCGCATCGTTCGTGGGTAGGGGAAGCTTTGCGATATCGATAAGGTCGGTCTCGACGCCCGCGCACTTGCCCAGTTCCCCGGTGACAAGCCGAGCTGCGTGCAGGCTCATCCGGCCCATTCTGGCGGTACCCAGGATCACAGGGATGAATAAAGGGCGGCCTGCTTCCATGACCCAACTCCTTTAGCCGTTCGAGAGAGCGACTCTCCGCAAGCGCAGACTTCAGTTATCTGCGTGTGAGATTCGGATGGCTGCAAAAAGTGACGAAGATTCAGTCTTCAGGGCCGGCCATGTCATTTTAGTTTGCTTGTCACTAGAGGGTCGAGGAGGAATTTTATCGTTAATGTATGTCTTCGGACCCAATCCGACCCCCATTGCTGACTTGTTCGAAGCCCATCTCACCGTGAGCGAGCTTGATCGAGCAGTCGCTTTCTATAGGGACCTACTGGCTCTGCCACTGGCGCGTGTCTTTCCTGAGCGCAGGGTGGCCTTTTTTTGGATTGGTGCCCCCGGGAAGGCAATGCTCGGTCTTTGGGAGGCTGGAAGTATGCCGATCAATGTAAGCCTCCATGTGGCCTTCCAAGTTGCTCTCTCTGATCTGCATGAGGCGCCGGCGCGATTGCAAAAGGCCGGCATCCAACCGAGAGATCTTGCCGGCCTCCCAACTGAGGAGCCCGTCGTGCTGGCCTGGATGCCTGCCGCCTCGGTCTACTTCCGGGACCCGGACAACAACCTACTGGAGTTCATCACGATGTTGACGGATCCGCCGAGGCCCGACCTTGGCATACTGCCTTGGAGTGATTGGGTCCGCCGGAAGGCACCGGCTGCCTGACTTCAAAGAACCCGTGGCGTCAGTTCGATCTCTCACGGCTCCGATACTGCTTTGCGGAAGCCTTCCGAGCCTCAAGTCGTGTGTCGATGTGATTGGAGCTTCACACCGAACCCGCTCGTGGCTACGTCCACGGTGTGAATCACCACAGCGATCAAGAATGCCACCAGGCCGAGCGTATTGGTCAACAGGCCCTCTCGATAAGCAATTTGGCTGAGGTACCAAAACAGTGGGGGATACAAGACAAGAGAAGTGATGAGGCCTGGACAATAAACACCAGAGAACGCCGTTGCGCCCACATGGAACAAGCCATTTAGGACGCTCTCTGACAGGCAAAGAGCGAAGAAGAGGAAAACGACGTAGCGGTTCGGAAAAATTGAAGCCAGCGCGCAGAAGGCAATCGCGAATACCATTCCGAGTCCGTGGATACGCCGCCAGCGTTGACGCGTGTAACTAGGCAGCGCGTACTTGGTTGCCCAGTTCGCGAACTGCGGAGCTTCTTCGAGGAAGTGGAGCGCGGTCGCGAAAGGAAACAACCAAACCGCCTGACGAAAGGGCAAAGCTCCCAGCAGTTCAACAAGTCGATTGATATCCATTTCTAGCTCCGAATCTGTGTCGCGCCCATCGATAGCTGCAGGTCATTCTCAGAAACGCGAGGGCGACCATCCTTCGGAACCACCACGGCACTATTCAGGCCGCCGAGACCGTCGGGCGCTTTGCGCGGGTTGTCTGGATCATCGAGCCAGCGTTGGCCGTCGAGCAGGAATTTGTAGCCGTATCGCCCGGCCGGCAGGTGCACAGGTAGTGTTCGCCAGTATCCCGGCTCGATGGATGTGGCGGCGATCCCTGGCGATCGCCAGTCATTCCAGCTTCCCAGGACTTGCACGCTCGACGCGGCATGGTCGTGCAGCGAAAACGTGATCCCCTGGCGCGACAGACTTGGCGACACATGCCGCGCAAGGTGGGCGTGCCGCTCCGCTAAGGCTCGAGCCACGGCCCGTCCAGGATCCAGTGCTCCTGCGCCTTGACGTTCCCGATCCGCACCAGGCACGGGATGAGCAGTTTCCTTCAACACATCCCGGACCAGGAGCGGCGTAAGCGCGGGATTGGCTTCGAGAATGCAGGCAATCGAACTGGCTACAATCGGCGCCGCAAAACTGGTTCCCTCCACGTGCTGATAGTGGGGAGTGATCAGCTTCAATTCTGCGATGCGGCGGTAGGCGTCGGGATCCTTTCGCGTGCGACGAACAAACAGATCTTGCGCTTCGTTGGCTACCGAAGTATTGGGAAGGACGGGCGCTGCTACCCAAATGCTTGGAGCTACGAGGTCTGGCTTCGGTACCTCGTTGCTGCCGCTACCGTAGTTGCTATGCCAGAGGGCAATTTCCTCATGGCTGAAAACGTTCTTGTCATCAATTCCGCCAACGGTCAAGGCGAGAGGGGCCGTGGCAGGCGGCAAGAGGCGCCGTTGGCCATCGTTGCCGGCAGCCGCCACCACGCTGATGCCTGCTTCCACCAATGCCACCACCGCTTCATCCACGGCGTTTCCGGCCAACGGCGAGACTGGATCCCCACTTACCGAGAGGCTGACGATGCGGACACCAAGATCAGGGCCATGCTCCTTCAGCCAAGTCAAAGCCCGTTGAATGCTCGCACTGGAGATGTGCCCATCGGAATCACGCACCTGCATGAGTACGAGTTCCGCGGAGTGTGCTAGACCGGAATACAGACCGTGACTCAGAAAGCCGTTGCCGGCGGCCACCGTGCTGGTCATCGTGCCGTGCCACTGCCAATCGCGCGCACCATCCCAGTCAGGCCAGCTCGGCGTCTCCTCTGGCTCAAAGCGTAATACAGACACAGGATCATGGGTGGCGTCAGCCCAAACACGAATGCGATTTCGTGGCCGCACTAGATCGGGATGCGGATAGAAGCCAGAGTCCACCAGGGCAAGGGTTGTGCCTTGGCCGGAGAATCGGGAATCCGCATGCAGGCGAAGGCGGGTCGGCAGAACTCCGAAGGCAGCTTCTGCATCCAGCGGCCATGCCGTCTGAATCGCTTCGTGGAGGGCCGCGTCTCCCTTGGCAAGTAACGTTCGCAGGAGGTTCTGCTGAACGCAAGCCGGACACGCGCCATCTTCGCGATCCCAGAACGGATACCAATGGGCCTCGGCCAGAAGGTCTTTGCTGGACGGATTCTCACACACCGAACACTGGAGAAGGTCGTTCATGATTCGCACTGGACGAGCATTGCGTTGTTCGTGAGATGCGGGTCCCTCGACATTGTTTCACTCCTGGCTGCTGTCACACATGTCTCGCTGAATCGTGCAGAGTGTCACTTTCCGCTTTTTCACGCATCCCATGGGTCGGTAGTTGTTTTTCGGCACTCGCGTGCTTGGTCTGCTGGTCACTCTGGTGGACGCCGCCACGGGCGCCGCTATAACCGGGGCCAATGGTGGCCTTGGAAGCTACCTAACGCAGGCACTGCTCGACGCCGGCGCAACCGTCGTTGGCGTATCGAGGAAAATTCAACAATCAGATTTCAATAATCCCACGGATTCCTGCAGACCTTGCACATGTTGCTTGTCTTGTGCCCATACTCCCTGAAAGAATGTCTCCGCGATGCCCCCAGGTTATCCCCTTCTCGATCCCCATTCGCCGCACAAGGCGCCACGTGGAGCGTGCGCTCTCGCGGTCATGGCCAAGGCGCCGCGCGTAGGAGCCGTCAAGACGCGCCTCGTGCCTCCACTGTACCAGGAAGAAGCCGCAGCGCTGAACGTGTGTTTCCTACGGGACGTGACCGCCAACATTGCCCAATTGTCGGATGGTGGCACGATTCACGGTTTCGCTGCGTACACACCGCGAGGAGAAGAATCGGCATTCGACGGGAAGCTACCCAAAGGCTTTCGGCTTTTGTCGCAGAGAGGAGCGAATCTAGGGGAGCGGCTGTTTCACGCTTCCGAGGACTTCCTTCTGGCGGGGTATGAAACAGTCTGTTTGATCAACTCGGACAGCCCAACCCTGCCCCACGCGGTTCTGCGGGAAGCGGTAGACACCCTTCGACAGCCCGGCGACCGGATCGTTCTGGGGGAAGCGGCGGATGGTGGTTATTATCTCATCGGTCTAAAGCGGCCTCATCACCGCCTCTTTGAGGATATTACGTGGAGCACGGCGAAGGTGTTTTCCCAAACCCTCAAGCGCGCCTCCGAGATCGGTCTAGAGACCAGCCTGCTTCCTGTCTGGTACGACGTGGACGATGCCGGCTCCATACGTCGCCTGTGCGCGGAACTGTTTTCCGGCAACGGCAGGTTACGGGACAAGGGAGTTCACGGCTACAGCGCGCCACATACGCGGCAATACCTTCGTCGGCTGCTAAAAGACGGCGCTGGCCCAAGACTGGGCTTTGGACTGCCCACTGCAGAGCGAGCCGTCTGATGCGCCGCTGGATTGTTCTGACTCTTTTCGGCTGTACTCTTCTCGGGTTGAACTTGGTGGGGCGGCACCTGCAGCGGGAGGACGGGATAACCTCGCCTCAATGGTTGCAACAGCTCCCGTGGTTCGTTGCTATTGCTCTCGCCCAAGGCGCTGTCTATCTGATCGCGGTGTGGCTCGTTCTTCGTGACGGTCCGGCTCCGCGCTCTTTGGCAGTAATCCTGGTCTTCGCTGCGCTGTTGCGGCTGACCATTCTTTTTGCTCCGCCATATCTCTCAGATGATATCTATCGCTACGTCTGGGACGGCCGCGTACAAGCTGCAGGTGTCAACCCTTACCGCTTCGTCCCCGCGGATCCGGCTTTACAAGGCTTGCGCGACGGGGCCGTCTATCAACACATCAACCGCCGCGACTACGCTCACACGATTTATCCGCCGCTAGCGCAGAGCATCTTCCTGGGCATAACCCGGGTCAGCGAATCCGTGACCTGGATGAAGACTTGCATGGTGGGCTTCGAAGTAGTGGCCATCTGGCTGCTCCTCCGTTTGCTCGTGCTGTTAGGTTTGCCTGCTCAACGAGTCCTTATTTATGCCTGGCACCCGCTGGCAGTATGGGAGTTCGCTGGCAGTGGCCACGTAGACGCCGCCGCGATCGCACTCTTGGCAGTGGCGCTATGGGCGCGGCAGCGTAAATTTCCTGCGCTTACCGGCATTGCATTGGCCGGTGCGACCCTGGTCAAATTGTTTCCGGCACTGCTCTTTCCTGCTTTGTACCGTCGCTGGGACTGGAAGATGCCTTTAGCGTTTCTGGTTACGCTGGCCGCTGGGTACGTTCCGTACGCAAGTTTGGGCACGAGTGTATTCGGCTTCTTGCCAGGTTATCTGCAGGAGGAGGGACTGAAGACCGGCTGGAGTATTTACCTGCTCAATGTCATCCAACACGTCGTGGGAGAGAATAAGGTGAGTTCGACTGCGTACCTGGCGACGGCAGCTCTCGTGATTCTGGGGCTGGCGGTATGGCTTGTGTTTCGGCAGGGGGTCGAACACGGTTGGCTTCAAGGCGCCACGATCTTGGCCGCGGCGTTCTACGTCCTTTTGTCACCGCACTATCCTTGGTATTTTGCGTGGTCGCTGCTCTTGCTGGCTGTGGTCCCGTACGTGCCGATGCTGTACCTGACGATGGCCAGCTTTATACTCTACGAAGCGTTGCTGTTCGAGAATGCGCCAGTGTTATTTCGATTGAACACTCTGCTGTACGCGGCTTTTGGCCTGCTCATGCTATTGCTCCCACTGGTGCGGGTCCGTGCGCAGGAGAGGTGCTTGTCCGGCGCGGAGGTGAATGTTGGCCGCTGATCCTTCCGTTAACACACGAGTGACGGATCGCTACTTCGAGCAAGCTGATCCGGAGCTCAAGATAATTGTGGATCGCGACCCTGTTTGCCTCTATTTGGAAACCACCAATCGCTGCAACCTGCTGTGCGAGACCTGCCCCCGCACGTTTGAGGACCTAGAGCCACCCGCTGACATGAGCTGGGAACTCTTCACGAGGATCGTAGGCCAGTTTCCGAGGATCGAGCGCGTTGTGCTTCATGGTGTGGGCGAGCCCATGATGGTGCGCGATCTACCACGCATGATCCGCTATCTCAAAGATCGTGGCACTTACGTCCTGTTCAACACCAATGGCACGCTACTTAACCGGCGGAAGGGCCAAGAACTTATCGAAGCAGGACTTGACGAATTGCGCGTCTCCCTCGATGCCGCCGAGCCGTCGGCATTCAAGATGGTTCGTGGCCTCGATATGTTCGACCGCATTGTCGTCAATGTCCGAGCCTTCACCAAGATGCAGGGAGAGATGAGCATAGATAAGCCGCAGGTTTCTCTTTGGCTGACAGGTCTGAGGGAAACGCTCTCCCAACTGCCGGCGTTCGTCCGGTTGGCACAGGATCTCGGTGTGCCGGAAGTCTACTTGCAGCGTCTGGTCTACTTCCCTGAGGGGCAGGGGTTGGCACGGCCGGAGTCGTCCCTATTCGAGCGGACAGACGGCGAAGAGAGCCGGCTGATTCGCGAGGCAGAAGACTTGGCCCAAACTCTCGGTGTCCGTTTCAATGCCTCTGGGGCGACCGAGCCCGGCACCAGCTTGCGGAAGAAGAACTCCGATCGACCATGGTCGCTCTGCCGTCGCCCTTGGACGCTGATGTACTTCACTGCACACGGGCGTGCCATCCCTTGCTGCATCGCCCCCTTCTCGATGCGGGGATATGACAGCTTCACGTTGGGTGACGCAACCCAGCAGACGCTGCGGGAAATCTGGAACAGCAAGAGTTACCAGGAGTTTCGCCGCGCCTTGTTGAGCGATGAGCCGCCCAGGTGTTGTGCGAATTGCGGACTTCGTTGGAGCCTCTGACCGGATGTTCGTGCCGACGCAACCTCGAAAGGCGGACCCTTCCGGACGGCCCCTAAGGCCGCATATTTCGGTTGTCATTCCCGCCCTCAACGAAGAAGAGCCCATCGCAGACGTGGTGCGCTCGGTTGCACGCCAGCGCGTGGATGAGATCATCGTAGTGGACAATGGAAGCACCGACGGCACCTGGGAGCAAGCGCAGTCTGCCGGAGCTCGGGTAGTGAAGGAACCACAACGAGGTTACGGGCGCGCGTGTCGCGCGGGAGTAAAAGCTGTTAGTCCGGAGACGGACATAGTCGTCTTCCTCGATGGAGACGGCAGCGACTGTCCTGATTTGATGCACCGGTTATTGGATCCCATTGTTGCGGGCACGCACGATTTTGTTATTGGCTCACGCGCTCGTGGCAATTGCGAATCGGGGAGCATGAACGCGCAGCAGCTACTGGCAGGCCGGATGGCCGGTTTCCTGCTCGGGCTTCTCTATGGTGTCCGCTACACCGACATGTGCCCCTTC